>JAEEGG010003551.1_pt1 | contig 38791 bp, 9 predicted proteins | sample 9134161 | NCBI WGS metagenome assembly JAEEGG01 (sample SAMN16246543, study PRJNA631951) | gut metagenome | biome: gut microbiome; feature: rumen; material: CR-attached | host: Bos | place: Iran: Karaj | collected 2018-10 | reverse complement strand
CGACGGCCACATCATCCTCTCCCGCAAGCTCGCCCAGCAGAACCACTACCCGGCCATCGACATCCTCGCCTCCATCTCCCGCTGCCAGACCGCCATCATCGCGCCCGAGCACAAGGCCGCCGCGGCCAAGCTCCGCACCCTCCTGGCCAAGTACGCCGAAGTCGAACTCCTCCTCAAGATCGGCGAATACAAAAAAGGCTCCGACCCCGAAACCGACGAAGCCATCGCCAAGAACCCCGCCGTCAACGCCTTCCTCAAGCAAGGCCTCCGGGAAACCTCCACCTACGCCGAAACCGTCGCCGCCCTCCAGTCCGCCGTGACCTGACTGGCCCCGCCGCCCTCCCTCCTCTTCCCCCCTCTCCCGCCGCTTACAACCCATCGCGTGAGATTACAGAAAACACAGGACTTTACCTCGATTTTTCCAAACACTCCACGCCCATGGACAGCCCCGCCCCGCCGTCCCCGTTCCGCCGGGTGGTTGCCACCCCCCTCCCCGCCCCATTTTTTCACTCTCGCAAAACCGCGCGGCCTTGGCCTCACGTTCGCGAATCCCCCACCATGACACACCCACCCACCCCCCGCCACACCCAACCGCAGCGCAGGCAAGACGAGCACTCCGTGCGAGCCACGCAGACGGTCGGGACGGCTCGCTCGGACAGCCCACCCCACCAGTCTGGAAGACGGAACAGGAGCTACACTATTTCTTAAACCGCTTTAAAGTGGTTTAAGAAATAGTGTGGCCGCCGTCCATTGTGTCTTCCCCTTTTCTTTTGCGGACGCGCAGAAGCGCCTCCCTCCCCGTGGAGAGCGCACGGGAGGGTCGCGATTCCGCGCGACCGTACGGGGGGGAAAAAACTTCTGGGAAGCCACAGAAAATCTGAAACCGCTCTAGACATGTGGCGCGGACGAAAGGCGCACCTCCCAAGAAAACAAAAGAGGCGCGGCCGAAGCCGCGCCTCTCGCTCCCCCACCCTGCCGGGGGACTACTCCCCGGCGCCGTTCTGGGACTGCGTCCGGCCCATGTGGCGGTCCGGCAGGTCGTAGAACTGCTCCGGCGTGTACGTCCACGTCCACGTGTTCTCGTCGCCAGTCTTCCGTTCGCCCGAAATCAGCACGACCATGTCGTTCGGGCGGATGTAATCGCCCGGCACCGCCCAGCCGCCCACCACGAACTTCCAGTTGCCGGCGTCATCGCAGTAGACCATCGAGTTCCCGCGGACTTCCTTCGTCTGCGTGTCCACGACGTACAGCTTGTCCGCCTCGGGTGCCGCCCCCGTGCGCATCTTCATCTTCGATGCATCCGTCGTCGGCTTCCCGGTCGTCGAGTCGATTTCCACCAGCCCCAGCTTGCTCGGGTGCACCGCCACGGGCAGGTTCAACGACAGCAGGTTGTAGGTGCCCTTCCCGCGCGTGACGGTCTGCGAGTAGCCGCCCGCCGGCGCGTTCGTCGGCACCTGCAGGATCGGGTGCCACATCATCGCCCTCACGGACCTGCTGGCCGACGCCTTCGCGCCATCGTAGTCCGCGTGGTCCTTCCACCACCCGGACTCCACCCCGCCTTCGGCGTTCGTGACGGCAGTCGGCAGCACGATGCCGAAGGGCCGCGCGAAGAATCCGTCGGTCTGGAGCGTGTCGGTGACCTTCGTCCCGCCGGAGGCGTACCACTCGCCATCCTTGCCCAAGAAGAACCACTCGCGGACGACGGCGTTCGTCCCGGGCTGGTAGAACTCGATCCGGGTGGCATTGGCGGAGTCGGCTGCGGTCGTGCCGGCGGCCGGCCACATGCTCGTGTCCGTCCCGAACACGCCGCGGAACGTGTTGGTCCACGGCACGCCCTGGAGGCTCACGTAGTTCCAGCCTTCGGAGAGCACGATGTTGTTCATCGAGTACACTTCCTCGCTCGCCAGCGGGAACTGCTTCTCGCTGGTCCCCGGCTTCGTGTCCTGCCACCGCCCCGTGTAGCTGGCGCGGTAGAAGCGCACGCGCCCGGGCGTCCCGAGCCCGGCGTCCGCCTGGTAGTTCCAGTTCGTCTTGGACGTGCCGGTGTTGTCGTCGGTCGCGGCCATGCTCCACTGCTCCGTCCCGGCCTCGCTGAAGCTCGGCGCGTCGCGGTAGATCAGGTCGTACAGCTTGTTCACGTTGCCCGTCCGCTGGTGGGTCTGCGGGTCCTCGTGCTGGCCCGCGGCCATCCAGTAGAGAACCGCGGCCTTGGCCGGCGCGTTGTCGCCGGTGATCTTCGCCATGCCGACCGTGTTGGTCGCCTGGCCGGAGACGAGGTCGCCCACCTCCGAGTTGATGGCGGCGCTGGCCTTGACGACGCCCTGGGTGACCGCGAACTTAATGGTGTTGTTCGTCGCCCAGCTCCACATCCCGGCGGGCCCTTCGTTGCCGGCCTTGTCCACGCCGACGACGATCACCATGTAGTGCTGGTCGAAGTCCAGGTCGTACAGGCGGACCGTCTGCTTGCCGCTGCCGGCGTTGGCCGTCACGGCCTTCAGCGAATCGTACGGATTGGCCGCCGCGGTCGGGTCGGTCGCCGTGCTGGTCGCGACCACCGAGGGCCAGGTCTTGTACGCCTCCGTCAGGATGTGCTGCTGGTACACCCAGCTCTTCTCCTGGCTGTTCGGGTTGTCCGTCGAGGGCACGTCCGACTCCTCGAAGGTCGTGTAGTACACCTTGTAGGTCATCCACGGCGAGAGGATTTCCTGGTCGGAGACCTTGACGCCCGCGGCCTTGTATTTCGCCGGAATCGCGTCGTAGTTGGTCTTGTCGGACGGGTCGTCCGGCCCGATGCCGTCGATCGGCCACGTCAGGTCGAACTGCGTTGTCGGGTCGTCCGTGTTGTCCGGATCGGCCACCAGCCGGTTGCCGCTGCCAGTTGCACTGCCGTTCGGCGCGACCGCCGTCGGCTTCGTGATGTCGTACGCCAGCGGCAGGTCCGCCGCGGTGCTGGCCAGGGCGTCGCCCGGGCGGTCCGCGTCGGCGTCGACGGCGAACAGCTTGTAGGTGTCCCAGCCCTGTTCCATCGTGACGCCGGAGAGCGCCTTGCTCACGGTCGTCCCGTTGGTGGTGGTCTGGGTCAGGGCCGAGCCCGCGTCGGGGCCGATGGCCGCGTCGTGGGAAGCCAGGCGGTATCCGCCGACCCCGGCCTTCTTGATGTCCGTGCCGGTCGGTTCGGGATCCACCGAAGCCGTCCAGGCGACCTGGATGCTGCTCAGGTCGTTCGTCCACGGCGCGGTCTCGCGGGTGACGCTCCCGGCAACCACGGTTTCGCCGTTGATCTTGACCGCCGACGGCGCCGACGGCGCCTGCGTGTCGTCGTCGCGGATGGTGAGCACCGGCCCGGTCAGCACGGCGCCCATTTGGTCGCCGTCGCGGTCCATGTCGTTGTCCCACACGTTGAACTGGAGCGTCCAGGCCTTGCTGGAGGCGTCACTGGGCAGCCACTGGCCGACCTCGTTGGTGGCGGTGGCGCGGGTGCCGCCGTTCGTCGGCCACACCCAGCTGGAGTAGCGCGTCTGCGACGCCATCTTCGTCTCCAGGTCGCTCGAACCCCATCCGGCGGCGTACGCCCCTTCCAGCGTCACCGTGTCGTCGCCCGACACCAGCGCCAGATACGAGTTGTTCAGCGTGAAGGCCTCGTCTTCCAACGCCGAAGTCACGCCCGTCGTCGTCTTGGTGGTCCCGCGCCGCAACCCGGTGTTGGACCGGCCGACCCCGTTCTCGCCGCGGTCGACGATGTCGGCGCTCACCACGAAGTGGTTCCCGTTCAGGAGGCTCGCGAGCAGCTGCGAGTCGTAGAGGTCGGGCAACGTCCGGGAGGCCACGTCCGCCGTCGGCCCCTGGTGCAGGGCATACCCGCCCAATGCGTACGGCGCGGCGGCGTCCGTCGCCTGCGACGTCAACTCGGCGTAGCCCGGCACGTTTGTCGCGACCATCACCGCCCGGAACTTCGGCGTCTCGGAGGCCCCCTGCGCCGGACGGAAGTACGGGGCCAGCTGGTCCTGGTCCAGCAGCCGGAAGTTCCCCACCGCCACGTTGTTCGTCGTCAGCGAGTCGTCCAACCGGTCGTTGTCGACGTCGGTCACCCACGCGTTCACCGCGTTCGTCACATTCCCGTCCGACAGGTACGCGCTCTTGTTCGCCTCGTAGAAGTCGCTCACCGAGCGGGTCCACCCCACCGTCGCGCTCGGCGTGTTCGCCGCGCCGGAGTCGTCGCCCGTCGTCCGCGAATACCCGGACGCCAGCGTCCCCGCCGCCGCCATCGTGCCGCCGCTCAGCACCGTCTCCGGTGCCCCGCTGGCCGCGCCGGAACCGTTCAGCTTCTGGAACTGGAGCTGCGTCACGCGCCAGCCGCTGTAGTCGTAGAAGTCGAGGTGGAACCCGATGGTCGCAGCGGCGCCGCTCCCGGCCGCCTCGGCCAGGGCGTGGTCGCTCAGCGTCCAGACCATGTTCGTCCCGCCTCCGTTCGCAATCCGGTACTTCGAGAGCAGCGGCGCCCCGTTGACGCTCACCCCGAACGGCCCGCCGAACTGGCGGCCCCACTGCGGCGGCTCCTCGTCGTCGTCGTACAGCCGGAACGCGTTCACCGCCCCGGTGTCCAGCGCGTCGTCCGTCCGGTCGTGGTCGTAGTCGTACACCTTCGCCACCATCCCGTACTTCCAGCCCGCCGTCTCGTCTTCCGACAGCGGCATCGACTTGGTCGACAGCACCGACGCGGGCACCGCGGGCGTCCCCAGCATCAGCCGCGCGCCCAGCACGCCGTTCGCCGGCGTCCCGTCGCTCATCGGGGCGTACACCCCAACCGAGATGTCCACGCTGTCAACCTCGAGCCCCGTCCCGTCCGTTCCGGCCTCCGCGATGGTCACGACGATCTCCCGCACCAGCGAGTTCTCCAGCGACACCGGCCCCAGCGTGTAGTCCTTCCACCCGTGGTTCGCGTCGAACGTCTCCGTTTCCGTCTTCAGCACGGTGCCGCCGGCGTTCTTGAACTCGGCCTTCAGGACGAAGTGGTTCTCGTGCAACGGGTCCGTCGCGGCCAGCACCGAGCGCACCCGCGCCGTCACCTGCACCGACGCCGACGCCAGCCCGCCCTCGGGCTCGCTGATTGCGAAGCTCTGGGACGCGCTGCCCGCCGTCGAGTCGCCGCCCGCCAGCGACAGGATCTTCCCGCTCGCCGTCGTGCCGGTTTCCACCGTCGCGCCTGTCAGCATCCAGCCCGTCCCCGCCGGCAGGGCTGTGAAGTCGCGGTTCGCCCCCGCCGTCAGATCCGCCACCGCGTACTTGTCCACGTCGAAGTCGCTGCTCCAGAACTCCGTCCCGCCGAGGCCGCCGCCCAGCGATTCCGGGTACAGGATCGTGAACGACGGCACCTTCTGCGGGTAGCTCCCCCCGTCGTCCTGCATCCACAGGCCGCTCCGGTCCGTGTCGTACCCCGTCTTGATGGAGTCCATCACCTCCACCTGGTTCGTCCACGACCCCAGGTCCACGTCCTGGTCCGTCACTTCCACCCCCTTCGGCCCCGACAGGATGCCCTGCATCGTCAAGTCGTTGATGCCCCAGTTCCCGCTGCCGTCCGGTTCCGCCGTCCCCGCCGTCACCGCCTCTTCGTTCTGCATGCTCGACGTCGCCCGGAACCCGTACAGGCGGAACGTCTTCACGCCCGTCCCCAGGTTCTCCTGCGCCGCGAACGGAATGCTGATCTGCGACTCCGTCTTCGCGTACGTCCCGTCCCCGCTGCTCCCCTCGTTCTTGTCCACCCGGATCGTCTCCAGCAGCGTCTCCGTCACGCGCCCCACCGTCGTCGTCACCTTCGGCGACCCGACCGTGAAGCCGCGCTGGCCGTCGGCCGACGCCTTCGTCACCAGCCACCGGAACGTCACGGTATTCCCCGCTTCCGTGCACTCCAGCAACGGTTTCGTCCCGCTTTCCGTCTGCACCGTGATGGCCGAGAAAGCGAAGTCGCCCGTCACTTTCCCGCCGGCCGAATACGTCTTGCCGATGGTCGACGCCGTCCACGACGCGCCCGGCACATCCGTCCACTTCGACGCATCTTCGGCCGCCGCGTTGTAGTTCAGGTAGGCCTGCAACTTAAGCGTCTGGCTGCCCACCGCAGTGTACGGCCCCGCGTCGAACGTCACGCTTCCGCTGCTCACTCCGGTCATCGAAATCGCCGGAGTCCGCAGGTAGGCCTGCGTGTAGTTCTTGTTTTCGTAAACATTGGCGCTCGTCGCGCTGACATGGTCGGAATCCTTGTTCCCAGCACCGTGGTTCCGCCACGGCGTCGCGCTCGAAGGCACGTAGTCCTCCGTCCTCGTCGTTCCGTCCTGCACCGTCAGGGCGTACATCGTCGGTCCCTGCGCTGACACGACGTTCTTGAACGTCAGCGTGTCCACGAGCCACCGCGCCCCGGCCGTCCCCGTCAGCGCCCACTCGAAATACTTCGAGTTCGCCGTGTGGTCCGTCCCCGTCATCGCGCTGCTCATGTACGCCACGTTGTCCGCGCCGCTCCAGTTCAGCGACGCCGACCCCGTCGCGCCGTCCGCCCCCTTCGCGTGGACGGTGATGGCACTGCTTTCGTTGACCTGCGCGGTCCCCATCCGCATCCCCGTGAACGTCGCCGTCGGCCCTGCCGGCCCTGCCGTCCACACTTCCTTGGCCACCTCGCCGAACTTCACCATGTTCGTCCCCGTCCCCAGCAGCGTGAAGCTCGCCGCCTCGGGCGACGTCGCGTCGTCGTCGCTGAAGAGGAGGCGGCCGAAGGTGATTTCGGCGTCGGCCTGGTCGCCGGCGCGGTTGTCGTCGCTGTCCCAGGCGTGCAGCTGGACGACGTTCGTGACGCCGTCGCTGTGGGTGCCGATGTAGGAGAGGATGTCCGTCATGCCGAAGAGGCTGTTGATGTCGGAGGTGGCGAAGTCCCAGCGCAGGACCGTGCTCGGCCCGGTGCCCTTCGTCCCGGCGGCCTCGTGCCAGCCGGTGCCGTCGTGGACGATGTCGGAGATGTAGCTGCCGCCGGCGACGAAGTTGGCCGTGTTCTCCGCGGAGGCGACCCAGGCGCCGGCGCCCTCGTTCAGGGCCGGATCCCAGGTCTTGACCACGAAAGCGGAGTTCGTCAGCGACCGGGTGTTCCCCGTGTTGGGGGTGGTCGCCGCCGTCCCGCGCTGCGTGCCGCTTTCGATGTAGTCGTCGTAGACGTTGAAGAAGAAGGAGAGCGGGCGGGTGCCGCCGGCCATCATCGCGTCGGTCAGCTGGTACATCACGTCGCGCTGCAACCCTTCGCGCCGCGGGAGCTTGCCCTCGATGGCCGCCCACGTCGTGTTGGCGGAGCTGGCCGCGATGGTGTTGGTGCTCACCAGCAGCGAGGGCTTGAACTCCGTCCCGTCCTCGTCGACGGCCGAAGCGGCCCACCGTTCCGCGGAGGCGATCGGCGGCACCACGTCGTTGTCCCGGACGTTGATCTTGATCAGCTGGTTGACCGTCACGTTGCGCGCCGGGTTCGGCCCGTCCGCGCACCAGCCGCCGGTCAGCACGTTTTCATACGCTTCGCCGGGGTACTCGTTGGCGGAGAGGCCGCGGTAGCTGCCCTGGTGGTCGCGCTCGTTGGAAGGCGGCCACGGATCCCACGGCTGTTCGCCCCACTGGTCGCTGGTGCAGCAGTCTTCCGCCGACAGCGTCAGGTACAGATCCACTTCCGGGTCGTACTCCGGCAGGCCGAACACGCCGCTGACGAAGTTCGTCAGATACTGCACCCCGTTGCAGCTGATTTCGGTTCCGCGCTCGTCGTACGCCCGCAGCGTCTGTCCCGGGAACGTCGTGCCGCTTTCGGTGCCCACGCCCTGGAAGGCGTCGTCGTAGCCCCACTGGATGACCCACCCTTCCGCCGGCTGGTACTCGCCCATCGCGTCGGGAATCAGCAGTTCCTTGTGCTCGTCGCTGGACGCGCCCCAGTGTTCCCACGTCAGCGTTTTCGTCTTCCCGTCGGCGATGTGCACCGTGATGCTCCGGGGGCTCGGCGGATTGTCCGCCGCCCGGTTCGTGTTGACCATCATCAGGTCCCAGTTCGGCGAGACGCGCCCGTACACCGTCCCGTCGCTGTTCGTCGCCAGGACGTTCCACGCGTAGTCGCCCACATTCGGATTCCAAGGCGGCCAGGCACTGGGACCGGTCTCCTTGGTCCCGTCGTATTCCGTGACCCAGGCGCGCATGTGGTTCGTCGCGTACACGCCGTTGATGTCGTACCACTCGATGACGAACCCGAATTCGGCGCTGCTGCCGCCGAATTCGCTGTCCAGGATGGAATAGGCCTCGCCGTTGCGTTCCACCTCGGCGCGGTACTCGGAATCGCCCAGGAACCTGCCGACCTGCGAGCCGACGTACTTCAGCGTCGCCACCGGCCCGTCGTTGTCCTGCTTGCCGGTCACGGTGTAGTGCTGGACCGTCGCCGCGGAGAGCTGCCCGGCGTTGTCGCGGGCGCGCACGCGCCACCAGAATTCCTTGCAGTTGGTCATCGGCTTGAAGGAGATCTTCCGCGACGAATCGGCCGCGAGCGCCGCCGCCAGCGCTTCCGTCATCTCGACGTTCACGCGGTAGAGGACGGACCCGTTCTCGGTGTGCCCGCCGTCGCCGCCGAAGTTGGGCGTGTCGGCGACTTCGAGCAGCCAGCCCGTCACGAACCCTTCCGCGTCGGTGCTGTTGCTCCACTGGAGCGTCGGGTTGCCGGCGCCGGTGAGGTCGTTGGCGGGCTCGGGGTTGGCGGGCGTGGAGGGCGCCGTGTCGGCCAGCAGCGCCGCGGCGCCGAACCGGGCGTCCATCCAGAAGTCCACGTTGTTGTTCTTGAGGCCTTCGTCCCAGGCCCCCAGCGCGTAGTCCTTGTCGTTCGACCCGTACGGCGCGATCGCCAGCGCGTCGACCGCCGCGCAGCTGTTGTCCTCGATGCGCACGACGCCCGCGGCCTCGTTGTTCCACGCGCCGCTGTTGAGGAACGTCGCCACGCTGAAGCGGCCGGTCACCGCCGCGCTGCCGGTCACGCCGGCCAGTCCGAGTTCGCTGCGCGGCACCACCCATTCCACGCAGGGCGTGTCGGTCGTGATGGGCTCGCCGTCGCCGTTCAGCGCCGACGACGCCTTCCACCAGGACGGCGCGTGCCAGCTGGCGCTGTCGGTGTCGTAGAGTTCGACCTGCCATTCGTTCCGGTCGCCGCCGACCCAGTGGACGCCCATCTGGATCTTCGGATAGTGGAACGCCGGGCTGTTGGTGTAGTAGGCGCCGCCCAGGAACGTGTACGACTCGTCGGCCAGCCAGTTCATGTCCGTGCTTTCCGTCGAGAGCCGCGTGTCCAGGCCCACCGCGATGTGCGCGTTCGTCGGCATCGTGGCCGTCCCGCCGTTCAGCTGCAACAGGAAGTACACGTTCGTCGAGTCCGCCTTCACGCGGAACTCCGTGATGTCCGCCGACGGGCAGCGCTCCGGGACGTCCGTCCGTTCCTCGCCCCGCTTGTCGGTCCAGATCAGCTCCCCTTCGCTGAAGATCGAGCTGTTCCACGGCTCGGCGGGCGTCCCCACCCAGTCGGTCGGGTCGCCGTCCACCGTGATTTCGCCGCCGTCGCCGCTCGGCGTCGCGTTGGCCGTCGCGCGCTCCGAATAGTAGCTGTTGTTCACCGTGTACGCCGCGTAGTAGTACGTCGTCCCGTTCGAGCACGGACGGTTCGTGTACCCCGTCGCCGTCCCGCGGTAGATCACCGTCATGTAGTGTTCGGGATTGCTGTGGCTGATGACGTCGCCGGCGAAATAAGCCGTCCCGTCCACCGGCTTCAAGTTGTTGGCGCTGATGGTTTCCGCCGCATACCGGCTGGAGTAGCGCACGATCATGACTTCCTCGAACGTCCGCCCGCCGCTCGTCCCCCGCGTCCAGCTCAGGGGCACCTTGTAGCCCACGTCGCTCGTCGCCGTCAGCGTCGGCGCCGGCAGCGCCGAGACCGTGTACGTGTTCTTCCGATAGGTGCTGTTTCCGTGCTGCCACGAGTACACCGTCTCGCCGTCGCCAGTCGCGGAGCCGTAGGCGTACAGCGTGCCCGTTGTCTTGAACTGGTTCGTCGCGATCCACTCCGTCTGTGGCGGCGTTTCGGTCGTGATGTTCCGCACCCACGCCGCGTCCACCCCGGCGGCCCAGGCGGCCCCCGACGGCTCATCCGCGCCGCTCAGCAGGTGCTTCGCGCTCTGGCCGGGGCCCTGCGGCTTGCTCGTGATGTTGTTGACCACGTAGTCGCCGAGGAACACGTCCTCGCTGAGCCCGGCCATCCATACATCCGTGGGAACCTTCGGTCCCAGCAGGTCGTCCCAGCTACCGCCGAAGCGGATTTCGTCGAAGTACGTGTCGCCCGGCGTCACGTCGCTGCCGGTCCCGCCGGCCAGCAGCTCGATCATGTGCACCCCGGAGAACGTCATGTTGATCCACTGCGCGTTCCACCCGGTCGCCGGCTCTTCCTCGGGGAACTCGGTCTCCCCGTCCGCGTACTTCGCCATCGCGTACACGTTCACCTTGTCCGCCGCGGTCCACTGGACCTTCGCCACCACCACGTAGGCGTTCCCGGCGCCCGCGTTCAGCGAGTAGTTGCCGAAGCCGATCCCGAGGCCCCCGCCCGGATCGATCGACAGCAGGTTCTGCTTCGACGAGTCGCTCGTCCCCGGCTTGCCGACGAACACCCCGCGGTGGCTCCCGCTGTTGTCGATCAGCTTCAGCCCCGCCCACTTGTTCACCCCGTCGTACGTGTACGCCATCCGGTAGGCGATGTAGAACGTCTTCCCGGCCTCCCCGCCCCAGTCCTGCGCCAGCGTGCGGCCCAGCGACGCCGACGTGTTCCCCGACGGGCTCACCTTCATCACGTTGCCCGCGCTCGCCTTGTAGTTCGGGATTTCAGTACCCATCTTGGCGGGCGCATCGGCCGGTTTCACCGGCGTCCACGTCGCCGCGTTCGCCGTCGTCCCGTTCTGCCCGTCGCCCGTCGCCCAGAAGTGCACCGTGTTCCCGCCCGCGTTCGTGAACCCGTTGCCGCCCCGCCATTCCGTGTGCGTCCCGCTCCCGCTCACCTCGAACGAGTTCGTGTAGCTGAACGGGTTGACGTATTCCGTCTCCCCGTACCGGTCCATCGTCAGCGCATTGCCCGTCACGCTGTCCGTGCTCACTTCCAGCGCGCTCGCCGCGTACACCCCTTCCGCGTAGCTGTAGAACGCGTACCGGTGGCTCGTCCCCGGCAGCACCACGTGTTCGATTTCCGTCCCGCTCCCGCGGTACACCACCCGGACCACCGCGTCGCCGATCGTCGACGAATCGCCTTGCGTATGCGTCTTCCACGCCAGCTGGTCCGCCGTGAACGCCGTGTTCAGGTTCTTCTCCAGCACGATGACCTGTTCCGCCGCCGGGCGCAGCACGTTCGGCACCACCGTCGTGTCCGTGGCCTCCGCCGGCTTCGTCCACGCCAGGCGGATCATTTCCTTGCCGTCCATCGTCGCCGTCGCCGTGGACACCGGGAACGGTGCCACCGGCTCCTTGCCCACCAGCGCGCCCCAGCTCTTCCCCACCCGCACTTCGTCGAACTCCAGCTTCCCGTTGTACCCCTTGCCCATCAGGATGATCCCGGCCAGTTCCGGCGACCCCGAAATCGTCGTCGAGCAGTTGAAGGTCGGCGCGGAGCTGTTGGGGGACAGCGCTCCGTTGTTGGCGATGGTCTGCACGTTCGGCGTGTAGATCGCCGCCGCGGAGAGGGTCCGCGGGTTCGCGCCCATGTCGTACTTGATCACGATCGTGTGCGCCCCGCCGCCCTGGTTGCCCGTGTCCTTGAGTTCGTAGCCGCTGCCGTTGTTGTCCCACGTGATGGCGGTGCCGCCGGGCCAGCTGCTGTTGTCGCTGGTGTCGATTTGCAGCATCGGCTTGTTGCTGTAGCGGCGCGCCAGGTTGCCGACGCTGGCGAAGATGCCCTGCCCGGCCGTGGCGGCGTCGCCGATGCTGGTCAGCTGCACGCCGAACATCTTCTTCATCGTCGTGCCGTCGTCCTCCGTCTCGGCAGTCCCGCCGTACTCGCTGCGCACCGTGACCATCATCCACACCACGTCCGACACCTCGTTCGAGGCGAGGCTCCGGTGGATCCGCACCCTGCGGGTGTCGTTGCTCATGTCGAAGCGGACCATGTTCCCGCCCGCCCCGTACAGCTTGTTCGACCCCACCAGCCCGTACGGCCACGAACTCTCGCGGACGATGTCGATGTTACCGTCCGCGCTGTCCCACAGGTTCCACCCGCTCGCCCACCCCTTGCCTTCGGCCGCCGAATACGTCCCGACGTTCGAGTCCGCCGTCGCGTTCGTGACCGCGATCGCGTCCGCCGCGATGCTCCGGTAGATGCCCAGCGTCACGTTCGTCTCCAGCCGCCCCTCCCAGTAGCTGCCGTGCTTCCAGTACACCACGTACTTCTGGTCCACCGCGTCCGTCCGTTCCCCGTACGGCACCACGTGCTCGAAGCCCGCGCCGGTCTGCGCGCTGGTCGTCCGGACGATTACCACGCCCTGGCCGACCGCCGTCCCCACCGCGGGGGTCCCCGTCGGCGCCGGCACGTCGGAGTACGCCTTGCCTTCGTTGACGGCGATGACGGCAATGCCGCTGCCGGGGTTGCCCCACGTCGAGCGGGTCATTTCGAACCCGTCGGCCGCGACCGCGAAGTCGCCCGCCGTCCAGTCCGCCGTCTCGCCCCACGCGCTGCGAACCACCACGCCCGCCGGGGCCCCCACCGCGCGCACGTGCGCCAGGTACCGTTTGCCGCTCGTCAGGCCCGTCACGACCTGGTTCGTCGCGGACACGCCCGTGAAGCTCTTCACGCCCGCGACCGTGTACACGCCCTCGCCGTGGAACTCGATGTCGTCCACGTAGATGCTGTCGGAGGTGCCCGAACCGCCCTCGCGGCGGAACCGCACCTGCGTCCACTGCCGGTTCGGCAGCGAGTTCGTGTACCCCTTCCACGAGCCCGTCAGCTGCGCGGCCGTCCACGACCCGATTTCCTCCCATTCCGTGTCCTTGTCCCCCTTCGCCTCCACGATCAGCTTCGCCGACCCGGACGCGTTGTACGCCTTCGCGTAGAACTGCAGGTTCGTCGTCCCGCCGACCTCCGGGCTGGTGAGCGCGCCGCTCCCTCCGCTGAGGTTCAGGCCGTGGTCGTGCGCCGTCCCGGAGACGCTGGCATACAGGCGGCTCGCCGTCTTCGTGAACGTCGCGCCGCTGGAACTCGCTTCCCAGTCCTTCGGGCAGCCGTCCACCACGAACGCCTGCGCGAGCTTGATCTTCGACTCGTCGCACACCTCCGTCACTTCCACGTCGTACGTCGTCGCGTCCGCGACCGGCTCCCAGTGCACCATGAACTGGTTCTTGCCGATTTCGGAGATGTACGGCTTCGGCGCCTCGATGGCCACTTCGCCCGTCAACCGCACTTCGTCCACGAAGATCAGCGCCTTGCGCTGGTCGACCGCCGTCGTGTCGAAGAACGTCAGCCGCACCGTCAGCTGCGTCACCGCGTCCGGCACCTGCAGGACGAACGGGTTGCCGTACGGCGCGCGCGACTCGTCGTAGAAGTCCACGTTCCCGCCCGAGAAGTCCCCGGTCATCGTCTGCAGCTGCAGGCCGTAGTCGCGGCTCGTGTCCGTCCGCTGCCGCCACATGCCGTCGTTCTTGTTGTCGTACGACATCCATGTCCCGTCCGCCCCGTTCCCGTTCGTGCTGATGGCCACGTGCATGTAGTTGCCGCCGCCGCTGTACGTCTGCGCGTAGTGGAAGCTGAACTCCACGTTCTTGTACCCGCTCAGGTCGATCGTGTCGAACTGGATTGCCGGGTTGTTCGTGTTGATGACGATGTCCGTCCCCGTCTTGACCTGCCCCTCGTTGTTCGTCCACGTGTGCGACCCGTACCACGTCCAGCCCGAACCGCCGCTCAGGCGGAAGCAGTTCGTCCCGAAGTAGTTCGTGTAGCTGCTCACGCCCAGCTGGTTCGTGCAGTCCGGGTCCGTCCGCCCCGCCGGCCCGTACGTCTTGCCCGCCCCGTAGTAGTACGCGTAGTCCTTCACCCCGCTCGGCACGACCCCCTTCGACGTGTTGCGCCCCGTCTGCCCGTCGTATTCCCACGACCCCTCGACGAAGTGCGCCCACTCGTACGGCAGCGTGTCCCCGCTCTGGTTGTACGCCCAGTACCCGCAGTCGCCCGCGCGGCCCGGGTTCGTCGTGCGGCCCTTCTTGTAGCCCCACGGGTGCACGTCCCAGCCGTCCCAGCCCTGGGAGGCGATGGCTTCGACCATGCCGCGCACGATGACTTCCTTCTGCACGCACTCCTTGCTCAGCGTGTATGTCCCGTCACCGTTGTCCAGCGCCCCGTAGAAGTAGTAGAAGTACTTCCAGCCGCCGGTCACGCCCGGGTCGGTCGCCGTCGCGTGCACGCCCGGATCGGCGGTGTTCACCCAGTAGTTGCCGCCCGCGTCGTTCGTCACCACCTCGTACCCGTGCGGCAGGCTGTTCAGGTCGAGGCTCGCCGGCGGATTGCGCATGTCCTGCCCGCGGATGACGACCACGCTCTGCCCGCCCGCCGGCGTCCAGCCCAGGTCCACCGTCCCGTGCGTGTTGGCGGAGGCCGTCACGTCCGTCGGCGGCGTCGCCAGCCGTTCCAGCTTCACCTCGTCGATGTAGCAGTAGTGCTTCGCGCCGCCGCTGTTGCCGCAGAAGGCCACCCGCACCGCCAGCTGCCGGATGCCGTGCAGCTCGAACGAGTACGCGTCCCCGGCCGGCCGCGTCGTGCTGTTCGTCCCGCGGTTGTACGGCCAGTTCTGGTTCATCACGTCGCCCCCGCCGCGCCCGATCTTGCCCATCGTCCACCCGCCCTTCGTGAGCGTCGCCAGCCCCTCCGGCGCCACCCACGCCGTCCCGCCGTCCGTGCTGTAGCTCACCCACAGGTTTTCCCCTTCCGCCAGGTCGCACGCCGCGAACGGGATCGTGACCACCACGTTCTCCGAGTGCCCGGCCCCGAAGTCCTTGTTCGCGAACTCCACCACCCCGTACGTCCCCGCCGCCGCGCTGCCGCTCATCCGCAGCGCGCGGTCGCCGTACATCGGGTTCTCCCCGTCCACCACCTTCACCTCAGGGTCGGTGGAGAGCCGCTGCGACTCCGTCCGCCACGTCGTCGTCCCCACGACGTTGTACTTGATGTCGTACCCCCACGCCGTCGTGTCCAGCGCGCCGTTTTCGCCCGCCCCTTCGAAGCCCTGGCTCTGCACCACGCCCGCGGTCTTCTGCCGCGTCGCCGCCGTCTGCACCGCTTCCGCCGTGAACGTCTGGCTGTTGTACGTCTCCGTCGCCGTCAGGCGGAACCAGTACCGCCGCCCGATGGCCAGCCCGGACAGGTTCTGGATCCCGCCGCTCACGGTGCCGCTGAACGTGCTCGCGCTCTGCGGATACGCTTCCAGCTTGATCCGCAGGTCCTTGATTTCCGCCCCGTACCCGTAGCTGCCGCCCGCCGCCGCGTCCGGCGCCTGCACGCGGATCGCCACCGTCCGCTGCCCCAGCGCGCGTTCCGGCAGCGCGAACCGCGTCCACGTCTTCTCGCCCCCCGCCGCGCTGCTGCCCGGCACCGCGTTGGCCGTCGAGGCGATGTCGCCCGCCAGCGTCCACGTCGTCCCGCCGTCGATGCTGTAGAACACCTGCAAGGCCGAGTTCTTCCCGTCGTTGAACCAGCGCCCGTGCAGGAACTCGATTGTCGCGCTCTTCGCGCCGAACGTGCTGAACCACCGGCTCTGGATCCCCGGCGCCCCCGCGCTGCTGTACGACAGCACGTGCCCCTGGTCCTCCGCCTTCTGCGCCGCCGTCCCGCTCGACTTCACGTAGTACTTCGGATAGTTCGCGTTCCCGCCCAGGTAGAACCACCCGTTCCCCTTGTCGCTGCGCGCCAGCGTCGTCGCCGGGCACTCGATCGTCTCGTACAGCGCCCCCGTCGCCCCGTCGGTCGTCATCGGCCCCACTTCCAGCGTGTACGCCGTGTCCGCCACGTTGTCCCACTTCACCGACAGGCTCGTGTCCAGGATGTTCGTCACGCAGAAGCCCGTCACCGCCAGGCTCGCGCTCGTCGTCCCCGTGCAGTTCGCCGTCCCGCTGCTCGACTCCCCGTCCGCCTTCGACTGGATCGTGTAGTAGTACTGCCGCTGCGCCTCCAGCCCCGTCACCGTCAGGCTCGTCGAAGCGGTTTCGATCGTCTGCAAGGGCGTCCCGCTCGCGCTGCTGCCCTGGTACACCTTGACCACGTACGTCTCCGCGTCGGCCACCGCGTCCCACTGCACCGTCATCGCGTGACGCCCGATGCTCTCCGGCACCACCCACGCGCTCGCCGGGGCCGCCGGCGCCGACTTCGTCGTCGCCATCGACTCCGTCCACGCCCCGTACTGCGGCGCACCGCCCACCAGCACCCCGTCGCTCGCCGCGACGTGGAAGTAGTACGGGTGCCCCGCTTCGAGCTCTTCCAGCTCCGCCGACAGCTGGTCGGCCGTCAAGCCGGTCCCGCTCGAAATCACGCACCCGCTCCCCGAGTAGTCCCCGCCCTGCTTCGTCAGCGTCACCTTCGCCTTCTGGATCGCCGCGCCCACCGGCTTGCTCGTTCCCGCGCCCGAATCCGCCGCGGCCCGCGCTTCGAGCCGCACCTTCACGTGCGCGTGGCCCAGCGCCCCGGCCGGCAGCGCCAGCGAACGCGAATACGTCGCGCTCCCCGTCGAGATGTCGCTCGCCGACTGCACCGGACCGTCCGTCCAGCTGTCGCCCCCGTCGATGCTGTAGCTCAGCGTCACCGCCGCGAACGACAGGTCGCCCGCGTCGTACCACCGCCCGTGCAGGAACGTCACCGTCCCCGCGCTCGCCCCCACCGTGCTGAACTCGATGCTCTCGATGCCCGGGCTGCCGGCGCCCGCCAACACGATCGTGTTCTCGCTCAGCCGCGCCCACGCCGGATACGTCTCCCGCAGGAACCCGTACGTCGTCTGCTGCGTCGCCTCCGGCACCGTCCCCCCGCCCGTGTACGTCCAGTCGTCCACCCCTTCCTCCAGGTCCCCGTCCGTCCGCGTCTCCTGCGCCGCCACTTCCGTCGAAGTCGCCCCCGCGCACTTCGTCACCTCGTACTTGTACAGCGTGCCCGCCGTCGCCCCCGGAGCCTCGCTCCAGGCCACCGTCATGTGGTTCTGCCGGATGCTCTCGCCCCAGATTTCCTCCGGCGGCGGCTGCGGCACCGCCGTCGAGGCCGGGATTTCCGTCCACGCGCTCCGCTCCGCCGCGCCCCCGCCGACCGGCGTCAGAACCGTCCGCACCCGGATGTAGTATTCGCCGCCCGCCGAAAGCCCGTTGAATGGCTTGCTCGTCGAAGACTGCGGCCCTTGTATTGCCGTTGCCGTCCCGCACTCGTAATCCCCGCCGCCGACCCCGCGCGCCGTCACCTTCAGGTTCGCGATGCTCGCCCCCTGCGCCCGCCAATCCTCGTTCGGCGGGTTCAGGTCGTAGTTCGTCGCGTGCTTCGTCCGCAGCAGCAGCTTCACGCCGCCCGCCAGCGCATCCGCCGGCAGCGGGATGCTCCGGCTGCTCGCCGTCGCCGCCGTCGCCCCGGCCGCCTCCCCCGTCTCCTGCACCAGCGTCCAGTTCGCCCCCTCGTCCAGCGAATAGTACAGCGCCACCTCCGACATGTTCGCCCGGTTCACGTACATGTGAGAGAACTCCACGTTCGCGCTCACGTACCCCGCCAGGTCCAGTTCCGGCGACAGGATGCCCGGCTCCGTCGTCGTGACCGCCTTCTGCCCCCACAGCTTGTGCACCCCGTTCTCGTACTTCGGATATGCGCACGCCGTCGTCCCGCTGTACTCCCGCTGGTACGTCCAGTCCGTCGCGCTCGTCCCGAACGCCAGGTTCTGCGCCGGGCACGCCCCCGCCGTCGCCGCTTCCGCCCCCGCGTTCGCGCACGGCGTCAGCTGCACCTCGTACTGCGTCGTGTACCCGCTCTCCGCGTACGCGTCCCACCCCGCCGTCAGCGTGTACCGCCCCGTGTCCGTGATGGCCAGCCCCGTCGGCCCCGCGAACGGCGTCGTCTTCGCCGTCCCCTCCGTCTCGTCGCTCGTCTGCCCGCCCGAAATCGCCCAGACCTTGAAGTAGTACACCTGGTCGGGATTCAGTCCCGTCAGCGCCACGCTCGTCACGTCCGCCGCCGTCGTCCCGCTCTGGTACCCCTGCGCGCACGACGGATCGTAGTCGCCGCCCGTCGGTACCTTCCTCACCTGCACGTTCCGCACTCCCGCGCCCGCCACGAATGCGTCATCGCCCGTCCACGTCCCGCCCGGACTGTACGCTTGCGCCTTGTCGGCGCGCAGCTGCAACCGCACGTTCGCGTGCCCCAGGGCCTCCGCCGGAACGGCCAAGTACTGGTTGTTGCTCCACGACTTGTCCGTCGGAGCCTTCGCGCTCGTCGGTCCCGCCGTCCACGTCGCCCCGCCGTCGAGGCTGTAGTAGAGCGTCAGCACCGACCACGCCGACTTGTCCGCCGTCCCCTGGACCTGCCCGTAGTTCAGGTACCGGTAGTCGAACTTCACCCGCGCGCTCTCCGCGTCGCTCAAGTCCACCGGCGGCGTCTCGATGCCCGGCTTGTACGTCTGCCCGCTGTACTGCCCCACCAGCAGGTGCCCGTAGCTCGAATGCCACTGCGGATAGCTCCCCGCGGCATACCCCTTGCTCGACGTCCACCCGTGCCGGTAGCTCCACCCCTCCGCCGTGTGCGGCTCCGTCACCGCCGCCGCCGTCGCCGGATACGGAAGGCTTTCCCCCGGGCTCGCCGTCCCCACGTCCACCTCCGTCGCAGCCGTCTTGCACCCCGTCAGGGCCCATCCATACGTCTCCCCGCTCTCCCCGATGTCGTCCCAGCTCCAGGTCATCCCGTTCCGCGTCGGCCCCGCCGTCACCCGCAGGTTCTCCGGCGCGTCGAAGTTCTCCGTCTTCGCGTTCCCCGTACCCGACCACGCGCTCTCCTGCGAATCCGTCCCCTCCGCCTTCACACGGAAGTAGTACGTCGTGTTCCCCGCCAGCCCCGTCAGCGCCTGGCTCGTCGCCCCGCCCGTCACGTTGTAGCTCGTCGTGCTCCCGCTCGGGAACCCGCTCGACGTGCTCACCTCCAGCACGTACTTGCTCAAGTCCGTCGTGTTCCCCGCCGTCCACGAAACCGTCATGCTGTTGCGCGTGATGCCGCTCCCCGCCGGCGTCCCCGGCGCCGTGTACGCCGCCGTCGTCCCCTTGGCCGCCTTCCAGATGCTTCGCGCCGTCGGGTCGCTCGTGCTCCCCTGCAGCGCCTGCACCCGGAAGTACACCGACGTCCCGCTCCCGCCCACCGTCACCGTGTGGCTCGTCCCGTTCACCACCTGCGGATACCCGCTCAGGCTGTTCGTCCCGTAATACCCGTAATCCGCCGTCGTCGCCGGCATCGTCCGCGTCACCACCACCGTGCCCTTCTTCAGCACCGGCCCGCGGTTGTAGTTGTTCCCCGTCCGCGCGTTCGGCGCCGTGATCTTGAACGCGATGTTCGTCCCGTCGAGCGCCCCTTGCGGCACCGACGCCAGGAACGTCGCTTCCGCCCCGCTCTCCGCCACCGCCGTCGGGATCGACGTCCCCAGGTAGCACCACGGCCCGTCGTCCAGCTTGTAGTACGCGTACACCCGCCCCACCTCGATTCCCCCGTAGGTGTTGTTCAGGTTCCACGCCCCGACCGTGAAGCCCAGCGAGATGTCCGTCGCCCCGCCGATGGGGAAGTTCGTGCTCATCAGCGTGTTCCCCGCCACGCCCGTCAGGAAATACCCGTACGTCGAATTGTAGCACGGCACCACGCGCGTCCCGTCGCCGCCGCTGCTCGCCGTCTGCGTCGCGTTGTTCGCGTTCGTGAAGCACCACGTCTTCCCGCCCCAGTTCGCCGCGTTCACGAACGACAGCGCCGACGCCTCCGGGCTCTTCGTCGTCCAGCTCGCACCCGTCGCCGCCACGTTCGTCAGCGTCGCGTCCACCATGTAGCCGCTCGCACCCGAAGCCGCCGCCCACGTGAACGTCACCTTGTTGCGCAACTCCGTCGCCGACGGCGCTCCCGGCACCACGCCCGTCGTCGCCGTCGCCTCGCCCGCTTCACCGTCCGGCAGCGCCGAAACCAGCGCCGTGTACGCCGTCCCGTCGCTCAGCCCGTTCACCTGCGCGCTGTGCCCCTGCACCCCCTTCATCGTCATCGCGATGTGGTGCAGGTAGAGCGTCGCGCTGCTCCCCGAATTGTTGTAGAAACGCAGCCTCTTCCCCTTTGTCGAAATCGTCGCCGTGTTGTACACGCTGATCGCGCTCCCGTTCGCCGTCGAGTTCACCCAGCTCGTCACCCCGCTCGTCGCCACGCTCAGGTCGGGGTTCACCACGTCGATCCGCAGCGTCCGGCTCCCGCCCCCGTTCCGCCACTTCACCCGCAGCTCCGTCACGTCCCCCGGCAGCACCGGCGTCGTCACGTAGCTCCCGCCCGCCGTCAGGTACAGGTACCCGTACTCCGTCTCCCCCTGCACCGTCGAACTGCTGTCCGAATACCGCCGCACGCTGTTGATGTACCACTTGTCGTTGTCCGACCCCACCGCCGTCCCGATCGTCAGGGGCCCCGTCCCGTCGCTCCCCGTCGACGTCCCCCACCCTTCCGCCAGCGTGAAGCTGCTTGCGAACGCCCCCGCCGTGTTCCCGCTCCCGTCCTGCACTTCCGCCAGGTACCCGCCCGTGTTCGCCGTCTCCGCCCAGTTCACCAGGAACGAATTCGTGTCCACCCCCGTCACCCACACCTTCGGACCCGTCACGTCCGCCGTCGTGAACTGCGTGCTGCTCGACCCCGACACGTACGCCCGGTACTTGTTCCCGTTGTACGCATACACCTTCACCGAATACTTCTGGTTCCCCTTCAACCCCGAAATCGTCACCGAACTGTGGTTCGCCCCCACGTACTTCACCACCGCGCCGCTCGCGATTTCCTCGTCCACGACATAGATCCTCCCTTGCGTGTAGATGGTGTTCCCCGGAGCGGTCCCGCCCTCCCGGACGACAACCATGTATCCGGCACACCCGCCCGAATTGGCATCCCAGCTCAATGTCGCGCGCTTCCCGCCCACGGAGTCGCAACTCACGTTGCTCGTCCACGCCGCCGGGGCATCCGTTTGCGTCGTCGCGTTCGCCGTCACACCCGCCGCGTACGCGATGGTCGACGCATCCGTCCCGACGATCTGGTAGGCATAAACGGCATAGTAGTAGGTCGTGTCGGAAGACAACCCCGTGTAGGACGGCGAGGTCGATGTCCCAGCCCCCACTTTCACCGTCCATACACCCCCTTCGCCCACGGTGGCATCCGTCGAATACGCCGTCCCATTCACCGGAGTGAACGCAGGGGCATTGGGATCCGTAGTCTGCAACACCAGGTATTTCACGCTCCCCCCGCTCCCGGGATTCGCGGTCGCCGCCGTCCAACCCAGCGTGATCTTCGAAGAACTGTTCGCCGTCGCGCTCAAACTGCTCGCCGCCGAAGGCGCCAGGCACTTCGTCGTGAAATTCCCCACCGCCGAATACCCGTACCCCGACGCGCTCCCGTTCTGCGCCCACCCCCGGTAGTAGTACTTCGTCCCCGGCGTCAGCGAACTCACCGCCTTCGTGAACGGCGTATTCACCGTCGGCGCAGACGCCAGCGACGTGCTCGTGCACCCGCTCCCGCCCACCGTCGGCGTCGTCGCCGTCGAACTGTACACCACGCCCCCGCCCGTCAGCGCAACCCCGCCGTTCCCCGTCACCGTCGCCCCCAGCGTCGCCGTCGTCGTCCCCACGCTCGCCGAGGTCGGCGTCGTCAGCGTCGGCACCACCGCGTTCACCGTCACCGTCCCCGTCCCGCTCCCCGCCGCGTACGTCCCGTCCGCGTCCACCGTCACCGTGATCGTCGCCGTCCCCACCGCGTGCGGCGTCACGTTCCCGCTCGCGTCCACCGTCGCCACGCTCGTGTCGCTGCTCGAATAGTGCTTCGTCCCGCTTCCCGGTGCCGTCACCGTCAGCGCCTTCGCAGCCCCCCCGTACGAAAACGACAGGTTCCCCACCGTCACCGTCTGGTTCGCCAGCGTCGTGAACGTCGCGTCGTCCGTGTACCCCGTCCCCTCCCCGTTGACCGCGTACCCCCGGTAGTGGTACGTCGTCCCCGCCGACAGCCCCGTCGCGTTGAACGTGAACGGCGTCGAACCCGGATCGGCGCTCGTGCTGTACTTCTTGACGTATCCCCCCGCTGCCGTCGTCGGATTCGCGCTCGTCCCGATCACCACGCCGTATTCCGTCACCGTGTCTCCCCCGTCGTCCGTCACCGTCGCCCCCACCGTCGCCGTCTCCGTCCCCGTCACCGTCGCCGTCGGATCATCCACCGTCGGCGGCTCAGTCGCCGGTGCAGCCGTCGTGAACGTGCCGCTCGCAATCAAATTCGTTCCGCTTGCAACGCCCCACGTGTAGGTCGTGTCCGGCGTCAAGCCAGTCAGCGTAATAGGCCAGCCTGCCGCCGTCGAGGTTGCACCGGCTTTTTCCCACTCAAAAGAGATGGATGTAACGCTAACAAGGCGCCCATTTAGAGCGGATCCACCGGAAATGTTCGCATACGTATATGAAGCGTCAACAACAAACTCGACATTGGGAGCTCCTGCCCCGACTGCTCGCACGAGGCGACCCAGTTTTGTCCCTGTGTAGCTCGTCCCTACCACATTGCCAATGGCATAAGCAGCTGCTCTTCCGTAAATATCAATATCTCTGGCGGTTGAAGCAGTGGCCTGGTTGTAATCTTCAGCCCAATCGACAATCACTCGACGAATAGTTCCCCCCGAAGCTGTTGTCCACAGACCGCCAGAATTATTGGCAATCGTCGTTCCTCCACTTGTATAGTGCGTCAAGTCGTATGCAACAGTCCCACGCCGACGGCTTCGTCCGGCATAGGAGGCTCCTGATTCACTGCCCGTTGCCGTCCAATCAGAGGGAGTTGTGCTATTGTTCAAACTGCTTCCACCTACTGCCGCATAGTCAAGCACATCCATTTTCCCCGCCCACACCCGGTAACTGGCCCCCGCGCCGCCGATTTTGACACTCGTTTCTCCGATTTCCGTCGGCCCGAAGACATAGAACGTGGCGGTGTAGTTGTCGCCGCCGTTGCTGTCCCACTGGTCGCCGTTGGGGTCGCCGGTCCCGGTGATTTTCCCGTAGATGGTGAGCGTATGGCTGCCGGGGGCGAGTCCTGCCGCCACGTTGGCGTTCACGGACGAGTTGCCCCACTTCTGGTTGTTGCCGCCGAGGCTCGAGATGTAGCCGCCGCCCATGCTCACCGCCGTGCCGCTGTCGATTTTGTACCAATATTGGCACCCCGTGACATCGCCGCCGCTCTTCCACGTCTTCGTGTCGTAGCTGACAATCTTGAGCGACCCACCCTGCGCCACGCCGCCGAGAAACGCCCCGTTGAACGTCCCGCAAGTGGTGTTCCACAGACTGTAGGGCGACTGGTTCCCTTCCACCTCGATCACCACCCAGCTCCGGTCATCGTTGTAGAACCCCCAGTTGGCGCCCTTCGCCTCCCTCGCGCCACTCACCCACACTCCGGCGGCGACCGCCGCGACGGCGGCCCACCGCGCCACAAGTCCCATGCGCACCCCGGGGGCTCTGCGTGATTTCATGCCACTCATTGTGCATTGTGCATTGTGCATTGTGCATTGCTCTTTGTGCATGTTCATCGTCTTTTCCTCCGTCGTTGCGGTGGTGTGGACCGTTGAATCGTGGGATTGTTGGATCGTTGGATCGTTGGGTCGTTGGGTCGCTGGACGGTTCTCCACCGCCAACTCGTCACTCGTCACTCGTCTCTCGTCACTCGCCCGAAGGGCGTACTCGTCACTGCGCGAAGCGCATCCTTTGTGCCCTTTGCGGCCGAAAACCATTTTCAAGAATGCGTTCATCCCTCATTCTCCTTCGTTGCCCTGACGGGCGAAATCCTTTTTCCCCGCCTCGTACTTCGGCGCACTCTCGTGCACGCACATCGCCTCGGCACACTCCGTCACCCCGTCCGCGTCGGGCGACCACGTCCCGGCGGCTTTTTCCCGTTCCATCTCGGCGAGGAACCTGGCATGGTCCTCCTGGGCGTAACGGTGGCAGTACTCGAAAAGACCTTCCACGGTGCCGCCTGCCGCTTGCCACATCTTTCTGCGCGTTTCCGCCAGTTCTTCGAAAAGATTCTCGTCGCTCATGGCCAATCCTCCGGCAGTTTGTCGGGCGAGGTGATGAGCGGGCAGCAGTATCCGGCCCGCTCCACCACTTTCTGGATGAGGGGCATCTTCCCCTCGTTCACGATGTCCTGGAAATTCCAGCTCAGCAATACGTCCGCCCCGCCCACCGCCGCCACGGCGATGTGCAACGCATCGTCCGCCTTGGAGAGTTTGACGGCTTCAGCCCTCAACAGCTCGTTGGCCAGCGCCGTGGCTTCGGGACTTTTCGCCCACATCGGCACCCCCGCGACGGCCAGTTTGCGCTGCTTCGCGCAGCCGGGGTCGCCATCGCCGATTTCCGTCCACGTGACTTCCGAGATGACGGCCTGCACCTTCCCCTCCGCACGCCGCCACCACTCCCGCGTCGCCAGCTGCTCCCGCCGCACGGAGTTCTCCGCACGCGACAGCCAACCCGTCAGTCGGCTCACGAAAGTCGTCTCCAGATACACGACAGGCTTTTTCTGGAAATCCCCGGTCATGCCGCGCCCTCGTTCCCGTTGTGCCCGTCAGGTTGCACGAAATCCGTCTCCGATTCCGGGTATTTGCACTCCCCCACTTCGTAGTCCCATGCGTACAGGGCATAGCCGTAGGGATCCTTTCCTTCCGGCTCCCAGGCCTCGTACATGAGATGGCCCCAATGCCGCAACGAGACGAAGAACACCGTTCCGTCCTCGAACATCGGCATCCCGAACTCCCCGCCTTGGTGGTAGAACCCGCCGAACCGGAACCCGTTGCGCCGGATGCACTCGACCACAACCCGGTCGGACTCCTCCCAGAAGCGTTGCCGCTCCTCGGGCGTTTTCTTCCAATACTCGGCATCGTAAGCCGGATACAACAACTTTGGTTTGGACAAATCCGTCAAATCCAGCCCCTGCGTCCACTTCACGATTTTCATGCCGCCCCTCCCTTCGCGGACTTCGCGGACTTTGCGTGAGACATTTCCTCTTTCCCCGCGACCGGGAACGCAAACGACACGCCGCCCCCGGGCCGGACAGCGATCCGCCCGTCCTCGAACGACACGTCAACCTTGTGCCGGATGCTCGGCATCACCCGTCTCCCTCCGCGCCCTTCCGGTCCCCCGCCCCGTACCCCGGCGCATCCTCGCACACCAGCATCGCGCCATCGGCCAACGCGGCCGTCCCCTCGGCGGCACCGTCTCCCGGCGACCCGGCGCGGGTCCACGTCCCCGCCGCCTTTTTCCGCGCGACCTCGGCGGCAACGCGCGCGCGGAACTCCCGTGCGACCTCCTCGCAATGCCTGCTGTAGCCTTCCAGCGTCCCGTCGCATTCATCCCAGAGCTTGCGCCGGGCCTCGTGGATTTCCTCGATGACAGGATCGACGTTCATGGCATGGTCTCCAGTTGGTCCTTGGGGGAAACGAGCAAGGGGCAGCGGTATCCGGCACGATCCACCAAGCTTTTGATGAGTGGCAACTTCCTTTCGTTCACGATGTCCTGAAAATTCCAGCTCAGCAGCACGTCCGCCCCGCCCACCGACGCCAAGGCGATGTGGGTGGCATCGTTGTCCTTTTTCCTCTTCACGGCTCCCGAATCCAGCAACACGCCCGCCAACGCGTCGGCCTCGGCTCGGGGAGACCACGACTCCATCCCGGAAATCATCTTGCCTCTCCGCAGCGCATCCTCGGCATTCTTCCCCTTGGAAATCTCGGCCCAAACGAGATACGACACCACGGGCCGCACCTTCCCCGACATTTGCCGCCACCACGCCACCGACATCTCGTGCCTCTCCGCCTGCAACGGGTCATCCAAATCCTGTCCCGCCCAATGGCTGACGAAGCAGGCGTCCAAGTACACGACGGGCTTTTTCCTGACATTCCCGCTCATGCCGCGCCCCCCCTCTCCATGCCTCCACGCCGCTCCGCCAGCGCGCACGTTCCCCGTGCACGCCGTACACAACAATGGCCCACGCGTGCGGAACCGACCGGCCCCGCTCGGGCAAGCAGTTTTGGAAAAGCATTGGACATGGACTCTCTGAATGGCAGTCTACCCCCACCCCCCACCCTGCGCAACCCCGGACCGCCCCCACCGCGGTAAAACGCTCTACCGGATGTGCGCCCTTCGGGCGCAGTGAAAAGTGAAAAGTGAAAAGTGACAAGATGCGGAGGGGCGCGCCATGACGAGATACGAGTGACGAGTGACGAGTGACGAGATGCGGTGCGCCCGCTGCGCGGGCGAAATGGTCGGGAATGGGGCGCGGCTGGAAGCCGCACCTCCGGAAGCGGCGCGGAAGTTCATCCACAAGTCGGGCGGGGCTTCCGGAGGTGCGGCATCTTGCCGCGCCGTGGAGGGACCATGGCCGCGGCCGACACGAATGTCCGGGCGGTCCGCTGCGCTGGGCGGATTGCGTTTTTCGGCAGTGTCCCGGACGTTTTCCCGGCACAAGGTCGCGCGGAAGCGCGACCCTCCCGGTGCAATCCCCACGGGGACGCGCTTCTGCGCGTCCGCCTCGGCATGGCGCGCCCAAAGGGCGCGGCTGGAAGCCGCACCTCCGGAAGCGGCGCGGAACTGCATCCACAAGTCGGGCGGGGCTTCCGGAGGTGCGGCATCTTGCCGCGCCGTGGAGGGGCCATGGGCTCGGCCGACACGAATGTTTGGGCGGTCCGCAACGCTGGGGCGGGTTGCGTTTTCCTGCAGCTTCCCGGAAGCTTTCCTCCCACAAGGTCGCGCGGAAGCGCGACCCTCCCGGTGCGCTCCCCACGGGGGACGCGCTTCTGCGCGTCCGCGGGGGCTTCGCGCGCCCGAAGGCGCGCCCGCCGCATCTTGTCACTTGTCACTTTTCACTTGTCACTGGCGCGCCCGCCGGGCGCGCCGCGCCTACGGCTCCGGCGCCTTCCGCCCCATGTGGCGGTCGGGCAGCTTGTAGAACTGGGCGGGGGTGTACTCCCAGGTCCAGGACGCCGCGGACTTGCCGGAAGAGATGAGCAATAGCATGTCGTTGGGCTTGATTTCGGGGCCGGTCACTTCGAGCTGGTTCTTGACCCAGCGCCACGTCCCTTTCGCGTCGCAGTACATCATCGAGGCGCCGCGGACTTCCTTCGTCGCCGGGTCGATCGAGTACAGCTTGTCGGCGTCCCACGGATTGTCGCTGGCGTGCATGCCGCACTCCACGAGGCCGAGCTGGCGCGGGTGGACGGCCACGGGCAGGTTCAGCGAGAGCGTGTTGTAGACGTCCTCGGTCCCGTCGACGGTCTGCGCGAACACGCCGTCCGACGGCCCGTTCGTCGGCACCTGGAGGATCGGATGCCACAGCATGGCGTGCACGGACTTGCTGGCCGAGGCCTTCGCGCCGGCGTACTCGGAGTGGTCCAGCCACCACCCTTCCGTGACTTCGCCGGCCTTGTTCGTGACGGCGTGCGGCAGCACGATGCCGAACGGCTTCGCGAAGAATCCGTCGAGCTGGAGCGTGTCGGTGACGTTGTCGCCCTTGGAGGTGTACCACTTGCCGTCGGTCCCGAAGAAGTACCACGACTCCACGGCCGCGTGCGGCCCGGACTGGTAGAACTCGATGCGGGTGGCCTTGGCACTGTCGAGGGCGGAAATGCTGCCCGGCCACATGTCGGTGTCGGTGCCGAACACCCCGGCGAACGTGTTGGTGTAGGGCACGCCCTGGAGGCTGACGTAGTTGAAGCCTTCGGAGAGCACCACGTTGTTCATCGAGTACACCTCCTCGCTCGCGAGCGGGTAGGCGCCCTGCCACCGCCCCGCGTAGCTCGCGCGGAAGAACCGCAGGCTGTCGTCGTCCACCCGGTCCATCCCGTCCGTCTGGTAGTTCCAGTTCGTCTTGACGGTGCCGACGAGGTTCCACTGCTCGGTGCCCTCCTCGCTGAAGCCCGGAGCGTCGCGGTAGATGAAGTCGTACTCCTTCTTCACCTTCCCCTTCCCGTCCTTCTGCCCGGCCGCCATCCAGTAGAGGACCGCGCCGTGCTTGGCCTGCCCGTCGATGGGCTGCAAGCCGGTGTCGCCGGGAATCCTGGGGAGGGCCTCGGCGATCTTCGCGCTGGTGCGGACGAGGCCCTGCGTGATGGCGAACTTGATGGTGTCGTTGGTGGCCCAGCTGTACATCCCGGCGGGGCCCTCGTTGCCGGCCTTGTCCACGCCGACGATGACCACGACGTAATCCTGGTCGAAGTCCAGGTCGTAGAGCCGGACGCTCTGGTGGCCGCCGTCCGTCGCCGCGTTCGAGACCGTGCCCAGCGAATCGTAGGGGGACGCCGGGGCCGACGGGTCCGCGACCGTGCTGTTCGCCATCACGGCCGGCCAGGCCTTGTACTCCCCGCCGTCCACGAATGTGTCGTAGATGTACCTCGCGGCGTCCGTCGCGGGCACCTGCGACGCGTCGTAGGGCGAGAAGTAGATCTTGTAGCTGTACCACGGCGAGAGGACGTCCGTGTCCGCCGCCGCCTTCGTCGGGTGGCGGTCGTCGTCCGGGTCGTCCGGGCCGATCCCGACCAACCCGCCCTTGGCGTACTGCCGGGTCGGCCAGCGCAGGTCGAACTGCGTCGTCGGGTCGTCCGTGGTGTACGGGTCCGCCGTCAGCCGCTCGCCGCTGTACCCGATTTCCATCGGCGGCGTGATGTCGAACGCGAGCGGGACGTCCACGCCGGTGCTGGCGAGCGCGTCGTACGCCCGGTCGGCGTCCATGTCCACGGCGAACACCGTCTGGGTCGTCAGGCCCTGCGCGACGGCCTTCTGCTGTTCGGCCGACAGGCCGGCGCGGCGGCGGGAGCCCTCCGCGGTGGTGGTGAGCTCCACGACGCCCTCGAGGTCCAGCCACGCCGCGCCTTCGCAGGCGGCGCCTTCCACCTTCTTCGCCATCCGGTAGCCGTTCGCCTGGTCCACCCCGGAGGCACGCAAATCGCCGTTGGCCGGTTCGGGGTCGCTGGCGGGGGCGAACGTCAGCTCCCAACCCGAGAGGTTGTTCGTCCAGGCCGCGGTCGCGCGGTCCATCGCGCCCACGGAGGAGGGGACGTCGACGCCGTTGACCTTCGCCGCGCTGGGCGGATTCGGGTTCGTCGCGTCGTCGTCGGCGATCTTGAGGTATCCCAGCGTCGTCACCGCGCCCGCCTGGTCGCCGTCGCGGTCGTTGTCGGGGTCCCACAGCGAAAGCCCGATGGCGTTCGTCGCCACGGCCAGCGCCGTCCCGTCCGGGCCCTTCGCCTTGGGCGGCCAGAAGTCCTCGATGTTCGCGACGCCGGACACCGCGGGCCAGTACCACGTCAGCACCGTGTTCGGTCCGGTCCCCGCGCCCATCCCTGCGCCGCTCGCCTCCAGCGAACTGCGCGAGGCGTCGTACCTGTTCCAGTTCGTCCACGTCACCGTCCGGGCCTCCCCCTCCTCCAGCCGCTCCAGGCCCGCCACGAAGGAGCTGTTCGTCATCGTCGTGGTCCGCCCGTCCACGGTCACCGACGCCGTCTCCCCGACCCCGACCTGGATGCCGGTCATGCTGCTGTCGAACACGTTGAAGTGGAACGCCAGCGGCTCTCCCACCAGGGCGCTGTCCCACGCGGTCCACACGGGCAGCCCCTCGCCGGCCTCCAGCGTCAGCTGGTCCGCCGGGTCCGCCCCGGGCGCGCCGGACGCGCTGGTCGTGGAGACCACCAGGCTCTTGCCGTTCCAGAGCGACCCGCTGGCGCCCGGCGGCGTCATGTCGTTGTCGGTGACGAGGATTTCCAGCAGCTGGTTCGTCGTCACGTTGCGGGCGCGGTTCGGCCCGTCCTTGCACCAGCCGCTCGAATAGTCGGCGCCCGGCCAACCCTCGGCCCCGGCCGGCTTGAAGCTGTCCCAGCTCCCGTCGTCCCACCAACCGGACCCGGACTCCTTCCAGGTCGTGCAGTCCTCGGCGCTGACCGTCAGGTAGTAGTCCACGTTCGTGTCGAACGAACCCAGTTCGAACGCCTGGCGCACCAGGTTGGTGACGACCTGGTCGCCGTTCTTGCCGCGGGTCTGGTCCTGCTTGGTTCCTTCCGTGCCGACCATGAACGCGTCGTCATAGCCCCACTGGTAGCCCCAGCACCCCATCTCGTCCCAGAAGTTCGTCGTCCACTGGCCGCGGTTCGGGTCGAGTTTTTCCGTCGGCGCCGTGTTCCGGTCCGTCAGGTTCTTGTGGAACTCCACCAAGTCCCAGTTCGGGCTCACGCGGCCGTCGCCGGAGGTGATGTTCCACGCCCAGTCCCCTTCCCTGTACTCGGACGCGTAGCCGTCCGAACGCGTCCCGGAGGCGTCCTTCCGGACCTGGTTCGTGGCGTAGACCCCGTTCGGGTCGGTCCACTCGATCACGAACCCGAAATGCAGTTCGGGGTGCTCGAGCACCCGCTCGATCTCGGCGTCCGTCACCGTGTGCAGCGACTCGGGATACAGCTTCTCCTGCTGCGCGTAGTTTCCGGCCAGGTATCCCTCCACGTCCGCCCCCACGTACTTGAGGACCGCCACCGGCCCGTCGCCGTCCTCGTCCACCCAGAACATCCCGCCGGCCGCGACCGAGAGCCGCCCGCCGTTGTCGCGCGAGCGCACCCGCCAGTAGTACATCGTCTGCTGGTGCGCCCCGCTCCAGGCGTAGGTGCAGGTCGCCGGCGCCGATTCCCCGCCGGACGGCGCCGCCACGTTCACGCGCAGCTCCACCGTCCCGTTCAGGTCGTCGAAGGCCGGGTCCGTGCTGACCTCCAGCAGGTACCCCGTCACCTGCCCGTCCGTGTCGCTCCCCGGCGTCCACTCGAACGTCGGGCTGCTCTTCAGCCGCGCCTCCTGCGCCGGGAACACCAGTGCGGACGGCGGATCCGGGCGCCGGTTTTCCACGATTCCGTTCGCGTCGAACGCCACGTCCACCCAGAAGTCGAGCTTGCCGTCCGCGATGTCCTCGTCCCAGCTGCCCAGCAGGTAATCGTTGTCCGGCTTGCCCTTCGGGCGCTGCGGCGCGATGCCGAGCGTGTCCACCGCCTTCGAGGTCCCGCTGTAGATTTCCGCCGTCCCCGCGCCCTGGTTGTTCCACGCGCCCGTGTTCTTGAACGTGGCCACCGTGAAGCGCTGGACCGTCGTCGCGCCGGAGGCCATCCCGTCCAGCCCGATGTCGCTGCGCGGCACGCGGAACTCCACCGCCTTGCCGGCGCCCTGCCCGATGGCCGCGGCCCACTCCTCGCCGCCCACCTTCCCCTGCGGCGCGTACCACTCCGTGCTGTCCAGCGTGTACGCCTCGACCTGCGCGCCCTTGTCCTTGACCTGGTGCACGTTCAGCTGCCAGCGCGGATAATGCTCCGCCTCGGAGTTCCCCCAGTAGTTCGACCCGATTACCGTGGCCGACTCGTCGCCCAGCCAGTTCATCTTCGCGCTGTCCCCCGCGCGGCGGTCGTCCAGGCCCACCGCCACGTACGGCAGGGCGGTGTCCGTGATTTCCGTCATCTTCACCAGGAAGTACACCCAGTCCTTGTCCGCGTACACGCGGAACTCGTCGATGTCCGAGCTCGGGTTGCCCACCGTCGTGTCGCCCGACCCCGCGCTGTGGCGCTCCTCCCCGGTCTTGTCCTTCCAGATGAACTCGCCCAGGCTCACCCAGGCCGTGTCCAGCGTGTCCGGCGCCTCCCCGTACCAGTCCGTCGCGTCGCCGTCCACCGTGATGTCGTGCCCGCCTTCGTCAGTCGTCTCGCTGGCGAACGCCGCCACGCTGTAGTAGCTGTAGTTCTCCGTGTACACCGCGAACGCGTAGCTCGTGTTGGGCATCAGCCCCTTCGCGGGCGTGGACGTTATCTCCCCGCCGTCGCCGCCGCGCCACACCACCGTGCCTTCCCCGATGCTGTCCCCCGCCATGTACGTGCGCCCCTGCACCGGCTGGTTCGCCGCCAGGGCCGCCTTCGCCAGGGCCGCCGCCTGGTTCGCGCCCGTGAACCGCACCACCAGCACGTCCTTCGTGTGCGTGTCCACCCCGGTCAGCGTCCCCTGCCACGGCGTCCAGCTCACGTTGATCACGCTGTTCGGCTTCGTGGCGTCCTTCGCCGCGACCACCGACGTCGGAGCCCCCAGATCGAGCACTTCCAGCGGCTCCGCCGCGAGCGTGACCTCGCAGGGCGCGTTCATCGCCGTCACCTTCGCCGTCGCCTGGTAATCCGCCGTGGAGGCCGTACCGCCCACTTTTCCCGTCTTCACGAGCTGGACCTTGTTGCTCCACCACGTCACCCCCGACACGTTATCCTGCCACTCCATCTGCGTCGTCGCCACCGTCCCGCCCCAGTCGATCGTCAGCCACGCCTCCTGGCCGAAGCCCGTCGGCGCCGACCGGATCTGGAACGTCTCGCTGTTGCCCAGGTACGTCTGCGACAGGGCCGTCCCGTTCGCCTTCTGCCACTGCGCCTGGGAAATCGACTCCGGGCACACGCCGCTGAGGATGTCCGACCAGCTCGTCCCCCAACGCAGCTCGTCGAACCACACGTCGCCGATCGTCACCCCGTCGCCGGACCCGCCGGCCTGGAACATCAATTTCTTGATGCCCGGGATGCTGACCCCGATGCTGGCCTCCCACTGCGTCGGTTCGTAGTCCGGCACCTGGCCGCCCTGCTGGACCGTCATCGCGCTCAGGCTGTTGTTCTCGAAGCTGTAGCGCATGATCACCAGGTACGTGTTCCCGGGCGCCCCGTCGAACCCGTGCAGGTCGCCGCCCCACGACTGGTTCCCGCCGCCCTGCACGCTCAGCGTGTACCAGTAACTGCCGCTGCCCTTGCCGACGAACCCCTTCTCCACCCCGTCCGAATCCAGCAGGCTCAAGCCCGCCCACTTGTTCGCCCCCTCGTACTGGTACGCCATCCGGAACGCCACGTAGAAGTTCTTGTCCGCCGACGCAATCACCCGCGGCAGGTCGCGCGTCATGCTCGCGCCGTTGTTGCTGCCCGGATCCGACAGCTTCACCAGGTTGCCCGTCCCCGCCGGATACCCCTCGATCTCCCCGAACGTCGGCATCCCCGACTCGTGCCCCGGCTGGCTCGCCGGCCGCATCGCCGTCCACGTCCCCGCCGCGACCGTCCAGTTGCCGCCGGCGGCCCAGCCCGCCCCACCCTGCCACGTCGTCCCCGCCTTCGTCGCGTTTGTGTAGCTGAACGTGTCCACGTTCTCGTTGGCCAGGTACGTCCCCGTCGTGAGGCTCGCGGGCGAGGAGAGCGTCGCGTCGGAATACTTGTCCCCGTTGTACGCGTACGCGGCGAAATGCGTCGTGCTGCCCGGCGCGACGACGAATTCCAGGTCGCTCTTGCCCGCGCCCTTGTACACGACGGTCCCGCCCGCCGCGCTGTCGCCCTCGCTGTAGCTCGTCCCGTCCGCCGGGGCGGTGAAAGAGCCCGTCGCGTTGGCCACGACGAGGATCGTGCTTTCGGCGGCCGCCACCGACCCGCGGATCATTTCCTTGCCGTCGGGTTCGATGGAGAACGCGCTCGGCGCCGCCGGCTTGACCGCCTCGCGCGCCAGGAGCTTCGTCCAGCTCGTCGCCACCCGCACCTCGTCGAAGTAGACCTTGCCGATTTCCCCCTTGCCGGAACTGGCGCCCGCCTGCAGGATGATGCCGTCCAGGCTCGACGCGTTGACGGACGTGTTCGTCACGCTCCACTCCTCCGGCTCCGTCGTCGGCACCGCCGACCCGTTCCAGTACGCGATGGCCATCGCCTCCTTGGCCGAGAAGTCGTACTTCAGGATGACAAGGTGTTTCTGGGTGGTGTCGCCGTTGTACGGCTTCATTTCGTACGAACTGCTGTGCGTCCGCGTCCCGCTGTTGTTGTCGATGCCCAGCCACGCGTTGTCGCTGCTCTCCCACACGCGCCCCGCGACCACCTTCGTCTCCCCGCCCGACCGGAAGCCGATCCCGCACCACTTCTCCGCCCCGTTGTACTGGTAGCTCACCATGGCCGCCGCGTAGAGCGTTCCGCTTGTCTTCGCCGCGAACGTCCTCGTCGCCGAGGAGCTGTATCCGTCGCCGTCCAGATCCCACTCGATGCGGTTGCCCGTGTGGTCCGGGTAGTTCGCGAAGTTCGCGAACTTCGGCTCGTTCGCGTTCGTCGACACCACCGTCGGCGCCACCCCGCCCGACACCACGCTCCACGCCCCGCTCCACCCGTGCTCCCCGCCCAGCCCGTCCAGGCTCGCCCCGTTCGTGTAGCTGAACGTGTCCACGATCTCGTCCGACGCGAACGACCCCGTCGAAACCGACTTCGACGCCGCTGCCGAATACGTCGTGCTTGCATACGAATACAGCCGGTAGTTGTGCGTCGTCCCCGGCGCAACGACGTGTTCGAGAGTCCCCGGGGAACTCGTCCATTTGCCCACGACCGTACCGCCGGCGAACGTGCCGCCCACGTCGGGCACCGTTCCCGTGGCCGGAGCCGTACCGCTTCCGCCGTACACGAGAATCATCCCCGTTGTCGTTCCCGAACTGCCCTTCGTCGCCGTGAGCCGCACCATCGTCTTGCCGTCCACGGTCGCCGTCAAGGTCGGCGTGTTGGGCATCGTCCTGCCAGACCAGGTTGCATACTGACCGGTGTAGTAATTCGCCGGAATGGTCGTCCCGTCCCCGTTGTAGGAGTACGCCCGGATGTAGTACGCCGCCCCCGCCGTCAGACCTTTCACCGTGGCGGTTGTGCCATCGGCGGAATAGAAGACCTTGGCCGAACCCAACGCTCCTCCCGAGGCGTAGGTTTCGTTCGGCGTGTATTTCGTCCCGTCCACGGGAGCCGACCAGCCCGTGTCGGAATCCTTCTTCGTGTACGCGGCAAGCAGTGTGTAGCCCGCATTCGCCCCTTTGGTGATGGTGAAAGTCAGCGAGTTGACGGTCCGGCTTGCAAGCGTGAGCGTCGGCTTCCCTGTCGGCTCCGTCGCGAACGTCATCGCCGAATCCGTCGCCGTCTTCGCGAGGGACGTTCCCGTCAGGTAGTTGTACGTCGTGTTCTGCCCGCTCACCATCTTGTAGGCGTAGATGCGGTAGCTGTAGGTGCTCGCGGGGGAGAGCCCCGTGTCGCCCGTGCTTGTCCCCGATGTCACCCAAATCAGCGTTTCCCCGGTCTTCGCACTGTATTTCGCCCCGTCCGACGGGGTCGAAGTCGTCGCCGTCGCTCCGCTCGTGCGGATGATGAGATACCCGCTCGCCCCCGTCGCCGCGCCCCAGCTCAAATCGATTTGCGAGTCGCTCGCCGCCATCGCCGTCAGGCTCGGAGTTGCCCACGTCGGCTCGCTCGCCAGCGTGTAGGCGTTCGCGCTCCCCGGGCTCGTCGTGTTGTAGTTGTACGTGCCCGCCGTGCTGCTCACCCGCGCATAGGTGTAAACCTTCGCGTAGTATCGCGACCCGCTGTCCAAGCCCGAAATCGTGACGGAGGTTCCGCTGGCCGCCGTTCCGTCCGTGCCGTTGTACACGATGTATTCGCCCGTCGCCACTTCCGTACCCGACGTGATGGCTCTGTCGCCGGTCCTGCCCGTGTATGTGCTCCCGTCCGTCGGCGTCCACGAGGGAGCGCCCCCCTTCTTCATGACGATGAGCATCCCGTATCCGTTCGACCGCTTCCCGGTCACCTTGAGCGAACTGGCCGTCGCGCCGGTGAGCGTCACCGTCCCCGCCGTCGGCTCCGTGGCGAAGCTCCCCTCGGCGGTCGTGCTCCCCGCGCTGTTCGCCACCGTCCATTGGTAGTAGTATGCCGTCCCCGCGGACAGGCTCATCGTCCCCGTCACCTCCCCCGCCGTCACGTTCGCCCCCAGCGTCGTCGGCGAAACCGTCGCGCTCGACCCGTAGCTCCCGCTCGTCGTCCCGTACTTGAGCGTGATTGCCTGCGAAGTCGCCCCGCCGCCCATGTTCACCGTGATCGGCAGCGTCGCCGTCGTCGTCCCGATGGTCTTCGCCCCCTCCGTGATGGTCGGCTTCACCACGCCCGAAGCCGTCGTCGCGCTCGCCGACGTCCCGTAGGCCGTCGCCGTCCCCTCGCTGTTCCTGGCCGCCACGCTCACGGTGTACGTCGTGGCGTTCGCCAGTCCCGTGACCGTCTTCGTCCCCCACGTCGCAGCCGTCTGCCACACGGCACTGCTCCCCAGCGTCCCGTTCGCCTGCACGAATTTCTCCGTGCTTCCCGTCACCACCTTGATGGCGTACTCCACCGCGGCCGGGTTGTTCCCGGTGTCGATGGTCACCGGAATCGTCGTCCCCGTCGGCGTCCCCAGCGTCGGTTTCCCCGGCACCTCCGCCAGCGTCGTGAAGCTCCCCTCCTTCGTCGTCGTCCCGGCGGCATTGCCGATGGTCCACTGGTAGAAGTAGGTCGTGCCGGGAGTCCGGTCCGAAATCGAACCCGTGGCCGCCGTGCCGTCTGCGGCGAGGCTCGTCGGCGAGACGGTGGCGGCGGTCGTGTAGCTGCCGTCCGTCGTGCTGTATTTGAGGGTCAGCGTCGTGCTCGCCGAACCGCCCATGTCCACGGTGATGGGCAGGCTCGCCGTCGTCTCCGTGACGGTCTTCGTCCCTTCCGTGATGACCGGGGCCAGATACTTCGTGAAATGGGCGTAAACGTCCGGCGCCGTGCTCGTGCAATAATCGCTGGTGTAGCTGGCGGCGGTCGAAAGCTGCGTCCCGCTCGCGTCGTACCACCCGTCGAAGACGTACCCGGACGCAATGGAACTCACCTCATAGGTGACCGTGTTGCCGAGGACGGTCGTGTACGTGGTCGAAACTGTGGTGCCGCCGGCGCTGAGGGTGGCGCTCGACGCCTCGGCCGCCGTCCAGCTCTTCAGTTTGTAACCGCCCATCGTGACTTTCGCGGGCGAAGTCGACGGCTCGGAATACGTGCTTGCACCATAGTTCTTCACCTTGACGCCGAGCGTGCCGCTGAGGTTGAGGCTGCCGTACGCGGCATAATACGTCGGCGAGATCGCGGCATCGTTGTCCGACGACTCCCGCGCGAAGAAATAATGCGATCCCGCGTCCAGGCCGTAAGAGCCGTTGTAGTATTTCGTGTAGTACGGGGCGTTCTTGTAGTTGCTGCTGTTGTCGCCGCCCCAACTCCCCCAATTGTGGTCGTCCGCGAAAAAGCCCAGGTATGCAGCTCCGCTCCACGTGCTGCCTTGCGTGTGATAGTAAAGATGCGTGTTCGAAATCTTGGTCATGTCCGAGCAGGCCGTGTAGCTGCCATGCCCTATCCACCATTGCACATGGCTCTTGGAGTCCGTGTCCCACCCGGACGTGTCGACGATGAAGATGCCCGCCCAGTCGTACGCCTTCGCCATCCCCGCGCCGCCCAGCAGCGTCCCGGCGGCGAGGATCCAGGCGGCGGCGGCGGTCCACCGCCGTCCCGCGCGCAATTTCCGCAATTGTGCATTGCGCATTGTGCAGGGCGCATTCATTTTGCATTTTTCATTGCCGATGGAGTCGGCTGTGGAAACATGGGCGGGGAAACTGCGGAACCATTTCATTTGGGAACCTCCGTTCAGGGTGAACCAAGCATACGCCAAGCGCCGGCCGACCCGCACACGGGCCGCCGGAAAAACGTTTCAACTGCCAGGCAACTAGACATGATTCATCCATTGCACATTTTACCCCTCCCCCGCCCCCCATTGCAATCCGCGCCCACCCCCTTGGGTCAAACGTTTTACCAGGCAGTGACAAGCGACAAGATGCGGTGCGGCCTGTCGACCGCGGCCCTATTCCCTCCCCGGCCCGGCAGGATGCCGCACCCCCGGAAGCCCCGCCCGACCTGCGGATGAACTTCCGCGCCACTTCCGGAGGTGCGGCTTCCAGCCGCGCCCCATTCCCCATCCTCCCGCCCGCGCGCGGGCGCACAGCATCTTGCCATCTGCCACTCGTCACTTCTCGCTCCGCTGGAACGGATTAAGAGATGGTGTGCCCATTCCAGAGCAGGAAAACTCCGATTTGTCCGATGCCTGCGCTAACGCTCCGGCGATGCGTTCCAATCGCGTCTTCAACTGCACTTCAATGTGCGCAGCGACGGATGCCCCGGATGTGGGGCATCCGTCGCTGCGCACACGGCGAAGAATTGTTCCGATTCCGGGAAGCTAGCACAGCGTATAGTCAAAACGTTCGTATTTGCCGACCGGGTAGGGCGGGCAGTCCCCTGCCCGCCGTGCGAAACAATCGCGCCATGAGGTCAAATGCAAAGCTTTCCATGCGCTTTGCAGGCCCACGGCGGCGAAGGGACTCGCCGCCCTACCCCAAATACATGCGAAAGAATGACCGTTACGCTGTACTAGAGCGGATTAAGAAATAGCGTGGCCGCCGTTCATTGCGTCTTCACCCTTTCTTTCGCGGACGCGCAGAAGCGCGTCCCTCCCCGTGGAGGGCGCACGGGAGGTCGCGCTTCCGCGCGACCTTGTGGGTGGGAAACTTCCGAGAAGCTACCGAAAAACTTAAACCGCGCTAGCGGAAGCAACGGGAGAGCAGGGCGGCGGCGGCGAAGAGGAGGAG
>JAEEGG010003545.1_pt1 | contig 38821 bp, 35 predicted proteins | sample 9134161 | NCBI WGS metagenome assembly JAEEGG01 (sample SAMN16246543, study PRJNA631951) | gut metagenome | biome: gut microbiome; feature: rumen; material: CR-attached | host: Bos | place: Iran: Karaj | collected 2018-10 | reverse complement strand
TCGATGTTCATACCCTCTTTCGATACAAAGCGGGCAAACTTCTTCAGTTGCTTGGCAGGGCATTCTGCATTCGTACAATGCAGGGTTTTCGTGCCACTGGCCTCACTGATGCGAATCTCCGTCTTAGCGTGACAGACGGGACATTCGTGGGGAATCTCCAGCGACCCTTCCGTCCGCTTCACTTGAATCACCTTCGGAATAATCTTGTTGGCTTTGATGACACTGATTTCTGTACCCTTGGTCCCAATCCCCAGTCTTTCGCACTCACTGATGTTGCAGAGCGAGGCACGCTTGACGGTTGTTCCTTCCAGTTCGACGGGCTGGAAGATGGCAACAGGCGAGATGGTGCTGGCTGCGCACGACCATTCTATCTTCTCCAGAATGGTGTCGGCTGCTTCATCCTGCCATTTGAACGCCAATCCTGCACGAGTGGCATGATGCCCCGTGATACTGCCAGTCTGGGCATAGTCGGTATCATCGTAACAGATGACGAGTCCGTCAACAGGGTAAGGATTCTGTTTGCTGGTAACTTTCTGGGTGAAGGCTGCGATACATTCTTCTACAGCTTGTTGGTCGGGATGTTCTACCTTTTCGTGCTCAACAGTAGCAAAACCTTGCTGTTCCAACCAAGCCATCCGTTCGCCCCACGAGGTGATGTCCTCGTCAATATGCACCAGGGTAAACGGTATCCATTGGATGTGGCGCTGGCGTACTTCTTCCACGTCTTTCAAGGTCAGTGAACCGGAGGCCAGGTTGCGCGGATTAGCATAGTCTTCACCACTCTCAATCAGGAAGCGTTCGAAGTCATCATAGCTGATAACGGCTTCTCCTCGGATTACGGTATGTCCCTTATAGCCAATTTGTTGCGGGATGCCGTTAATGGCTTTTGCAAGATGGGTAATGTTGGTTCCGATGTGTCCGTTACCTCGTGTCACTACCTTGGTCAGTGCTCCGTTATCGTAAGTTGCAACGAGCGTCAGACCATCCAGTTTCCATGAAATCCAGATGGGCAATCCTTCTGCCCATTTCACCAGTTCAGCTGTCTGTTTGGTCTTGGCGAGTGAGAGGGCTGCATACTCATGCTCCTCTTTCTGGCCAGTGATGCTGTCTTCCGAAACTTTCTGTGTCGGGGAGTCGGGCAGGGTTTTGCCTGTCTCCTGTTCCAGTTTCTTAAGTTCGTCGAAACGTGCATCCCATTCGTAGTCGGTCATCCGTTCTGCCTGACCATTATAATAGGCGTCAGAGGCTTCGTTCAATTCTCTGACGAGTTGCTGCATTCGTAATAATATGTCGTCTACCATGATTATAGTATTTTCACGGCAAAGTTATGAATTTTTTTTTATTATCAGTTGTCAATTCTCATTTTTTTAGTACCTTTGTCTCCGTAATGACAGAAAAGTTTGAGTTTACACCACAGGAAAAAGAAGAGATTCTCTCGCTATATAATAGCGTCAAGCAGGCTATCGCTCCGTCGCTTACAGATGACGACGAGGAGAAAATGCGCCATTATCTGACGGGTTATATCGAGCAGAATCATATCCGTCGTGATGTGTTTGGGTTGAATCCCATGCTGTTGGGTTTCCAGACAGCCTATCTGGTGGTTGAGGAAATCGGTTTGAAACGTGATGCCGTTCTGGCTATCCTGTTGCATCCCTGTATCGAGGATGGCTATCTTACCATTGATGCTGTACGTCGTGAGTTTGGCGAGTCGGTGGCTCGCATTCTTCATGGTCTGCAGCGCATTCAGGAGCTCTATAAGAAGAATCCTGTCATTGAGACGGAGAATTTCCGTAACCTGCTTCTTTCTTTTGCTGAGGATATGCGTGTCATCCTTATCATGATAGCCGATCGCGTCAACTTGATGCGCCAGATTCGTGATACCCAGCAGGCTGATGCACAGAAGGAGGTGAGCGAGGAAGCTGCCTATCTCTATGCCCCTTTGGCGCATAAGTTGGGCTTGTATAAACTGAAGAGCGAACTGGAGGACCTGTCGCTGAAATATCTGGAGCATGATGCCTATTATCATATCAGGGAGAAACTGAGTGAGACGAAGAAAAGCCGTGATGCCTATATCGAACGCTTCATCCAGCCTATCAAGGAACACTTGGAAGCTGCAGGATTGAAGTTTCATATCAAGGGGCGCACCAAGTCTATCCACTCCATCTGGCAGAAGATGAAGAAGCAGAAGTGTGCCTTCGAGGGTGTTTACGACCTCTTTGCCATCCGTGTGATTCTTGACTCTCCGATAGAAAAAGAGAAAATGCATTGTTGGCAGGTCTATTCTATCGTGACGGATATGTATCAGCCTAATCCCAAGCGTCTGCGCGACTGGTTGTCGGTGCCTAAGACGAATGGTTATGAGAGTCTGCATATCACCGTATTAGGTCCTGAACAGAAATGGGTCGAGGTGCAGATCCGTACAGAGCGTATGGATGAGATAGCCGAACGCGGTGTGGCAGCCCATTGGCGCTATAAGGGCGTAAAGGGTGAGTCTGGTCTTGACGATTGGTTGACCAATATCCGTTCCATGTTGGAAACATCCGACGGGCTGGAGGCAATGGATCAGTTTAAGATGGATCTCTATGAGGATGAGGTCTTCGTGTTCACGCCCAAGGGCGATCTCTATAAATTCCCCAAGGGAGCCACCGTTCTTGACTTTGCCTATCATATCCATTCAAAGATAGGCAATACGTGCACAGGTGCCCGTATTAATAATAAGGTGGTGTCACTCCGACAGGTATTGCAGAGTGGCGACCAGGTGGAAATCATGACAGCTTCCACTCAGAAGCCCCGACAGGAATGGCTCAATATCGTTAAGACGTCAAGGGCCAAGTCGAAGATTCGTCTGGCGCTGAAAGAGACGCAGGTCAAGGAGGCTCTTTTTGCCAAGGAGTCGTTGGAGCGTAAGTTCAAGAATCGCAAGGTGGACATGGAAGAATCCACCATGCAGCATCTTGTCAAGAAACTGGGTTTCAAGGAGACCAGCGACTTCTACCGCCAGATAGCTGATGGCACGTTAGATGTCAACCAGGTGATTGACAAGTATGTTGAGTTGCAGCAGGGCGAACAGCCTGTTACCGGTAACAATGTCGCCCAGACAGCTGCTGACTTTGTGCTCGACAATTCTCAGCTGACGTCGTTCAGTTCCCAGCTTTCTGACGATGTGTTGGTGATTGATCGCAACCTGAAGGGTGTTGACTATCAGTTGGCGCGTTGCTGTCAACCTATCTATGGCGACAAGGTGTTTGGCTTTGTCACTGTGAGCGGTGGCATCAAGATTCATCGTGAAGACTGTCCCAATGCACCAGAACTGAAGAAGCGTTTTGGCTATCGTGTGGTTAGGGCCCGCTGGAGTGGTAAGGGCGGTTCGCAGTATGCCATCACCCTGCGTGTCATAGGCAACGATGATATCGGTATTGTCAACAATCTGACCAGTATTATTTCCAAGGATGAGAAACTCGTCTTGCGTTCTATCAATATCGATTCTCACGATGGTCTCTTCAGTGGAAATCTGGAAATTATGATTGACGACAATTCCCGTCTTGAATCCCTCATCCGAAAACTGCGCACAGTGAAGGGCGTCAAGCAGGTAAGCAGACTGTAAGTGTCATCAATAAAGAAACCCTGTCACATTCATTTTGTGGCAGGGCTCTTTTTTAGTTCTCCTTGAAAGCGACAACACGCGTCAGCGCCATGTCGAGATAGTAGGTGTCGCTGACTTCCTGGTCGTCCAACTCGTATCTGACACGAGTAACCATCAGTTTCTTGAAAGGTTGGTCAGGGGCATATTTGAGATCAGGACGATAGCGCTTGGCCTGACGAGCCAACTGACGGAGGTTGACGACGATGGAGTCAGTCATGGCATGGGTGGAGTCAATGTCGGTGAAATGTACTGACGATGGCTTCAGTCCCTCGCGCATGTTTTGCTCCATAAACTCTTCCACCAAGTCTTCTGCTTCAGCCTGTGGTCCGCACGAAGCAAACAGCAGGGGGGCTACACCTATTATAATATATATAAGGCGCTTCATGACTGATGGGGTATGTTCTTGAGGGTGAGTAACAGGTGATCCCACACCATTTCGACAGTAGGGATGAGCAGACGCTCGTCGGGAGTGTGCACATCACGCAGGGTGGGACCCATGCTCACCATGTCGAGGTTGGGATAGCGCTCAGCAAAGAGTCCGCACTCCAGTCCGGCATGGATGCCCCGGATGACAGGATCCTTCTGGAACAACTTGTGATAAGTGTATTTCACAATGCGTTGCAGTTCGCTGTTCTGACGCATCTTCCATGCGGGATAGCCCTCGGAGTGAGTAACCTTGGCACCAGCCAATTTAAAGGCAGCAGCAATGGTGTTACACATATTGTCGAGGTTCGACATGACGTTTGAACGCTGTGAGGTGACAATGTCGATAGTCTTTTCATTAGTCTCTACACGTGCCAGATTGCTGGAGGTCTCAGTCATACCGCCCAGTGCCTCGTCCTGACATACGGAGAAGACACCGTTGTCAACGGCTTGCAGGGCATAGACGAAACGTCGGGCTACCTCGTCGTCAATATATGGCTCCGGGTCGTAGCTGCGCATGCGCCAAACCATGTGCTGGTCGGTGACGTGGAACTCCTCGTCAACCTGAGCAGAGAAAACATTCCAGTCAGCACGGATGTTTTCCTTGATATCATTGGGCACAGCCAATACGAAGTAGCCACCACGCGGAATGGCATTGTGCAGACTGCCGCCATGGAAACGAACCAGATGAATACCCTTGTAGCGCTCCATCTCCTGATAGACAAAACGAGCAACAATCTTCAGTCCGTTGGCACGTTTCTTGTTGATGTCGTCGCCAGAGTGACCACCAACGAGTCCCTTCACTGAGCCCTTGATGTAGAAATAGCCTTCGGGGGCGGGGTGACGCTCGATGTCGAATTGTGCAGAGGTGGTGCGACCACCGGCACAGCTCACAAAGATTTCGCCCTCGTCTTCTGAGTCGAGGTTAATGAGATAGTCGCCAGTCATAAATCCGGGCTTCATACCCTCGGCTCCAGTCAGACCAGTCTCCTCGTCGCGGGTGAACACGCATTCGATGGGACCATGCTCTATGTCGTTGCTGTCGAGCACAGCCAGTTCCATGGCTATACCGATACCGTCGTCAGCACCCAATGTGGTTCCCTTGGCACGCATCCACTCTCCATCTATATAAGAGGTAATACCCTCCTTGTCGAAGTCAATCTTTACATCAGGCAGACAGTCGCAAACCATATCCATGTGGCTCTGCAGGATAACCGTCTTGCAGTCCTCATATCCAGGGGTAGCTCCCTTGCGGATAATCACGTTGCCCACTTCATCGACTTTCGTCTCCAAACCACGGCTCTCACCGAAGCTCTTCAAGTACTCAATCATCTTCTCTTCACGCTTCGAAGGGCGTGGAATTTCGTTAATCTTCGCAAAATGTTCGAAGACAACTGCAGGTTTTAACTCACTTTTATTCATTATTAATGTTTATTTTATCGGTTTTCTAAATTTATTGTTTATCTTTGCAGTCGAAAATTGCAAAGCAAGTGCAAAATTAATCATTTATGGTGAGAATCTTACTATTCAGCACGTTAATAATTGCTATAGGAATGGCTTTTTTTCTAATAAAAGTCCTTTCACGCAAAAATGGCACCTTCTCGTCGCAGCATATTCACGACAGTAAGGCCATGCACGACAGGGGCATTCACTGTGTCATGGATCAAGATCGCGAGATGCGCAGGAAGAGTCGCTTCGCAGTTGATGAGAAATCGTCATAATAACGAAAGAACGAAATAACGAAAAAAAAAAAGAAAACAACAATGAAAAAGTACATGATGATGGCTGCAGTTGCCGTATTGGCACTGGCCTCTTGCAACAATGCAAGTCCAAAGATGGACGAACAACCAGCTTCTGCTGACAATGGCAACGGTGGTGGTCTGAAAATTGCTTATGTTGAGGTTGACTCACTGATGACCCAGTATGACTATTGTAAAGACTTCACACTGGTTCTCCAGAAGAAGAGCAATAACGCTCGCAACACACTGACCCAGAAGGGACAGCAGTTGCAGAATGCCATGAACAACTTCCAGCAGAAGCTCAACAACAACGGTTTCACCAGTCGTGAGCAGGCTGAGAGCCAGCAGGCAGCCATCCAACGCCAGCAGAACGACCTGCAGCAGTTGCAGGCTCGCTTGGAGAATGAACTTGCCAACGAGACAGCAACCTATAATGACGGTTTGCGCGATTCTCTGCAGCACTTCCTTGCTGTTTACAACAAGGACAAGAAGTACGACATGATTCTGACCAAGCAGGGCGACAATATTCTCTATGCAGCTAAGCGCTTCGACATCACCGACGACGTTATCAACGGTTTGAACAAGCGTTACAAGTCTACTTTCAAGAAGACTGAAGAAAAGAAAGAAGAGAAGAAATAAGTCGTGGATATCGATAAAATCCTGAAGAAACTACGCATTTCTGAACTTAACGAGATGCAGCAACACGCCGCCGAAGCCATCCTGTGCTCCGACGGTGATGTTGTTTTACTATCTCCGACGGGTACTGGTAAGACATTGGCATACCTGTTGCCGTTGATACAGCAGTTGGATGCAACGTCGGACGACGTACAGGCATTGGTCGTAGTGCCTGGTCGCGAACTTGCTCTTCAGTCTGACACCGTACTTCGCGATATGGGGTCAGGCATCCGTTCTGCCAGTTGCTATGGTGGACGTGCCACGATGGATGAACATCGGAAACTGAAAGAAGTCAACCCCCAAATCATATTTGGAACACCCGGACGACTCAACGACCATTTAGACAAGGAGAACATAAACCGCTATCACATTCGTTGGCTCGTCATTGACGAGTTTGACAAATGTCTTGCGATGGGGTTCCATCAGGAGATGCAGAAACTCATCAAGAGCCTGCCGGCATTGCAGCGTCGCATCCTGCTCTCAGCAACCAATGCCGAGCAGATACCCCAGTTTGTCAATATGGCAAAGAAGGGGACACTGGTTGATTTCCTGCCTGAAGAGGAGCAGACGTCCGAAAGGGTTACGCTCTATGAGGTAAAGAGCCCTCAGAAGGATAAACTTGAAACACTGCGCAACCTGTTGCTTGGTTTTGGCGACGAGAGCAGTATCGTGTTCCTGAACTATCGCGACAGCGTGGAACGCGTCAACAACTATCTGACGGAACAGGGATTCGTCACCAGTTTCTTTCATGGCGGTTTGGAACAGAAGCAGCGCGAGGCAGCCCTCTACCGTTTCTCCAATGGGTCAGCCAACGTACTGGTGGCTACCGATCTTGCCTCACGTGGTCTTGATATTCCCGACATTCAGAACATTATCCATTACCACATGCCCGAGAGCGAGGAAGGTTATGTCCATCGCGTGGGTCGAACAGCCCGTTGGGACAAGCAGGGTAGGGCATTCTTCATCACAGGTCCGGAAGAACATATCCCAGAATATGTTGAGGGCAATATAGAGGAGTATTCACTCCCCTCTCTACCCAGAGAGGGGCAGGGGGTGAGTCTTCCCCGTATGGCAACCCTCTACATCGGTAAGGGCAAGAAGGACAAGGTGTCGAAGGGCGATATCGTAGGCTTCCTTTGCAAGAAAGGTGGTCTGCAGGCTGACGAGATAGGACGTATTGATGTCAATGACAGATATACCTATGTTGCTGTGAAACGTGAAAAGCTCCAGCAAGTCATTCGTCAGACTCAGGGCGAGAAGATAAAGGGCATAAAAACAATAATCGAGCCCGTGAGATAGAAAAGTGTAACTCCGGCTTTGCAAAACGTAAGAAAATCAAAGAAAATGCTTAATTATTGCTTAAATATTTGCCTAATTCAAATAAAAAGTGTAATTTCGCATCGTTTTTCAGAAACAGATAATAATTTGATAGTATAAATAATTAAAATCACAATCAAAAATGAAGAAGTACAACTTTAATGCAGGTCCTTCGATGCTTCCCCGCGAAGTGATTGAGAAGACTGCTCAACAGTGTCTTGATTTTAATGGTTCTGGTCTCTCTCTGATGGAGATTAGCCACCGTGCAAAGGATTTCCAGCCCGTAGTTGATGAGGCTGTAGCTCTGGTGAAGGAGCTGCTGCAGATTCCTGAGGGTTATTCAGTCATCTTCCTGGGTGGTGGTGCATCCTTAGAGTTCTGCATGATTCCCTTCAACTTCCTGATTAAGAAGGCTGCCTACCTGAACACTGGTGTTTGGGCAAAGAAGGCTATGAAGGAAGCTAAGTTGTTTGGTGAGGTAGTAGAGGTAGCTTCTTCTGCTGATGCCAACTATACCTTCATTCCTAAAGGATGGAGTGTTCCTGCTGATGCTGACTATCTGCACATCACTACCAACAACACCATCTACGGTACAGAGATTCGCAAGGATCTTGACGTAAATGTACCTCTGATTGCCGATATGTCGTCTGATATCTTCAGCCGTCCTATCGACGTGAAGAAGTATGATGCCATCTACGCTGGTGCTCAGAAGAACCTGGCTATGGCTGGTGTAACCATCGTTATCGTGAAGGACGAGAAACTGGGTAAGGCTCCCCGTGAGATTCCTACTATGCTCGACTATCGCACCCATGTTGATAAGGGTTCTATGTTCAATACTCCTCCTGTTGTTCCTATCTACAGTGCTCTTGAGACACTTCGCTGGATTAAGAAGAGCGGTGGTGTTGAGGCAATGGATAAGCTGGCTCAGCAGCGTGCCGAGATTGTCTATGGTGAAATCGACCGCAACAAGATGTTCCGTGGTACTGCCGTTGAGGAGGACCGTTCACTCATGAACATCTGCTTCGTCATGGCTGACGAGTACAAGGAGTTGGAGAAAGACTTCCTCGACTTTGCCGTATCTAAGGGTATGGTAGGTGTGAAGGGTCATCGTTCAGTTGGTGGTTTCCGTGCCAGCTGCTACAATGCCCAGACCATCGAGGGTTGCAATGCGCTCGTAGCCTGCATGAAGGAATTCGAGGCTCAGCACTAATTGATAATTGACAATTGATAATTGAGAATTATGAAAGTATTAGTTGCTACAGAGAAACCATTCGCAGCAGCTGCTGTTAATGGAATTAAAGCAGAAGTAGAAGCAGCAGGCAATGAGCTGGTGCTGCTCGAGAAATATACTGAGAAGACCCAGTTGCTGGACGCTGTGAAGGATGCCGACGCAATGATTATCCGTTCGGATAAGGTGGATGCTGAGGTGCTCGACGCAGCCAAGCAGTTGAAGATTGTGGTTCGTGCTGGTGCTGGCTACGACAACATCGATTTGGCAGCAGCCACAGCTCACAATGTTGTTGCAGAGAACACTCCAGGACAGAATGCCAATGCTGTTGCCGAATTGGTTTTCGGCTTGCTGGTAATGGCTGTTCGCGGTTTCTACAATGGTAAGAGCGGTTCAGAACTGTTGGGCAAGAAACTGGGTATCCTGGCTTTCGGTAACGTTGGTCGCAACGTGGCTCGTATTGCCAAGGGCTTTGGCATGGATGTTTATGCTTACGATGCTTTCTGCCCTGCAGAGGTAATCGAGAAGGCTGGCGTTCATGCAGTAGCCAATCAGGATGCACTCTTCGAGACCTGCGATGTTGTTTCGCTCCACATCCCTGCAACTCCTGAGACCAAGCAGAGCATCAACTATGCATTGGTTGGCAAGTTGAAGAAGGGTGGTGTGCTGGTGAACACAGCCCGTAAGGAAGTTATCAACGAGCCTGAGCTGATCAAGCTGATGCAGGAGCGTGAAGACCTGAAGTTCGTTACCGACATCATGCCTGATGCCAACGACGAGTTCCAGAAGTTCGAGGGCCGTTATTTCTCAACTCCTAAGAAGATGGGTGCTCAGACAGCCGAGGCCAACATCAATGCCGGTATCGCTGCTGCCAAGCAGATCAATGCCTTCTTCAAGGATGGCGACACCAAGTTCCAGGTCAATAAGTAAATTACTGATATAGTAGCAAAAGAAAAGCCTCCCAACTTTGGGAGACTTTCTTTGTTATTTGGCTATGTATTTCTTTCCGTTCTTGATGTATATACCCCGTTGCGGATTTCCTATGCGCAGACCTTGCAGGTTGTAAATCTGATGGTTGTCATCATTCGTCTTGCCATAGACGATAGGATTGATGGCTGTTATGACAGTCTCATCGACGGAACATCCCCAGAAAGGAGTGAGATACAACTGTTCTTTCGTGTCGTCATTCTTCACGAGATAGGCACTCTTAACCTTGGTCTGGTAAGTGTTGCTAAAGCATTGTAGCGTTACCTTCTGCAGATTATTGCCCATAGCCGATGTAAATGTCATTTTGCTCTTGGCTGAAGTGATGTCAACATTTACCCCGTCACCATTGCTTTTATAGACTTTGAATTTCAGAACGCCCGATTCAGGTGCAGCGTCCAATTCCAATTCGATGGCTTTATAGGTGTTTGTGTTGATGGTATTGTTATAGAGATACACTTCCGACCATACCTTTTTGAAGTCAACAACCGTGACGATGTCGCCTATGATGTCACTTCTTACAGGGTATTTATATCCTTCAGTTGAACCACGATAGGCTTTGACAATGGTTTCAGCCAAGTCGGGCTGGTGGAATACCGGCAACGAACGATTCGAACCGTCAGAGAGTCCCATCCAGTAGAAAGTGATGATGCCATTATTCTTAGCCTCAGTCACGAAGTGCTTACAGAAGTCCAGATAGTTGGTCTTGTTATTATTGTAATTGACGTCGCTGTCATCATCCAGTGTTCCCCATTCGCCTACGATGACGGGAGCACCCTTGTCTGCAAGAATATTCTTTAGGTCGCTCATCATGGTAGTCACCTGGGTCTTGATGGCAGCCAGGTTGTTGGGTTTCAGTCCGGGGTAGGAGTGAATCTGGAAGATGAGATGATTGGAGGTCACGTCGTCGGGCAGTTTCATCTCTCTGATCGGACCCATGGGAAGTTCGTTGGAACCCCATTTGCCACCACAGCAGGCACCATAAGTGTTCACCACCAAATTGCGCACACCATTGTTGCCCTCAGTGCCTCGCACCACGTTTACAAAACTCTGTGCGTAGTCGTTGATGGCTTTGTAGGCGTCCTTGGCTTCAGTTTCATTATATCCACCCGACTTGTTACTGGTGGCATAGTTCCAGGAACTGTACTTATCCAGCATCTCGTTATAGCTCTCGAAGAGCAGCCTCTGGTCGTAGTCCTTGAATTCGGTGGCTATTTGGAGCCATAGCTTCTCGAATTTGCTCTTGTTCTTTTCGTAGTTGGCACCTTCTGCCTTTATCCATGACACATGTTTTCCAGCTTCGTCAGCACCGGTGTCATGGTGTACGTTGATGATGCAATACAGCCCCTCTGCAAGTGCATAGTCAACCACTTGCTTCACACGGGCCATCCATTCTGCATTCACATTGCCGTTCTTATCCATGTGGTTATACCATGTGACAGGTATGCGGATAGCCCCGAATCCAGCCTCCTTCATCATTTTAAATACTTCGGGCTTGGTGTTTGGCTGTCCCCAGTCGTTCTCTGATTCCAGCCCTTCCTGTCCCCAGTAACTGTCTATGTCGGGATTGGGCTTTTTCGCGTGAGCCTCCAGGGTGTTTCCCAGATTCCATCCGACACCCATGTTGGTGACTGCCTCCTGGGCTGTTTCAAAACTTTGTGCTTGCATCGTGGTTACTGATGCAGCAATCATGCTAATAGTAAGTAAACGTTTGTAGTCCATTTTTGTATAATTAGGTTATTTTAGTTCACAAATATACGAAATTGTTAGCGAATCATTTCTAATTTACAATAGAAATTCTTATCTTTGCAACAAATTAGGTATATATTAAATACAAATAATCTATGCAAAGTGATCCAAAGCAGTGTCTCTACTGCACCAACAACCAAACATTGCACGATTTGATGATAGAGATTTGCGAGCTATCCGTGTCGCGTGCATTCCTTTTTAAAGAGCAAACTTATCGTGGTCGTTGCCTTGTGGCGTATAAGGACCATGTGAACGATCTCAACGAACTGTCGGACGCCGACCGCAATGCCTTTATGGCTGATGTGGCTCGTGTCACTCGCGCTATGCAGAAGGCCTTCAATCCCGAGAAAATCAACTATGGTGCCTATAGCGACAAACTGTCGCACCTGCATTTTCATCTGGCTCCCAAATATGTGGATGGTCCCGACTATGGCGGCACGTTCCAGATGAATCCAGGCAAGGTGTATCTCTCTGATGCTGAATATGCAGAGATGATCGAGAAAATCAAGGCCAATCTATAATGTCCAATGTTCAATGGTCAATGTTCAATGTTAAATGTTAAATAATCATGGCTATCGTAAAACCATTCAAAGGAATACGTCCACCGAAAGAACTGGTGGAGCAAGTGGAAAGTCGCCCCTACGACGTGCTCGACAGCGAAGAGGCACGCGCTGAGGCAGGCGATAATGAAAAGAGTCTTTATCACATCATCAAGCCCGAGATTGATTTCCCCGAAGGCACTTCCGAGTACGACCCACGCGTCTATGAGAAGGCAGCAGAAAACTTCCAGAAGTTCCAGGACAAGGGCTGGCTCGTTCAGGACTCGCGCGAACATTATTATATATATGCTCAGACCATGAACGGCAAGACGCAGTATGGTCTTGTGGTGTGCGCCCATACCGACGACTATATGGCTGGTCGCATCAAGAAGCATGAGCTGACACGTCGCGACAAAGAGGAAGACCGCATGAAGCACGTCCGTGTGAACAATGCCAATATCGAACCCGTGTTCTTTGCTTATCCTGACAATGCCGTGCTCAACGACCTGTTGGTGCGTTACGCAGCTACCGAGCCCGAGTACGATTTCATTGCTCCCATCGACGGATTCCGTCATCAGTTCTGGGTCATCTCCGACGAGCAGGATATGCAGACCATCACCGACGAGTTTGCCAAGATGCCTTCCATGTATATTGCCGACGGTCACCACCGTTCAGCTGCAGCAGCCCTTGTAGGAGCTGAGAAACAGAAGCAGAACCCCAACCACAAGGGAACTGAGGAATACAACTATTTCATGGCAGTATGCTTCCAAGCCAGCCAATTGACCATTCTCGACTACAACCGCGTGGTAAAAGACCTCAACGGCCTCTCGTCGGAAGAATTCCTGGCAGCCCTGCAAGTGAACTTCATCGTAGAGGATAAGGGCACCGACATTTATAAGCCACAGCAACTCCATGAGTTCTCACTCTATCTTGACCAGCATTGGTACAGTCTGAAGGCCAAGGAGGGCACCTACGACAATACCGATCCTATCGGAGTGCTCGATGTAGATATCAGCAGTCGTCTGATACTCGACGAGATACTGAACATTGGCGACCTTCGCTCTTCCAAACGCATCGACTTTGTTGGCGGACTGCGCGGACTGGGCGAACTCAAGCGTCGTGTCGATAGTGGTGAGATGCGTGCAGCCCTTGCACTCTATCCCGTCACCATGCAGCAGATTATGGACATTGCCGATTCAGGCAAAATCATGCCTCCCAAGGCCACATGGTTTGAGCCAAAGCTCCGCTCTGGACTGGTCATACATAAACTGAGTTAAATGTCCGACGAATTCAAAACGATAACAGCAACAAGCGAGGGATATTATACCGAGAAACGGAGTAAGTTCCTCGCTTTTGCTCACCACGTCGAAACAGTCGATGAGGTGAAGCAACTGTTGGCTGACTATCGCAAGAAATACTACGACGCCCGTCACGTCTGTTATGCCTACATGCTGGGAGCGGGTAGGGGAGAGTTTCGTGCCAACGACGATGGCGAACCCTCCAGTACTGCAGGCAAACCCATTCTCGGGCAAATCAATTCCAACGAACTCACCGACATCCTCATTGTCGTCGTTCGCTATTACGGTGGTGTCAATCTGGGCACCAGCGGTCTCATCGTCGCCTATCGTGAGGCTGCAGCCGATGCCATTGCCCATGCCACTGTCGAGGTACGCCAGGTCGAGGAAGTCATCACCTACACCTTCGCCTATCCCCAGATGAACGATGTGATGCGCATTGTCAAGGAGATGAATCCCCGCATACTCTCCCAGACCTACGATAACACGTGTGAGATCCGTCTCGCCATTCGCCAGAGCGAAGCCGACCAACTCCGCAACCGGCTCAGCAAACTGCTGTAGTCCTCGAATTAGTTTTGAGTCGTATTTGCAACGGCAAAATTACAAAGAAATGGGCTGTTCTGCAAGAAAAGTAGCCCAGATAACGGATAGGAAACGAAATTGCACTTGCAAGTCGCTGAACGCCAATCAGATGCATGTTCTTCTGCAAGCCACGGTTTCAATTCCTGCTTCAATGCGTTGTTCTTCATCACTTGTCAGTACCTTGGTACTTCAGCAACTTGCCCTTTATAGCTCGGGCTTCGTTGTGGGACGAATAATTTTTTCTTCCATAACTTAATAAATCTGTAAAATCTTAATCATAATCATAAAATCCACGTTTCCACGTTTCCACGTTTCCACGTTTTGCGTGTTTTCAACTTCAAAGAAATAAAATTTAAATTTTATATTATAATAATATAAATATTATTTATAATATAACCACTAATCCTCTTTACTTCAAAAATGCTGAAATCGTGGAATCGTGGATTCGTGGATTTCCCCCGTTACGGCTTAGAATCTACATGTCCCCAGAGGGGTGCAATGTTAGAAATTCTTACCGTCTGAAACTTAAAAAACCAACATTTGTTTTAATGTGAATTCAGGAGGGATTCATCACAAAGGCGAAGTATGAGCCGTCCGGAAAATGTCTCCGCTTACCGAAGAGATTAACTCCCCTTACGGCAGAGAAATTCTCAGCCTTATCCGTATATGCGTTTGCAAGATAATACCTTTGTTTTTTGCTTTAATCCCCCTCTATCTTTTGATTTAAATGCAATGTGTTTTTTTTTAATTAAAAAGAGGGTAATTAAGAAAAAATAATTACTTTTGCATAAATATTGTTTGAAATGAGACTATCATTCCATATCATAGAACTATTGAAGGAGAAGTCTGGAAACCAACTTCGACAGCCTTCAGATTGCGAATTCCTGTCACTTGATATAGAAAGTAAGACAAGGGTTCGTATTGGTGCAACAACGTTGAAACGATTGCTTGGTTTTGCCCATGACGAGCGAACACCTCATGCAAGTACCCTCGACGCCATTGCCCATTACTTGGGTTATGCCCATTGGGAAGAACTGTTGCTGATAGAGGATAAAGGAAACTCTGGCTTCAGTACCTCCGATGAAGAAATACGTTCGGTTGAATTACAGCCAGATGTTCATGTGGAGATAACCTATCTGCCAGACAGGAGGGTCGTGATGCAGTATCTTGGTAATCAACGATATCGTATAGTTGAGAGTGAGAATAGTAAGTTGCAGAAGGGAGATGAGTTAGAGATACAAAACTTCGTGTTGCATCATCCGCTACTGGTGCTTAACGTCTTGCGTGAAGGAGAGTCGCTTGGACAATTTACCGCTGGGCGCGTCTCCGGTCTGACCTCAGTAAAAGTCCTTTAATCCTTCAATTTTTCAATCCTTCAATTATAAATCATGGAGTCTTCGCAGTTTTCTGATAGTCAGTCACGTTATGAAACCATCGAACAGATGGATACGCAGGGAGCCACTTGCGACACCTATCGTGTGAAAGTCTATGGGAAACTGCATTTTTTGAAACAACTAAAACCTGAATATGTAGGAGATATCCGCTATCAAGAGGCTCTTCGCAAAGAGTTTGAGACAGGCTATCGTCTGGAGCATCCCAACTTAGTACGTTATCTGTCACTCGACAAAGATGGTGTTCTGATGGAATATGTTGATGGTGAAACACTCTCACAACGATTAACTAAGAATCCAGACTACTTCAAACAGCGTAAGAACGCAGATAAGTTTGTGCGTCAGTTGCTTGACGTTCTTGGTTATCTGCATAGTCATCAAGTGCTCCATCTTGATCTGAAACCAGAGAATATCCTGCTCACCTATATCAATGATGATGTAAAACTTATTGATCTCGGTTTTTGTCGTACCGATGTTTTTGTAGATACGCAAGGATATACTTCTGGCTTTGCAGCTCCAGAGCAAAAGGAGGGTGGGGCGGTGGACGTGCGAACCGATATCTATGCCTTTGGGAAGATTCTTGAGTTATTGCCAGATCACTCCGTATATAATAAGGTGATAGCCCGCTGCACAGCCGAGAATCCTTCAGACCGTTACAAATCTGTAGATGAAGTTCTGCATGTCATCAGTCATCAGCGTCGTTTTTTCCATTGGGTAGCACTCTTCGTCTTATTGGCAGCTCTGTTTGTTGCAGGTTTGACATTACTCATACATCAAAAGAACGAGTCTGCTGTCATTGAGGAGGTAGTAGTGGATTCAATTGGCTCAGAAAAGCATGATACACTTCAGCAGATAGCCCCACCTCCTGTTAGCAAGCCCAATCAGCAGCCTCCTGCGAAAGATGAGCAAACGTTGTTGAAAGAGGAAATGGAACGCATGATAGATAAGGCCTATAGTTCTACCATCGCCACCTTCTGTGATTCCGTCTTTCCTTCTCCATCGCCTTCTACAGGCAAAGCGTGGTCTGAAGCCTCAACGGAGTTTCACAATCAGACAATACAGATAGGAAATCGTTTGTCAAAGAAATATCCCAACACCCCAGAGAGCACCATCCGCCAAGACGTAGAATCCCGTTTCCAATCCCTCGTCACTTCCGTTTTCAACCAGATGCGTACCAACGCTCAACAATAATAATTGCAAAATGGAAGAAATGGTCGCGCAGTTTCTTCCATTTTTCGTCTTTGTTTAGTAACTTTGCAAAACACAAATTAAAGTTTTAGCTTATGAAACGAATGATATTATTACTTGCATTCTTTGGAATGCTGACAGTCGCGATGGCAGATTGGACGTATGGCACAGCACGATTTACAGGAAGTCAACCCTCTTCCTGCCTCCATCACGGCACAGTCATGATCTGGTACAACGGATCACTTTCTCAAACGGGAACTAGTGGCGGAGTTGAGATTTGGAAGGGAACAGGTGATATCTGTGTGGTCTTTCCCAAGAACTACAATGGTCCCCAAATGCGTTTCTCCTCAACAGGAGGCATGGTGCAAATTCAGACGTTACGATAAAAAATGTAAAAATACAGCCCACATTGAACGTAGTTTGCTAAATATTTCTTATCTTTGCATTATCGTTCAGTAATGGGCGATAAACATTGAAGGAAGCGTTTAGCTTTCATCTGTACCGAAAAGTCTGGTAAACTTTAACGACAAGCAGATGTAGAGTAACACGTTCCCTCCTTGGTTGGAATATATATTGCAGCCACTACTGGCTCGCATCCTGTATATCCTCCAAGGGTGTGGGCTGTTTCTTTTTATCTCTTGTACGGGTTTTACCAGAGCCTTCGGTAGGATAGACTGAGAGGCGCACACCTTCAATTGCGTTCAATACTAATATTTAAACCTATAGAAATGAAAAAGATTCCCAAAGGAGACTACACCGAAAGACTCGAAGCAATCTATGATGTGTTACATTTTGACGCTGATGAACGTTTCTTTGCAGATATTGTTTTTAGTAACTTTGTCTGTGTAACAGATGAAGTAGACTCTATTTTTGATTGCGGACATGACCCCCACGAGTTCCATCAAATGATGAAAATCCTTTCTCAGTTTGATGACTTTATGGAGCTATTAAAAGAAAATGAAGGGGATAAGACTTTTGAGTTGCTGAATGACATATTGGCTTTGAAGACAAATCTGCGGCATGACTTCTTTGAAGATGTTTGGCGTATCATTTATGTAGAGGATCCTTTGATGAAAAGTGATGTTGATAAACTGCAATCTTTTGATGAAGAAATTAGCAAAATAGGTCAAAAGGAAGTTTGGTACAATTATCTTAAATTGATCGGAATATTTGAAGATTATTTGAATACACTTAATAGTAACCCTCAAAATTGATAAAATAATGAAAAAGTTTTTTTTATTTTTTGTATTGCTTATGCTTGTTTTTAAAGGTATGGCAAAAGATTTGGAAACAGACATTTACAGAAGGAACTCTTTATGTAACTTTTACATAGGAGAAAGTGACATTACGAATGGTTATGGGCAGATGGTTGGAGATTGTCTTCTTGGTTATGTTATGTCAGACAAATTCAATGATCACTGTCTGAGCCAGAAGTTTATGTCAATAGCTAATACCCAGTACACAAAAGAAGAACTGAATGTCATTTATCCCACCTTAAAACAGAAAAAAGATAATCTTTTGAGAAATTTAGATAATCAACTTATTTCTTCTGTTAATGCTAGTTCTACTAATGCTCAGAAAAAATCTGCAGCAACACTTAAGTCTGAGTGGTTAAAGAAGGACAGAAGACATGAATATGGTGCAAGGGCTTTGCATTGGCTTAAGGAAAACCATATTGCAAGTTTGTTGATTGGACAATGGTTTAATGCTAAGGCGGAAAAAGTGGATGGCTCCCATTACAATATGCAGTTAATTCAAGAGCGTGGTGCATACAACGCCTCTGAACTTGAAAAACTACGTAGTAACGAATCTGTTCGTGGTGATGCACTGTTGAAGGATGCTGGAATGGAATTAATCCCAAATACTTATGTAACGGTTACTTACTTTACAGTGAAAACAGCTCAAGAAGTCAGCCAAGCAGATGATTGGGATTCTTCATGGACAACAACAATGTTTGAACTCATACGTTCTGTCAATCCTGCTTGGAGGTCAAATGCTGACGTTAAAGCTTTCTGGGTTGAATCCACAACCTTTTTGTTTAAATTAAATTGGGATGAAGAAACAGAAAACAAATTTTTGACAGAATATTGGAATCAAGATTTTAATAAATTGGCTTCATCAAATGATTTTACATTAAAGTATATGGGATACGTAGAGTCAAATGGCTGTGGTTATCCATTGCCAGGCAAAGAAAATGAAGACAAGAATATCCTTTCAATGGCTCTTTATGATGCGATTGATAATGGTGTTGCTAAACTTCAGAAAGAGTATGAAGATTTTAAGATCAAAGTTCCTTTGATTGAGGTAAATGGAAAAGATGCAACAGCATTTATAGGTCTAAAGGAAGGATTGGAGAAGAATACTAAGTTTGAAGTTCTAGAGCGTGTTTACAACGAAAAAACGAATACATTCCGATATAAAAAAGTTGGCAATTTAAAAATCGACAAATCAAGAGTTTGGGAAAATAGGGAGATGATTGAGGGTATTAGAAGGAGTGAGCCTTCTGTAAAACCCAATCCAAATGTTGATCGAACATATCTTCTTGGCGCAAACGGAAGTATGGCACCGGGAATGTTAATTAGACAAACGAAATAAGTTATGAGAAAGTTTCTTTTAATTTGGGCGTTAATCTCTATGATTGCAACAACGAGCTTTGCTAAAGAAAAGGCTGACGATAATCGTTATGAAATTGAAATGGCTGAAGTTGGTGAACCTGGTACGCTGGTTGTAAAAGTCTGGTGCTATAATAAGAAGCCTCAGATAAGTGAAGATGTTGCAAAGATGAATGCAATAAAAGGTGTTTTGTTTAAAGGTGTATCTGATTCTGGCCGTATGAAAGGGCGTAAGGCTCTCGTAGAAGATGGTTATGAGAATCATAAGGATTATTTTGATGATTTCTTTAACGAGGGTAAGTATGCAAATTACTCCAGAGTGGCTCTAAACAATTATGTTGAGCAGAATAGTTTAATTAAGGTGGGTAAGTTATATAAAATAGGTAAGATTGTCGTAATCTCCTATAATGATCTGCGTAAGCAATTAGAGACGGATAAAGTTATTAAAGGACTTAATTATGGTTTTTAAATTATGAAAAGAATTGCCACTTTATTGTTTGGAATAGTTATGCCTATGTTGGCGTTTTCACAAGCAAAAAAGCCAACCTTGATGGTTGTGCCAAGTGATTTATATTGCAATCAGCATGGGTATATGCAGACGTTCAATAATCAGGGACAGACAGAAAATGTTCCTGATTATAAACGAGCTTTACAAAATGATCCTCAGTTGCTAACAGGGATTACGGTTATTGGACAGATGATGGCAGACCGTGGATTCCCTCTGAAACTGATGGAACAAGAGTTGAAAAACTTAAATGAAGAAAGTGCAGAAGACGCTTTGCTGACATCAAAGTCAGGTTCGGATATTGCAGAATCACCAGTTGATAGATTGAAGAAGAAATCTAAGAGTGATATTATCCTTCAGACGACTTGGTTGGTAAACAGAACTGGGCCCAAGTATTCGTTAACTTTTAGTCTTCAAGGAATAGATGCTTATACCAACAAACAAATAGCTGCATGTCAGGGTACTGGTGATCCTACTTTTTCAGCAGAACTTCCTGTGCTGATAGAAGAGTCTATAGCCAATCATCTTGAAACCTTTACCACTCAGCTTCAGAATCATTTCAATGATATGTTTGAGAATGGACGTGAGATTACATTGAGAGTAAAGAAATGGGAGGATTCAGAATACGATTTGGAATCTGAGTTTGATGGAACAGAACTGAGTGATATTATAGAAGACTGGATTTCTGCTAACACAGTAAAAGGACGTTTCAATACCTCTGATGCAACGGAGAACTTCATGTATTTTGAACAAGTTCGTATTCCTCTTTTTGATGAGAACCAGCGCGCTATGGATGCAAGGCGTTGGACTCGTGGGCTTATCAATAAGTTAAAATCACTCGGGGTTCCTGCAAAACTGATGATGAAAGGTTTGGGGCAGGCAACAATTGTTATAGGAGGAAAGTAAATGAAAAAATGTTTGGTGATAATTGTGTCATTGATGTGCTTCGGCACATCAATGGCACAGATTCAGATTACTCCATATATTGATGAGAGTAATTGTTCTGCAATGCCAAATGGTATATGTGAAATTCTTATTCAGAAGTTGAACAATATCATCTCCCAGAATGGAATCCAGAGTCAAATGGGACAATCTCGTTTTGTTTTAACTTGTAGTGTTACTGAAGAGTCAAAGAATGTGTTGTCCACATCGCCAACCCAAATAGCATACGTATTAGATCTTCATCTTTACTTAGGAGATGGAGAGACTGGCACAAAATATATAAGTCAGTCTTTTCGTACCAAAGGTGTTGGAAATACTGAAGAAAAGGCTTACCGAAATGCCGTCAAGAATATGCAGGCAAAGTCTCTGCAAATGACCGAGTTTGTAGGGAAGGGCAGTGCAAGGATCCTTGATTATTATGAGAAGAATAGGGAACAAATACTGTCATCAATACGTTCTTGTATTAATGGAAAGAACTTAGAACAGGCAGCATATGAACTTTGTCTTATTCCTCAAGAATGTACCTATTACAATGATGTACAAATTCTTTTGGGCAAAGTAAATGGGAGAATAGTAGACAATAAATCATCTGACCTCTTTCTTCAGGCTAAATCAGTTTGGGCTTCTGAGCAAAATGAGTCAACTGCTAATCAGGTAGCAGAGTTGATAACTCAGATTGATGCTAATGCTAGTTGCTATGCAGAAGCTCATAAGTTTATGAAATCTGTAACGTCTCGTATGGAACAGTTAAATAACAGGGAATGGGTAGCGCGTCAGCGTCAATTAGCACATGAGCGAGAAATGGAGATGGTTAGAGAGAATAATCGCAGTACGGAAACAAAGATGCGAATTAAAGCTCAAAGAGATGCTAAGATTGCTACGATTAATGCTGTTCGGGATGTAGCTGTAGAATATGCAAAACGACGCCCTCGTGTGGTTTATCATGTTCATGGTTGGTATTAATGCTGTAAGCTTAATAGTTTATAGATAGAGGTGCAAAAAGTTATATTAAACTTTTTACGCCTTTTTCTAATATTGGTGGCTTGGTTTTGAATGGCTGCTCCTTGCATTGGTATGGTCGGAAACAGTGACCCTTTTGGCATGAATGATTTGCAGGACAGATTGAAGGCATTTTGCAAAGAACAAGGTTTGGATGTTCCTCAGTTTTGGATTATTCAGCCTGATGGGTATTATATGGGGTATGCTGTGTCGCTACATCTGAGTGGAAAAGACAGATGGGAGGAGTTTGATGCCAAGGTGATCTTTTTGTTGAAGGACTTTTCTGAGCGAGAGAATCGAGAGGCGGAGAAAAGGTTGTTGAATCACATGTTTGAGGAATTGGGTGAGCCTGTCGTATTGACGATAAAAGCGGAGACTTCGCCTCGTCAGCAGCTATTCTTCAAGCATGTTGGCTTGATGAAGATGCCTGTCACATGGGCTGACTATCAGCAGAATGAGTATGTGGTCTATGCCAAAGGCAAATTGGAAATGGGTGGCTTCGTGAATCTGATGGAGCGAGTAGAGTATATAAGCAAAGAGATAATTTATAAGGAAAAGGATGGGAAGTGACCAATTATGGATGGACAGCCATGGTTTTGTTTACTCTGGTGATGGTAAACGTTTGCTGAAAGGGACCAACGTGAAGGGAGCCTATTGGATACCTGAAGGGGTGGAGAATATTGAGCCTGGGGCATTGATTGGGTGTAGGATTGGTACGCTGCATGTGCCTTGGACAGCTCATGTGCATGAGTATGAGCAGTTGGTGTTTAGTGAGGATCCTAAGGAGAACGAGGAAATGATGCCGGCGGTCTATTTCTGGACGAAGGACTATGCGAATCGGGATGAAGAGACGTGGGCGTTTGAGGATGAAGGGGAGTATCGTGTGGATGAGCATGGGATTGGCTATAGTCTTGATGGGCATCGGCTGTTGTTTGCGCGTGCTGAATTCAAAGCGGAAGAATACCATGTACCTGATGGTGTTGTGACTATATGTTCGATGGCCTTTGCTACGTGTCGTCAGTTTGTCACGCTGTATATTCCTCGTTCGGTAAATCTGATAGGTGATTTCGTTTTCGGACCTGGAGGGGGGCAAGATTGTGATTGGCTGATAAGAAATTTAGCTGAAAGTTTGGAACTTTATAAATATATTCCTATCTTTGCAGAGTGAAGTCATAAATTCAAAGAAATGAAAGTAGAGTATTTGGATTTCATTACTTTCTGTGTGGGAAGTTTGGCTGATGCGCTCAATAAAAGTGCATCGCAGGTTTATAATGCCCTTCGTTCATCAGGAGTTCTTAACAATTATATCATTCCTTGTTATGATGTACTTCATACCTTTAGTAAGGAATATCTTGTAGATGAATTGACAGAGGTCTTAAAAGAAAGAGGAGCACTACCATGAAATTATACCACGCTTCGACAGTTGTAATAGAAAAACCAGATGTTTTGCATTCGCGTGATAAGTTGGATTTTGGGAAAGGCTTCTATCTAACTGCTATCCGCGAACAAGCTCTTCGTTATGCTGAGAGGTTCACTATAAGAGGAAAAGATGCTTATGTCAACGAGTATGATTTAGACGAGGTAACTAGTGGATATGTTATTAAGAGTTTCCCTACTTATGACGAAGAATGGCTTGATTATGTAACGGTATGCAGAAGAGGTCAACAACCAACAGAGACCTATGATGCCGTATCTGGAGGTGTAGCTAACGATAAGGTTTTCAATACAGTTGATTTATACTTTGCAGGTGTTATTTCTAAAGAAGAGGCACTTGGTAGATTGCGATTTGAGATACCCAATCATCAGATTTGTATTTTAAACGGAGAGATGCTTGATAAACATCTGCATTTTGTAAAAGCTGAAAGGATTTGAAATGGAAGCAAACAAGACGATACTTCAGATGAAATACGCCAGAATTGTTGAGATTTTCGCTCATGAGTCTGGTATGTCATTAGAGGAAGCCTTGGGTTTCTTCTATGATTCTGACACTTATAGGCTTATTAGTGAAGGTATAGCTGATATGCATTGTCGCAGTGATGAATATTTGGCCGATGAATTATTGTTAGAATTAAAGGAAGCCAAAGAAAATACGAAATACTAAATTCGTCTTCTGGTGTTGTCGGCTTCAGGTTGTTACGGCTGGGTTGAAAATATCTTCCTAAAAGTTTGGATGACGTTGTTTTATTGTGTATATTTGCAAAAATATATGAGGAAGAATATGACTAAACTACGATATTTTGTTACGATAGTGGTGCTGGTTCTGGCGCTGAATGTTCATGCCCAGGACGAGGACGAAGATGTGGCCTATTCGCTGAATCTGGCGGAAACGGTGGTGCTGGCAGATGGGACGACGTTTGAGGAGTATCTGCTGAAACAGGTGCTGGCGAATGCTAAACCACTCAAGGAGCGGGTGAGGGCGTTGCGCTATTCGGTGACGTGTCAGTTGGAGAAGGATATCGACCTGACGACTTTCCCACATCGGCGCACCATTACCTTTGCTGCCCGATTGGCTGGTTACGGACAAATAGTGTCGGCACTGAGGGAACATAAGCACTTCGGGATTACGATGGCTGAGGATGTGCTGTTTAATAATGGACGAATTACGACGTCGAACGTGAGGATGGTGGAAATGAAACAGCAGCTGACACAAAAGCAGATTGCGCAGTTTCTGAAGCACGACGGTATGATGAGTGCCAATGTTTATGATAAGTTTTATAAAAAGGTACGCGAGAAGGTGAAGGAACTGCAGAAGAAATATAAGAAAAAGAAAGAGACGGGCATGAAATATGTGGGGAGCTACACTGCCGGCAACAGGACATTCTATGTGGTGAAGCTCGACAATATGCGGGTTCATATTGCTGACGGCTGTTGGCAGATAGCCCGCATCAGTTGGCAGGAGAAGCAGAACAATATGCAGTATGAATTCAAGGAGATAAGGCCCGACCTCTTCTTGCTCTCGCACGGCAATGCGAAGTTTTTCGTTGACAAGAAGAAATGGCCCAAAGGTTATGTGTCGATGAAAATGGATTATAGTTATCGGTAAAAAATCCCGCTAATTCCTTTGCAGTTTTCTGGATTTTATGTACCTTTGTCGCGTCAAAAACATAAAGATATGAAAAAATTAGCTTTTTTATTTGTGACTTTGACAGTGCTTCTGGCCTGTTCTGACGAGAAGGCTCCTTTTAATTATCGCGGATTGCCCCTTTCACTTACCTCTACTCAGTTTGTTGACTCCATGCTGGCTCGCGGCTTTGCCGTAGATAGTGTGGCATCGGACAGCGGCAAGACGGTGGTGTTTGCCAACAAGGACGTGAAATACCGTGTGCTGATGGCTTTCACAGGCGATAAGATAGCAGCCGTGCAGGAGAATTACTCGTTCTCGACCAACGACAGTACCCGCCATCTGTGGCAGGAATTGCGCGACGGACTGGAGAAGGAGTTGGGTGCATGGCCTAACTGTCCGATTCTGAAGGACGACCACAAGGTGGCTAAGTTTGATGCCTCCGACGGTTTAATTACAGTCATCCTGGAGAATACGTACAAACCGACGTTGTCAGTGAGGTACGATCCGAAGAAGGAATAAAAGACAGCAATACACAAACACAAACTTACGAGAGAGAACAATAATTTATGTGCGGAATAGTTGGATATTTAGGAAAGAAAGATGCCTTTCCGATTCTGATTAAAGGTTTGCGGCGCTTGGAGTATCGTGGTTACGATTCTGCGGGTGTCGCATTAATTAATGATAACGGCGACCTGAATGTCTGCAAGACCAAGGGTAAGGTGGACAATCTGGTTGAGTATTGCAACGACAAGAACGTCAGCGGTTCGGTAGGTATTGCCCATACGCGTTGGGCTACTCACGGCGAACCGTCAGCTGTGAATGCGCATCCCCACTATTCGGAATCGAGGAATCTTGCCATCATCCATAACGGTATTATCGAGAACTATGCCGACCTGAAGGTGAAACTGCAGGCCAAGGGCGTGACGTTCCGTTCGGAAACGGACACAGAGGTGCTGGTGCAACTGGTTGAATACGTGATGGAGCGTAAGGAACTCGACCTGTTGACGGCTGTTCAGGTGGCATTGTATCAGGTGATTGGTGCCTATGCCATTGCCATCATCGACAAGCGTCATCCCGACCAGATTATAGCTGCCCGCAAACAGAGTCCGCTGGTGGTGGGTATTGGCGAGGATGAGTTCTTCCTGGGCTCAGATGCTAGTCCTATTGTGGAATATACCGACAAGGTGGTCTATCTGGAAGACGGCAATATCGCTGTGCTGAAGCGAGGTGAAGAACTGAAGGTGGTCAGCATCTTAGGCGAGGAGCAGGAGCTGGTGGTGAAGAAGGTGGACATCAATCTGGGACAGTTGGAGAAGGGTGGTTTCCCACACTTCATGCTGAAAGAGATTTTCGAACAGCCCGACTGCCTGACCAACTGTATGCGTGGACGCGTGAATGTAGATACGGACAATGTAGTGCTCTCGGCTGTGATTGACTATAAGCAGCAACTGTTGCAGGCCAAGCGCTTCATCATAGTGGCTTGCGGTACATCATGGCACGCCGGACTGATAGGCAAGCAGATGATAGAACAGCTGTGCAGGATACCCGTTGAGGTGGAGTATGCCTCAGAGTTCCGCTATCGTCATCCGGTAATCACCAACGAAGACGTGGTGATAGCCATCTCGCAGAGCGGTGAGACAGCCGACACGCTGGCTGCCGTGCAACTGGCGAAGGATAACGGTGCGTTTATCTACGGCATCTGTAACGCTATCGGTTCAAGTATTCCGCGTGCTACCGACACCGGTTCGTATATTCACGTAGGACCGGAGATAGGTGTGGCTTCCACAAAGGCCTTCACAGGTCAGGTGACTGTGCTGACCATGCTCGCCCTGGCTCTGGCTAAGGAGAAGGGAACGATTTCTAGCGACGACTATATGCACATCGTCAAGGAACTGCACGAGATACCAGTCAAGATAAAAGAGGTGTTGAAGCTCAACGACCGCATTGCCGACTTGAGTCGCACCTTCACCTATGCTCGCAATTTCCTGTATCTGGGACGCGGATTCAGTTATCCCGTGGCGCTTGAGGGTGCCCTTAAACTGAAGGAGATTTCCTATATCCACGCTGAGGGCTATCCTGCAGCAGAGATGAAACACGGTCCGATTGCCCTTATCGATTCAGATATGCCAGTGGTGGTGATAGCCACACATAACGGTATGTACGAGAAGGTGATATCGAACATTCAGGAAGTGAAGGCGCGTAAGGGAAAGGTGATAGCAATAGTCAGCGAAGGCGACACGACCATCAGCAAGATAGCCGACGAAGTGATAGCGCTGCCAGATACGATAGAGTGTCTGGAACCGCTGTTGGCCACTATTCCTCTTCAGTTGTTGGCCTATCACGTTGCCGTTTGCAAAGGTCTCAATGTTGACCAACCAAGAAACCTTGCCAAGAGTGTTACCGTTGAATGAGATAAAGGGCGATTCGTTATTGACGTTTCGCCCTTCTTTTTGAGAAATAAAAATGTAAATACGATACAGCATGAAAGATGTAACATTAGTATTAGATGATGGAACGAAATTCCAGGGCAAGAGCTTCGGCTATGATGCCCCAGTGAGAGGTGAGGTGGTGTTCAACACCGCCATGATGGGCTATCCGGAAAGCCTGACCGACCCGAGTTATGCCGGTCAGCTGATGGTGCTGACCTATCCGCTGGTGGGAAACTACGGAGTGCCTCCGTTTACGGTGGAGGACAACGGACTGGCCACGTTTATGGAGAGCGACAGGATTTATGCCTCGGCAATCATTGTCAGCGACTATAGCGAAGCGTATAGCCACTGGAATGCCTGCGAGAGTCTGGGCGACTGGTTGAAGCGTGAGAAGGTGCCCGGTGTTACCGGCATTGATACCCGCCAGTTGACGAAGGTGCTGCGTGAGCACGGCGTGATGATGGGCAGCCTGGAGTTCGAAGGCTCTGTGTGCTGCGACTCGTTCTCAGCATACGAGGACGTAAACTGGGTGGAGAAGGTTTCGTGCAAAGAAATTATTAAATATAACGAAGGAGCAGGCCGACGCGTGGTTCTGGTTGACTGCGGTGTGAAGCAGAACATCATCCGCTGTCTGATACGTCGCGGAGTGGAGGTGATTCGTGTGCCTTGGAACTACGACTATACCGATATGCAGTTCGACGGACTGTTTCTGGCTAATGGTCCTGGCGATCCAGACCGTTGTGTTGAGGCTGTCGATATCCTGAAGAAACAGATGTCGATGAGTCGCAAACCCATCTGCGGTATCTGTATGGGTAACCAACTGATGGGTAAGGCAGCAGGTGCTACTATCTATAAGTTGAAATACGGTCACCGCTCCCATAACCAACCCGTGCGCGAGGTGGGTACCAACCGTTGCTATGTTACTTCGCAGAACCACGGTTATGCCGTTGATGCCTCGACACTCGACAGAGACTGGCGCGAACTCTTTGTGAACATGAACGACGGTTCGAACGAGGGTATTCGCCATCAGACCAATCCCTGGTTCTCGAGCCAGTTCCATCCAGAGGCCTGTTCAGGTCCTGTAGATACGGAATTTATGTTTGACCGTTTTATAGAGTCACTTTTCTAATTGAGAATTGATAATTGAGAATTATGAAAGATAACAATATAAAGAAAGTACTGCTGCTGGGTAGTGGCGCATTGAAAATAGGTGAGGCTGGTGAGTTTGACTATTCCGGTTCACAGGCATTGAAGGCCTTGCGTGAGGAGGGTGTGAAGACGGTGCTCATTAACCCGAACATTGCTACCGTACAAACATCTGAGGGTGTGGCTGACGAGATTTATTTCCTGCCAGTGCAACCTTATTTCGTAGAACAGGTGATAGCGAAGGAACGCCCTGACGGCATTCTGCTCTCGTTTGGCGGACAGACGGCACTGAACTGCGGTGTGGAACTCTATAAGAGCGGTGTGCTGGAGAAATACGGTGTAAAGGTGTTGGGAACTCCCGTCAGAGCCATTATGGACACCGAGGACCGTGAACTCTTTGTGGAGAAACTGAATGAAATCGACGTGAAGACCATCAAGAGCGAGGCGTGCGAAACGATAGAGCAGGCACGACAGGCCGCCAAAGATTTAGGCTATCCGGTGATTCTGCGTGCAGCCTATGCCTTGGGTGGACTGGGCAGTGGCTTCTGTGATAACGAGGAAGAACTGAACCGCTTGGCAGAGAAGGCTTTCTCGTTTTCACCACAGGTGTTGGTGGAAAAGAGTCTGAAGGGATGGAAAGAGATAGAATACGAGGTGGTGCGCGACCGTTACGACAACTGTATCACCGTCTGCAATATGGAAAACTTCGACCCGTTGGGCATCCATACAGGCGAGAGCATTGTCATTGCTCCGAGTCAGACGCTGACCAATTCGGAATATCATAAGTTGCGCGCATTAGCTATCAAAATCATTCGCCATATCGGTATTGTGGGCGAGTGTAACGTGCAGTATGCTTTCGACCCGGAGTCGGAAGACTATCGCGTGATAGAGGTGAATGCCCGTCTGAGCCGTTCGTCGGCATTGGCTTCAAAGGCAACAGGTTATCCCCTGGCTTTTGTAGCTGCCAAACTGGGTATGGGCTACGGACTCTTCGAACTGAAGAATTCGGTGACGAAGACTACCTCGGCATTCTTCGAACCAGCCCTCGACTATGTGGTTTGCAAGATACCCCGTTGGGACCTCTCGAAGTTCCACGGTGTGGACAAGGAACTGGGTTCGTCGATGAAGTCGGTGGGCGAAGTGATGGCCATCGGACGAAACTTCGAGGAGGCTATCCAGAAGGGACTGCGCATGATAGGGCAGGGAATGCACGGTTTCGTGGAGAACAAGGAACTGCGCATTGCCGATATTGATGCCGCCCTGCGTGAACCGACAGACAAGCGCATCTTTGTGATTTCGAAGGCGATGCACATGCCTGAATATACCATCGACAAGATTCACGACCTGACGAAGATAGACCGTTGGTTCCTCTATAAGCTGAAGCATATCATCGATATAGACGAACAGTTGAAGCGTCAGAATATCAACACACTGGACAGCGACCTGCTGCGTGAGGCCAAAGTCTATGGATTTACCGATTTCCAGATAGCGCGTGCCGTTGGGCTGGAGAGTGAGATACCGACCATGCATGAAGCTTCGCTGTTGGTGCGCAACCGTCGTAAACAGTTGAATATCCTGCCTGTTGTAAAGCAAATCGACACGCTGGCAGCAGAATATCCTGCACAGACCAACTACCTTTATGTAACCTATTCGGGTGTGGCAAGTGATATCCAGTTTGAGAACGACAAGAAGAGCATCATCGTGCTTGGCTCAGGTGCCTATCGCATCGGTTCGAGTGTGGAGTTCGACTGGTGTGGCGTGCAGGCGCTGAATACCATCCGTAAAGAGGGTTGGCGCTCGGTGATGATCAATTATAATCCCGAAACCGTATCGACGGATTACGACATGTGTGACCGTCTTTACTTCGACGAACTGACCTTCGAGCGCGTATTGGATATCATTGATATGGAACAGCCTCATGGAGTCATCGTATCTACAGGTGGACAGATTCCTAACAATCTGGCGATGTATCTGGACGAGCAGCATGTGCCCATTCTGGGAACGTCGGCACAGGACATTGACGGGGCTGAGGACCGTGCTAAGTTCTCGCAGATGCTGAACGAGTTGGGTGTCAACCAACCCGAATGGAGTGCCCTGACGTCGATGGCTGATATCGACCGCTTCGTGGAGAGGGTAGGGTTCCCTGTGCTGGTGCGTCCCAGCTATGTGCTGAGCGGTGCTGCAATGAACGTTTGTTCGAACCGCGAGGAACTGGAGCGTTTCCTTCAGTTGGCAGCAAATGTCAGTGAGGATCATCCCGTCGTGGTTTCGAAATTCATAGAGCATGCTAAAGAGATAGAGATGGATGCCGTAGCCAAGGACGGTGAGATACTGGCTTACGCCATCAGTGAACACATTGAGTTTGCCGGTGTCCACTCAGGTGATGCTACCATCCAGTTCCCACCACAGAAACTGTATGTGGAGACGGTGCGCCGCATCAAGCGCATCTCGCGACAGATAGCCAAGGCTCTGCACATCAACGGACCGTTCAATATACAGTATATGGCTCGCGAGAACGACATCCTTGTTATTGAGTGCAACCTGCGAGCCTCGCGTTCGTTCCCCTTCGTGAGCAAGGTGCTGAAACTGAATCTCATCGAATTGGCAACGAAGGTGATGTTGGGATTGCCGGTGGAGCGTCCTTCGAAAAACCTCTTCGACCTGGACTATGTGGGTATCAAGGCTTCGCAGTTCTCATTCAACCGTCTGCAGAAAGCCGACCCCGTGCTGGGTGTCGATATGGCCTCGACGGGAGAGGTGGGTTGTATTGGCGACAATACGGATACAGCCCTGCTGAAGTCGATGCTCAGCGTGGGACACAGGATTCCGAAGAAGACCGTACTGCTCTCGACGGGTGGTGCCAAGCAGAAGGCAGAAATGCTGGATGCAGCCCGTATGCTGGTGGAACACGGTTATGAGCTGTATGCCACAGGCGGAACGTCTAAGTACTTGACAGACAACGGAATTCAGAACACGCTGGTTCACTGGCCGTCAGACAATGGTAAGCCACAGGCACTCGATTTGCTGCACGAACACAAGATAGATATGGTGGTGAATATCCCCAAGGATTTGACCACTCATGAATTGACGAACGGCTATAAGATACGTCGTGCCGCTATCGACCTGAATGTTCCCCTTATCACCAACAGCCGACTGGCAAGTGCTTTCATTCATGCTTTCTGTACAGTAGGCATTGAGGGCATAGGAATCAAGTCGTGGAACGAATATAAATAAAAAAAGTAGGGCAAATATTTGGCGAAATGCCGAATATTTGCTACTTTTGCATCTAATAACTAAAATAAATGCAAGAAATATGGAGCTAGGGGACACCTTTTCATCTCAAATTAATCGAAGCGACTACAAGATACTTATCGTTGATGACGTAGTTAGTAACGTCTTGCTACTCAAGATTTTGCTGACGAATGAGAAATTCCAGGTATGTACGGCATCAAACGGAAATATGTGTATTGAGCAGGCTAAGAAAGAGCATCCCGATTTGATATTGCTTGATGTGATGATGCCTGACATCAGTGGCTTCGATACTGCAGTTATTTTGAAAAAAGACCCTGAGACACTGGATATCCCCATCATTTTCCTGACGGCATTGAATAATCCAAGCGATTTGGTGCATGGATTCCAGGTTGGTGCCAACGATTTCCTGACTAAGCCCTTTAACAAGGAAGAACTGGTAATGCGTGTGATGCACCAGATTAGTCTGGTTGCCGCCAAGCGCATCATCGTGCAGCAGAATGAGGAATTGAAGCGTACCATCTCCAACCGTGATAAGATGTACTCCGTTATTGCCCATGACCTCCGCTCGCCAATGGCTTCCATCCGTATGGTGCTCAATCTGGCAGTGAATGTCGTTTCGCCGGAAACGGTGGGTGAAGAAATCTTCGGACTGCTGGATAAGGCTAACCGAGAGTCGGAGGAGACGCACGACTTGTTGGACAACTTGCTGAAATGGACCAAGAGTCAGACAGGTCGTCTGAATGTGGTTTATCAGGATATTGACTTGGACGACATTGTTCCGGGTGTGGTTGATATCTTCAAGATGATTGCTGAGATGAAGAAAATCGACTTGCAATATATCCCATGCGAAGAGAAACTGATAGTTCGTGCCGATAATGATATGATCAAGACCATTATCCGCAACTTTATATCGAATGCCATTAAATTCACACCGGAAAACAAGGGAATCGAAGTGTTCTTCAAACGTGAGGGTGATTTCGCCAAAATCTGTGTCCGCGACCATGGTGTAGGTATTGCTCCGGAGCGTTTGGACTCTATCTTCCATAAGGGTGAGACAACCTATGGAACAGGTGGTGAGGAAGGTTCGGGACTCGGTTTGCAACTCTGTCAGGACTTTGCCCGCAAGAACGGTGGCGACGCCATGGTGGAATCGACGCTGGGCGAAGGCTCCACCTTCAGTGTTCTGATTCCTTTAAAGAAAGACGAATAAAGAAAAGATTTATAATTTAGCATGAAACAAACAATTCTTGTAACAGGAGGAACTGGTTTTATTGGAAGCCATACCACTGTTGAATTACTGGAAGCAGGTTATCAAGTGGTGATTGTTGATAACCTCTCAAACTCGAAAGCTTCTGTTGTTGACGGTATAGAGAAAATTACAGGTAAACGCCCACCTCTTGAGGTAGTGGACTGCTGTGACATGGAAGGCTTAGAGCGTGTTTTCAAGAAATATCCCGATATTCAGGGTATCATCCACTTTGCTGCCTCAAAGGCTGTAGGCGAGAGTGTGGAGCTACCTTTGAAGTATTATCGTAACAATATTGTGAGCTTGGTCAACTTGTTGGAACTGATGCCTAAATATGATGTAAAGGGTATCATCTTCTCGTCGAGTTGCACGGTGTACGGACAGCCCGACCCAGAGAATCTCCCTGTTACAGAGGATGCTCCTATCAAGCCGGCAGAAAGTCCCTATGGCAATACCAAACAGATTAACGAAGAGATTATTCGCGACGATATTAACAGCGGTGCTCCGATTAAGGCCATCCTGTTGCGCTATTTCAACCCGATAGGTTCGCATCCGTCAGCTATCATTGGTGAGTTGCCTAACGGTGTGCCCATGAATCTGATTCCTTATGTTACTCAGACTGCAATTGGTATCCGTGAGCAGTTGAAGGTATTCGGCAATGATTACAATACGCCAGACGGTACTTGTATCCGTGACTATATCTATGTCGTTGATTTGGCTAAAGCCCATGTCAAGGCTATGACTCGTGTGCTGGATACTGACAGTGACAAGCTGGAGGTTTTCAATATCGGAACTGGTCACGGCTGTACGACGAAGGAAATCGTTGATGCTTTCGAGAAAGCGACGGGTGTCAAGTTGAATTGGACCTACGCTCCACGTCGTGCAGGTGATATTGAGAAAGTGTGGGCCAATCCCGAGAAAGCCAATAAGGTGTTGGGATGGAAGGCCGAGACTTCACTGGAGGATACATTGAAGAGTGCCTGGAACTGGCAGAAGAAATTGCGCGAAGAAGGCATTCAATAAATGTTGAGATATAACCAGTCTCAATAGACTGAGTTTATTTTGTGTTTGTGTTGTTATGAGCCCCCGATGTGAATCGAGGGCTCATTTATCAGAAAAAGAAGTTGATTGGTAATGAATGAGAATCTGTTAGAACAACTGAATGAAGGACAACGTGAAGCTGTTGTATATTGTGAAGGTCCACAACTGGTTATTGCAGGAGCAGGATCGGGTAAGACGCGTGTGCTAACCTATAAGATAGCCTATCTTTTGCAACAGGGTATGAACCCTTGGAATATTCTGGCGCTGACCTTTACGAACAAGGCTGCTCGCGAGATGAAGGAACGTATAGGCAGACTGGTGGGTGAGGAGCGTGCTCGCTATCTGCAAATGGGTACGTTTCATTCTGTGTTTGCACGCATCCTTCGCGCTGAAGCTGAGACACTTGGTTTTCAGTCGAACTTTACTATCTATGATCAGGCAGATTCCCGTTCGCTGGTGAAGAGCATCATCAAGGAGATGCAGTTGGACGACAAGACGTATAAACCTGCTTCGGTGGCTGACAGGATATCGATGGCGAAGAACCATCTGTTGCTTCCGCAGGCTTATGCCCAGAGTGCATGGGCCACAGATGATGCCCGTGGCAAGCGCCCGCTGGTGAAGGATATATATATAAGGTATCATGAGCGTTGCCGCCAAGCCAATGCGATGGACTTCGACGATTTGTTGGTTTATACCTATGTACTGCTTCAGAATCATGAAGACATCCGTCAGAAATATATTGAACGTTTCCAGTATGTGCTGGTGGATGAGTATCAGGACACGAACTATGCGCAGCAGTCCATCGTCGTTCTATTGACGAAAGGGCATGGACGTGTCTGTGTAGTGGGTGACGACGCACAGAGCATCTATAGCTTCCGTGGTGCCAATATTGATAATATTCTCGATTTCCAGAAGGAATATGGGGGGGCCAAACTCTCGAAACTTGAGCAGAACTATCGTTCTACCCAGTTGATAGTTCAGGCAGCTAACAGTCTGATACGACATAATGAGCGACAGATTCCGAAAGACGTGTTCAGCGAGAATGAACATGGTGAGAAACTGATGCTGAAACCTGCCTATAGTGATAAGGAGGAAGCTATTATCGTATGTAACGATATCCGTCGGATACGCCGTCAGGATCAGTGTCGTTACAGCGACTTCGCAATTCTTTACCGTACCAATTCGCAGAGTCGCTCGTTCGAGGAACAGATGCGAAAAGACGGCATTCCATATCGCATCTATGGAGGTTTGAGTTTCTATCAGCGCAAGGAGATAAAAGATGTGATAGCCTATTTCCGTCTGGTATCGAACCCCAATGACGAAGAGGCGTTGCGTCGTATCATCAATTATCCCACACGTGGCATTGGTGATACCACAGTGGCGAAGATTGTGGAAGTTGCCAATCTTCATGGTGTCAGTCTGTGGACTGTTATCTCGCAACCCATCGTTTTCGGTCTCTCTGTTTCAAAGGCTACTATGTCGAAACTCTCTGCTTTCCAGATGCTGATAGCAGGATGGGCGGACCGCCTGACAACAGAAGATGCCTATGAACTGGGCCATTCTATCATTATGGAGAGTGGTATCAGTAAGGAAATATACAGCTCGAATAATCCTGATGATCTCTCGCGTCAGGAAAACTTGGAAGAGTTTCTGGGTGGTATGCAGGATTTCGTGGCCAGTCGACAGGAGGAAGACCAGGCAGATCATGTCTATCTGCCAGACTTCTTGCAGGAGGTAGCATTACTGACAGACCTCGATAGTGACAGCGGTGATGCTGATGATAAAGTGTCGCTGATGACGATCCATGCAGCGAAAGGTCTTGAGTTCCCGACAGTTTTTGTGGTTGGTCTTGAGGAGAATATCTTCCCGTCACCAATGTGTATCAATTCTATGCGTGAATTGGAAGAAGAACGGCGTTTACTCTATGTGGCTATTACGCGAGCTGAGAAACACTGTATTCTTACCTGTGCACAAAACCGTTGGCGCTATGGACGTATGGAGTATGACACCCCTTCGCGTTTCATTCGGGACATCGAACCCAGTCTGCTGCAGGTGGAAGGATCGGCTCCCGGCATAGCAGCCAAAGCTTCGCCACGTCCAACATCGTTCAATGTCCAGCGTCAGACATCTCAGAATCCTCGCCCTGTAGCTACACAGTTTGTTGCTGACCCCAAGCCACGCCTTGTGCCTGTGCGCCATGAAGCACCAAGGCCCCAGTCTGCCATTGGCAATATCGGTTTACAGGCAGGTAATGTCATTGAGCACCAGCGCTTTGGTGTAGGAACCGTGATACGGGTGGAGGGAACAGGTGAGAATACAAAAGCAACTGTAGAGTTCAAGAATGCAGGAACTAAACAGTTGCTATTGAAATTCGCCAAATATACGATTATTAAATCCTAAAGGGCTTCGTCTTCCGGGCGTTCTGGAATAGGATGGCTCGAATGAGGCAGGTGCTTCTTCTTTCTGAGGTAAGCTGCCTTGCGCGCCTCGTATTCCTCGAAATGCTTCTCAAGAAAATTGTCGGCCATCTATTTACTCTTATTGTAAATCACACTGATGCGTATCGGCTCAAGCATATTATCCTTGCCACCCACTAATCGTGAACTGGTGATAGACATCTCGTTATTGACAGCACTCACAGTTGTCGTAGCTGTTGTGGCTTCAGTGGCTTGAACGGGTACTAACACCACCTTGTTCCAGTTGGGATGCTCGGTGGTGAAATTGGCACCACCTTGCGTCTTCTTTGAATAGAGGTAGTTGATCAGCGACGAAATATTGTTGAAGGTGTAAGAATTATACGCTGTGCTGAGTGTAGCCAAATAGCTGGTTATATTATCAGCAACATCACGTTTCTCAAAGAAATTCTTCAGACTGTCCTTCTCAACCATCAGCAGCATAGTGGGGTCCTTCAGCAACTTATCTGCCAGAGCAGTCTTGTCGTTCATCTTGTGGAAAGTAATCTTGGCTGATGTAATGGTATCATTCTCATGATTGAGTTTGATGTCGTCAATAGGCAGCTCCACCTCTGTATAGATACCGGCAGGTGTCTTCAGATAGGTGCAGTCTGTCTCGTCTGCCAATTGCTTGATGACCTCCTTGTCATTCACGATATGTGTGGTCTGTAACACCTCCTGCGTGCCATAGAAGAGTGAATAGACATTATAGAATTCGTGCAGACCGTCGTCCTCATCCTGCTTCGAAATTCTATAGAAGACACTCAGACGTGTTGTCTCTATCTCTGCCATCAAACCCAGTCCGTCAGTAGTCTTGAAATAGAATCCAGGACAAACATTCTTGGTGAAGGTATTCGAGTTCTTGAAATATTCAGGATGATCGAAATATGTCTGCATCAGATAGGTACCATAGTTGTCATACGTCTTACCGTTCTTGTCCGTATAAGGCATATCCAATTTAATGTCAATGGAATACTCTCCTTTATGGGCGTTTCTCGTACTGTCGTTGTCCATAAAATCGGTAAGACAATATACGATATTAGCTTTCAATCCGTTAGTCCTGAGATATCCTTCTGCTTCCGGATCAAAGTCGGTATAGTATTTCTTGTTATCTTCGATGGGTTTGTCAAGTTCGCAAAGTGTCATCTTCATGCTTGCCAGCGAGTCGCCTGTGAAGCCCTTTACAATTATGGACATGAAGCAAGAGTCGGCTACAACCTCGTCATCCTTCAAACTGATGATATCGTCTTCATCAAAGAAGATACTGTCTTGCGCATTCTCCAGTATGGCAAACTGTGTCGAGTAGTCGGATGTGATATACGAACTGGTCTCTGGGTCCTTGATGCGTCCCAGATAGGTATAGGTGCTGTTTGAAAGGACAGCGTCAACCACCAGCGATTTGGATTGTACGTCGAAAGTATCTGATACGATGGTAAACAAATCGACATTACTTGTCAGTGATTTACCAATACTTGCCGTATCTTCATCACATGAAGAGATTGTAAACATCATCGAAGCTACAATCCCTGTCAGTAGTATTTTTCTCATCATTGAAGTGCTAAATCTGAATGATCTATTATCCTTATTAAATTAATAATCTCTAAATTTTCTCGTAGAAAGCCTCGTAGGCTGGACCGAAATCCTCACCGGGGTATGCCAGGGTAGGGATGTTCTGGTCTTGTGCATATTTCAGCAAGTTCTCATTGACTTCCTTGTGAGCAGCAATCACACCGTCGCTATAGTCAATGGCCAGTTTTCCTAATTCTTCAAAATCGAAGTTGTCGTTGTATTTCTTCAGCAAATCAGCAGTAGCCTCACGGAACTCTACACAACGCTTGAAGTTGTCGCCCAAGACAGAGTTCAGACTCTTTGTAAAGAGCGAGGTAACCACTTTGGTTTCGGCAAACGACGGTTCATCATGATAGGCGGTCTTAATATAGAGAGGCACTACAGCTCCCATCCAGCCCTGAACGTGAATGATATCGGGCACCCAACGCAGTTTCTTCACAGTCTCAAGTACACCGCGTGCGAAGAAAATGGCACGCTCACCGTTGTCGGCATAATCAACACCATTCTCGTCTATCGTCATCTGACGCTTTGAAAAATAATCGTCGTTATCGATAAAGTATACCTGTATACGTGTCTGTGCGATAGAAGCCACCTTGATAATCAGCGGGTGGTCGGTATCGTCGATAATCAGATTCATACCTGACAGGCGGATGACCTCATGCAACTGTCCGCGACGTTCGTTGATATTGCCCCATTTAGGCATAAACGTGCGAATCTCGTGACCACCTTCCTGCATCACCTGTGGGAGTACTTTTCCCATCAGGGCCAATTCGCTATCAGGAACATAAGGAACAATCTCTTGATTGATGA
>JAEEGG010003540.1_pt1 | contig 38896 bp, 29 predicted proteins | sample 9134161 | NCBI WGS metagenome assembly JAEEGG01 (sample SAMN16246543, study PRJNA631951) | gut metagenome | biome: gut microbiome; feature: rumen; material: CR-attached | host: Bos | place: Iran: Karaj | collected 2018-10 | reverse complement strand
AGCAATGCGGTGCATTGTAACCGACTGACAATCGGAAAGATGCCGAAATAAGGGCAAAAGCGCTGAAAAATTTAAGTACACTCATATTTATTATTGTTTTTTAAATGTGGAATTTATAGAACCCACCGTATTACTGTTCCCGTAAAAACCATTCATGTGAAACCATGTCGTCAAGCCAGCAAGTCGCGCATCGTGTGGTAGCCCTTCCTGCCCTCCATAAATTCGCATGCCAGCACAGCCCCCAAGGCCAGACCTTTGCGGCTCTTGGCCGAGTGGCGCAGCGTGATGGTGTCGATGTCGCTGTCATACACCACCTCGTGTATTCCCGGCACCTCGCCCTCGCGGATAGAGGTAATGGGGATGGCGTGCTTCTTAATGTGGCGACCCTTGCCGTCGGCATTCTTCAGCTGCCACTCGTCCTTGCGGTCCAACTCCTCTATGATGTCTTCCGCCAGCGTGATGGCGGTGCCGCTGGGAGCATCGAGTTTGTGGATATGGTGGGTCTCGGTAATCTCCACCTGATACTCGTCGTAGTGGTTCATCAGCTGTGCCAGCCGACGGTTCAACTCAAACATCATATTCATGCCGATGCTGAAGTTGGAGGCCACAAAAAGTGACTGGCCGCGCTGCTGGCAGTCGTGCACCACGCTCTCCAGCTGCTCATACCAGCCTGTGGTGCCCACCACCACGGGTATATCCAAGTCGAAACAACGCATAATATTCCCCACCACGGTGGCGGGAGTGGAGAACTCAACGGCGATATCGCAGTCACGCAAATCGTCCAGCTTGTTCATCCAGTCATCCTCATCATCTATGGCCACCCCTATCTCATGGCCGCGCTGCTCGGCAACAGCCTCAATGGCTTTGCCCATTTTGCCATAACCTAAAAGAGCTATTTTCATATCGTGATTGTCATAAAATGGATTTGCAAAGATACAACTTTTTTTTCAATTATCCCAAATTGGTCATTGGCCGATTCTTCAAACCCTAATGACCGATTGGGGGTGAATTCAGGTGCAAATTCGCTTATGATAGATTACTCGTCAAAACGGCCTGAAAGGCCAAAATCCCTGTAGCCCAAGGCGTAGCCTTGGGTATATGGGGTATGCGTCCAACGCCCTGCAAGGGCAATAGAATCACGCTTTTGCCCTTGCAGGGCGTTGATAGCATGTCTTCAAGTACCTAGGGCGATACCCTAGGCTATTCGCCTTTTGGCCTTTCAGGCCGTAAGTATCCGCAAACATAGAGTCCCAGCCTCGCCAAAACCGTATGCGATATAGAACTAGAGCAAAAAAACAGCTTGCTAAATTTTAATATTTTATTTACTTGAAATTTACTCCGCATTTATGGCAATTTACTTTCTTCTGCTTTAGCAGCATGATGCTTTGCACCTAAAGGCGAATTCTGGGTTGAAAGGTTATTGGTTATTGATACAAATGGTTATTGGTTATAGGTTATTGGTTATTGAAAGTTGTTAGTTGATAGTTTAGAGTAGTTGAAAGTTGAAAGTAAAATCAGCGTTTTCTGCGTTTTCTGCGAGAAATAAAAGTCCGCGCCAGCCATTAATGGTTAATTAATGGTAATTCGTGTTAATAAAAAACAAGCTTTAGCTTGCACATTCGTGTTTTTTAGTGTTTTTTCGATGTTCTATAATTGAATGTTTATTGTTTATTGGTTATTGGTTATTGAAAGTTTAAAGTAAAATCAGCGTTTTCTGCGTTTTCTGCGAGAGTTTTTCTAAGCTTTAGCTTGCCCCAATCTTTCTGCGTTTTCTGCGAGACATCAAATCTTGAAATTTACTCCGCATTTATGGCAATTTACTTTCTTCTGCTTTAGCAGCATGATGCTTTGCACCTTAAGGCGAATTCAGGAACCTAAAAGTAATAAACCCCCATCGGTCACTAGGCCAATTCTTCAAACCCTAATGACCGATTGGGAGTTTATAACCGAGCGAAAGAGGTTCTTATTTTATCACCAGTTTACGGGTGGCGGTGGCTTGGGGGGTGGCGACGGTCACGAAGTAGTGGCCGGCGGGGAGGCTGCGGGTGCTCAGGCGGGTGCGGCGCGTGGTGGCGCGGCGGCTCTGCACGGCGTGGCCGGCGGCATCGTAGACGGTTATCTCGGCCGGAAGGTCGGCCCCGTCAAGGGTCACCGTGACGCTCTCGCGCGCAGGGTTGGGCGTGAGGGCGAAGAGGGCCGCTGCCTCAGGCGATTCGATGCCCTCAAAGGCGCTGCTGTCCACCCCGAAAATGGCGGTGAAGGAGGTGTCCTGCGTCACCACGATGGTGCGGGGGGTCTCGCGGCTGCCGTCATTCCAGCGCCGGAAGTAGTGTCCCGCATTGGGCAATGCCTCGATTCGTGCCCCGGTGTTTTCGTAGTAGGTGCCACTACCTGTCACTCGGCCGTATGCTTCGTTGTTGCTGAACACCTCGACGGTGTAACTGGGTATGGCTTCGAAAATGGCGGTGAAGGCGGTGTCCTGCGTCACCATGATGGTGCGCGGATTGTCCCTCACGCTGTCATTCCAGCACACAAAGCGGTATCCGCTGCCGGGGCGAGCCCCTATGTTGGCTGTCTCTCCCTCATAGTAAGTGCCTCCGCCTGTTACGTCGCAATGCCCGCTGTCGCTGCTCTGCACCTCCACGCTATATAGCGGCAAGGAGTCAAAATAGGCGGTAAACGCCGTGTCGCTGACCACATAGACGGTGCGCGGGTTGGTTGTGTCTCCGTCGTTCCAATGGCTGAAGACGAAGCCCCGCTTGGGCACGGCGGTTATGGTCTGGTATGTCGAGTCGGGGTAGAAGGCCGTATAGAGCCCGAGTCCTTGCGAGGCATCGGCACTCGATACCTCCATATAGCGCTGGTCGTCGGTGATGATTCCGAAGGGCCCAAAAGCGCTCCAATCCCTTTTGAGACAGAATGGTTCATTGCCATGGGTCCTTGATGCAACTAATGCGTTGGTGTCGTGACACCTGTCCCAAAAATCGCCAACGGAAACATAATGGGTCGGAAAGTGCAGCCATCCGTGTGGCGCCGGGTCAGTAAGATCATGTCGCATAGTGCTGTGTTGGGAGCCCCCCAACCAGAACTCCCCCTCCACAGTATACACCGTGTCGAACAATGCCTCGTAGACATGGCAGTAGTAATTCTGCCCTGCAAATACGGTGTCGAGGGTGCTCTGCAGGCACATCATCTTGGGGTGCGCGGTGTCCCAGCGCACGGAGTCTATGCAAAGCAACTCGAAGCAATCTGGCTTGTATTGCGTGGTGTCCCTGCCCACGGAGTCTTTTCCATGCAAATCGGTGCAACCTGTCTTATTCACGGCGTTCGGTATGCGCTGATACAGATAGAAGACCTCGCGCAGCCTCGCGCTGTCCAATACCGGGTAATAATAGTTGCCACCGTTTAATTCTTTTGGATCATCCCCCGAATATTGCGACAGCATTCCCCAGATTCCTTTAACCCTAATCGGATGCGAAGCATACTGCTTATACGCTACTTGATAATTCGGCTCATTATAGAAAGAAAAGCTATAAAATGCAATCCGATTCGGGGTCCAATGGAAATAGTATGTGTCACGCCCGTCGTTATAGATATGGATGGAGTCGCGGCCCGACCCGTACAGATACCAGTTGACGGTGTCGTACCATGCCCCGTACCAATAGCTGGGCAAACGTACTCCACAGGGCAATGTGTCGGTTGAAATGCGCGTGTTCTGCGCCTGAAGGGTGGTGCAAAGCCCCACCGCAATTACAATTGTCAAAAAAATCTTTTTCATGGCTGTTTATTTAATACATTTTTTACAAACTATGGATTTGGAAAAGTCCGTATCGGAATAACTGATGACCTTACTGTGATATTCTTTTTCTTTTGTGAATTTCCATTCAGCTACTAGCCTAGCCGCCTGCTGACCACCGAGGGAAGTGCGATGGATAGCAATGCGATAAGTGCCAGGGTTTTAGTTGTTTTCTTCATAATTTTTCAAATTGGATAATGAAAGGTTATTAATCATTGTTTCGAATTGCCAATACTGAACGCTTCTATATTGAAGCATGTTGTTGATATGAAATACGCATATTATTTTATCTGTGAATGAGCATAGGATACCATCATTATTAGTTTTTTCAGCGGTATCCATCTTCGAAGTGTAGTCGCACTTAGGGGCGAAATAAAATAATAATTGTCCCTTATTGAGCCTACTTTCCATCTTGGGGTCCATCAACTCGAGGCCGAAATCTTTCTTCATCCTATGCCATGCCGAGTCGGTGGAGGCCTGGAGGAGGGTGATGTCGACGGCGACGGAGTCGTTCAGGGAGTAGTCCTTGACGAAAGAGGCCTCGATGCCGTCGGTATGGTCATAGCAGCGATAGACCTCGCTGCATTGCGAGCGGGGCACCACCGCCTCGCCGTGGCGGTAAAGGACCATGGCCAACAGGACAGCTGCCATGACGAGCGCCAAACCTGCCAGCAGCCAGGGATTGATTGTGTGAGTGTTGTTTTTCATATATTCTTCAAAAGGTTGTCGACACTCTCCACCACTACCGTGCGCGAATGGTGCTGCCGATTGCTTTGGCGGAGGAAATAATCGTCGGAAGCCGAGGTGCAGGCACTGGCCGCAAAGGTGAACACCAGGAAGAGGGAAAGCAGGGCCAGCCGCAAGCCGTGGACTGTCGTGGGCACGGCAGGGCTGCCACCTCTGCGCCGTAGGATTGACGGGAGGCCACCCAGCAGCCACAGGCGCTCAGCTTGGTGGGGGTTTACACGCAGGGGGCGGAACAGCAACAGGGACACAAAACTCGCACCACAGGCCACCGCCACGCCCACCAAAAAAATGCCGAAAGCCACGGCAAACACCTGACGCGGCAGGGTGTAGGCAAAGGGCGCGGCGGTGAGCACCCAATAGATGAAGAAGGCAATGCTCATCAGCGTCAGCAGGCCGTTGGCAACAAGCAGCAGCCGGCGGTGGGAGCGCCTCGGAAGGGAGCTAACCACCACGGGAGACGGCGCGGCATCCACAATGGAGCCCACACGCTGGCGGTGCGCATCCCACTGCTCCTGCATCAGGTCTAAGAAATCAGATTCGGGTAATGAGTTCATAGTCTTTTCTTATTTTATTTTTAATACGGTGAATTTTCTGCTTGACGGCCCGCTCGGACCGACCCAGGATGTCGGCTATCTGCCTGTTGGAGAGGTTGTCCAGATAGAGATAGAAAATAGCGCGGTCCAACACGGGCAGACGGTCGATGATGGTGTAGAGGATGGCAACACGCTCGTCCTTGACCTCTTCGGCCAGCGACTCCAGCATCTGCTGATCGATGGCAACAAATTGGCGTTCGGCGGCTTGCCTACGTAAAGCCGAGGTAGCGGTGTTGACGGCTATGCGGTAGACCCACGTGGTACGGCTGCTCTCCCCCCTAAACGAGGGCCAGCTCTCCCACAAACTCAGGGCAATGTCTTGATAGAGGTCGCGAACATTGTCGGGCTGCCGGTCGGTGAATCGCAGACACACCTCCACAAGAATCTTGTTGGACTCTTGCAGAAAATGGTTGAACTCGTCATATATATCATTTTTCTCCATCAGCATGCAGCTTTAAACCCCAATCGAAAAGGCCGGATTGGATCTCTTTTATATAGTTAGTCTCAAAAGATGCAAAAAAGTAACGCCTGGTTAACATTATTTAAGAATAAAGTGTATCGCTGGGACTGCCCGGACAGCTGATTAATGATTGCATAAAACTGAAAGACAGAGGACAGGATGGAATTGTGGGTTGAAAGTATATTGTTGAACGGCAATTGAAGTTTATAATTGATAGCGTAAAGGATGGTAGAAAATGAATCATTAGCGGAGTGCCAATCAGAGAAATCCCCCAGCATGCCTGCATGACTATAAAATCTGTGTGACGCAACCACCAAACTTACGCTTGCACAGCAGACTCACCCGATGGCCAGTTGAGCTGTAGGGGGGCCTCATGGGCTGCATTGCCTCGGGAAGAACCAGCCAAGATTTTGCGCAGAACTTGCTGTTGAAGAGAACAAATAGCAAGAAGTAGGCAAGGAGTTAGTGAGGAGATTGCAAGAAAGAGGAGCTGCTAGGGATAAGGTAGCTAATAGAGGGGGACAAAGAAAAAAGAAAGAGCCTGAGCTCTTTCTTTTTTTGTGGAGTAGATGGGACTCGAACCCACTACCTTTTGATTGCGAACCAAATGCTCTACCAGATGAGCTACTACCCCGATTTGTTATAAAAAAAGGGTCGTCGCAGCGACCCTTCTGGTGGAAGTATATCGAAATAAAATGAGATATACATTCTTGTTGATATAGAGTCGGCCACACAGCATGAATTGTTTCACGTGATAAAAACGTGATAGAAATACACCATTTCAAACTAAAACCCTTTCTCAAAGTTCTCTTGCATAAATGCATTGCAAAAATACGCAAAATATCCGAATTGCATACATTTTTTTCCAATTCTATAACAATGGCTTTGGGGGCGGTGGCTATGAGACAGCTATTTACACTTTCAACATGCGCTCATAAAATTCTTTGAAAAGCAGAATTCTATTACCTGCATTGCCTGTAAAAAGCAGGTGCTGGAAGTCTTTTTGCTTGTCGTGGAGATTGGTTTCTGCCAGCTTCTCATCAAGGGATGCCTTCAATTCGTTTGGCGTGCTGATGCCGCACCTCTCTACAAGAAAATCGTAGTCTGGTTCTGCCTGTTGCCACAAGAAAATGGTGTCGTAGAAGTCTCGCCCCTTGGCACGTGCCAACAGGGCAGAGAGTCTCATAGAAAGCATCACACTTTTGGAGGGCACACCGAGAGGGAACAAGAAACCGTTGCGGTTGACTATGGTTGTTTCTGGCACGTAGGACACCCCTTGGTCCTGGTCCTCAATCTTCATCAGGAAACGCTCCTCTCGATGCCCTGCAAGGTTCATTTCAAACAGCAAGCCAGGGAAATAAATATTTCTGCGATAGGCGGTGAGCCTGGTGTTCTCTTTGTCTCGCACCTCCGCTGTCAAGCCATTACCACGCAGGAAGTCAATCAAATCATCAGTCATCAGTATGAACTCGTCATACGAAAGGTTCTTGCAATCGAAATCCAAGTCTTCGGAGAAGCGGTCGATACCGTGAACCAGCCTCAAACATGTGCCGCCGATGAATACTAGCTTAGGTGCATAATGAGTTTGCGACAGATGCTCCAAGGCAAGCAACTCAACATACTCTTTCAGAATATGCTTGTGGAAAGAGGCGTTCTCGGCAATTGGCTTAGGGTAATAAGGCAGTAGCTGCTTGATGTCAATCATTGTCGTAGGTTTTTAGTAGTAGTTCGACTGCTCCCGCCTCCGCATCGACACCTAACCTCCATAACTTCATTTTTTATATAATTAACAATAAAAATTCCCAATAAATGGGAATTATTTTGTATCTTTGCATCAAATAATAGTTATGGATATAATATTTGAAGATATAGATTTAGAGGAACTTATTACCACTGGGAAGAACAAAAAATACAAAAAATATCAAAAGAATTCGGCTTTCCTCTCCAGTCTGGCCGATGTATATGGAATACTCTGCGCTGCCCCGAATGCCAATTCTCTATACAACATCAGCCACCTCCACTACGAACAACTCAAATACGACTACAGCGGTCTCTGTTCCATGCATATCAAGAATGGCTACGTCGAACGCCTCATCGTTCGCGAAACCGACGAAGGACTCACATTGGTAATGATAGAATTAAACACAACACACTATGGAAACAAGAAATAATCCAGTACCCTTCATGGCCTCTCATCCTGGCAGGATACTGAAATCAGAACTCGACGAACGCAACATCAAACAGAAGGAGTTCGCCACCACACTCGGCATGCAGCCCTCTCATCTCTCCGAGATCATCAGGGGCAAACGCGGCATTAGCCACGATCTTGCCGACAAACTACAGGATGCACTCGGGATCCCCACCATCTTTTGGCTCAACCTTCAGACCCAGTACGAATACAACACCAAAGCTATCGAACAACGCGACATTAAGGAACAGCAAGCCCACAACGAATTAGAGGACTACAACAGAGTTTGCGACATCCCCACCCTTATCAAACGTCTCGGCATTACTGCCCAACAGTTTGCCGACCGTCTTCTGCAACTCAAACAGCGTCTCAACCTCCCCGAGGTCGCCAGCCTACAGCTGCAGTTTGACGGAGCCTTCCGCAAGTCAGTCAAAGTCGGTACCGACCCCCGCATGGTCATGACATGGGCTCTCCTTGCCAAAGCCACAGTCTCCAACGAACCCCTGCCAAGCACCTACAGCCATGACCGAGACCAAGATATGATCGGCGAACTCGTCGGCATTTTACACCAAAACCGCGACACCATCGTCCGAGTCCGTCAGGCCCTCGCCAACTATGGCATCCGCTTTGCCATCGTCGAGAAAGTTGACAAAGCCTCTATTGACGGCTACTCCTTCATCCTCGATGGTGTACCCTGCATCGTTCTTACACTGCGCTATCAACGAATCGATAACTTCGCTTTTACCCTCATGCACGAGGTGGGTCACATAGTCAACGACGACACCGACAACCTTGCCCACCTCTTCGCCGAGGAATCCGCCGACAACTTCGCCTCATCCTCTCTCATTCCTGACCGCCTTTGGAAGAACATCCCCTCCGTCCAAATGAAACCATTTTCCGTTCAAAAAGTCTATACCCAGTGGGCCATCGAAAATCACCTAGACCCCTGGATCGTCCTTGGCCGTGTAAGCCATGAATTCAAGATATGGAACTTCCGAGGCTCTGCCAATCGCCAAATCCAATAGCCAACATCAAAACAGCACAACAATAAAACAGGAGCTCGGAAAAGCAAGCAAGCTTGCTCCTCTCTCGCTTTGCGAAACGTTAACTTCGTTGACGTTTCTTGGGCTCGGAAAAGCAAGCATGCTTGCTCCTCTCTCGCTTTGCGAAACGTTAACTTCGTTGACGTTTCTTGGGCTCGGAAAAGCAAGCATGCTTGCTCCTCTCTCGCTTTGCGAAACGTTCAAAAGAAAATGTAAAAATACAAATTTTCTTGAATATAATACTATTTTTTTTCTTGGCATACTGCTTCTAGAAGTGCACTATGACCACTTCAATAATCTCTTTTAAATATCCATAATGTCGAAAGCGTAAGGGTAGCTGCATAGCTCGCAGCCACCCTTTTTTAGAGTTACCATTAAGGGATTGTTACTAGGATTTTATCTCTATAATTTTCACACTCGAGCAGACATCACCATCCAGATACAACTCAATCTCGCCCGATTCAATCTCACCATGATTGAGTAACTTTGTATCGTCAGTTGTCCAATCCGACACTTTAGAGGCTCGAGATTGGACCCTCAAAGTCGGGTTTTTGAAAATGTATTCTCCTTCATTTAAATCCCCGTAAATATGGGTCGCAGTCTTGTTGCATGTGTAGTACCAGTCCCAAACAATCTTCCTGGGTGAGTGCATATCGACAGTCTTGAAAATAACAGGTTTTCCATTCACGACACGGAAGCATTGGACTTCAAGAAACACTCGAACATCACCGCCACCAGAACCTCCGATCCTTACGGGTCCAACATTAACGTATGCCGACAGTTTTCTTGGACATCTAACATATCCTATCTGGTACAGCTTGCCATTGAAGAGTGGTCTAATGGGTTTGCCCGGAGTGGTACTAGTCACCAATTGTATAGTATATTTGGTAACCACGCCCTGGTTGTTGCGACTGAACTGCATGTTGTTGGCCATGGCTTTCTCGATTTCTTCTTGGGTCTTCTTTCCTTCTAGAACACTTTTGGATAGGCTTGTGCCACCAAGGTTGAAGATTTCTGAGTTTTGATAGGATTCTGAAGAGGAATAGTTCTCGCTGGCATCCACATTAGTTCCATAGGCCGACACCTTCTGACTGGAATCGACCTTTACCGCCTTGGCAGAATACTCACGCAGATAGCTGAATGTACGTCCGTATGTCACAGAGGTGACAATGGCAAGGGCTTTGCCGTTCATCGCCTTTCTCAGTTGTTCAGTGGTGACGCTCTTGTCAAACAGTGTTGAGGGGTCTTGCAGCCAAGTGTCTTTCAGTTTGACTGTGAAGTAGTCCTGTTCCAAAGTTGTGGCATGGATAAAGGTTTGTTCGGAAGTGTTCGTCTTTGCATTAACATTAACATTGACACCGGCAAATGAACTGTCGACCTTAAGATCCAGCATCAGACTTTTTTGGCTGGAGTGTATGCGGGTTCTCGGTGTCTGCATGCCCGGAGCCTCATACCTGCTGTCTTTCAACAAGGTTTCCATAATTCTGTTGACTGCAGAAGAGACTGCCGAGTTGTTCGCTTCAACATCATCCTGGGTGGTGGTGCTGCCGGCAAGGAAATCGCCGAATATACTAATCTTATTTCTTTTAACGTTGGCTAGCGGAGTGGGGGAACCCGTGGTGAGGTCTGTATCAACCAGCAGTAGGGCACCGGGATAGATGTTTTGGTATCCACTGCCGCGGACATAGATTTCCTTCTTGGTGATAGGGGTCTCCTTCTTGGTCAAGAGGAATGCAGCATCCCTATCTGGCAAGCTCTCAATGGCATCGGGATAGTTTGTCTTGTCATCATACAGGTCGTTGTTGATCAATGCTGTCTCGCTGTAGGGTACACTGGCAAGCAAGTCTCTGATGGCTTTGGAGTTGTCGACTGGATCAGGGGCACTTTCGGAAGTAGTAGCATACAAGGGGGAATAGGCTGAGGTATTCACCCCATCGGATACTAAGACTGTCACTTTGTAGCTTCTGTTGGGAAAGAGTCCTGTGATTGTGTAGGAATTGTTTCGTGATTTCAAGGGCACTCGCATTCCTGGTCGCGGTTTTTTATTTATGATATCCGGTATTGGCGAACTGATTTTGGCATTCGAATCGGCGTAATCGGGTCCCGGAGTCCATACGACATAATATTTCAAGTCTTTTCGAGCCGTTTCCTGATCAGTTGCGCTCTGCCACCTTATGGTCATGCTCCCGGCTCTAATATTGTCAATGGAAACAATCTTGTTGGGAATAACAGGGGGATTGTCAGGCAGTTCCTTTGTCAAAGTGTCAATGGTAGTAATTGCGTACATACTATCGGCACCCTGTGGGTCGCGCACATAGACGATAATGTCATACTTTGTGCCGGGTTTTAGCCCTTTGATGGTGTAGGAATCAGTGTTGGCTATCCATTCGCCCATCTTGCGCACTTTGTTGTCCCACACGTATGGTGAGACGCACCATGTGACCAAGTATTCAAGCTCTTCTGCTGGGGACTCATTGTCGGAGGCCTTTTGCCACTTTACGGAGATGGTTGTGGCCGTCCTGCTTACAACGGTGAGGGCACCATTTGAAATAACTGGGTAAGTGTTTGACATGGTATAATGCAATTAACCTTATACTATTGCGAGGTTCTTAATAATAATATTTTATTTTCAACATGCTTTATGGACAAATTAAATAGATTTCTTTCACAAAAGTTAACACAATTCCACTTTGCAAAAATACATTTAATGTTTAATAATTGCAAATAAAATAATTCATAAAACATATAAGTGATTGTTAGCAAGATAGTTTTGCTAAAAAATTAACTTTTGTTATTAGAAATTCCGAGGTTATTTTGGGCATATCGGGCATATTATTCTGAACAAAATACAATCACAAACATACCACATCATGGCTCGTTGCGAAGAGCAGACCGAGCTATAACTGATTGGCGACGTTAGTGCGTATAAGGAGCTAAAGCATTTCTCCGAAAGCACCCTACCGTCAGCCTGTGATTGAGAGTTCCACCCGAAGAGGGTGGTTTCTTTTTTTGTACATAAAGCATTTACTACTTGACAAGAGATTTTTATTTTGATTGTTAATGACTTATGTGAAGGCTGTACTAGCCAAGTGAGGTGTACCGTTCGCGCACGGCACCGTTCTACAGTACAAATAGCTTCCATCGCATCCTGCGCCACAATTCAATTAATATATTTATTTTGGCGATTTATCAAAGTTATATTTCGCCATTTTAATCGTTTTTTTTTAGTTTTGGCGATTTATCCAAATAAAAGTTGTACCTTTGCATACAGAATCAAATTGGACATTATGGATAAATACTTCATTGGCAGAGAACAAGAAATAAAGACTTTACAGAATATCATGGATTCTGGCAAAGCAGAATTTGTGGCAGTCTATGGCAGACGCCGTGTTGGTAAGACCTACCTGATTCAGCAGTTCTTCAATAACAATTTCGCATTCTCAGCAACTGGCATTATAGAAGGAACCCGGGAAGAAGAACTATTTGCTTTTTCAAGTGCCTTGATTAAAATTGGTTATTCTGGAAATCGGCCAAGAACATGGCTTGATGCTTTTGAGGCACTAAAGTCTACCTTGGATAGCTGTCAATACAAAGGCAAGCGAGTAATATACATAGACGAACTCCCTTGTTTTGACACACCCAAATCAGGTTTTGTAAGAGCATTAGGACACTTTTGGAACACATGGGCATCATTGCGGAGCGATGTTGTTTTAATTGTTTGTGGATCCGCCACCTCATGGATGATTGAAAACATTATCAACGACCATGGGGGCTTACACGACCGAATCACACACACTATTTACCTGAGGCAGTTCTCGCTGGCCGAAACTGAAGCTTATTTGAAATCCAGAAAGATTCTATGGCCACGACAGACAATTGTTGAGGCTTATATGATGCTGGGTGGTGTTCCGTACTATCTCAGTCTGTTAAACCCAAGTGAGAGCCTTGCCCAAAATATCGACCGCATATATTTCCGAAAGAACTCCGAATTAGGTCAGGAATATCGCAGATTATATTCATCGCTGTTCAGGGCACCAGACCCATATATACGCATTATTGAGGTTTTGAGCAAAAACAAGCAAGGAATGACTCGGAATGAGATAGCTGATAGTCTGAAAATGTCTTCAAGCGGCACATTGAGCAAGCATCTTGAAAATTTGGAATACTGTGACATCATCAGGCGTTATGTGACCAAAGTGGGGGGCAAACCAAAAAAAAACGAGGCATACTTTCAATTGGTTGATCTTTTTACGTTGTTCCATCTCACCTTCTCGAAGAAACTTACTACCGAGGACTATTGGGAACAGCACCTAAATACCCCTGTCATTAACACATGGCAAGGACTGGCCTTCGAACACGTATGCATGGTGCATATCAACCAAATCAGACATGCCCTAGGTCTTGACCGTATTGCTGTTGAATACTACTCATGGCGCAGTTCAACAACTCCCCATGCACAAGTAGATATGATTATTGAACGAGCTGACCATCTCATCAATCTATGTGAGATAAAATATACTCAGGCGGAATATGTCATCACTTCCGATGAAGACCTGAAACTCCGAAACCGGGTAGCATCATTCGTCCGAGAGTCCAAAACCCGTGGCGGAATTCTTCCTACATGGATTACACCCTTTGGGCTCTATCAGAATGAGTTCTCGACCTCGGTTCAGTATCAAGTACAATTGAACGACCTCTTCATTCCATAAATACCATCTTATTGAGTAATTCGGCTGGTTTTTGTTGGTAAATTCGGCTGGTTTTTGTTAGTAAATTTGGCCGAATTATGAGAGAATCTTGTTCCAGTTAATTTCAAGGAACAAACAGTTTTTTGATTGGCGACGTTAGTACGTATAAGGAGCTAAAGCATTTCTCCGAAAGCGTACTACCGTCAGCCTGTGATTGAGAGAACCACCCGAAGAGGGTGGTTTCTTTTTTCAGTCTTTCAAGCAACTTATTGGAACAACCATAACGCCGTCGTCTCTTCGGTATGCATATCTTCCAACTCCCACTAATACCATTTTGAATGCGGGAGTATTCATTTTCCCGACATCAATCTTCTTTTCAAGCATATTAAGAGTATGAACACCCTCTTCAATCAATTTGTCTCCTCCCAACTTTATTTCAATCAATCCATATTTTCCATTGCGCAGGTGTATTACGGCATCACATTCAAGGCCATTCTTGTCTCTATAGTGATAAACATGCCCATCAAGAGCGTCGGCATAAACACGCAAATCCCTCACGGCCATTGATTCAAAGAGGAGCCCCATAGTTTTCAGGTCTGTCAGCAAGTCTTCCGGGCCGAGACCCAGAGCGGCAGTAGCAATGGAGGGGTCTGTAAAGTATCGGGTATCGGAAGTTCTTATCGCGGTCTTGCTCCTGAGATTGGGATTCCAAGCAGACATGTCTTCAATGACGAAAATCATCCTTAATGCTTGCAGATAAGAGATAATGGTGCTTACGCTCATATCCCCGTCATTAGCCGCCATGTCATCGTTTAGCGACTTTACAGACACTTGAGCACCTTGGTGTCGGGCATAGCTACGCATTAGACGCATTACGTATTCCCTGTCTCTTGAAACACCATCCACGCGAGACATATCGCTTTCGGCTACAGCATCGACATAGTTAGACGAAAGTCTGAGCGCAGCAGACTCGGACATTTCCATTGTCGCTGGCCACCCCCCACGACAAATCAGATATGCAATTCTTTCAATCTCCATCTTCTTCTCACCGCCTTCAGGCTCTCCACCCATGAAAAGATTCCTTAGTGAGACTTCCCCTGTAGAGTCCCCGGACTCCCATAACGACATGGTACGCATTGTCAGCCATGAGAAACGTCCAGTTCCAGAGTGCTTTATTGCACTCTTGTCCGGAGGAACAGCAGAACCCGTAAGTATGAACTGGCCGAAATGGTTATCGCGGTGGTCGACTTCAAAACGGACTGCATCCCATAGTTGGGGAGCAAGCTGCCATTCGTCTATCAGCCTTGGAGTATCACCCGTCAAGAGCCTACGCGATGCCATTGATGCCATTCTCAGATTCTCGGATTGTTCGTCAGGGTCATTCATATAGAGCTTGCTTGCTGCCAATTGTTCTGCCGTTGTCGTTTTACCACACCACTTAGGCCCCTGTATCAGCACTGCCCCGGACGATTCCAGTTTCTGACTTAATATCAGGTCTGCTATTCTACTTTTGTACTCTTTCATTTTCAGTATTTTTGATGTGTATAACGAAGGACAATTCTTTTTATTATGTAATTCGGCTGATTTTTGTTAGTAAATTCGGCCGATTTTTGTTAGTAAATTTGGCCGAATTATGAGAAAATCTTGTTCCAGTTAATTTCAAGGAACAAACAGTATTTTGATTGGCGATGTTAGTGCGTATAAGGAGCTAAAGCATTTCTCCGAAAGCGCCCTACCGTCAGCCTGTGATTGAGAGAACCACCCGAAGAGGGTGGTTTCTTTTTTTGTACATAAAGCATTTACTACTTGACAAGAGTTTTTTTTATTTTGATTGTTAATGACTTATGTGAAGGCTGTACTAGCCAAGTGAGGTGTACCGTTCGCGCACGGCACCGTTCTACAGTACAAATAGCTTCCATCGCATCCTGCGCCACAATTCAATTAATATATTTATTTTGGCGATTTATCCAAGTTATATCTCGCCATTTTAATCATTTTTTTGTCATTTTGGCGATTTATCCAAATAAAAGTTGTACCTTTGCATACAGAATCAGACTTTCCTTATATAATATGTCGCAAAATCACAATATTTTTACGACAAAACAAGGAAAAAACAGACAAACCAGACTCTGCAACAGCCCCAAAAATCATGATTTCAAAGCTTTATATATGACAAATGAGGCCTTATAGGCCTCATTTTTGTGTGGAGTATATCGGAGTCGAACCGATGACCTTTTGACTGCCAGTCAAACGCTCTAGCCACCTGAGCTAATACCCCATCTCTTGTTGAAATCGGGTGCAAAGGTACAATCTTTTTTTGAACTGACCAAATTTTTTTTTCTTTTTATTGAATATCAATGGAATATTTTTTATTATGAGCCTAAAAATGCCTCCAAAATCACCCTTTTTTGGTCTAAAAAATCAGAAAAAAGAGGCAAAAATAGATTTGATTGACGAAGAGTCACATAATAGATTATGTATAAACTATTTAGAGAATAGACGACGACCACCACTGAGAATTTAGGTGGGTTCTATAAATTCCACATTTAAAAACAATAATTAATATGAGTGTACTTAAATTTTTCAGCGCTTTTGCCCTTTTTTCGGCATCTTTCCGATTGTCAGTCGGTTACAATGCACCGCATTAGCTTCGCTGACGTTTCTTTGGCTCGGCAAAAGATACAAGCATCTTTTGCGCTCGCTTTGCGAAACGCTGCTCCCTCCTTCCGCACGGAAATCTGCTCGAAATAAGAACAAAATCGATTGAAAGCAATTTATAGAACCCACCTTTAGGGTTTAGTACGCTGAATTCTCAGTGGTGAATTACCGACTAACCTGATGGCAGAGGGCAAGGTAATTCTCAGCCAGCTGGCGGGTGGGGTCGTCAGGGTCTTGTTCTAGCACCCATCGCAGTTCTTCTTCGGCCTCGTGGATGTGATTCATGTTGAGGTTGTAGGCGGCGCGGTTGACGTAGGCGAGGAGGAAGTCGGGGTCGGCATCGATGGCCCGCTCAATGTCGGCCAAAGCCTGTTCATGCTGGCCCAACATGCCGTAGGCACTGGCGCGGCTGCAATAGGCCTGGGCGTAGTCGGGATTGAGCTGGATGGCGCGGTCGAAGTCGGGGATGGCCTGGGCGTAGTCGCCTTGCTTGTAGCGGAGATAGCCGCGGTTGTTGTAGCCCTCGGCGAGTTTGGGGTTGAGGCGTATGGCCTGCTCGAAGTCGGCCAAGGCCTTGTCTCTGTCGCCCAGGGCATCGTAGGCCACGCCACGGTTGAGATAGGTCTGGGCGTCGCGCGGGGTGAGGCAGAGGCACTCGGTGAAAAGGCGCACCTGCTCGGCAGGGTCGTCGTGCCAATAGGCCTCATAGAAAAGGCGCTCGGACTCCACTTGGGCCCGCTTCTTGGGGCCAAAAAGGACATCGCGGACGACGAATTGGAGCGTTCCAACCGTGACCCGGTAACGGGTTTTGGTGATGCGGAATAATTTGCGTTTTCTATTATGTTTCATAGCAGAATAAGGTTAATAAAGGGAAAAGAGCCAGTCAGAAATCCCAGGTGAAGCCCTCGAAAGGTTTATTGCGGTCGAAATTCTGCTGCTGCGAGAGGTCCTGTAAGTGGTGGATGCGGCGGACTCCCCATTTCCACATCTTGATGTCGAAATAGATGAGGATAATGAAGAGAACGCTGGAAACAATCGTGCCGTCGGCCCCCATGCTTTCGGGCACCATGAGCAGGGCATCGAAGGTGCCGTGCATGAGCATGGGCACCAAGAAGGCCAGCAGGCGGTATTTTCCCCTGTGCTGGGGGTCGAACTTGGCCAAAGCAAAGTAGTAGCCCATCATGACGCCGAAGAGGAAATGGCCCGGGACGGAGAGGATGGCGCGGACCGACCCAGTATACATGGCACTAAAGAAACTCTCCTGGGCAAATATGTAGGTTAGATTCTCAAAGCAGGCAAAGCCCAAGGCCACAAAACAGGAGTAGACGATGCCGTCGAAATATTCGTCGAACTCGCGGCTGCGCCAGACGGCCCACGTGAGCAAGAGCAGCTTGCACAGCTCCTCGCAGCAACCGGCCACAACAAAGCCGGTATAGACCCCGCTGACAACGGGAAGGCCAGGATCATACTGGCTCAACACCGACTCCAACAGGGCCGCCGGAAGGATGGAGAGCGCCCCGAAGAAGAAACACTTGATGAGCAACCCGATGGGTTCCTTGTTGAACTTGTCCTGCCGATAAACCACAATGGCGAGGATCAGCACTGGAAGTATGGCTATTGCTAAAAGATAGATGTTCATGGTGCCTATTATTTTGAGGGTGCAAAGATACAATAAAAAAACGGAACAGCGTTGTTTTATTTGCACAACTGTAACAAGAAATGAGCACCTAGGCCAACTACTGCCACCGCCAGTTTGGCCGCCCGATGCTGAAGCTGACCATCGACGGCGGCTTCAGCAGCCTTTCAACCATCATAATCAGAAGATTTCTCAACTGCAGAGGTATAAGTTTTTTTGATTATAATAAGGTGGGTTCTATAAATTCCACATTTAAAAACAATAATTAATATGAGTGTACTTAAATTTTTCAGCGCTTTTGCCCTTATTTCGGCATCTTTCCGATTGTCAGTCGGTTACAATGCACCGCATTAGCTTCGCTGACGTTTCTTTGGCTCGGCAAAAGACACAAGCATCATTTTGCGCTCGCTTTGCGAAACGTTGCTCCCTCCTTCCGCACGAAAATCTGCTCGAAATAAGAACAAAATCGATTGAAAGCAATTTATAGAACCCACCATAAAAAAAACTTATAAGAATTTTTAATTATACTTTAAAATCTACACTAATCTTTGCCAGAACCGGCAGAAGAGGAATAGCCCACGCGGGCTATTCCTCTTTCAGCAGTTCGTCAATTTCCTCGCTGAGGTTGGAGTAGTGTTTCTTCAGCCGTCGGGCTACAAGGAGTCCGGCAAGCAGGCCGGCAGCACCTCCGAATAGTTTGGAGGGCATCCTGTCGGGGGTGTTATTATAGGCATAGATTAACATGAGTGCTATGACAATACCGTTAACCACATAGATGACGGCTTTGTGGCGTTTGGGGGTGTTGGAACTCCGCTGGATACTTTCTCGCAGGGACAGCAGCCCAGATTTTGAATTCACGTCGGGTCGCCGCATACCACGGGTCACAATAAGGCTGTATATGGTCAGTGAGATAATCAGCAGGTCGAGGAATAGTATTCCCCACCAGGGCCATAGTTTTTCATAAAAGAGAAACGGGGTGATGACAATGGTGAAAATGATGAGAAAGACGGAGCACGCCAGGTTTAGGCGGTACAGGCCTAAGACGCGGCGGCGCACCGAACGACGCCATACCTCGTTGTTGAAAGTGCTGTGATTGGCTATGTCTTGCTGCAGGTCGCGGAGGTCTTGCTGCAGCTCTTGTTTAAAATCGAGATTGTTTTCCATGGTTTTTTGTTTTAGTCGGTTATTGTTTTGAGTTTTTCGCGTATGCGCACGAGGCGGACGCTGACGTTCTTGACAGTGATGCCGAGGATGGCGGCTATCTCGTCGTAAGGCAGGTCCTCGAGCCAGAGGAGGATGAGTGCACGATCGAAGGGGTGAAGCTTGCCGATGCGGCGATGCAGACGTTGGGCAGCGGGATTGTGTTCCTCGCTGTTGTCCCAAGAGTTAGAGTCGGCAAAGTAGTCCACGCTCAGCTCTAAAGGTGAGGTGTCCTTGCGCCGACGATGTTTGCGGTCCATGTTGACGCATGTGTTCAACGCGATGCGGTACACCCAGGTCTTCTCAGTGCTACGGCCTTCGAAGGTATCGAAGCCCTGCCACAGGCGTATGAGCGTCTCTTGGAACAGGTCGTCGGCTTGCTGCCGCTCGTCGGCGAAGAGGTAGCAGACGGAATAGATGGTCTGCCGTTGTCGCTCCACCATCTGCTCAAAGTCGGCTTCAAGTTGTTCTTTCTTCTTCATGAGTCACATGTTTTGATGAATCGTTTTCCTCATTAGACAACAAAATGCCCAAAAAACTACAGCCAATTAACAAAAAAGCCCACTCGGTTGGTGGGCTTAATGTGATTCCGCTGCGATTCGAACGCAGGACCTACTGCTTAGAAGGCAGTTGCTCTATCCAGCTGAGCTACGGAACCCTTCTTGAAGTAAGAGTTAAGAATGATGAACTATGAAGTATCAATACTTCTTGCTTCTTAGCTCTTAGTTCTTACTTCCTTTGTCGGGACACCCAGATTCGAACTGGGGATCTCCTGCTCCCAAAGCAGGCGCGATAACCGGACTACGCTATATCCCGAGTGACCATTGTGTTTTCGTAAGAAAAAAGACGCCTCACGGACGTCTTTCTCTTCTTTGGCGGAGAAGGGGGGATTCGAACCCCCGGTACCCTAATCGAGTACGACAGTTTAGCAAACTGTTGGTTTCAGCCACTCACCCACCTCTCCGTAGCTGTTTGATTTCATCGAGAAAGCGCTCTTTCCCTCTGGCGAAATCGGGTGCAAAAGTACGAACTTTTTTTGAATTGAACAAAACTTTTTTCGTTTTTTGCCCCAAACAGCCTTAAATTATTTTCTATTTGCCTGATTCTTAACACCGTCTATTTTGCGCTGAATCTCTTCCTGATTGCCCAAATAGAAGTCTTTTTGGAGGTTCATCTGGTCGTCGAACTCAAAAATGTAGGGTACGGCGGTGGGAATATTGAAGCCCACAATCTCATTGTCGCCCATCTTCTTCAAAGTCTTGACGATACCGCGCAAGCTGTTGCCGTGGGCAACCACCATCACCTCGTCGTTGGTCTCAAAAGCCTTGAGGATGACACCCTCGTAATAAGGCATGAGACGGGCAATCGTGTCGCAGAGGGCCTCGGTGGCGGGCAGCTCCTTGGGGTCGATGCCAGCATAGCGGGGGTCGTTGATGGGGCTGCGCTTGTCGGTGACTTCCAATGCAGGAGGCTGCACGTCGTAGCTGCGGCGCCACTGCATCAGTTTCTCCTCGCCGTATTTCTTCAGGGTCTCGGCCTTGTTGGCACCCTGCAGGGCCCCATAGCTCTTCTCGTTGAGGCGCCAGCTCTTCTCGACGGGCAGATAATCCATGTCCATGGCATCGAGAATCTGGTTGAGGGTCTTGACGGCCCGTTTCAGATAGGAGGTGTAGCACATGGTGGGGTGGTAGCCCTCCTCCTTGAGCAGGCGGCCGGCCATATAGGCCTCGCACTGGCCAAAAGGAGTCAGGTCGACATCGGTCCATCCAGTAAAAAGATTCATCTTATTCCATTCGCTCTCGCCGTGGCGAACTAAAATCAATTTCTTCATAAAAATAGGTATTATTTCTTATTGTTTTTTCCAGTAGTTATTTTCTCGGTGAAGATACCCTCTTTCAGCACTCCCTTATAGGAGAGCACCACCAGCACCACGCCCATCAGCACCAGAGGGATGCTGAGCCACTGTCCCATGTCCAGCGACATGCCCTTTTCAAAGTCGACTTGCTCCTCCTTGATAAACTCGATGAGGATGCGCACGCCAAAGAGTGCCACCAGCCAATAGCCAAAGAGGCGGCCATTGTGCAGCTTGCCCTCTTTCTTGTGATAGGCAAAGAGACAGCATAGGAAGATGATGAGATAGCTGAGGGCCTCATAGAGCTGAGTGGGGTGCTTGGGAACGGTCTCGCCGTTGCGCTCGAAGATAAAGCCCCAAGGCAAAGAGGTCTCCACACCGTAGATCTCGCTGTTGAAGAGGTTGCCCAAGCGGATGAAGGCACCACCCAAGGCCACCACAATCACCAGGCGGTCGAAAACCCACCAGGCGTTCATCTTGTATTTGCGGCAGTAGAGCCATATCATCAGTATGACGGCCACAGCCGCACCATGGCTGGCCAAACCCTGATAGCCTGTGAACTGACCGGTTTTTAGGTTGAAGGGTAAGATAATCTCCAGCCAATGTTCAGAGGTGCAGAAATAGTCGGGCTCATAGAAGAGGCAATGTCCCAGACGGGCACCCACCAGCACGGCCAGGAACATCCATAGAACCAAGGCGTCGAGGTATTTCACCTCCACCTTCTCGCGCTTATACATCCGGCTGAGGATAAGGTAGCCGAAGAGAAAGGCGAAAAGGAAACCCAGCGAGTAGTAGCGCAAGCCGAAACTGCCCAGATGAATCATCACCGGGTCGACATTCCAATGAACGAAATTCAGTAGCATAGCTGTTTCATCTATTATTGGAACTGATGAGGTCCCTGCCGGCCGAATGCCACAGGAGCCTCATCAGCTCATTCTTTATCCATCGTGTTATTTAGCGTAGTTGACAGCACGGGTCTCGCGGATGACGGTGACCTTGATTTGGCCTGGGTAGGTCATCTCGTTCTGTATCTGGCGGGAGAGGTCGAAGCTGAGCTTGGTGGCCTCGGCATCGTTCACCTTCTCGGCACCCACGATGACGCGCAGCTCGCGGCCGGCCTGGATGGCGTAGGTCTTCACCACGCCCGGATAGGTCATGGCCATGTCCTCCAGTTTCTTGAGGCGGTTGATGTAGGCCTCCACCACCTCGCGGCGGGCACCGGGACGGGCACCACTGATGGCATCGCACACCTGAATGATGGGGGCGATGAGGGAGGTCATCTCTATCTCGTCGTGGTGGGCGCCAATGGCGTTGCACACGTCGGGGTGTTCCTTATATTTCTCGGCCAACTTCATGCCAAAGATTGCGTGCGGAAGCTCGGGGTCGGTCTCAGGCACCTTGCCAATGTCGTGCAACAAGCCGGCACGTTTGGCCAGTTTGGGATTCAGGCCCAGCTCGGCAGCCATGGTGGCAGCCAGGTTGGCCACCTCGCGGCTGTGCTGCAGCAGGTTCTGACCATAGGAAGAACGGTATTTCATACGGCCTACCATGCGCATCAGTTCGTGGTTCATATTGTTGATGCCCAAGTCGATGCAGGTACGTTTACCCACCTCGGCAATTTCCTGCTCAATCTGTTTGCGGGTCTTGGCAACCACCTCCTCGATACGGGCGGGGTGGATGCGGCCGTCGGTCACCAGCTTATGCAGCGACAGGCGGGCAATCTCGCGGCGCACGGGGTCGAAACCGCTGAGGATGATGGCATCGGGCGAGTCGTCGATGATTACCTCCACACCCGTGAGCGACTCCAGGGCACGGATGTTACGACCCTCACGACCAATGATGCGGCCCTTCACCTCCTCATTCTCCAGATTGAAGACGCTGACGGTGTTCTCCACGGCGGTCTCCGTGGCGGTGCGCTGTATCGATTGGATAACGATTTTCTTAGCCTGCTCGTTGGCGGTGATCTTGGCCTCCTCAACGATGTCCATGATGCCTGCGGCGGCATCGGACTTGGCCTCCTCGGTCATCATCTCCACCAGGTGCTGTTTGGCCTCCTCGGCGGTCATGCCGGCGATATGTTCGAGCTTCTCGATGCTCTCGTTATATACCTTCTCCACCTCGGCCTGGCGTTTGCGCAGCACCTCAATCTGGTTGTTGAGGTTCTCGCTTACCTGCTTCAGCTCCTCGCTCTTTTTCTGCAGGTCGCCCACCTTCTGATTGAGGGTGTTCTCGCGCTGTTTCAGCTTGCTCTCCTGCTCGCGCAGTTGGGCGTTACGCTCGCTCACCTGCTTCTCGTGCTCGCTCTTCATCTGGATGAATTTCTCCTTGGCCTGCAGGATTTTATCCTTCTTGATGATTTCGCCTTTTTCCTCGGCGTCTTTCAGCACTTCGTTGCCTCGTTCAATCATCTTTTCGCCCTTGGCCAGCAGCTTGTTGTTCTCAATCTTCGAGGCGGCAACAAAGCCTGCAACGGCACCCACGACGATACCAATAACAATTCCTATTATAATATTCATTTGCGATAAAAGTGTTTTTTTGTGGGGACTGCCGCTACGCGAAGGGCACCTATCTGGAGACAGAGAGCATTCACTCAAAAAAATCCTGCACTTCAACCCTCCGGGAGTTATGATAAACTCTAAACTGTTAGGATTTGAGTGCCGGGTGTCTCAGCCATACAACCTACCCACCCCTGAGCTTACTCGGTTTGTAAATGGTGTTGAGTTTACAAACTGTTTTGGGTCGAATGCAGGATATTCCTTATCGTATCGAGTCGCTGCCGGCAACCATTGTTCATGGGGGTGGGCCGCACCCCGCAGCCGACAGGGGACTTAGTTACAGGTCAACTTGGTGTCAAGCATTGTGTTTATGTTGGTGAGCCTGGCCTCCAGTTCCTTATCCATAAACTGCTCACGGTCTTGCAGCCGCAGCAATTGGGTGATCTGTGTCAGCGCCACCATAGCCAACAAATCTTGGCGGTCGTTATAGGCATACATCTTCCCGTACTCCCGAGCCTGAGCGTCTATCCGCTCGGCGGCCTTGCGCAGAAAATGCTCGTCGTCGGGCCTCACTTTCAGTTTGTAGGGTCTGTCCAAAATATAGACTGTGGCCGGTAATTCGTTCATTTGTATTGTCTATACGCAGTGTGCTTAGTTATTCCGATTTGTTGATTAATGACAAACTTTTATCTATGCTTCGTATCAGTTGGTTTATCTTAAGTTTAATCTCTGCAGAGTCGCCCTTCTGTGATAGCGTGTTCCCGAGTTTTAGTATATTATTTTGTTCTTTTAAATTGTTAATTATTATATTGTTATTATCTATCTGCCCTTGCAGCTCCTTGCATCGCTCTGCCCAATTATGCTCCGAAGCCCGCAGACGGTCGTTCTCCTCAATCAGCCTCCGAACTTTCCGTTCGATCTCTGCGACAGTGGTTTCATAATCAAACATAGCAACATCAGTTTATGCTACAAAAAGCGGTGCAAAATTACAATTTTTTTTTAATTGTTTGCAAAAATATTTTACCAATCATTCACATATAATGCTTCAAACACTTATGATACAATATTTTGCACTACGGTTCACCCATCTTAAAAAGATAGCGCTATGAATATAAAACCGTTAAAAAAAGTATCCTTTCCAACCAAATGGCAATCGGCAGGGACTCCCGCTCCTGGCTCAGAACTCCACGCCTAAACGCGTTCCTATGGCCAACGGCATCCGCTCCGTCACCCCAACCCAGTCGCCACCATAGGGCGGATAGACCATGGCAAACTGGCTGAAACCCTGATGATAGGTGAGGGTGACCATCATGTTCACCGCCACGCGTCTGCCAATGGCAAGACGCAGCCCCACGGCGGCATCGCCATAGAGCGCCACGCGGTCGCCCTGGTAGAGGTCGAGATAGGTTCCCGCCCTCAGCTCAAAGGTTGGGGTGAGGACTTTCGTGAAGCTCCAGTTGTATTTGACGGCGGCAAAGAGCGGGAGGGTCAGCATCTCCTCGTCGAAAGTCACCGCAGCCCCAACACCCACAAAGGTGCGGTCGCCCACATAGAAGCCCTGTGTGGTGCTGAAATAACCAAATGAGTGACGACGATGGTCGTTGGTCGCAACCGTTGCCCCGTGGTCATAGACCTCGTGTTCCTGCCAGATAGGCGCAACGGCTATCCCGCAGTCGTAGAAACCGCGGTAGTATTTATAGATTTGTGCCTCCACGTTGTGGGGAATCACCATCATAACCAACATCACAAGGGCTGCAACCTTCGCGCCCCGAGTAGCCACATGCTGTTTCATCATTTTAGTTTTTGTTGTTAAGTAGTTTTTGTCGTTAAAAAAGTTATCACTCTCGCGGAGCCATTCCGCGCATGATAATAGTATAACGCACAAAAGTGCCAAATTATTCGTTCCTCACAATTTTTTTTTTCAAACGGCGCGGCAAGCCATACCTCTTTTTTCCCCAATTATCCGCTAAAGGACTTTGTTTCCATCATCATTCACCCTCCACCGGCCTCATTGGCGGCCATACATCGACGGCGGCATCATCACTCCCTCTTCCCTATCCCACTTCTGGTACGCCTCCACAAATTCCAGCCTCCCCAATCCGCAAAACCTCACCATCCCCTCTGCTGGAGCTATGAGCAGCGCGGGCTCTCCGGCAATGCCATTCTCATAGTCATACCGGTTGGAAGAGCCCACCCAGATGGCGCCCTCGTTCAGTTGTATGTTCACCCCTTCGCGCAGTCTTATGCTCCCCGTCAGGTAGCGTCCCACCTCAAAAACCAGCGTGCCACCTCCATGCTCGGCAATATAGTCGATGGCCCGCTGTATCGAACTGGTGTTCAGCGTGGTCCCATTGCTCTTGCAGCCAAAGAGCGAGGCCTTATACAGGGTTGCCCCTTCGGTACACGGCGAGGCATTGTCCTTGGCCAAAATGACGTCCGAAGAGGTCTGAGCGGGGTCCGACGTCACCTTTGTTTTCGACTTTTGCTGTCGCACTTGCAAAGCCTTCTTGTCCCACTTCAGGTGTCGGCAATTGTTGGCCACCACCTCGGGCCTTACAGAACCCGAAACCACCATGTTGTCGAGGACAAGGTTCTCCACATCGTCGGCCACGATGGCCGGGCGGTAGTCCTTCTCCCCCACCCTGAGCGTAACATGGCGCAGGGTGATATTGTCGGCATGGCGCAGATAGAAGCCCCAGGCGGGCAACTCCTTCCACATGGAGAATTCCGGATAGCGCCGTTCCCACTCGGGGATGGTCGCTAACGCCTCGGGCGCGGTGCCACGATAGGCATAGGCACTGTCGGCATGGCCGGGATAAACCAGTTCCACATTCTCCAGCAGCACATTCTGTATTCGGTGCTGCGGCGTGCCCACTATCGAGGAGGGTGAGATGTTGCGAGGCAGGTCCTCCACAGGGCCCTCATAGCTGTAGCCGGCATCAGGCTTCTCCAACGGCACCTCCACATAGATGTTACGCAGCGTGATATCCCGCAGGCAGGGCGTGCCCTTGCCCTCCCGCCTCTCGCCGAAACGCAAGAAGATAGGATTGCCCGTATGCTCGGCCCTCAGGCCGTCCACCACCACGTCCTCCACCGTGGCACCGTCCACGCTGGCTATGGTGATGGCGCTTCGATAGGTGTCGCGGATGACGATATCCTTGAAACGGAAATGGCGGAAGCGCCCGCGAGTCATGGTGCCAAACTTGATGCCGTTGGCCGAACTACGCCCCCGGCAATGCTCCACCGTCACGTTCTCGCACACACCGTCCACACTATGGCTCTTAAAACAGAAAACATCGTCGGCTGCATCCATGTCGCAGTTGCGTAACACCACGTCGCTGCAATCCACTATGTCCACCCCGTCGTTGTTCCAGTAGTTCTTGCTGTCCACCGTCTGGTCCTCTATCAGCAGATGGCGGCATTGGTCGTATTGCTGGTTCCAGCTGGCGGGGTTGCGCAGGGTGATGCCGCTGACGGTGACGTTCTCGCACTCGCGAAAATGGATATTCTCCGGCCGGTTGCCCTCGTTAGGGCGGTCATATTTCAAGGGGTCTTTTATCAGTCCCATGTGTATCGCCGCAACGATGTTGTTGGCCACCTCCCAGCCGCGCCCATCGATGGTGCCCCGGCCTTTGATGGCAATGTCGTGCTGGCGCACGGCAAAGAGTAGGGCCGTCCACCGGCAGTAAGGGTCCTTCACGTAGTCGAAGGGATTGAGCGACCCCAGCAGTGTGGCCCCTTCGTCCAGGTGCAGCGTCACGCCACTTTTCAGATATAGGCTTCCGCTTACAAACCTGCCGGGTGAAAAAAGCACCGTCTGCTTAAGGCCGCTGCTTACGTAGGCAGCATGGGCGCTGTCGATGGCCGCCTGCAGGCTGCGGGTGCACAGCGTCACCCCGTCGCCTTTGGCGCCGAAATCGGTCACCCGGAATTCCTGGCCAAAAGTGCCTTTCGGTCCAAACAATAGCATTAAAAACAAGACTGTACCCGTCTTACCTATCAATTTCATAAGCTGTTACAATTAAATCCAACATACAGTGCAAACCCGATAACAGAGGGCAAAAATACACATTTTTTTTATCAAAAACATAAGATTTCGAAAAAAAAATGTATATTTGCAGACATAAACACCATCAACTCAAAATTCTTAACTATATAAAAAATAAAACGTTTGTTGCCTCAGGAAAAGACCACTGCTGCCTGAAGGATGCTACCATTTTCGACCATAACAATATGTGCTATAAGATTGAAAATGTCCACATTTCGGTAATCGACAATGCGCCTAAAAACCAAATAGATCTACCACCTAACTTTTACCAATACACAGGTTCTCCACAACCAGAACGAGCTGATATTACCACAATAGCCCTCAACATAATATGTTATTAACAATCATAATTCAAAGAAAAATGAAGAAAGCATTATTACTCATCTGCGCCACAATGTATGCACATCTGTTATTTGCGCAGGACACGATAGACATTACCCATCCAAGTCCTTGTTCACCTGGTGTGCAATATGACTATGGGCTAGCCTTTTTTGACTCAATATACTGTCCTAATAGTCGGACTTGCATTTGGCCAGACAACAGTTATATTTCTATGTGGAAAAGCCTTGCGATTAAACACTACTACCCGGGTCAACTCCCTCCTATCTATGGTGTAGGAATTCCCATGTGGCGTAATTCATACACTGCACCACCGTATTATGTAGGGAAAATGAAACTAAGGCCAATTATCATACAGAAAGTGGAGGACAGCCTATATACTGCGGTTTATGGACACGAAATCTCTTCGAGCCAATTTGGTTCACTCACAGCCGATGCCTATGTAAAAGCGCCATATTACCCCGAATGCAACCCCAACAATGAGCAGTGGGCCTATTCCAAGATATTCAATTTTTATTTTGATAGTGCCATAACGGTGACAGACACCTTCTTTTTTGGTGTAGCAACAAAAGGACTTGGGGATCTCAATTGGTCTTTAAGCGCCCTGATGGACGCGTGCCAATCAATACCCTGGCAGGACGACTATAGCTTCAGATTCTATCAAATTGATTCAAATGACTATAGTCATGTCTATGCTCCTGATTACTATTCCACGGCAACTGGGTGGAAAATACCCTTCATCCTGCTCTTCAACCCACCGGACACTGACAGCTTCGTCTGCCCTGAGGTGGAGGACTTCACCTACCTGGGCATCCAAGGCCGCTACCCCACCTTTGCATGGACGGGACTGGACGGCGTGGGGCAGTACGAGGTGCGCTACGGCCCCTACGATGCCGACCTTGACACCCTGCCCACCTTTACGGTGGATGTCCCCCACTTCGAAATCATCAACCGCACGCTGAGTCCCGACACACTCTACCAGGCCTGCTGCCGCCCCGTCTGCCACCACTACTGCCCTATCCACGACACCGTGCTGATGGGTGCATGGAACATACCGCAGTACTTCTACGTGGGCGAGAGCATGCCCGACACCTCGCACCACGACACTTCGCACGTGGCGACCCCGCAGGTGATAGAACCACCGGCCTTCACCCTTTCGCCCAACCCCGCCCACGGCCACGTCGCACTGCTGCTGCCCGAGGGCAGCCTACCCGCCACCGCGGTGCTGCACGATGCTGCCGGCCACGAGGTGATGCGCCAGCGCATCACCTCCTGCCAAAGCACCCTCAGCATCCTCACGCTACCCGCAGGCCTCTACCACGTCACCCTTATCTCCGCCAGCTCCTCTGCTACACAGAAACTGGTGATAGAATGAACAAATACATCTGGACAATCGAATTGTCTGCCGTAGCTGGATGATGCGTAGAAAAAACGCTAAGTTTCGCTAAATGGGCTGACTCGTTGACCCATTTCCCCATTCAGCCTTCTAAAAATAAGAGACCGGACCAAGAAGTCCGGCGGGTGTGGTGGGTACATTGCGTTTGAGGACAAAATGCTGCACCACACCGTCGTCGGTGAGGGTGTGGACGTAGTTGTTGAGGGTGGTGGTGACTTTAATCACGATGGTGTTGTCGCCGGGGTGCAGATGGGGGGCTACATTGTCATATATCCGTTCGCCATACCATTTCACACCGCAGCTCTCGCCGTTGACTATCAGCTCGCAGATGTCGTACACCTTGCCGAGGTCGAAGATAGGGTCGGATCCGAGGCTGTCGAGGGACAGATGGGTGGTGTAGGTGACAGTGCCTGCAAAGTCCTTGAACTGGGTTTGGCAGAGGTCACAGAGTTGCTGCATGACGGTGTCGCGGGTCCAGCCCTCTATGGCATGGTGGAGTGAGACGTGCCAGCGGGTGTGGATGGGGAAATAATGCTGCCCTTCGCGGTAGGCGGGTTCCCATAAAGAGGCTTGGGCGGCCGCTTGGGCATCAGGGGTTTCAAAAATGATGAAGAGGCTTTCGGCAGGGGGTAGGTAGAGCCAGGCGGAGCCGTTTTCGAGTGTGAGCAGCTGTTTCTCGTCGGTGGCGGGGTTGTAGACCCAGGCGGTGCGGCCTTGACATATCTCTTTGGGGAAGATGAAGGTGGAGCTGACAGCACAGCGTAGGCAGGCGTTGACAAAGAGGAAGATGTCGTCGCCTTGGTCGTTGCGGTAGTGGTTTTGCAGCAAGTAGCGGTCGGGGTTCTCTATCGCGACGGCGTGGGGGAGGTTATGGCGCCGCTGCACGTCGGCGTACCATTCAAGATAGCGGTTGCTGTCGGGTTCTGGCAGAAGGATGAAACGGTTATCGTCGACTAGTTGTGTGCCGATGCAGAAGACTCGTCCTCCACAGTCGGCATAGGAGAGCAGCCAACGGATGTCCTCGCCTTCGAGGGTATCGATACGTGGTAGGAAGACAGCCTTGTAGCGCAACTCACCGCTGGCCGTTGTATCGAGCAGCCAGTCGAACCTGACGATGTCGGCGCCAGAGCCGTTCTTGTGTATAGCCTCCCAAAGCAAGGGTGTAATGTCGTAGCCGTTGCCCTTGGGGTAATTGGGGAAGGGTTCAGTCTGCACCCCTATTTCGCCCCACATCTTTTCTGTGGGTGCAAGGATGGCAAGGGGTGTCTGCATGTCGGCATTTTGGAGTATGGCACTCATGCGGCTGCGGTACTCATTGAGGAGGTGGAAATAGGGCCACCAGGTGTTCTGCTCGTTGAGGTAGCTGCCATATTGCACCCATCCGGGGAAACCCGCCTGCGGTGGCGAGTAGTTGAATCCGTGCCACACGGAGTGGGTGGTGCCGCTGATGGCGCTCATGTCGCTGCCCAGCTTGAGGAGCTCCAGCGTGGTCTCGAACATGCGGTAGGTGTTGGTCATCTCCTCGGCGCTGACCAGGCGGCGGCCGCTGTGATGGGCAGCAGAGGAGACGTATTTGTTAATCATGGTGTAGGCGCGACCGCGGCGGTAGTCGCCATCGGGCATCTCCTCGCCGATGCGGTGGCGCAGGTAATTTGTGGTCCAGCTCTCGCCCTCGGGGATGTCGTAGGCAGTGGAACTCAGGAGAGGGAAGAATCCGCGCCCGTAGGCCTGTCCGCGAGAGAGTACCCCTTGCGCTTTGCACCAGTCGGCAAAGACGGTGGTAAATCGCTCGTAGAGGAGCTCTGCTTTAGTACGCTCGAAGTGGAACCGTACAGTCTGGACTCGCCGTTTGAAGTCGGGCGACTGCTTGGCGCCATACTCATAGCTGACCACTTCGCCCAGCCGTCCGGTCTTGAACATGATGAAAGGAAGCCAAGGCATGATGTCGTATCCGTTGCGGCGGCGGAACTCCTCGGCAAAGTCGCCGGTCCAATTGCTTCCCTCCAGTTCCATGCTGTCGACGAAATAGGCACGTAGCCATCGGCTCATGGAGCCCAAGTGTTCCTCCAACCGTTGCCGCATGTAGTCGAGGAAATGCTGCACAGCGGCCTGGTTCATGTGGTCGAGGATGGGGCCCGAGGCTCCAGGGGCGCCATTGATGACGCTGGCAAAGGAGGTGCAGCGCACCAAGGCATAAAGTATGTATCGGTTGTTGGGCGAGGGATGCCAGCCGGTAGTAATCTGGTTGAGGGGATAGATTTTGATGGTGTCGCCGAGGTGATAGACCTCGTTGCGTTGGTAGATGCTATATACCGAGTCGGGCACAAGGAAGAGGTCCACCAGCTCGAACTGGCGGTCGGCATTGGGCACGGTCACCTTGGGGTCGACGGCATCGAAAATCTGCTGCCGCGTGATGACGAAAGGCTCGTTGTTGGTGTTGTTGCTCCATTCGATTTCAGTTGCGTAGGTGAGCATCACCTGTGCCCGCTCCTCCATGGGGATAGTCTCTGAGCCGAAGGGCCAGCCGGAGCCTACCAGCAGGTCGCAGCCCATGCCCAAGCGCTTGGCCTCGCGCAGGGTGGCGGCCAGCGCCTCCAGCCACTCGTCGCTGAGCCAGGTGAGCGAAGCCACGCCGAGGCTGTCGCACCGCTTGGCCGGGAACTCGATAGGGTTGATTTCCACGCCACCGATGCCCGCCTCGTACAGGAGGAGCAGCTCGCGTTTCAGCTCCAAGGTATCTACCTTGTCGCCATTCCACCACCAGCGCACCCACGGGCGCTCCTGACCGCTTTGGGCAAAGAGCCCCAGCGGAAGCAGGAGGAGGATGTATAATGCTATCCGTCTTAACATGATGCAAATATACATAAATACTTTGGATTTAAACACAGGCACATGAAATAAAAATAGTAAGGCACGAATTATCATCATTTTACCATTTTGTATAAAAACGTGGGGATTCTTGTTTTTTAGGCGGTAAGATGGGGAGTTTTTGTAAATTCGGTTATTCGTGTCAGGTAGTATCCCAGTGAGCTTTACACCGTCTGTAAACATTCTTTACATATTCCTTCGCGCGGAAAGACAGTTATTCATTATCGTTCAACTATTTAGCTTTTCTGGCACATTTCTTGAATGGAATTCTTATGGAAATAAAAGTGTAAAGATATGACCCACCACCTATCGAAACTCATTCTCCTGCTATGTACTGCCCTCTGTGGCCGCAGCCTCATGGCCCAGCCCATGAACCTGCGGCAATGTATGGACTATGCCGTTGCCCACTCAGCGCAGATGCGCCTCAGTGCCGCTGACCGCAGCGACGAGCTGGCAGCCTATCGCCAGTCGTTCCTCGATGCCTTTACTCCCAGTGTCGGGGCTCAAAGCTACGCCTACAACCAGTACGGCCGCAACCTCGACCCCGAAACCAACACCTACACCGACTTCACCACCTTCCACAACGGCTATTCCCTTTCGGGAAGCATCACCCTCTTTGAAGGATTCCAAGCTCTAGGCAAGATACGCCTCGCCTACCTCCAGAGGCAGAAGGGGCTCAGCCACGAGCAGCAATGTGCCGACGGGGTGCGTATCGCCGTTATGGAGGCCTACTACCAACTGCTATACTACCGCCAGCTGGCCGAAGTGCTGCGCCACTCCTGCACCACAGCCGACAGCGCCCTCACCAAAGTCCGCCGCGAGGAGGAGCTGGGACGCAAAGGCTATGCCGATGTGGTGCAGATGGAGTCGGAGCTGGCCGAGCGTCAATACCAGCTGACCGATGCAGAAGGACGGCGCGACCAAGCCCTGCTACAACTGCAGGAAACCCTCTGCTGGCCCTCCGACCGTCGCCTCATCATCGCCGACGAGCCGGAGGAGCTGGACCCCCTCGCCACCCTCTCCTCCCCTATCGAGCTCCCTGCCGTTCAGATTGCCCGAGCCGAATTGCGGGAGGCCGAAATCGGAGTCCGTCAGGCTCGCACCGCATGGTCGCCCACCCTCTCGCTGGGAGCCGGATGGTCCACCACCTACTACACCTATCCCAACCTCCCCGACTACACCCCTCTCCCCTTCGCCCAACAATGGCACGCCAACGGTGGCCAGTACATCCAGCTCACCTTAAACATCCCTCTCTACAGCCGTGGCACCCGCTCCCTCGCCCTCCGCAAGAGCCAGAATCAACGCCACCGTGCCCAAGTGCGACTCGAGCAAGCCCTGCGCGAAGACACTAATGCCCTCCGCCGAGCCACCATCGATGTCGAAGCCGCTGAGGCCTCCGCCCTCAAGGCACAACGCATGGCCGAGGTGGGACAGCAAGCTTTTGCCCTCAGCTGCCGACAGTTCGAGTTGGGGCTTATCAGCGCAATCGAATACCAGACTGCCTCCCAAGCCTTTCTCAAAGCCCAAGCCGAAAGCCTCAACGCCCAACTACAACTGCGACTTAAACGCCACCTGCTCCGCTACCGCCAAACTGGTAATCTATAAAGAATCTATAAAATCTATCACCTCTATCATATCTATTCTATAAAATCAAAAAAATGGACCATCCCATACAACCCCCAAAAGGCCTCCGCCGCGCCTTCACCCGAAAAGCCCTCCCCTTCTGGGCTGCCGCCATCGTAGTGCTCTTCGTCCTGTACCTCATCGTGCGACCCCACAGCAGTACCCAGCGCATCAGCGGCGACACCCTCACCGTCAGCCAAGTCCTCCGCGCCGACTTCGACGACTATATCCGTGTCAACGGTACCGTCATGCCCATGACCTCCATTCAGATTAGCCCTACCGAAGGGGGCATAGTGCAGCAGATTGTGGCCGAGGAAGGCACTAAAGTGAAGGCTGGCGACGTTATCCTGATATTGAGTAATGAAAACCTCGACTTGCAAATCCTCAACGCCGAGGCCGAGCTGGCCGAGAAAGAGAACATCCTCCGCAACACCCTCATCAGTATGCAGCAGCAGAAACTCTCCGTGCGCCAAGAACGCCTGTCCCTACAGGTGGAGGTGCGACGAGCCAAGCGAGCCTTCGAGAGCAGCCAGCAGCTCTGGAACGAGCGTCTCATAGCCCATGAGGAATACCTCAAGGCACAAGAAGACTACCAGCTGGCCTGCGACAAGCTAGATGTAGTCAGCGAGCGCGAGCGGCAGGACAGCCTCTACCGCAGCGAGGAACTGCAGCAACTGCGCGACAACCTGAGCAATATGCGCCTCAACATGGCCATGATACGCCGTCGCAAGGAGAACCTCAACGTCAAAGCCCCCATCGACGGACAGATAGGCCTTCTCGACGTGGTGCTGGGGCAGAACATCATCCCCGGCGCGGCCATCGGCCAAATCAACAACCTCGACAGCTACAAAATCCAGGCTCAGATAGACGAACACTATATTGACCGCGTCACCGCCGGCCTCCACGCCACCTTCGACCGTCAGGAACAGCACTACAGCGCACGGCTCCGCAAAGTCTATCCCGACGTGCGCGACGGCAAGTTCAAGGCCGACTTCCTCTTTGGCGACACCCTGCCCGATAACATCCGCGCTGGACAGACCTACTATCTCAACCTGCAACTCGGCCAGAGCGAAGAGGCCGTTCTCATTCCCCGTGGCAGCTTCTACCAGCACACTGGCGGCAAATGGATTTACGTCCTCACCGACCCCCACCGCGCCGAGAAACGCTCCATCGCCATCGGCCGCCAGAACCCGCAGTACTACGAAGTCCTCGAAGGCCTCCGCCCAGGCGAGAAAGTCCTCACCGGCAGCTACGACCACTACGGCGACAACGAGGTGCTGATAATAGATTAACCCAAACGAAAACGAATAACACATCAACAATATGAACAGTTACTTCAAATTCCTCTCTCGCAACAAGCTCTATGCCGCCATCAACCTGATTGGCCTCACCCTCTCCATGGCCTTCGTGTTGCTGCTGGCCGTCTACGTGCAGCGACAACGCACCACCGACCGCTTCCAGCAGAACGCCGACCGCATCTACCTCGTGGGCAACGACGAGAACCTTGTCTCGGGCTACTGGCTCCATAACCACCTCAAAAACCGCTATCCCGAAATAGAGGCTGCCACCTGTTGGGCCTACTTCGAAAAGTCTCCCTTCTATATCGGCACGAGCGAGCAGGCCATCAACACCAACATGGCCTATGCCGACATCGACTTTTTCGACATCTTCTCCTTCCCCCTAGTCGAAGGCAGCGTGGCCGAATGGAAAGCCTCCGACCACCGTTGCGCCATCAGCCGCCAATTTGCCAACACCCATTTCGCCCAGGAAAGCCCCATAGGCAAAACCCTCCGCTATGGCAACCCTGGCGACCTCACCGAGCTGACCATTGCCGCCGTCTTCGACGACTTCGGCAACAGCACCCTCAAGCAACCCGACGTCATCGTCCACGGCGAAAACTGCGTCCACTACAATCCCTATAACGACGAGCAGATGCGCAATAGCGGCTTCTGCCTCACCTTTGTCATGACCCGCTCCGGGGCCGACCTCGCCCCCAAGCAAGACGATCTTCTCAGCTTCATGAAAGAAATCAACTGGACGTACAAAAACGGCGAGCGGCACGAGGTCAACCTCATCCCCCTTCTCGACATCTACTTCCTCGACAACTACAACAGCAACCACACCCCGAGTATCAACACCGGCAGCCGCACCTTCGTGGGGCTGGCCACCGCCATGTGTCTGGTGCTGCTGTCCTTCGCGCTGCTTAATTATGTCAACCTCACCACCGCCCTCTGCGGCCGCCGTGCCAAAGAGATGGCCACCCGCCGCCTGTTGGGAGCCGGACGCTGGCGTGTGTCGTTGCAGATGATAGCCGAAAGCACCCTGATGTGTGCCGTGGCTATGCTCCTGGCCGTGCTGCTGGCCGATGCCCTCTCGCCTGCCGCCAGCCGCATGCTCGACTATCCGTTCTCCATCTTCCAGAGCATCACCTTGCCGCGTATCTTGCTGGCCGTGGCCTTCGTGCTGCTCACCGGCATCGTGGCCGGCATCGTCCCCGCCCTCATCATTCAGCGGGCACAGCCTATCGAGGTGGTACGCGGCACACTTCGCCTGCGCACCAAACAGGTATACAGCAAAGTCTTTATCATCCTGCAGAACGTTGTGGCCGTCATCATGCTTGTCACGGCCATTACTATGATGCTGCAAGTGCGCCACATCGTGGGAGCCCCCCTTGGCTACAACACCCACCATATCCTCCGTTTCGACAACTACTACGGCAATGCCGAAGCCCTCCAACCCCTGCGCGACCGTCTACTGCAGGAGCCCTGCGTCAAGAACGTGGCTTTCGGCCAAGGCACCCCCTTCCGCGGCACCAACAACAACACCATGAACACCGCCGACGGGCAGGTGGCCTCGTTCCAGATTATCCAAGGCGACAGCAACTACTTCACTATGCTCGGTTTCCAACCCCTGCACGACAACCACAATCCGGGGCACTGGTGGCTGAACGAATTCGCCATGAAAAAGTTCGGCCTCACCCTCGATTCCGAAGTCCTGCGATTTGAACAAGAGTCCATGCCCATCGGCGGATACTACAAAGACTTCAAATTCTATGACATCCTCTCCGACAACAAAGAGGCCCTCATCTATAACCACGGCGAATTCACCGCGCAAAGCTCTCCTTGGACCATCCTCGTAGAGAACACCGGCAACGACCGCCAGGCCTACGAAAGAGTCAAAGCCATCGTCGCCGAGCTCTTCCCCAACGACATCTTCGACGCCGTCTACCTCGACGACGAAATAGCCGAATTCTTCGCCCCCCAAACGCGCCTCAGCCGTCTCATGGCACTCTTCACCCTGCTCATACTGCTGGTCAGCGCCCTCGGACTCGTGGCCATGAGCACCTACTATATGCAACAGGAACGCCACACTGTGGCCGTGCGCCGTGTGTTCGGAGCCGAGAGGCAACTACTGCAGCGACAATTGACAGGCTCCTTCATGAAACTGGTGCTGGTGGCCTTCGTCATCGCCACGCCCATCGCCTACTGGGTGGTGAATCATTTCTACCTCGAAACATTCAGCTACCGCATACCCCTCTACTGGTGGATCTTTGCCGTGGCCGGAATCGTCATCCTCCTTGTCGCCCTCGTGTCGGTCACCTTCCAAGCCATCCGCACCGTGGCTGCCAACCCCGCCTCCATCCTCAATGCCGAGAAATAACATCGTATAATTAAAAATCTAAAAATATGCTCAAAGTAGAAAACCTTCAGAAAATCTTCCGCACCGAAGAAATTGAGACCATCGCCCTCAACGGTGTCAGTTTTGAAATCAAAGACGGCGAGTTCGTCGCCATAATGGGACCCTCGGGCTGCGGCAAGTCGACGTTGCTCAACATCCTGGGCCTCCTCGACAACCCCACCGCCGGCCACTACTGGTTTGGCGACACCGAGGTGGGCAACCTCAAGGAGCGCGACCGCACCCGTTTCCGCAAAGGCAACATCGGCTTCATCTTCCAGAGCTTCAACCTCATCGACGAACTCAACGTCTTCGAGAATGTCGAGCTGCCACTCAAATACCTCAACATGGGTGCCCGTGAGCGCAAAGAGCGTGTCACCGCCATGCTCAAGCGCATGAACATCAGTCACCGCGCCCACCACTTCCCGCAACAGCTCAGCGGCGGTCAGCAGCAGCGTGTGGCCATTGCCCGCGCCTGTGTGTGCCGTCCCAAACTCATCCTCGCCGACGAGCCCACTGGCAACCTCGACAGCAAGAACGGCCGCGAAGTGATGAGCCTCCTCTGCGAACTCAACGCCGAAGGCACCACCATCGTCATGGTCACCCACAGCCCCAAAGACGCTGCCATTGCCCAGCGCACCATCGACCTCTTCGACGGCCAGATAGTCAACGACTTGAAGAACGAACTGTAATCTGTCACATGATGAACAGAAAAAGCGATTTACTCCTAAAGGTACTCTCTCTTGGGGTAGGACTGGCTGTAGGCATAGTGCTCATTGCCAAAGTCTGCTTCGAACTCTCCTACGACAGCTTTTACCGCGACGTGGACCGCATCTACACTATTATGGCAGGCGTCGACCAACAGGGCGAGAAGCATGAATTCCCACAAGTCAGCGGAGCGGTAGCCCCCGGATTCAAGACCGACGTGCCCGGCGTGGAAGAGGCCACCCGCACCACCTTCTATTTCAGCAACCTCAACTTCGTTGACGAGGATCATAATGTCATTGCCGCCGAGAGCTTTGCCCTAGCCGACACCTGCTTCTTCAAAGTCTTCGACCGCCCCATCCTCTCCGGCAACCCCATCGAGATACTGGCCAAGCCGCTGGGCCTCATGGTGTCGCGCTCCTTTGCCGAGAAGATGGGTGGTGTGGAGCAGTGTGTTGGCAAGACCATTTTCAACGAGGACCAACCCGAACTGAAGATGACTATCCAAGGCATCTTCGAAGACTTCCCCAAGAACGGCTCCATCGATTTCGACCTCATCATGTCCTTAGAGAGCTACGCAAAAAGCAGTACCGAAAACTGGGTGGGCAACGACCGCTACATAGGTTTCGTGAAACTGCAATCGAACGTCGACCCCACCACGCTTGCCCCCGCCATCCACAAAATGCAGGAAGCCCACCAGCCATTAGCGGAGTTGGAGAAAAACGGCACAAAACTGTGGTATACTCTCACACCCTTCATCAAAGCCCACACCCAGCAGCCCGAGGTCCGCTTCATGGTGATACTGCTCTCCATCGTGGCTGCTCTGCTGATAACCATCAGCCTCCTCAACTACATCCTCATCGTAATCTCCTCCATGGTGCACCGT
>JAEEGG010003538.1_pt1 | contig 38897 bp, 38 predicted proteins | sample 9134161 | NCBI WGS metagenome assembly JAEEGG01 (sample SAMN16246543, study PRJNA631951) | gut metagenome | biome: gut microbiome; feature: rumen; material: CR-attached | host: Bos | place: Iran: Karaj | collected 2018-10 | reverse complement strand
AGCCCTATAACAATGAGCCGAGCGTGAGCATCGGCGTAACATATAGCGGCTGGTTTCTTTAATGAATAATGAATAATTAATAAATAATAATTAAGATGAAAAGCAAGAATCTATTGAAAATGGCAGCGCTGACTGTCGTACTTTCTGCAGGTTTCGTTTCGTGTTCAAGCGATGACGATGCAGACAACACCGTAGTGAATGGCTCTCAGGCAGCCCTCGATCAGGCTTGTGCTGATTGGAAGACCGCCCGTGCCAATTGGGAGAACACCGAGGCCTTCCTCTTCGGTGCTGCCGATGTCTACTCTATCGATCCCCACACCGACACATGGCCTGTAGCCGCCAACGACCTGGCCGATGTGCTGCGTGATGAGAAAGCGATGTCGAACCTCGACAACTTCATCAAAACCGCCAACTCTGGCATTCTGGGCTATCACGGTCTGGAGTATGTGCTCTTCCGTGAGGGTCAGCCGCGTAAGATTGACCAGATTACCAATCTGGAGTATAACTACATCTGTGCTGTGGCTAAAGATCTCTACAACGCCACATCGACTTTGGAAGCTGCCTGGGACTCGAAAGAGAGCAATGCCGAGCGTCAGAGAATTGCCAAAGAGTATGTAGCCACTCACCTGGCTATTGACGATGATGGTAACCAAGAGGGTGCGCTGGAAGGTTTCCAAAACTTCGGCAAGGCCTTTAAGAACCCAGGTACAGGTGATTGGGAAACAGCCCTCGACGCTACGTTGGAGATTATCTCCGGCTGTCAGGACATCATCGGTGAGGTGGGTCAGTCAAAGATCGGTCTGCCCTATACGGGTGAGGATGCTTCTTACATCGAGTCACCTTATGCCTACAACTCCATCATCGACTTCTACGATAACATCGTGTCTTGCAAAAATGCCCTATATGGCAGCATGGGTGCTACCACGCCTAATGAAAAGTCGCTCATCTACTTCTGCAAGAATGCTGGTAATACCACGCTGGCAGCTCAGGCCAACACCGTTGTCAGCAAACTCGACAATGCACTGGCTAAGATCAAGGCCATGAAGGCGCCGTTTGCTCTCTATTACAGTGATGCATCTTGTAAGGTAGCCATCGATGCACTTGGTGAACTGGATGATGCCCTTGGTGAACTGGCCGAGACGCTGAAGGCTTACGCAGGCAACGAGACCGTTGAGAATCAGTGTCAGGTAATAAATGAGAACTATGTCGACAACGTGGTTGTTGCCACCTATCGTCTCCTCGCTGATAATGCCCAGAAACTTTATCAGTCTATTGTGAATATTAAGAAATAAAACTTTTAGCTTATGAACAGACTATCATTCTTTGGTAGTATGCTATTAGGTGCCTTCATCACCGTCGGATGTTCCGACGGTGATGATGCCGCTAATCCCACCACATGGGATATCGGCGAACCTACGACTACCGATTATCCAGAAGATTACTATGCCGGAGGTCTGCTCGGTACCACTGCCGAGAACTCTTCCACAGCTTTCAAACAGCCCTCGAAGGCGGTTGAAACCGCAGGCATGATGACGGCCTTCAACGAAGGCGAGTATCTCTTTGAGAAAGACTACAACACCAACACCGAGGGTGCCTTTCACGGACTGGGTCCTGTCTATGTGCGTCGCGGTTGTCTCTATTGTCACCCAGGCTATGGTCACGGTGCCCGTCAGACAGACTACAAGGCCGATACCCATCGCAACGGTTATCTGCTCGTCATCTACGACAAGACCACCAATGCCTACATTCGTTCGGTGGCTGGTATGCCGCAGACGGGAGCCGTAAAACCTTTCAAGGCGCCTATCGACGAGAATCAGATCCGTATTGCGTGGAACAACTATACTGACGAATGGGGCAATCAGTTCCCTGATGGTGAAACCTATTCGCTCATCTATCCTGAAGTATCCATCCCCTACTCTGCCTACTATGCACCTGTGATTGTGGCCCGTGGCGGTAGCGATGTAACACTGGATGAGGCTCAGTATAATAATGAGATTGGTGTATTGCTCGAATCCACCATCGGTATCTACGGCACAGGTCTGACGGATGCCATTCCCGATGAAGATATCACTGCGCAATGGAAGTCGGAGAGCGACTATTTCAACAGCATCGGCAAGACCGATGCCCTGAATCCTGCTATGTGGGATCAGACGACCGGCACTTGGAAGAGCTATTACAGCAATTCACTGCAGGGTGATGGCACAAAGTATGTGCGTCGCTATACCTATGCGATGTCGCGTGGTCCTATCCTCGATGCTGCTGGTGCCAACGCTATTTGGAACATCACCAATGTGACACGCTCCGATCGTCGTTATCACTACCTCGATCTTGCCGGCATCTATTATGCCACGAAGTCATCACAGGACCCAGAGGTACAGGCTGGCTTCACAGACTACGTCAATCGTATCGATCCCACTGGCGCCCATCCTGAGTGGCATACAGGAAACCTCGAGAAAGACATCTACACCTATCTCACCAGTAAACAGCTCGATGCTGAGATGACTGATGCACAGTACAAGAATCTCATGATCTGGCATCGTGGTCTGGCTGTTCCTGCTGCCCGTAACACCACCACCGAGGACTTTAAGAAAGGCAAGGAACTTTTCTCGCAGATTGGCTGTGCCAATTGTCATCGTCCTTCGTGGCAGACAGGCGAGGATCATATCCAGGATCCTGCCAAGTTCTTTACCTCTGACAGTGATATGCCCCGCTACCCGCATCAGAAGATCTGGCCCTATACCGACTTCGTACAGCACCGCTTGTGGATGAAGAACGACATCCGCACGGGGTGGTGTCGCACTACCCCGTTGTGGGGACGTGGTCTCGCAGGCAAGACCGGCAGTGGTGTGGAGCGCTTGCACGACTGTCGTGCTCGTAATGTGTTGGAGGCCATCATGTGGCACGGGTGTAAGAACGAGGGCGGAACGAGCGATGCCTACCAGACCGTTGTGAAGTTCCGCAACCTGACGAAGAAGGAACGCGAGCAATTGATTTACTTTATTGAATCCATTTAACGGCTATAGGTATTGCGTTTTTCGATTTAATTTCGTACCTTTGCAGCCGATGAAATGGACAAAGATAACAGTCTGCTCCCTATACACGCTCATTGTAGTGTGTATAGGGTTTGCTACTGTCATAGAAAAATACCGCGGCACCACGTTTGTCAGTAAGCATATCTATGGTGCTTGGTGGTTTTCTGCACTATGGGCAGTACTCACCATAGTGGCACTTGTCTATATCATCCAGCAACGGTTGTATAAGCGCCTGGCGGTGATGTTGCTCCACCTGTCGTTTGTGGTGATATTGGCAGGTGCACTCACCACACACCTCTTTGCCCGCAGAGGCATCGTCAGACTTAGGACTAATGTGCCAGAAATGATTTTCATCGATAAAGACAATAGGGTGGAACATTTGCCTTTCTCACTGACACTGAAGGAGTTTCGTATCATCAACTATCCTGGCACCGATGCGCCACTCGACTATCAGAGCATCGTCAAAAGTGGTAATGACGAGGTCGTCGTCTCTATGAACCACATCGGCAATATCGATGGCTACCGCCTGTTCCAGCAGAGCTACGACACCGATGGCGAGGGTGTGACACTGGGTATCAGCCATGATCCCTACGGTATCGCCATCACCTACGTGGGCTATCTTTTACTATTGATAGGTATCATCGCCACCCTATTGTCGCGAAAGACCCAGATGCGCTCGCTCTATCGCAAAGCCATGCGTCCGATGGCACTACTATTCACTATTCACTATGCAATATTCGCTAACGCAGCTCCGTTGCCTGTTGTCGACAAGGACATCGCCCACCGCATGGGCACCATCCATGTGCTCTACAACAACCGCATCTGTCCGCTCAACACCGTCGCCACCGACTTCACCATGAAGCTTACGGGTAGTGCTTCGTGGAAAGGTTATTCTGCCGACGAGGTGTTTTTCAGTTGGATGATCTATTACATGCCGTGGGAGGAAGAGTTGCTCAAAAATAACCCCAAGCAGAAAGGTGCTGAGGAAAGGAAAGCTATCGTCGAGATGTTCTACAACGGACAGTTTACCAAAATATTCCCCTATCGTTTAGACGACGCCGTCAGTTGGTACTCGCCAGGCGGACAGGTATTACCGAGGGAGATTCCCGTCAAGGAACAGTTCTTCATCAAGCAGTCGATGGACTTTCTCACTGAAGCCATCGTCACAGGACAGCGCGACCATGCCTTTGAGATTATTGCGAAGATCAAACTCTTCCAACAAGACATGATCGGCGACGTCTTGCCCAGCAAGAGCAAGACGCAGGCAGAACTTTTCTATAACATGATGTACAGTCAGAAGTGGCCGGTATTCCTATCGCTGACGCTCAGCCTGCTGCTGTGTATCGCTATGCTCTTTTGGCGGAAGCGAGTGATTCGCTATTCTCTTTTCACTTTTGCGTTCCTCCTCTTCGCTTACATCACTCTCTCGCTTGGCTTACGCTGGTGGCTTGGTGGTCATATCCCCGTGAGCAACGGCCCAGAGACTATGCTCTTCATGGCATGGGTGATGCTTTTGCTCACCATCCTGATACAAAAGAAATTCCCCATCATCCTGGCTTTCGGACCACTCATAAGCTCTTTCTGTCTCTTGGTGGCTATGCTCGGCGGCAGCAGTTCTCAGCTTACACCTCTCATGCCTGTGTTGCAGTCGCCGTTGCTGTCCATCCACGTGATGACCGTCATGTGCGCCTACGCCCTCTTTGCCTTGCAGATGCTCTTAGGCATCTACGCCTTTGGGGCCCCCAACTCCAACTTGGAGCGAATCACGGCTCTTTCGCAACTCTTGCTCTACCCAGCCGTTTTCCTGCTTACCATCGGTATCTTCCTTGGTGCTGTCTGGGCCAATGTATCGTGGGGAAACTACTGGTCGTGGGATCCTAAAGAGTCGTGGGCACTCATCACCCTCATGGTCTATGCTGTCCCACTCCACAAGTCGTCTATCAGCCGCTTCCGCAGCACCCGCTTTTACCACATCTACATGATCTGTGCCTTCCTCGCCGTCATCATCACCTATTTCGGTGTGAATTACCTGTTGGGAGGAATGCACAGTTATGCCTGATTTCTTAAATATAAAATTCTGAGGAATCTACCAATCCTGCTCGTAAAGCGTATTTGATGACCTCGTGAGCCGTATTGACACCGAGTTTGCGGAAGATGTTCTTGCGGTGAGTAGTGATGGTATGGACACTCGAGAAGCGCTCGTTGGCAATCTCTTTGGTGGTCTTGCCCTGAGCGATAGCACGCACGATCTCCGTCTCCGTCTCCGTCAGGATGCTGGGGTTCTCTTCATCTTCCTGTTGCTGGTTGATGATCACTTCCAACGCCCGCTGACTGATATGACGGTTGTGACGGCTGACAGCATCGAGGGCATCGCGGATATCCTTCAGCGGACCATCCTTGAACACGATGCTGAACTGGTGGGATGAATAGACCACGCGGCGCAGGAACTGCGGAGTGAGTTCATCGCTGATGAGAATCCACTCTGACAGTGCAAAACGCTCAGCGACAATCAGCAACTGATCCTCGTCGGCGAAGTCGAACAGCGTGTAGTCGAGCAGCACGACAGCATTCTCGTGTTCCTTCAACAGCTGAACGAGTCCGGCCTTGTCGCTAGCCTTGTAGATGTCGTTTTCACCCTTCTGGCGAATCAGACTCTCCAGCGCGAACCGCGTCAGTTCCTGATTGTCTGCTAAGATATATTTTCCCATCATTTACCTATTTGCGTGCAAAGGTACAAACTTTTTTTTAAATTTTGTCGAGTGCCTGCGACAAATCGTCAATGATGTCGTCGATATGCTCTGTACCGATACTCAGACGGATGGTCGACGGTGTGATGTGCTGCTCGGCAAGTTCCTCAGGCGAGAGCTGTGAGTGGGTGGTGGTGTAAGGATGGATCACCAGACTCTTCACATCGGCCACATTGGCCAGCAACGAGAAGATCTGCAAGGCATCGATGAACTTCCAGGCCTCTTCCTGTCCACCCTTGATCTCGAAGGTGAAGATCGAGGCACCACCGTTGGGGAAATACTTCTGATACAACTTGTGGTCGTGATGACTCTCGAGGGCCGGATGGTTCACCTTGGCCACCTTCGGATGGTTGGCGAGAAAATCGACGACCTTCAGGGCATTCTCCACATGACGCTCTACACGCAGACTCAATGTCTCAACACCCTGCAAGAGGATGAAGGCATTGAAGGGCGAGATAGCAGCACCGGTATCACGCAGGATGACGGCACGGATGCGGGTGACGTAAGCGGCTGCACCTACTGCATCAGCAAAGACGATACCATGATACGAGGGATCGGGCTTAGAGAGCGTGGGGAACTTGTCGTTCTGTTTCCAATCGAACTTACCACCATCGACGATGACACCACCGAGGCTTGAACCGTGACCACCCAGGAACTTCGTTGCCGAATGCACCACAATGTCAGCTCCGTGCTCCAACGGACGAATCAGATACGGTGTACCAAACGTGTTGTCGACGATAAACGGAATACCGTGCTTGTGGGCCACAGCAGCCACACCTTCGAGGTCGAGCACGTCAGAGTTGGGGTTGCCGAAAGTCTCGGCATATACTACTTTTGTGTTGGGTTGGATAGCAGCTTCAAGGGCTTCAAGGTCGTTCACATTAATAATGGTATTGCTGATGCCCTGAGTAGCCAGCGTATGGGTAATCAGATTGTACGAACCACCATAGAGGTTGTCTGCAGCGACAATATGATCACCATTCTGCACGATGTTCTGCAGCGCATAAGTGATAGCAGCAGCACCAGAGGCAACTGCCAATCCTGCTACACCACCCTCAAGGGCTGCAACACGATCCTCGAACACACCCTGAGTCGAGTTGGTCAGACGACCGTAGATATTACCTGCATCGCGAAGACCGAAACGGTCGGCTGCGTGCTGAGAGTTGTGAAACACATAGCTCGTGGTCTGATAGATGGGCACTGCGCGAGCGTCGGTTGCGGGGTCAGCCTGTTCCTGGCCTACATGAAGTTGTAAAGTCTCAAACTTGTAATTTTTTGTACTCATAACCTTATCCTTTCTTAATTTTAAATTATTTGTTATTTTGTTACTCTGTCTTTGAACTATTATTATGTCTTTTTGACGGTGCAAAGGTACGAAGTTTAGAAATATCTTCCAAATTTCTTGCAGAATTCAGAAAATATCACTATATTTGCAGCCGAGAAAGAAAATCTTTCCAATTCGGGCCGTTTAAAGCCCTTCAAACAGAATAAAACTCTAAATTATGGCGGAAATCCTCGATGAAACCGACCTGCAGATCCTGAAAACGCTGCAAAAAAACGCGAAATTGACCACAAAAGAGCTGGCCGATGCCGTTCATCTGACCCCAACACCCGTCTTTGAGCGTCAAAAACGACTTGAGAAGAAAGGCTATATTAAGAAGTATGTGGCAATCCTCGATCCAGAGATGCTGGGTCAAGGTCTGCAAGTGTTCTGCAAAGTGAAACTCAAGCAGATCAACCACGAGATAGCCGACGCATTCAACCGTCGTATCCAGCGCATACCCGAAGTCACCGAGTGCTATAACACCTCGGGCGCCTACGACTACTTATTAAAGGTACGCGCACGTGATATGAAACAATATCAGGAATTTGTGCTCAACAAACTCGGCGAGATAGAGAGTCTGGCCTCTATCGAGAGTACCTTCGTGATGAGCGAACTGAAACAAAACTACGGTATCAACATCTAATAGAAATCACAAAAAGAATCATATGAAAAGAATTCTTATCACCGTCTTTGCAGCCGTCATCGCTGCTGTAAATGTCAACGCTCAGTTTAGGAGCACCTATTTCACCGCTGACGAGATGCCCAATGGTGTCGTCTTCCTGCCATCACCGCCCGACACCACATCGATACTGTTCATCAGCGATTACGCCCAATATATGTGGGGCAAGACCATCCGCAACACAGAACGCGGACAAGAAGCCATCGACCATGTGGTGACGTCAGTATCTGAAATGGCGGCCCTTTTCAGCAAACCCTTTGGTATGACCATCTCAAGAGAGGCAACGCCCGCTATCTACAAGATGCTGTTGAAGGCGATTCCCACCCTACGTCTGAGTGCTGTCCATCCCAAGGAGACCTATATGCGCAAGCGACCCTATGTCAGGATGAACGAGACAACACCTGTTCCTCAGGAAGAAGAGGAACTGCGCAATTCCGGCTCCTACCCTTCCGGACACGCCATCCGAGGTTGGGGAATGGCTCTGTTGCTGGCAGAAATCAATCCTGCAGCACAAGATGCCTTGTTGAAATTGGGTTATGAATGGGGAGAGAGCCGCGTCATCCTCGGCTATCACTGGCAGACGGATATCGATGCCGCCATCGCTCTGGCCTCAGCCAGCTATGCCCACCTGCACACCAGCCAAGAGTTTCTCGACGATATGGCCAAAGCCCGCGAGGAATATGCCCGCCTGAGTAAAAACCAGACGCGCTAATCCCCGTTTTTTCATAAGCTAAACACGCATTTACTTCAGAATCTTCTTGCCGTTTTGGATATAGAGACCGTGCGCAGGGGCTTTGTCTAAATGCTGACCTGAGAGATTGTAGAGCGCGGCTTTGGGCTGATCCTGCTTGATGGCTGTGATGCTATTAAACTGGGCTTTGATGCCTCCTGTATACTGTCCGATGAAGAAGATGGCACCCGTCGACTGTTCGCTGATGATATAGAGGAAAGGACGGTTGGCATGGAAATCGAAGTATTTCGGCATGCCTGAGGCCGTCTCTTCTATGACGGTGACTGCAGCAGCTACTGTACCCTGCTCGTCTAGTTTGATTTTGGCCACCTGGAACATATTGCTGATGTAGACTGGTGAATTGCAGAAATAGGGGAACTCGGCCTGGTTGGGGTCAAAGGCTGTAGGCATACCAAGGGTCGACATCACATCCATAAGTCCAATTGTATTTTCTGTTTCAAAGCGTGGCAGCTTCAGGTCTACATCACAAGTAGAGCATTGAACCTGCCAGTTAGTACCGTTGAGATAATCGAGCACGTCGCTGATGGTCTTGCCTTCACGGGGCAGGAAGATGCGCACGTTATACGCACCATTGCCATAGGGCAGCGTTACAACCTGATAAAGGTCGTTTTCTCTATAAAGGATATCAGAGTATGGCTTGTGCATCATAGGTACAGCGGGTCCACCGCCAAAAGCCTCGTCCTTCGTATTGGCAACATCGAAAGGAGCGGCCCATTCGCCCTTAAAGTAAATCGCATTCAACAGATAGCTGACCGCAAAGGGGTCGAACGACTCTTCATTCAGTACTTCTTGGATCATTCCCTCGGTATGATCGCTGGCCCACTGGTTGATCACGTCCATCGTCTGTCCGTCATTGAAGTCGCGGTTCTGCGGTTGGGCGTTATAGAATTCGTTGGCCTTCTCGATAAAACCGTTTTGCAGCCGATAGCCCAGACCTTCGTTTACGAAGATGGTATTGGCGATAAGCGCCTTGGTCTTCTCGTCGAGTGTATTAGCCTCTGTGAGCATTTTTTTACAGAAGGCGTTGATGGCATCGGCACCCGCCTCACCGAAGCCGAGCGTGCGATTGATTTCCTCTAGGGTCTGTCCAGCGGCGCTATTGTTCAACATACCAAGTGCGAACGTGATGCTGAGAGGCGAGAGTATACTGCTCGTCTCACCACGAGTCAGACGGAAGAGATTAATGGCGAAGTCGTTGTTGTTGGTGATCAGTTGTTGTTCGCCGTCAGCGAGTTCGATATCCTTCGGAGCGCGGAAGGCCGAGGCAAAGAAAATGACACCGTTTGAATAGACGTACGACAACTCTTCATAGTCGCAGATGCAGTCTGGCTCTGGTGCATAAGGATCGAATATCAGCCCTTTCCCTTCGAAGCCAACACCTTCAACAGCGATATAGGGAAGCATGTATTTACTGCCGTCAGGACGGACATCCTGATAGCGGTATCGGTGGTACGAATGGTCGCCTGTCGTGATGGTCTCTGCAATACGTGTAACATTAGGGAAATAACCGCAATCATAGTGCAGACTGAAATCGAGCACCAGACCATCCTCCTCTTTGCCGTTATAGCCATACATATACACCTTCCCCTCCTCATCCTCGCGGAAAGCACCGATGAATTTTTTATTTCTATTGCGCTCATCCCATCGGTAGAGTTTCATATACTCGCGTTCATTGATAACAGTATCGCCTATGAGTTGGTAGTGCGCCATCCACATCGAATGGTCGTAACTACTGCCGTCGGCCGCTGGTGTCTCGCGATACTCAAAATGATGATAGGTATAAACCCACATCTTTTCCTGCTCCAACATCTTTCGCTCTGGAACAGTAGCATTAGCAACCAAACAAATGGCTGACAAAACGAGAAATGAAAACAACTTTTTCATATGCCAATTTCTTTTAGTCTTTTCTTTTATAACAATCGAGCATCGCAAATCTTGCACTTGAGGGTGCAATTTTTAACAAACTTTGTGCAAAGATACGACTTTTTACAATACGTTGTATCAAATGGGGCGTTTCATTTTGGGCCATTTTCTTTGATTTTTGACGCAAAACAAAGAGCCAACCGCCTGTAATACAAGCAATTGGCTTTAAATTTCCCTATTTAAAAAATGAAACGTCCGCTGCCGAAGCAACAGGGCTTGATGGAGTAGTCTCTTGTTCTTGATATAGAACCACAAGTCGAATGTACGGAATTTTCAAATGCTTACACCGAACAAGAAAAAAATATATAAGGATGTCGCATTTGCGCCCTAGGCAGGTAGCAAAAATTTCCTGCCTAGAAAACACTTGTTCCCTAGGCACTTTGAAAAACCACATTATCTAAGCTCGTTATCATACTAGGTAAAGATGTAAATTGTTTTCTATCTTTATCTTGCATTCATAATTAATAATGGCTTATAGAAGTGGGGTAAATCCCTAGCGTCTCTTTTGCCCCATTTGATACAACGTATTGTAAAAAGTCGTATCTTTGCACAAAGTTTGTTAAAAATTGCACCCTCAAGTGCAAGATTTGCGATGCTTGGGTGTTATATAGAAAAGAATGGTATCAAAATAAGGTATATGAAAAAAGTATTTATGTTTATCAGTATTGCTGCAATGACCACATTGTTTAGTTCATGTGCAACACTTTTCGCAGGTGGCGATCCTTCGATCACCATTGATGGTACAACCAAGGAACCAGTAACCATTGTCACAGAAAAGCAGACCTATCCAAATGTACAATTACCTTGTGTAGTTCAAGTAAAACGTCATCACCTTGATGGTCAGCGCATTCAGGTTCAGTCTGAGAACTACATTTATCGCGATATTGTCCTTGAGAAATCTATGAATGAGTGGACATTGGCTAACATCTTGATAGGTGGCATCATTGGCTGGGGTATTGATCTGGGAACAAATTGTGTAAGCAAGCCATCTCAGAAGCATTACTACATTCAGGAAGAAGGCCCCAAGAATAAAGAATAGGCTTGTATGATAAAAAGTCTCACATTGCTGCTGACAATCTTTTTCTCTACAGGATTGTCGGCACAAGAGATTAATAAGAAATTTCATCACCACGAGTTCAGTGGAAGTGTATCTGTAGGCGCCAATCCTGCAGACAAGACTGTTCGTGATATCAGATCACAGTATTGCGACAGATACCATCTGACGAATCAAGGAGAGTGCTTTGATATACTGGGTGAAGGCTTTGCGATGCTAAACTTTGAATATCATTATCGGTTTAATCAGACCTATGCCTTGGGCTTTATATTCGGTTGGGGAGTTTCTAGTGAATCTTATGATGGTGAAACAAATGAATTGGATGACAATCTGATCCATTGGAGTTGTGGTGACGAGGAGAGCCGGATCTTCTATGTTGCCCCTTCTTTCCGTTGTTCGTGGTGTCACTTGAATAAAATTAGTCTGTATTCACGAATTGCATTGGGAGCTATGAGACAACATATGATTTTCAATTACGGTGAAGGTATCGTTGATTTGGGAAAGACTACTCGATGGGAGCATCGAGACTACTATTTGCCAGAATTATCTTATGATAAGGTGAAATGGAAGCCCACATATCATGTGACATTCGTTGGCTTTGATTTTGGCACAGAACCTGTCAATTTGTATATGGAACTCGGCTATGGTTGTCAGGATGTCTTTGCTGTAGGAATCAGATATGCATTGTAAAATTACTCAGTAGGGTCGGTTCCTATTGTGTAAAAACACTGTTTTGTTAATTATATCATGATCCGTAAGGCCCGAAGGGATGCAAATGTTTCAGCACCCTTTGGGCCGTTTGGATTTTCAGAAATATAAGAATGTGGCAAATAAATGTAAGGGGAAAGAATTAAAACTAATGATCTTTTTAGAAAAATCGATTCGATTTTTTGCGAATTTCGATTCTTTTTATTATCTTTGCAGCCGAAAAAGTATAAAGTATGATAGTTACTTTTAATGAAGTATATCTGGAGAACCTCTATAAAAAGGGGGAGACTGGCCTGAAGAAGTTCAGGTTTCAGCCCCAAGTCGTCAGAGGATATCAGAAGGCTGTCAAATACTTGATTCAGGCTCGATGCAAAGAAGACTTGTTTCCATTTAAATCACTTCATTTCGAAGCTCTTCATGGCGATAAGGAAGGTCGGTTTTCGGTTAAGGCGAATGATCAATATCGAGTAGAGTTTACTTTGGAAGAGTCAGATGACGAACCTGTGGTGACTATCTGCAACATTATGGAATTGTCAAATCATTATAAATAAATACGGTTATGGCTAAAATACAAAACATCTCAGAAAACAGAATAGCAAACAATATGACTTCATCAGAATTGATACATCCAGGAGAAATGATCAAAGATGAAATTATGGCACGAGGACTGACTCAAAAAGAGTTGGCCCAGCAGATGGGTGTGTCCTATACCGTATTCAATGAGATACTAAACGGTAAACGTCCTGTTACTACAGAATATGCCTTGTTGTTGGAAGCTGCTCTTGGAACGAGTGCTAATATCTGGCTTGGTTTACAAGCAGACTATAATATGCAGAAAATAAAGCAGGACAAGTCGTTTATGAAGAAGCTGGAGAAGATTCGCAAAATAGCTGCAATTTTCTAATGAGAGTCTAGTGCAATAAATATCTCGTAAGAATCCCAGCGTATCATTTTTAAAATAGGGATATTAAGAGCCAATAGCTTGTGTTACAGGTGATTAGTTCGTCATTTTGTGTCGAAAACCGAGAAAAACAGCAAAAAATGAAACGCCCCTTTTGATACAACCTATTGAAAAATGTTGTACCTTTGCACAAAGTTTGTTAAAAATAGCACCCTCTCGTGCAAGATTTGCGATATTTGGGTGTTATATAAGAAAGGATTAATATAAATAAAGGAATATGAAGAAGATCGTTTTAGCAGTAACTGCATTGTTACTTAGTGTGTGTGCAAATGCTCAGAATGCCGTTAGCAATTGGAGCCTCCAACCAAAAGTTGGTATAAATCTGGCGACAATGACGAATGACGATGATGCAAAGATGCGTGTAACACTCGCACTTGGAGCAGAACTTGAGTATCACGCAACGCCCTTACTCTCTATTTCTGCTGGGGCTATCTATTCTCAGCAGGGAGCCAAAGGAGATACTAATGGAATTAAGGAAACCATCAAGATGGATTATATAAATGTGCCGATATTGGCCAATTTCCATGTGGCAGAAGGTCTTGCCTTTAAGGTCGGTATACAGCCAGGATTTCTGATTAACGACAAGGTTGAGGTCTCAGCAAATGGCGTTACAGCTGAGGTTGGGCTAAAAGAAGCCCTTCAGGAATCAGGAGTCAATGCAGATATACCCTCCTTGGATTTCGCCATTCCGCTTGGCGTTTCCTATGAATTTAATCGTGTCGTACTGGATGCACGTTATAACTTCAGCCTAACGGAGGCGCTGTCTATCATGGGAGAATCAACCAAGCACAGCGTGTTCCAGATAACTCTCGGATATAAGCTGGGCTTATAATCGTTTCATGGGCTACCTTTGCACAAAGAATGTTAAAAATGGCACACTTGCGTGTAAGATTTTTGATGTTTGCGGGTTATATGGGTGAAGACCAATTAAAAATAGAGAAGATGAAAGTAAGATTTAATCGTTGGTACAACGCCGTTTTGACAGCATTGCTGTCGATATTAGGGTTTGGATGCTCTTCTGAAGAGCCTATGGATATGTATGGTCCACCTGTAGAGTATGGTACGCCTCAGGCTGATTTTATTCTGAAGGGTACTGTCACAGATGAGATTGGTACACCCGTTCAAGGCCTCAAGACCTCTTTGAAGGAAGTCTATGGGCATAAAACTGGTTATTGTGTAGACTCGATACAGACAAACGAATCTGGCAATTATCAGTTGAAACTCGGAAAAGAGTCTAATTTCTTTAAAGAAAATGTAAAACTGATTGTCGAAGACATCGATGGCGAGGCCAATGGCGGTGAATTCCTCAGCGACACTCTTGATATTGACTACAGCAAGGCAGTAAAGGTTGGTGAAGGAGACCAAAGATGGTATGAAGGCACATTCGAAGTGGTCACAGATATCAAACTGAAAAAGAAATGAAGCCCACCCCGCTGACTCTCAAGAAGAAACTTGCCCTCGAACTCTGGCGACAGAAAGAGAATCTTATCCGTGAGGAGCATCCCCTGAGGCAGTTGTTCTGGGAATGTACCTTGCGCTGCGACCTGAAATGTCGTCATTGTGGCAGCGACTGTAAGATGAAGGCAGAGAGCAGCGATATGCCTAAGGAAGACTTCCTGCGTGTGCTCGACAGCATTGCTGCGAAGACCGATCCCCACAAGGTGTTTGTCATTATCTCAGGAGGCGAGCCTTTGATGCGACGCGATATAGAGGAATGTGGACGAGCCATCTACGAAAAGGGCTTTCCTTGGGGTATGGTAACCAATGGGCTGCATCTTACTCCCCAACGTTGGCAGGAACTCTTAAAGGCAAGTATCCACTCGATGACCATCAGTCTCGACGGTCTGGAAGAAGACCATAACTGGATGCGAGGCAACGATCAGAGTTTCCAGATGGTGAGTCAGGCCATCGACATGTTAGTAGCAACTGAGGGCTTTCTTTTCGACATTGTCACCTGCGTGAATCGTCGTAACTATCCGAAACTCGATGAAATCAAGGAATTTCTGATTTCGAAAGGTGTGAAGCGCTGGCGACTTTTTACTGTTTTCCCCGTAGGTCGTGCTGCCCTCGATCCTGATATGCGACTGACCAATGAGGAGTTCCGCGGAGTCTTCGATTATATTAAGAAGGTACGTGAGGAGGGTCGCATCCGGGCTGATTATGGTTGTGAGGGTTTCCTTGGCAATTACGAAGGCGAGGTTCGTAGCCGTCTTTTCGCTTGTCAGGCGGGAGTGACGGTAGGTTCTGTGATGGCGGATGGCTCTATCGCTGCCTGTGCCAGCATCCGAGCCGACTATCATCAGGGCAATATCTATGAAAACGACTTTATGGAGGTTTGGGAGAACCGCTATGCAGCCTATCGTCAACGCGAATGGATGCATACTGGCGAGTGTGCCAACTGTAAGTATTTCCGCTACTGTCAAGGCAACGGAATGCATCTGCGCGATGCTGATGGCAAACTATTGTTCTGCCATCTGCATCGGCTACAGGAAACTTAGCTGTTATTTTTTCAGATTCAGGCGGAGACCAAGCTGGAGGTTGAAACTGGTGGGCTGGTCCTTGAAGTAGTTGCACAAACGACTACCGTTGTCGAAGTAGTGCTTCACACCTGGTTCGGCATATAGGCCAAACTGAGGCAGGATATTATATTGAAGGCCTACCCCACCCTGAACGGAGAACTGCAAGCGGTCGCGATTGAGATGCTGCGTCACACCCTCGGAAGCCAGATACGTCTTGATGTTGTAATCGGCCTCAGCACCAGCAGACAGATAGATGTTCAAACCACCACGATGGAACAATTGATACTGCGCATTCAGTGGAATGCCCAGATAGTGAAGTATCTGTTCCTGCGAGATAGCAGAACCGTTGATGATAGACGCGAAGTCGGAGTGCAGACGGGTGTAGATGATGCCCGACGACAACGACCATTTCGTCGACAGCGGATAACTGACAGACAGTCCGATAGCGATGGGCAGATAGTGTTTCTGTCGCTCTTCGTAGCCCACGAGATAGATGGGTTCGTCGCTCCGAGTGAGGGCTCTGTTGTGAGGCAGATACTGGTCTATTTCATAGCGAGCTGCTAAAGCATCATCCATTCGCACACCATTTGATCGCTGCAAATGGGTAAAGCCGTTGGAAGCATAGAGTCCGAGGGTCATTGACTTATCGGATTTGGAGGACAATTGGGCGATTGCTTCGTCTATCTGGTGAAGGGGATCGTCGTTTGAGAGTGGAGAGTGGAGAGTGGAGAATTGAGAGTTATCGTTACTCTGCTGCTGATCATTTTCAGTTTGAAGGATCTCTGAACTCTCTGTACTTTCATGGGTTTCGATGATAGATTCCTCAACAGAAGCCTGAGCCATAAGGTTTGTTGAAGGCTGAATCACGGGGACAGGCACCCTGATTTCCGCTGCGCTACTATCATTGAGCCAGTCCCCATGATTCTCCTGCGACTCAGTAAGTACTTTGGGATCGGTTTGCGAGAGTTCTGGCTGAGGGGTCTGAGGAGTTTGAGGGATTGAGGTTGGGGCTTCTGGGTTCGATGAATGCCAAAAGAGATAGCCTCCGCCAACTACGAGAAGGGCGAGGGTTGCCGCCACAGCCCAACGGCGTAAGGGTACGAAACGGGCACGAGGCTTCTTGCTGCCTGCGAGGTCTTTGGGCAAGGCTGCCTCAATATCAGCCCACAGATCGTCTGGTGGAGCTACTTCGCGCTCTGCCAGCTTATCATGCAGTTGTTGAGTCCATTTGTCCATTTTCATATCCTTTGTTTGTTTTTATATTCTACGATCATCTGTTGTAGCATCTTCTTCGCTCGGAAGAACAGCATAGCTGAGTTTTGTTCGCTGATGCCGAGCTGTTGGGAGATTTCGCGATGAGAGAGTTGCTCGAAGACGAAGAGGTTGAGTACCACTCGATAGTTAGCGGGCAGCTGTCCTATCATTGCGTCCAGCAGGTCTGGTGGCACTTCGCCCACATCCGGCTCTTCGTCTATCACGTCGTCGGGCTTCTCTTCTGTAAAGGGCAGACGCTCATGTTCCCTGATATGGTCGATCGCCCGATTGGCGACGATTCTCGACACCCACGACTTCAACGAGCCTTCGCCCCGATAGTCGAAGTGGCCGATGTTGGTGATAATCTTCACGAAACTGTCTTGCAGTACGTCGCGCATATCGTCGCGATTAGGGATATACCTCAGTCCGATCGCCATTGCATATTTCGAATAGCGATCGTAGAGTCGGTGCATCGCTGCCCGCTCCCCTTTACGTATGGCGTCTAACAGTTCGCGTTCTGTCTCCACAGATAATGTTTAGAGTCTTTTCTTAGCAACAAATAATAATACAAGGGGCGACGGTAGGTCGTAAATATTTACTGTTCCACTTTCAACGTATATTTGGCTTATCGTTATCTTCAGCGTCCATAAACCCGTCTCAAAATCATAGATTCCCACATTTGGCTGATTAGTAAATAAGTGAATACTTATGTTATTTTCTGAATAGTTTCCATATAAAAATACCCTTCCATAGATTGCAGTAGCAGAACCGCTGTCTCCAACTACATCAGCAAAACCAAGATTATAATAGGCTTTATTTTCTGAAGTGCCTTGAAGCTCACGACGTATAAGACGGGGAATGGTCATCGGTATATATTCTCCTTTTCCCATCCCGATGGCTTCCAATGCTTTTAACAAAGGTATTTCGTCAGGAATATACAAGTTTATAAATTCATCTCTCACAACAATTATGTCGGGTTGTGATATGACTTTCTGATCAAGAATCCACTCTCCTTCAAACGTTCCTAATTCACTAACCAGTTTTTCAGAATCATTGTTACTTGACGTGCTAGATTCCGTCGGATTTGTTGGTGGTGCTGCACTCATGTAATCATCATGTTCGTCATCTTTCGTACAGGCAGCAAGGGCTACCACGAGCATCAATAATAGAAATAATTTCTGTTTCATACCTTTTGCTTTTTAATTGTTTTCTACTCTTATAACGGCAAAATTACGAAATCTTACACGAAATCCTAAATTATTTTAGGGAAATTCCATTTTCTTTTAGGGGAAATCCTTTCAAGCGTTGGTGGTTTAGGGCTAATTTTGCAACGTGAAACCTTATAAAGGTAAAAAGGTAAAATAGTAAAAAGGTAAAATGTTTGGCTTATGAAAAGGATGATGATTGCTATGCTGAGCTTGATGCTCACGTTGCCAATGATGGCACAATACGGGCGACCCCGCTACTCTTCAGGTCGCTATGGATATAGTACGTATACCCGTACGAGTTATCGTCACAACCCCGTGAACTCCTATTTCGGATTCCGTGTAGGTGGGGCGTTCTCGACGGTCAGCTCCGATGACAAGTATCTCGATGGCGGTACGATGCGCTCAGGTCTGAACGTGGGTGCTGTGGCAGGATTCCAAGTAGCTCCTCACGCACCTATCTATTTCGAGACGGGTCTCTCCTTTATAGAAAAAGGTGGTAAGGGCAACTTCGAGGGTCGTAAGTTTACCTATAACCTCGACTATCTGGAAGTGCCGTTGTTGCTGAAGTACGACTATAAGGTGGATCGCGACCTAAGCATCCAGCCCTTCTTAGGCGGCTATGTGGCAGCGGGCGTAGGCGGAAAGATTAAGGATTTCGGCCATCGTCAGGCTTACAGCTCCTACGATGATGATGCTTTCAATCGTTTCGACGGAGGTATTAAGGTGGGTTGTGGCTTGCAGTTCAATTACCTTTATGCGGAAGTGGGCTATGATTTTGGATTGTCGAATATCAGTCGCGATTACTTCGATGATGCCCATACGGGTAGTCTCTTCGCCACGATTGGTGTAAACTTCTGAACAAATCGGGGTTGCTGAATTGCAACCCCGATTTTTATTAATCCTCTGCAAAAGCTGCTGCCTCTGCTTCAGCGATGATATCTTCGCGGGATTTCTCTTTGTGAGAGATATCGGAGAGATCGAATTCTTCGGAAGAATCAGAGTGATCGGAATACTCAGAGTTATCAGAGTACTCGGAGTTTTCGGAATACTCGGAGGATTCTGATTTTTCCGATGATTCTGGAGCTGCTGGCTGCTCGATGATAAAGTCCTGTTGCTCTTTCTCGGGATCAGGCACGAGCATCGTAGGCTCTTCCTCCATCTTCGTGCGATCAGACTTCGCCTTGAAGATGGCATCCACGAACTGCGGTTCGCGCTTCAGCTTCTGCAACGTCTCTTTCGAGGCATTCTGCTGGGCCTCTTTCTTGGAATAGCCTGAACCGCGCTCGCCCTCAACACCCTCGATGACCACCTGGAAACTGAAAATAGGACTACCGTTATCATCCAGCTTCTGTTTCAGCATGCGATACTCCATACGTACCTTATTCTTCTGGCTCCACTCCAACAGCTTCGACTTGAAGTTCACTTCCTTGAAGGCCACTTTGTCGAGGTTGATATATCTGCCCAGTACACGATTCTCCCAGAACCACATACAGGCATCGTAGCCACGATCCAGATAGATGGCGCCCACCAAAGCCTCGAAAGCATTGCCATTGACATAGCTATTGTGCGAGTTGCTGCGACCTGCTGAGAGGAGCAACTGCGAAAGTCCCATCTCGTTGGCGAGCTTGCCTAAGGTCTCACGACTGACCAGTTTACTGCGGGTATTCGTCAGAAAACCTTCACGCTTGCCCTCGTACTGCTTATAGACAATGTGTCCCACTATCGCATCGAGGATGGCATCGCCCAAGAACTCTAAGCGTTCGTTGTTCAACGGCTTACCCTTGTCATTACGACGACCTATGCTCTTGTGCATCAGTGCCTGACGGTAATACTCGATGTGGTGCGGATAGAAACCGAGAATCTCGTAGAGAGAAGAAAAAAGCTCCTTCTCCTTGCGGAAAGGGAGCTTGATATGATCAATGATATTATTAATCCACATACTTCTTAAACACCACACAAGCATTGTGACCACCAAAGCCGAAGGTGTTGCTGAGACCAGCACGTACCTCACGCTTCTGAGCCTTGTTGAATGTGAAGTTCAGATTGTAGTCAATCTCAGGATCCTCATCGCCCTCCTCGTGGTTGATGGTGGGAGGAATGATGTCGTTCTTCACTGCGAGCACAGTTGCCATAGCCTCAACGGCACCAGCAGCACCCAGCAGGTGACCAGTCATTGACTTCGTAGATGAAATATTCAGTTTGAAGGCAGCATCACCAAAGACATCCTTGATGGCCTTAGCCTCAGAGATGTCACCCACGTGGGTAGAAGTACCGTGAACGTTGATGTAGTCGATCTCATCGGGCTGCATACCAGCATCCTCAAGGGCGTTCTGCATCACGAGCTTAGCTCCCAGTCCCTCAGGATGTGAAGCGGTGATATGATGTGCATCAGCACTCATACCAGCACCCACCATCTCAGCATAGATCTGTGCTCCACGAGCCTTAGCATGCTCGAGTTCCTCGAGGATCATACAACCAGCACCCTCGCCCATGATGAATCCATCGCGAGAGGCACTGAACGGACGGCTGGCCTTCTCGGGCTCATCATTGCGGGTAGAGAGCGCATGCATCGCATTGAAACCACCTACGCCCGTAGCGCAGATAGCAGCCTCAGCACCACCAGCTACGATGGCGTTGGCCTTACCCAAGCGGATGAGATTGAAGGCATCAGCAAGTGCGTTAGAAGAAGAGGCACAAGCAGAAGCGGTGATATAGTTGGGGCCGTGGAAGCCATACTGAATAGAAATCTGACCTGCTGCGATGTCAGCAATCATCTTCGGAATGAAGAACGGATTGAACTTAGGACCATCGGCCTCGTGTACGCCATAGTACTTTACTTCTTCCTCGAAGGTCTTAATTCCACCGATACCTACGCCAAAGACCACACCGATGCGGTTTTTGTCTTCAGTCTCGAGATCCATCTTGCTATCTTCGACAGCCTGCTTGGCGGCAATCATGGCCAGCTGGGTATAGCGGTCCATCTTACGAGCCTCCTTGCGGTCGATAAAATCGTTGATATTGAGGTTTTTCACCTCACAAGCGAACTGTGTTTTGAATTTACTTGCATCAAAAAGTGTAATAGGTGCTGCGCCGCTCACTCCGTTGATGAGGTTGTTCCACATCTCTTCAGGAGTGTTGCCGACTGGTGTCACTGCGCCAAGACCTGTTACAACTACTCTTTTTAATTCCATAAGCTACTTTTAAAGCATAATGGTTGCTTCGAATAGGAAGCAACCATTATGTTATTCATCAAAATTTATTTTGCGTTCTCCTCGATATAAGCGATAGCATCACCTACTGTACCGATCTTCTCAGCCTTATCGTCGGGGATAGAGATACCAAACTCCTTCTCAAACTCCATGATGAGCTCAACGGTATCCAGAGAGTCAGCACCAAGATCATTTGTGAAACTTGCCTCGGGCTTAACCTCAGCCTCATCAACACCCAGTTTGTCTACGATAATAGCCTTTACTTTGCTTTCAATTTCTGACATAATTTTGTTTCTTTAAAATGTTAATAATGTATTTGCTATCTTGAAAAAAATGCGATTTTTTCGCTTTCGGGGTGCAAAGTAACACATTTTCTTTGAGTTACGCAAATTTTTTGTAAGAAAACTCACTTTCTTTTGCACAAACTGGGTATATTTGTGCATATTTTTGCCCTTTTGTGTGCGTTACCAACACTAAAAATGCAAAAAAAGGATGAAAAATCTCCGATTTCGTTGGTTAATTCAAAAACTTTCAGTAGCTTTGCAAATCAAACAAATCATTTTTTGACAATGTCATTTACAGAGCACGCTAATGAAATCTTCAATCAGGTGATCAAAGACTATCATCTGACTGATAATGTGGATACCCCCATTCATAATCCTTATGAGAGGGACAGCATCGATCACAGCCTTTATCTGAAATGCTGGATCGACACCGTTCAGTGGCATTATGAGGATATTATCCGCGACCCCCATATCGATCCCGTAGAGGCACTGGGCCTGAAACGGAGAATCGACAGAAGTAATCAGGACCGTACGGATCTTGTGGAGGAAATCGACTCTTATTTCCGTCAATATTACAGTCATGTGAAGCCTGAGGCTGATGCCAGACTGAATACGGAGAGTCCTGCGTGGGCTGTCGATCGTCTGAGTATCCTTGCCCTGAAAATCTATCATATGCAGGAACAGGTTGAGCGGAAAGATGCTTCTGAAGAGCATATCGCCAAATGTCAGGCTAAGCTGCAAGTGCTTCTGGAACAGCAGAAAGACCTCTCGCTGGCCATCGACCAGTTGTTGGAAGATATCGAGGCAGGACGGAAGTATATGAAGGTATACCGTCAGATGAAGATGTATAACGATCCCTCTACGAATCCCATTCTCTATAAAAAGTGAAGAAAGAGCATATCCTTGTCATCCGCTTCTCGTCGTTGGGCGATATCGCTATGACTGTACCTGTGGTATGGTCATTAGCCAATCAATATCCTGACATACGCATCACGGTACTGAGTCGTGGGTATGCCCGTACGCTATTTGCCGATCTGGCACCCAATGTGAATTTCATGGAGGCAGACCTGAAAGTAGAGTATCATGGGATAAAGGGTTTGAATGCACTCTATCGCCGTCTGGTAGCCAAGCAGTTCACTAAGGTGGCCGACTTGCATAATGTGCTTCGTTCAGAGTATCTGCGTATGCGTTTCAACCTTGGGCGCTATCGTGTGGAGCATATCAACAAGCATCGCAAGGATCGTAGGCACCTGGTATCGTTTAAACACAAAGTCAAAAAGCAGCTACCTACCTCGTTTGATAACTATCTGAAGGTCTTCGAACAGTTAGGCTATCCTGTTGATATCCAGCAATTCCATTCCATCTTCCCCGAAGAGGGCGGCAACTTGAATCTGCTTCCCAAGGAGATTGGGCCGAAGAAGAACTTTGAACAATGGATAGGCATTGCGCCCTTTGCAGCCCACGAAGGTAAAATATATCCACCGCGACTGATGGAGCAGGTGATTCACCAACTGTTGGAGAAATATCCCAAGTGTCGTATTTTCTTTTTTGGCAAGGGTCACGATGAAGATAAATATCTTAATATGTGGTGTGCCCAATATCGCCAGTGTCTCAATGCCACATTCTATTGTGAGAACATGTATCAGGAGCTCATTATCATGAGTCATCTGGATGTGATGGTGTCGATGGACTCTGCCAATATGCATCTGGCATCGCTGACTGCGGTGCCTGTGGTGAGCATCTGGGGAGCCACCCATCCTTACGCTGGTTTTTTAGGTTTCGGACAGCCAAAGGATAATATCATCCAACTCGATCTCGACTGCAGGCCCTGTAGTATCTATGGCCAGAAACCTTGTCAGCGAGGCGATTATGCTTGTATGAAGAACATTCCGCCAGAGCGGATTGTTGAGAGAATAGAATCTATTATTAATAACTAAAAAAACAAGTACGATTATGAAAAAGTATGTTTGCGACGTATGCGGTTATGTCTATGACCCGGCTGAAGGTGATGCTGATAGCGGCATCGCTGCAGGAACAGCCTTCGAAGACATCCCTGAAGATTGGGTTTGCCCAGTCTGTGGTGTAGGAAAGAGTGATTTCTCACCCGTTGAAGAGTAAGTAAAACAAAATCCCCGCAGCTGCGGGGAATTTTGTTTATAACATAGTCTGAGCAAAATGCCAGATAATGATACCAGCTGTAACAGAGACATTCATCGAATGCTTGGTGCCAAACTGTGGAATCTCCAAGCAACCGTCTGAGGCATCGATGACCTCCTGATGAACACCTTTTACTTCGTTTCCCAAGACGACAGCATATCTCTTTCCTTTTTCAGGCTTGAAATCCTGAAGCATTGTAGAGCCATGAGCCTGTTCTACGGAGTATACTTCAATACCAGCCTCTTTAAGCGAAATAAGTGCCTCTTGTGCCGAAGCAAATGCCTTCCATTCCACGCTATCTTCCGCTCCTAAGGCCGTCTTATGAATCTCAGCACTGGGAGGGGTCGAGGTGATGCCACACAGGTAGACAGCCTCGATACGGAAAGCATCGCCTGTACGAAACACACTGCCCACATTGTGCATTGAGCGCACATCGTCGAGCACCACAATCAATGGTAATTTCTCTGCCTGCTTGAATTCATCCACAGACAGACGCTGCATTTCTATCGTCCGTAACTTTTTCATTGTGGTTGCAAAATTATATAAAATTGTATAAACTGCAAAATTAAGAAAGCTTTTTGTCGTTTTCGCTTTGTTCGAATCGATATTTTTTGTATCTTTGACCCCAAATTCTATCAACTATACATTATTAATAATAAAGAAAGATGAAAAAGCTACTATTTATGTCGTTTATGATGCTTTGTGGCACCAGCATCGGATATGCCCAGAAGCAGAAAGGTAATGTACCACTTGTTTATGCCGTAGAGAACACAGGTAGTCAGTTTGCAGCACCAAAGATGCCCACGATTGATGCCCTGCCTGAAATCCGTGAATTGCCTGATCCACTGAAATGGAGTAATGGTAAAGGAAAGGTGAAGAGTTTTAAAGACTGGTCCAAGCGTCGTAGTGAGATTTCAAATATGATTCAGCACTACGGTATCGGTACCAAGCCAACCGTTCCTGATGGAAGTGTAAAAGCCAGAATGTCTGGTGATACGTTGATAGTTGACGTTACTGTTAATGGTCAGACGCTGACACTCAGTTCCACCATCAGTTATCCGAAAGTAGGAAAGCCACCTTATGCACTGATGATCGGAACCAGTATGCTGGCATTGCCAAGACAATTGTTTGCTGATCGCCCTATAGCCATTATGAACTATCGTGAGAAGCAAGTCAATGACTACGGACAGATGGGAAGGCATCATGAAAGAGGTGAACATAATTTTGATCGCCTTTACCCAGAACTGAAGGATAATGGTGCTTATAGTGAATGGGCCTGGGGTCTGAGTCGCCTCATCGATGGTCTGCAGCAGTTAGGTCCTGAGGTCACGAAGATTGATATCAAGCATATTGGTGTATCAGGTTGTTCCTATGCTGGTAAGATGGCACTCTATTGTGGTGCTTTCGATGAGCGTATTGCTTTGACCATTGCTCAGGAGCCTGGTGGCGGTGGTGCAGCTGCCTGGCGTACTTCCCATGAATCTACCTTAAAAGGAAAGAACTTGGAGGATCTTGATAAGACAGACTATCATTGGTTTATGGAAAGTCAAAAAGAGAATTTTCACGGGGATTCTGTCTATCGTCTGCCTTACGACCAGCATGAGCTTTGTACGATGGTTTGTCCGAGAGCCTTACTGCTTTTGGGTAATCCTGACTATGAATGGTTGGCTGATGGTTCCATGGTGGTCTCAGCGAAGGCTGCAAAGGAAGTTTGGAATTTCTTTGGTATCGGTGACCGTTTTGGCTATTCCATAGTTGAAGGACACGGACATTGTCAGTTGCCTGAGAAACAATTCCCAGAAGTGCAGGCCTTCATTGATAAGTTCCTGTTGGGTAAAGAAACCGATACGAAAGACATTCAGGTGGTATCCGGCATTAAATAAAGTGTGGATAACTATGTGAATAACTTGTGTAAAAACATGGATTTTTCAACCCGCTGTCTTGGCAGCGGGTATATTTTTGACTTTATTCTTGCTCAATACTCACATTTTCCACAGTTTTTTGCTGAAAAAAGATATAAACTTATTAATTTTGCACCAAAATAGAAAAAAGTGGATAAGTAGGCTTAGGTATTCATTATCAGAGAGAAATAATCCACAATAGAAGTGAATAATGATTTTTTTGAGGTGAATAAACAAACTGGCAAGTAAATCGCTGAAAAGTTTCCAACTTATTAACGCCATATCATCCTATTCATTCTATTTTAAAAGAAAAGAAAAAATAAATAGATAATATATTGATGTTGAAAAAGGAGTGGATCAAACAAGGTTTTATTGATGAACCTATAGCAGAAGGTACAGACCTGAAGGCTGAAATCAGAAAGATGTGTGAAGAGAAAGGTGCTATTATCCTGGCTCACTATTATACCATCGGTGATATCCAAGAGATAGCCGACTTTGTTGGCGACTCTTTGGCTTTGGCTCGTAAAGCTGCAGAGACAGATGCTAAGATGATGGTGATGTGTGGTGTGCATTTTATGGCAGAAACCTGTAAGTTGTTGTCACCAGATAAGACGGTACTTTGTCCTGATCTGAATGCAGGCTGTTCTTTGGCTGATTCCTGTAAGGCAGAAGATCTTAAACAATTCAAAAAAGAGCATCCTGATTATCAAGTGATTTCTTATGTCAATACAACTGCTGCAGTAAAGGCATTGACAGATGTAGTGGTGACCAGTGGTAATGCCAAGAAAGTCGTAGATCAGTTGCCAAAGGATGCCAAGCTTATTTTTGGTCCTGATTATAATCTTGGCAATTATATCAATGAGGTAACAGGTCGCCAGATGTTGCTTTGGAATGGTGGTTGTCATGTGCATGAGCGCTTTTCTGTTTCAAAGATAGTAGAACTGAAGAAACAGTATCCTGATGCTATCGTAATGGCTCATCTGGAGTGTAAGGGTCCAGTTTTGGCATTAGCTGATGTAAAAGGCAGTACAGCCACTATGCTGAACTATGCACAACAGAGTGATAAGAAGCAGTTTATCGTGGCCACAGAGGCTGGTATTCTTCACGAGATGCAGAGAACGTGTCCGGATAAGGAATTTATCCCTGTACCTCCTGAAATCTCAGAGAGCGGCTTGGAATGCAGCTGTAATGAGTGTCAGTATATGAAGATGAACTCATTGCTGAAAATCTATAATGCCTTGAAATATGGCTGGCCTTCCGTAGAAGTTGATCCGAAGATAGCCAAGAAAGCTGTAAAACCCATCAACAGGATGCTGGAACTGAGCTAAGGCAGTATGGATGCTCTGACTTCTCGTGTTGTTTCCTTCTTACGGTTTCCACTGATTATTGCAGTGATATTCATTCACTGTAACTTATTGGTGAAGCATACTGAATTAGAAACAAGGCCTGTTTTCTATTTTCTGGCTTTTATCACAATGAAGTTGATATGTATCGCTGTACCTTTATTCTTTTTCATTTCCGGTCTTCTGTTCTTTAAGGAAGGGTATTTCGATTTAAGTCTTTATAAGAATAAACTGAAAAGTCGTATCCATACGGTTTTAATACCCTATTTGCTATGGAACGTCGTTTATTTTGTATTATTAGGTATAATGCAGCTGATAAAGCCGGATACCTTAGTCATTCTGCATAAACATATCGTTGATTTCAGATGGCAGGATTTTCTGTGGATCTTCTGGGACATCAGTCAGATTACTGGCTTGGCTGACGATCAGCGGGCTTGTCTTGTGGGTGCTTTCTGGTTCCTGCAGTGTCTGTTTGTGTTTTTCCTGGTAAGTCCTGTCATCTATTATCTTATCAGATATCTACGACACTTCACATTATTAATAATAGGTATTCTCTATTTCACTGATTTTATTCCTGAGATGCCAGGTATTCAGTCTAATGCTACTGTTTACTATATGCTAGGAGCTTATTGCTCGATAATGAGTATTGATTTTATTGCTACCCTAAAGCGTATACCTGTTCATATACATATTATTTTAATGATAGCAGCCGTGCTTATATCTTATTGGTTTGTTGAGAACAATATTGTTTATAGCATCACTGACTTATTTGTTCAGGCTGCCGTCCTTGCCATCATTGCCTATATGATAGAGAATCATCAATGGAAAGAAAGTAAATACCTTGTATCAAGTGTATTCTTCGTCTTCGCTGTCCATAGATTGTTCTCCGCTTCCCTGATGTCTGTTTCCACCTATATTATTCCATCGATCAATAATGATTATTGTATGTATCTCTATTATTTACTAATGGTAACGCTGACTTTATTTGCCAGCTTGATGGTCTATCAGTTATCAAAGAAACTATTACCTGGTGTTACCAGCATTCTGAACGGTCGTCGATGAGTTGTCTTTCCCGTAATTCATAATTGGCTTTTCAATATATTTCCAAGAGAGTAGAGAGATGAATACAGTTGTCAGGAAAGCCAATATGAAAGTAAGTATAATATTCCGTTCATGTAAACCAAAATGAATGAATATCTGAATCACAGGAAAGTGATATAGATAGAGACCATAGGAAATATTATCATAGCGTTGTAAGAAGTTTAATGGACGGCAATAGTATGCTGTGCCAATGATGATAGTTGCAAAGGTTAATGGTTCGATATAGTCGAGTTGCCATATGCCAAGACGACTTGACAGAATATATAGCACTAAACAGACAGGAAACAACCATTTCAGGTATTGACAGAACTTATCGAAATATAATAATAAGGTGGTACCTCCGAAAAAGTATATCATCTGTCCGCCTAACTGATGTTGTAGGAGGTTATATATCTCACGTCCTGTTGTATTATAGAGATAGTCAAACAGTTCATTCCAAAGAATGGATAATATGAATATGGTTACGATAATAATCGGTTTACCCCAGCACTTCATAGCATAGACGAAAAACGGTACGCAGAGATAGAATAACACTTCTACTTTCATAGACCAGAGCGAAGCATTGAGAAAGGGCATGGGGTTTTGCGTAAAGACACCAGGAAGACAAGGTTCTATGTAGTTCTGAAATGTCAGGTTGGCTAATAGATACTTATATGTCTGGATATCGGAAAAATATTCAGACAAGCCTCGTTCTGTTAGACAGATGCCTACTATGAAACAAAACAGTATATTGACGATATAAGCAGGAAGTATTCTTCGAGCACGTTTCTGAAAATAAACTTTCAGACTATTCCGTCTGATATAACTATAGACAACCAGAAAGCCAGTAATGATAAAGAAAGCCTTTACACGTGTGCCACCAGTTACAAACCAGAACTGCTCAGTGTCAGTTGCTGTGCAAAAGTGTACGATAATAAGTGAGAAGGCAAAAAAATAACGGATAAAATCAAAACAATTGTCTCGTCTGACTCGTTCCTTGATATTTTCGTTAATAAGCGTATTCAGTTGACAATGGCTATCTTGCATACCGTTCCCTTTTCTCCTTTGCTTGTGGCAGCAATAACCATATAGATGCCAGATGCCACGCGATTGCCATTCCGGTCCTTACCATCCCAGGTAAACGAACCACCATTACTACGACCCTCAGCTACCAGAACACCGCTGGATGTGGTAATCTTCACATCTGCATCATAACTCAGTCCTACAACCGTAATCAATCCTGTATAGTCGGGTGTAACAGGATTAGGATAGGCATAGACATTATCCTTTGTCATTTCCTGTGTTGGTTCTGTTGCATCACTGCGATAGGAGCAGAGACCATTCTCCGTAAGGAAATAAACCACACCTGTCTGTTGATTGATGGCTACAGAATATATCTGGTCAGAGAGTAAAGGCGAATTGTATGTAGAGAGGTGACAAATCTGTGACATATTATCGGCACTGATGAGAAAGGCACCGATACCATTTGTGGCAAACCATTTACGATTACCACCATCTACAGCAATATGGCTGATACTTACTTCTGAAAGCAGATAGTCAGCAAAGTTAGTGCCATCATTGCGAGGCACTTTCACTTGTTGGAAGGTAACACTCCCCTGCCCTACTTCGCTCTTGTCAATATAGAAAGGCCCTATATCCGTTCCTACCCAGATATTACCTTCCTTATCTTCTGCTACGCAATAGATGAAGTTGGGACTATATCGTGTGCCATCCTGATTGACGAATGAATTATAAGCCACCATCTGATCATTCTCTGTACTGTAGCAGAAAACGGTCTGTCCTACCCATGATGTGTTCACGAACCAAAGCAGACCCCGACTGTCAAAAATCATATTTCTCAGACCTCCCCAAGTGACACCACTTTCATCATCCTCAAGCAGATTCTGATAATGGTCTTCCCATTCACCGTCTTTCGTCAGTACCAAGAGATTAACACCCTTCGCCTGACTGTTAATGACCCAGAGACGGCCTTGCTGGTCGTATTTGATACCATTGACAAGCACATAGTTATTATCCAATTGCTGTCCACGATCGTAGGCACCTTTCAGAGGGCTGTTATCCTGATTATAGTAATTGATGAGCTTACCATTCCTGAACTCATAGAGTCCACTCTTTCCTCCAGCAGCTACATGACTTTCGTCTGTAGGGTCTATACTGATACAGTTGACATCCCAATAATTATAGCCTGTCTTCAGATTGAGTTCATCTTCATAAACAGTCCAGTTATCTCCATCAAATACCTGTATTGTACCAGGATAGCTTTTTCCTACGATACCAGAGAGAAAATGTCCGCCAGTAGTGTAAAGTTTACTGTTAAAGAATTCAGATTCATAGAAGTGGTTATACTTAGGTCCGCCAGGTTGAAGGCTGGATACCAGTGTGAGGTTGGGCTCAAGTTCCTGGTATTCGTCATAGTCAGGCAGGCTGGTGGGATATTCTGGATGGCCATTAAAATAGGTCTCAGCGATTTCTGCCCTTTGTACATTCACCTTGACGAGTCCGAAAGGACAGTGCAGCCAGGCATAGATACCATCGATGGTAATCTTCGAAACGGTCTTATCCTCCGTCATCGTCTTGCTGTAGAGGGCAGAGATATTGGTGATATCACCATTGGTATCTATGAGGTCTATGTTCGAGTTCTGATAGACAGCAATGAGCCGCTTGGCCTGAGGACACCAGGCGATATGAGTGATATAAGTATCTGAAAGTCCGCTGACCTTATCAAAGGTGGTGATACTCTGATCGTTCTTATTATATAGGTAAATATCGTTGGAGGCCAGCACAAACAACTGATGGCCTGCCTCGCAGATGTTTTGAATATCGTGATAGGCGAGATAGTTCTGCCAATTACCAACCTGAGAGAAAGTGAATAGTGAACAGTGAATAGTGAATAGTAGCAGCAAAAGTCTTTGCCACACTATGATTCTTTTCCTATTCAGACATTTTTCACTTTTCATTATTCACTATTCACTTCTTTAAGAGAAAGTCTGCCAATTTCTGTGTGGCACGGGCACGATGGCTGATATGGTTCTTGATATCCATACCCAGTTCAGCAAACGTCTGGTCGTAGCCATCAGGCTGGAAGATGGGGTCATATCCGAAGCCCTCTCCTCCCCTACGCTCCCGGATAATCTCCCCTTCGATGATACCCTCGAATTTGTGGATTTCCTTGATACTGGTACAGCCACAAGGGCAGACGTCTTTCTTATGTATTAACGCTATAACGGTGCGGAATCGTGCCTTGCGATTGTTATTATTTCCTAATTCTTTCAGCAGACGGGTCATATTGGCTTCAGAATCGTGGCTAGCTGGACAAGTCTGACCAGAATCACTAACCATACTGGCATATCTGGCTGAATAGACGCCAGGCGCCCCATTGAGGGCATCTACCTCAAGGCCTGTATCATCCGCGAAACAGTCTATATGATAGTGATCATAGACATACTGCGCCTTCTGGAGGGCATTCTCTTCGAGCGTAGTGCCTGTCTCAGGGATATCCACATCGCAGCCGATATCATTCAGTGACAACACTTCGATACTATCGCCAAGAATACTGCGGATCTCTGAAAGTTTATGCTGATTATTTGTTGCAAATACGATTTTCATATAGCGGTAGCAAATTTATCACTTTTCACTCTTCACTTTTCACTTCTTTCTTGATTTTCACCCGCATTTCTTCGAAGCCTTCGCCATAGACACCGATAACAGCACTCTGGGAGACAAAGGCCTGAGGGTCGATCATCTTAATCAGACGGAACATATTGACACTCTCGTTCTTCCTGGCCAGGATACAAAGCACCTTGACTTCCTTACCCGTATACCAGCCGTGACCATCAAGGATAGTGACACCGTGATGTGTCTCAGTACCGATGGCATTGGCTATCTCCTGCCATTTACGGGTGAAGATCAAGAACTGCACAGACTGGCGACGGGCATTCATGATATAGTCGAGGGTGTAGTTCTCCATCGCCATCACGCAGAAACCGAACATCACCTTGTGGGCACGTTCGAGATAAGTTCCAAACTGTGGAAAGAACATACAGGAACCGATGATACAGAAGTCGGCAGCAATCAGCACATTGCCTAACGATACATTAGGATGGTATTTGTTCACTGAGGCAGCGATAATATCCGTACCACCAGTAGAACCATTGTTCATAAACACCGTTGCCAAAGCCAGACCTGTTATCACACAGCCGATAATCATCGACATGAAGTCCTGTCCCTCGCCCATCAGTTTGAAAGGCAGGCCGTTCTCCTGCTTGGGAATGAGATCCTGTGCAAACTTCAGCATGAAGTAAAGGGTGAAGATGGCAAAAATGGTCTTCATCAGGAACTTGAAACCCAGGATCTTCAAGGCCACAATGAGCAGGATGCCGTTGATGATGATATAGGTGTTCTCCAGATGGAAACCTGTGGCATAATAGATGATGGCCGAAAGACCAGTCACACCACCAGCCACAATCTGATAAGGCATCAGAAACACCGTAAAGGCGATAGTGTAAAGGAAGAGACCAAAGGCTATGAAGAAATAGTCTTTGGCTTCGTTCAGTATGATTTTGTGATCGATGGTCATTTACTTCTTCAGAACAATGTTCACCATACGCTTAGGGACGATGATAACCTTTGCTACCTGGAAACCTTCGAGATACTTCTGAGAGCGCTCGTCTGCAAGGACTGCCTCCTCGATGGTCTTATTGTCAGCATCAGCAGCGAACTGCATCTCGAAACGGGCCTTACCATTAAAGGCGATACCCAGCTTCACCTGACTCTCTACGAGATACTCCTCATTCCATTTCGGCCACTGAGAATCGCAGACGCTTCCCTGCTCACCCATCATCTCCCAAAGTTCTTCAGCGATATGAGGCGCAAAGGGAGCAATGAGGATCACGAGAGTCTTCAGCATCTCCTTGTTCTTGCACTTCTGCTGCGAGAGTTCATTCACGCAGATCATAAAGGCAGAGATAGAGGTGTTATAAGAGAAGGTCTCGATATCCTGCGATACCTTCTTGATGAGCTTATGCACGCTCTTGAGGTTCTCAGGTGTTGCCTCGCCCTCGAAACCGTTCTGATAGAGGTTCCAGAACTTGCGGAGGAAACGGTGACAACCATCGATACCGTTCGTATCCCAAGGCTTCGACTGCTCAACAGGACCCAGAAACATCTCATAGAGACGCAAGGTGTCAGCACCATATTTCTCGACGATCATATCCGGATTGACCACATTGAACATCGACTTCGACATCTTCTCGATAGCCCAACCGCACTTGTACTGACCATTCTCAAGAATGAACTCTGCATTCTCGTACTCAGGACGCCAAGCCTTGAAGGCCTCGATGTCGAGCACATCAGCTGAGACGATGTTTACATCCACATGGATAGGTGTCGTCGTATAGTTATCTTTCAGACCAAAGCTAACGAACTTACCCTTATCAGCACCCTCGTCTTCGATACGATACACAAAGTTAGAGCGTCCCTGAATCATACCCTGATTGACGAGCTTCTTGAATGGCTCGTCCTCGCAGGAGTAACCAGAGTCATAGAGGAACTTGTTCCAGAAACGTGAGTAGATCAGGTGACCAGTTGCATGCTCAGTGCCTCCTACATAGAGGTCGACATTGCGCCAGTACTCATCAGCCTCACGACTCACGAGAGCCTTCTCGTTCTTGGGGTCCATATAACGGAGATAGTATGCTGACGAACCTGCGAAACCAGGCATTGTGTTCAGTTCAAGAGGGAAGACGCTCTTGTTGTCGATGAGGTCTTTCGATACCACCTTGTCTGTCTTCGTATCCCAAGCCCAGATCTTCGCGCGTCCCAATGGTGGCTCGCCAGTCTCTGTGGGCTTGTACTCATCGATTTCAGGCAATTCGAGAGGCAGACACTCCTTAGGAATCATATAGGGCATATCGTCTTTGTAGTAAACAGGGAACGGCTCACCCCAGTAACGCTGACGGGAGAAGATGGCATCACGCAGACGATAGTTCACCTTTACACGACCCAGACCCTGCTCAGTCACGAATTTCTTCGTAGCAGCGATGGCTTCCTTAACCGTCAGACCATTCAGAGAGAACTTGCTGCTTGTAGAATTACACATGATACCTTCCTTAGCATCATAACTCTCCTCGCTGACATCAGCACCCTCAATCAATGGGATGATAGGCAGGTTGAAGTGCTTGGCGAAGGCATAGTCACGAGAGTCGTGAGCAGGTACAGCCATTATGGCACCAGTACCGTAGCCAGCCAATACATATTCTGCAATCCAGATGGGGATCTTCTCGTCTGTAAACGGATTGATGGCATAGCTTCCAGAGAATACACCTGTTACCTTATGATCCATCTGACGATCGCGTTCTGTGCGCTTCTTCACATAGTCGAGATATTTTTCTACCTCTGCCTTCTGTTCAGGAGTGGTGAGTTCTGCTACGAGATCGCTTTCAGGAGCAAGCACCATGAAGGTTACACCAAACATCGTATCAGCACGAGTGGTAAAGATCGTAAAGTGCTTATCCGAACCAACCACATTGAATTCAACCTCAGTACCCTCAGAACGACCAATCCAGTTGCGCTGGGTCTCTTTCAGAGAGTCTGTCCAATCGATTTCCTCGAGACCATCAAGCAGTCTCTGAGCATAGGCAGACACTCTCAGACACCACTGGCGCATCTTCTTCTGCACCACAGGATAGCCGCCACGAACTGAGACACCATCTACCACTTCATCATTGGCGAGCACAGTACCCAGTTTCGGACACCAGTTCACCATTGTATCAGCGAGATAGGCTATACGATAGTTCATCAGCACTTCCTGCTTCTTCTTCTCAGTGAAGTTATGCCAGTCAGTGGCCGTAAAATGCAGCTCCTCAGTACCAAGGGCATTGCAGTTTTCAGTACCCATCAGTTCAAAGTGCTCAATCAGCTTAATGGTTGGCTGAGCCTTATGCGATGAGGTGCTGAAATAACTCTTGAACATACGCTGGAAAGCCCACTGCGTCCACTTATAATAGATAGGGTCGCAAGTGCGGACCTCTCTGTCCCAATCGAAACAGAATCCGATCTTATCCAACTGCGAGCGATAACGGTCGATGTTCTCAAAGGTGGTCTTCTCAGGATGCTGGCCAGTCTGGATGGCATACTGCTCAGCAGGCAGTCCGTAGGCATCGTAACCCATCGGGTTCAGCACGTTGAAACCTTGCTGACGCTTGTATCTTGCATAAATATCCGATGCGATATATCCGAGCGGATGACCCACATGCAAGCCTGCTCCCGATGGATAAGGGAACATGTTCAGCACATAGAACTTCTTCTTTTTCTCATCCTCTACCACGCGATAGGTTCCATTCTCCACCCATCGCTTCTGCCATTTCTGTTCGATTTCTCTGAAATTGTAATCCATGATTTATTTTTATTTTAATCGTTTCCGTACATATTAATTTGGGCTGCAAAGATACGAATAAGTAAGCAGACTGCCAAATAATCGCCCAAAAATTTGGTGCATTTGGTTTTTCTGCTTAACTTTGCGGCCCATAAAATGAGTATGAGAAAGATTCTGATGACTTTGGTTCTGGTGCCTCTGATGTTGATGGCACAAGAGGCGACACTACTGAAACAGCGTAAATTTCCTAAGACGGTGCCAGCAGGAAACTATAGTGGCATCGCTTGGATGGGTGGTTCAAAATATGCTGTAGCAAACGACAAATCACCCACAACAGGCTTTTATCTGATGACGATAGATACAGACAGTATTTCGGGCGAACTATTGTCTGTGCGTCTGGATACATTCCTTACTTGTGGCAAGCCTGCTCGCGACGAAGAAGGTGTCTGCTATATGCCTCAGAATCAGACGATTTTCGTGAGTGGAGAGAGAGATCAGGAGATTATCGAGTTTGACCTTAAGGGGCAGCTGACGGGCAGGCGACTGAATATCCCTGAAGTGTTCAAGACAGCTTATTCGAATCGGGGTTTCGAAGCCCTCACTTATCAGCAAAAGACGCATCGTTTCTGGACCACTTCTGAAAATACGCTACAGGCCGATGGCGACAAGCCTGCAATCGACAAGAAAATCAAGAACCGTCTGCGCCTTCAGTCTTTTGGTGATGACTTGCAGCCCAAAGAGCAATATTGGTATGAGACAGATTCAGCCATTGTCAAAAAGCGCAAAGGTACCAGTATTATGGGAGTTGGAGGTTTGGCAGCACTCGATGATGGTAGGATCGTGGTGCTCGAACGAGAGCTGTATTTCCCCAAAAAGCAGATAGGCTCGTATTGTCTTGTCAAACTATACGTAGTTAATCCCACTCAGCAACAGCCTGGCGAATTGTTGAATAAATCTTTGCTGACAACGTTCCGTACGAAATTCAATATCACGCGCCATAATTTTGCTAACTACGAAGGCATCTGTGTAGGGCCTAAATTGGCTGATGGCCGCCAACTCCTTCTCCTCATCTGCGACTCTCAGAACCAGCATAAAGGTGTGATGAGAGACTGGTTCAAACCCATCATTCTTAACTGATTTTCAGACATAGCATCGTCAGATCGTCGCTGGGTTCAGCATCGCCAACAAAATAACTGACAGCGGCATTCATCTGGCTAACGATCTGTTGGCAGTCCTCATTCGAACGGCTTTGGAAGAAACTGAGCAGACGTTTGTCACCAAACTGCTCTTGGAAGCTGTTTTCGGCTTCGTTGAGACCATCGGTATAAAGGAATAAGGTGCGCCCACGGAGATTGTCAATGCTTTCCCCAACAAATTCCAGATCAGGCCACAAACCTATGGGGGCATTCGATTCCACTTCGGCGAAGGACGGACGACAAGGTCCATCAGACGTCAGAGGAGGATCGATAATGATAGGTGGATTATGGCCAGCATTGCAGTATTTCATCTGTCCCGTCGTAAGGTCGATCTCCGCAATGAACATCGTGACGAACATACCACTTTCATTATCCGCAGCCAACGTATCATTCAGTCTTGTTGCGGTATATTCTGGTGGGAAGCCCTCCTTAGCGTAGTTATGGAACAAATTCACCGCTACGGCCATTGTCATTGAAGCAGGAACGCCTTTACCGCTGACGTCGCCAATGCAAAGAAATAGCTTATTGTTTTGCATGAAGAAATCATAGAGATCACCACCCACCTCCTTCGCAGGCTTCATCGAGGCATAGAGGTCGACGCCCGAATGCTGTTGAAAAATGTTGAAGTTTCTCGGCACCATACTCATCTGAATATCGCGGGCGATACGCAGTTCGCTCTCGATGCGCTCCTTGGCCTTCGTTGTCTCCTCCAGCTGTCCGTAGGCATTCTCGAGCTTCTCGTAGGCAGTCTCTATCGCTTTTTCATGTTTCTTGTGGCGGTGAAGTATAAAGCCAAGTGCTGAGATGATGATGGCAGCCACCAGGCAAAGCATATACATAAACACATGATGGCTGTGCTCCTTCTGCTTCTGTGCCTCCATCTTCGACTCCCATTCACTTAGCTTCAAGTCCTTGTTATATTTGTCAAGACTGTCGTTTTTCAGTTTCACAGCCACATTCTGCAGTTCGATGTCGCGGTTGCGGAGTTCGATGCTCTGGTTCTCCAGCGAGAGATTCAGCGCTTCTTCTTTCAAACGTCGTTGTACAAGTTCATCGCTGATATGTTCCAATTGGAGTGCCTGATTGGCCAGATTGAGATCTTTTTTTTCATTTTCTGAACGTGCTAAATCCAGCTGTAAGGAGTGTTCTGCTGCCATTTTTCGCACTTCAAGGGCCGACACCGAATCGGAAACAAGCTTGTAAAGTATGTATGTGTTGTATGCTGTCTTATAGTCACCGAGTAAGCGATAGGCGGTAGCCATGAAATTCAGTCTGATTTGTGGGCTTACAATGGTTTTGGCAATCGCCAATGCCTGTTCATAGTCCTTTTTGATCTTGGCATGATTAAACTCCACGATTCTGTAGATGTCGTTATCATCCACCTTATTGACCTGTCCCTGTTTCCACTCCTGATAGGCGTTTTCAAATTCTTCCTCGTTGTTGATACCGTGCTCCATGTTCAGCTTACTCAAGGCGATACAGATGAATGAATTCAAGGTGTGTCTGTGTATTTGCTCCAAGTTGGGCTCTTGAAGCCCCTTTCGTGCCAGTTCCAGCATTTTCTGGTAGTCGCGTTTATTATAGTTGATTTGACACAAGCCAATATAGTTGATAGCGGCACTTTCGTTGGGGAAGAAACGGTGCAGGTAGTCGATACACTCATAGTAACCCTTTTCTGCCAGCTGTGGCTGTTTCATGCTGGTCAGCATCTTTACGTTGATACTCGTCGCAGAATAAAGCCCGTACTTGCTGTCTTCCTGTTCTGCAAAGGCTTTAATCTCTTTCGCTAAGTCAAGACCTTTGCTGCGGTTGATCTTCCGGAAGGTGAAGAAAGCCTGGTTGCACCATGCCTTGTAGAATGTCTGCTCATCGCCTGTTTTTCTGCATAATGCTTTCAGATGGTCTGTGGCAGCCATGAATTTCTCAATACTGTCCGTATTAAACAAGCGGTACATCGTGGCTCTCAGTTCCTCGATGTCCTTCTTCTCCTGCTGTGCTGTCGCTGACAACGACAATAGGAGAAACAGCAGATATGTCATCCGTCTTCTCATGTGCCAACCTTTGCGGTTTGGGCCATAAACTGCGCTACAAAGATAAGAATAAAAATTGAAAAAATAAGTATTATGGGAAATAAATCTTCCTTTTCTTTCTTGTATCGTCAAAAATAAGTATCT
>JAEEGG010003533.1_pt1 | contig 38925 bp, 38 predicted proteins | sample 9134161 | NCBI WGS metagenome assembly JAEEGG01 (sample SAMN16246543, study PRJNA631951) | gut metagenome | biome: gut microbiome; feature: rumen; material: CR-attached | host: Bos | place: Iran: Karaj | collected 2018-10 | reverse complement strand
ACGGGCCCAGATGGCTTCATCGTATTCGATGTTACCTTTTGCTTTCCTATCTAAACCACAAATCGTCCGGGCGAAGGTCGATTTCCCGGCGCCGTTGTCACCGACAACGCCGATGATCGCGTGTTTCGAGATCTTGATATTCGGAATGGTGAGCGACTCCTGCAGCCGACCGGGGTAGGCATAATGGAAGTTGGAGATGACCAGTTTCTCACTCGAAGCAATATTCGGTTCATTCAGCGGGATCGTAAAGATATCCGTGCTTCGGAGGCCCATAGCGGCCATCTTTTCCTGCCCGAGGGCCAGCATTTCCCGCCCGGTACATTCCATCTCCACGCGCCCGTTTTTCATGTATAAAACGCGATCCGCCAGCGATAAGATATAATATAGGCGGTGTTCCGCGATCACGACGGTCTTGCCTTCCTGCTTCCAGGCACGGATGAATTCCGCGAGTTCCTTTATAGAGTGCAAGTCCAGATTGGATGATGGCTCATCCAGAACGATCACGTTCGCGTCGGACGTATCTGCACACGCACAGGCCACCTTCTGCTTCTCACCGCCGGACATTTTAAAGAGGTTTCTGCCCAGGAGTTTCTGCATGTGAAACTTTTCCACGGTCTGTTTCAGTCGCTCTTGCATGACCTCCCGGGTCGCCCCGCGGTTCTCGAGGCAAAACACCATTTCCTCCGTGGAATCAACATTATAAAACTGTGTTTTCGGGTTCTGGAATACGGAAGCAACCTGCTTTGAAAGCTCATGCAGCGGAGAGGCAGCAGTATCGATTCCGTTTACTCTTATCGACCCGGACAGTTTTCCTTTGTAATATCCCGGGATCAGGCCGTTGATCATTCGAATGAGCGTGGATTTTCCGCATCCGGACTCTCCACACAAAAGCACGACCTCCCCTTCTCCGATACGAAGATCCAGGTTTTGGACGATCTGCGTCCCATCTTCGTACTCGAACGATACATTATTAAATTCAATCATTTCGTCCTCTGTCTATAATAGAGCCGCCCTGTCTCACACTAAACCGGTGGAGAGGAAATAGGCGGATGTCAAAAATACAATGGTAAACAGGACCGCGAACAGATCATTTTTCGTAAAACGGACCTCGGCGTACGTGGTGTGTTCTGCCGGATCGTCCAGTCCTCTGGATAATGCTGCGGCCGACAGATCCTCACCGGTGTTAGTGATGGCGATCATCAAGGGCACGATGCGATACTCGATCGCCCGCGCGGGATTCTTCCAGAATCTCGCCCTGGTGATGATGATACCTCGCATCGCAGCCGCATCGTGGATAGCCCGGTATTCCTGCTTAATGGTCGGGAAGAAGCGGAAAATGACCGACACCGGGATGGTGATGGTCCGACCGATCTTCATTTTTCCAAGTGCGGCGATCGTCTCGCTGACGCTGGTCGATTTTACGATATAGTCACCGCAGACGAAAGCCGGTGCGAGGCGTAAGATCAGCCCCCCGAGTAAAACGACCGTCATATTCAGCACCATATTCACGCCGCCGCCCGGACGATGTACGTGCACGAAAGCAGCGATCAGAAACAAGGTAAAATACTTCACCGATCCGAGATACTGTCGGTTGCTGAAGAGCAGTGCAGCGGGAATAAAACCGACTGCTACCGTAAAATAGATATTGACATCCATCATTTCAAGAGTCGCCACCACGATGATCAGGAACAGTTTCGTTCGCGGATCTAAGTGAAATTTCTTCCACGGCTTATAACCTTCGATCATACGATACCGGCTTTCTTAAAGTGCTTATTCATCATCTGTCGGCCGAGCAATGCTCCAAAAAAGGCGCCGATTGCGAGCAGAATCAGGCCGACAGGGAACATCCAGTCCGGCATATATTTTGCAAGCTGATCCGCATACTGGTCGCCCATGGATTTACGGATGTTATCCCAGTAACTCTCTCCCGCAAAGATAAGGTTCGCAGGTCCGGCGATGATGCCGAGGGAAATGCACATATAACTGAGCGTGATCGACTTGAACTTCTTGTATCCACCGATCTTCAGGACGATGTCCGCCAGAAGTGCTGCCGGGATAATGCATGCGAGGCTGATCCAGGTGTAGCCCGAAATATAGAAGAATACGCCCATGATCACGCCGGTGATCGTCAACATACCGAATTTCTCGATCTTTAAGAAATATAAGATCATGGGAATACCGATGATCAAAGGCCCCACAAACATAAAAATGGGATAAAAGATCGGGATCGCATTAAACATGCCGACTACAAAAATGCACGCAATGTACAGTGCCGTATATATTCCCGTGGTGATCAGGTCTTTACTGGTAAGTTTGTTCTCTTTCATGTGTCCTCCTTCTTGGTTAGCATACGCTAACTACTGCTTATATTTTTAGGCCTGTATAAACAGGCCCTTAAGCTCAAATACCTAATAATTCTCTGTAACCGGCAATGCAGTAATCGCTCACGAGTGCCGTCTCGCGAAAGATATCTTCCGCACTCATGCCGCTGAGCAAGCCGTTTATGACCGATAAGATCAGAAAACTCGCTCCCATCCGGATGATATTTTCCGTGATATTGTCCGGTCGCTTCACATACTGTCTGCTTAACTGCAGGAACTTAAACATACTGTCCGTTTCGGAACGGATCAGCTCATTGGGAAAGCCCTCATATTCGGTCCCGGCGCCGGCCTCGAGCAGGATGCGGAAATCCTCCCTGCGGTCGCACATGTACCGGATCAGGCTCTCCGTCGAAGCATAGGTCTTGCGAAACGCCGTGATGATATCCTCAGAACTATTGATTTTGTAGAACCGATCCTCTTCGGAACTGTACAGATCCTTCAAACCCTCAATACAAGGTCGGACAATGCTTCCGAACAGGTCCTCTTTACTTTCAAAGTGCGAATAAAACGCTCCATTCGTCACCCCGGCGTTTTTACAAATCGTACGTACCGACGCTTCTCGGAACCCCTTCTCCAAAAACTGGATACGCGCACTCTTCAGTATGTTTTCATGTGTCTGTTGATAATCGTACGGCATTTTGCTCTCCCATCCTCCGGCTTCCTTAAACCCCCGTTTTAGGCGGATCGATCCATAAGCAAACGCAGCAAGATCCGCAGTCCGTGCATCATCCGCATCTCTGCCAGATCTGCAGGATCCGCTTTGTATGCTTGGTTCTCCTAAAATTACAGTGTAATATTACAACGTAATAGTTATACACCTACTAATCTGGTATGTCAAGCGTTTTCTTGAATTTTTTCAAACTTTTTCTCCTGAACGTTTTGGCTAAAACGCAAAAACGGCCTATCTATTCTGACCCGAATTCGAATATACGAATGACTACGGCGTTTTTTTATAATTATTCTGTCTTTGGTGCCTCGTAACCGTGGAACACGATCTGTGCGAAATTGTAAAAGCCGATGTTCCAGATGTAGAAATCGTGACCGCCCGGCAACTCCTGCCACAAGAAGTTCTCTCCGTCCACGAAGATGTCGCTGATCTCTGCCAGGTTCTTCGCAGCGGCCGACGCACTCCAATATGCGGTCTTATCGTTGCTTCCGCAGATGTTGTAGAAGAAATCGACCTTGTATTCGGACTCACCGACGATCTTAGCGACCTTCGCCGAATCATAGGAGGTCGGTGCTGCGGAAAATGCACCAAACCAGCTGAACAGGTCGAGGCACTCGCACATACCGATGTTGATGGTCTGCATGCCGCCCATGGACAGGCCCGCAATCGCTCTGTGCGTTCTTGAAGCCGACAGATCATATCCGTTCTCATCATATTCCGCATAGGTCGAGTAGTGGCTCTCGATATACGGGATCAGGTCGTTACGCAGCTCCAGACCGAATTTGTAGAAGCGGTCATTGCCCTCTGTGTTAGACAGCCCCAGTGCTTTTCCGTTTGGCGTAACTACGATGAACGGTTCAATTTCGCCCTGCGCGATCAGATTATCCATGATCTGTTTTGCCTTTGCGGAGCCGCCCGTAGCCAGACCCCACTCATCCTGGCTTCCGCCGATGCCGTGCATGAGGTACAAAACGTTGTACTTCTTACTCTCATCATAGTCGGCAGGAAGATATACATTTGCCTTTTTCTCTACGCCTTCGCCGTCACCCAGATAGTCTTTGGCCTGGTAGGTGATCTGTTCGACCCTGCCACAACCGCTGACAAGCGTCTTGGAAAATGCAGACGGCAATTTCAGCTCGATCTGCGCCTTCACGGGAGCCGCAGTCGTGGGGGCGACTGTCGTAGGAGCTTTCGTAGTCGGTGCGACTGTAGTTTCAGGCTCTGTAGCAGCCTCTGTAGAGGAGGGCAGCGTCTCTTCCGGCTCTGTTTTCTCCTCTGCCGTGGTAGCGACTGTGCTATCCGAAACTGCGGCCGCCGTGGACTCTGTATCTCCTGCGGAATTACAACCGGTCAATGATACGACCATTGCCAAAACCAAACCCAAACATGTTTTTCTCTTCATTTCTAAACCTCATAAAATGCTTTAATTTCCCGTACTGCCGGTCGAAAACGGCAGATCCGATCCGCCTTTGTTTTCTCGTCTCTGCTATCATCGGCACGGAACCATACCCAAGTATTATACCCGAAACACGATGAAAAATCAATTCGCAAAACGGTCCGATCTCCCGGAATCCGCCGCCCACAGGGTAAAAAATTACCACCTGTCGCGGAGACAGGTGGTAATACCAGGATCGTGTGATAAAAAGTTTTATTCGGCCTTCGGTGCATCGTAGCCATGGAACACGATCTGTGCGAAATTGTAAAAACCGAGGTTCCAGATGTTGAAATCGTGACCGCCCGGCAACTCCTGCCACAGGAAGTTCTCTCCATCCACGAAGCTGTCGCTGGTCTTCGGCAGATTCTTCGCAGCGGCTGATGCAAACCAATATACGCCATCGTCGGTTCCGCAGATGCTGTAGAAGAAATCGACCTTGTATCCGGACTCACCGACGATCTTTGCGGTTTTCGCCGAATCATTCGAGGGCGGGCCCGCGGAAAATGCGCCGAACCAGCTCATGATGTCCAGGCACTCGCCTATACCGATGTTGATGGTCTGCATAGCGCCCATGGACAGACCGGCCATGGCTCTGTGCTCACGCGCCGCCGTAAGGTCGTATCCGTTCTCGTTGTAATCCGCATAGGTCGAGTAGTGGCTATCAATATACGGAATCAGGTCGTTACGCAGCTCCAGGCCGAATTTGATGAAACGGTCATTACTAAATGTGTTAGACAGGCCCAGTGCTCTTCCGTTGGGCGTAACTACGATGAACGGTTCGATGTCGCCCTGCGCGATCAGATTATCCATGATTTCTTTTGCCTTTGCGGTGCCGTCCGTAGTCAGGCCCCACTGATCCTGATCTCCGTCGGTGCCGTTCATGAGGTACAAAACATTGTACTTCTTACTCTCATCATAACCGGCAGGAAGATATACATTTGCCTTTTTCTCTACGCCCTCGCCGTCACCCACGTAGTCTCGGGCCAGATAGGTGATCTGCTCGACCCTGCCACCGCCGTTTACGAGCGTTTCGAAATATTCAGACGGCAATTCCAGCTCGATCTTCGCCTTTCCGGGTGCCTCTGTTGTGGATCCTGCATCCCCTGCGGAATTACAGCCGGCCAATGATACGAGCATTGCCAAAACCAAACCCAAACAAGTTTTTCTCTTCATTTCCATCCCTCATAAAATGATTTTATTTTCCGAACTACCGGTCGATTCGCCTTCGATTCCTCGTCTCTGCTATCATCGTCCCGGAACTATACGTAAATAGTATACCCGAAGCACACTGAAAAATCAATTCGAAGTGCGGTCCAATCCGGCTTTCTTCGCCTGCGCGTGCTGGAGCGGCCGGGCGATCTTATACACTTTGCCGTCCTTCAACAGCCTCGCTCCGGTCTGGTGATAGTAAAATCCCACATCGTACTCGACACATTGTCCGTGTACATCCAGCACCCAGGAATAATCGCATAGGCGGGCATCCGGTCCGGACTCGCCGCCGACACTCACGCTTTCGATCTTTCCGGTCGCCAGGTACGGTCGCAGATCCACGCCTGAAAGCATCGGTTCGATCATGACCTCGTAGTGTTTCATGGGCAATGCGAGGTAGACCGGAAGCCTTAGATCCGCCATAGTCTGGTTCTCACAGGTCACCGCGATCGTCACATGATCCCAGCCGTCGTTCCAATCCACGGGCAGAGCCTCCCGGATACGCTCCGGGCGTTTGGTGATCATAAAAAAACGGCAATCATCCCGATCCCGGATGATGTCCCATGCTTCCTCCCGCCACGGATCCGCCTCTTTGTGGAAGAAATCCGAAGAAAAGCAAGTATAGATCACGGACCCCGAAGGGACCTTATACATGCCGCGATATTTCCCCGAACGCAGCCTGCGGGCAGGCAGATCAAAGCCGGCTGTCTTCTCCACTACGGAGGGATCCCGACCGACTGCCTCGTCTTTCCGGTACATATAGCAGTTTTTACATCCGGCGCTCACCCGCGTGCAGCCATGCCACAGGTTCCAGGTGACCGAGAGCGGCGACCGCGGATCCGGCGCCTCCGGAAACAGTTCCAATTGCTTCATACTCTCACCCGATCTGTCAATATTCGTCCAGGAAATGATGTCGTACACCCTTTTGCTTGTATTCGATCACGGTATCGAGGTTCACATTTTCCATGCTCCGGAAAATGTTGGACTCGACGAAGGGGTTGGTCTTCTTCAATTCCGCGATCAGTTTTTTGACCTCCAGCCGCTTCGACGACGTGGTGCCGTCCTCGTGGCAAGTCGAGCAGGTGTCCGTGAAATGGCAGGCACACTGCAGGAAATGCAGGTCGTTGTAGTCTCTCCATGCGCAGATATCGCTCTCCCGCACCAGATACATGGGGCGGATCAGCTCCATCCCCTCGAAATTCGTGCTGTGCAGTTTGGGCATCATGGTCTGGATCTGCGCGCCGTGCAGCATACCCATGAGGATCGTCTCGATCACGTCGTCGTAGTGGTGCCCGAGGGCGATCTTGTTGCAGCCCAGTTCCTTTGCCTTGCTGTACAGATAGCCTCTGCGCATGCGCGCGCACAGGTAGCAGGGGCTCTTCTCGATCGTGTCTACCGTGTCGAAGATCGTGCTCTCGAAAACGGTGATCGGGATGCCGAGCGCAGCGGCATTGCTCTCGATCAGCGCCCGGTTCTCCTTATTGTAGCCCGGGTCCATCACGAGAAAGACCAGTTCAAACTGCATCTTCCGGTGCCCCAGGATCTCCTGAAAGAGCTTCGCCATCAGCATGGAATCCTTGCCTCCGGAGATACAAACGGCGATCCGGTCGCCCTCTTCGATGAGCTTGTAATCCCGGCAGGCCTTTGCGAACGGGGAAAACAGCGCCCGGCGGAACTTCCGCTGAATGCTCTCCTCTGCGCGTTTTTGCTTCGCCTCCCGGTCGACCTCGTCGTTCATCAGCACCTTCAGATAGGCGTAATAGCCTTCGGCCAGGCTGTAGCAGTCCCGCCCCCGAAGGCCAGCGATGGTGTCGTCCATGTCCCGGGTCCGGCGGCCGATCTCACAGTAGAAGACCAGCTTTTTCTCCTTAGGAAACGCGGATAATGCATCCTCTTCCTCCAGCCGGTCCACGCAGAAATCGACGGCTCCGGGAATCCTCCCGTATGCCGTCCTTTCTTCACCTCTTATATCCAGAAGGACGTATGAATCCTCCGGCAGTTCTTTTAATTCGTCAAATGTGATCTCCCGCATTCTTCGTCTCCCATCCTGCAGATGGATCCTGATTGGATCGTAGATTCCATCATAACACCACAAACCCACTGTGTCAATCGGCGGAGCCTGTCCGCAGGCGCGTAAAACCGATCTTTCTACAGGAACAGCTCCATATCGATGCAGGTCCAGGTACCGATGGGCAGCTCGCATTCCCGCCGCGAATAAGCCTGAAATCCGACCGCTTCATAGCAGTGCTGCGCAGCCGGATTGTTTTCAAACACGCCCAGGTCAATGCGGGATGCGCCCAGGTGCTCCTTTACGTATTCGACTCCGAGCCGGAGCATCTTCGTTCCGTAGCTTTTGCCGCGAAGCGTCGGATCCACGATCACGAAACCGAAGCGGACCGAACCTAAATCTTCCGGGCGCGGGTAACGGATAATGAAATGTCCCACAACATTTCCGCTGTCATCCACAGCAGTCAGCGGGTAGAAATGCCCTTCGTCCAGCTGCGGCGCGTAGTTGGTCAGGATGTCCCGGCCGGTAAGCGGGAACTTGTTGAAGCGGTCCGAAGACCATTTGTATAATTCTTCCTCCGTCCGAATCCATCCCGCTACGATCGGCGCGTCTTCCTTTTTAAACTCTCTCAGTATCATATCCTGTCTCCTGTTCTCCTGTTCTTCTTTTCTCAAATAAAGGTTCCTGCGCTTACAGCACGATCAGCGGGATCTTCATCTCGTCTTCGGTCAGGCTTCCATGCATGGATAGCCAGCGTTCCTCCGTAAAATAGATCGTGAAATCCGTGAGCGCGATCGCGAGATAATCCCCCAGCATGCTGCGAAACACCGGATGCGGCGTCCCCGTGCCCATGAGCTGCCGTTCAATGACTTCCTCCATCGGCATCAGGATAAACGTATCACCGAAGAGGCGGTTGAACTCCTGCACGAAGAATTCCTTCTTCTCCTCTTTGACGAAGAAGTTGAGCGCGCGGGGCTCCAGGGACGGCCAGCGTACCAGACAGTCACAAAGCTCCGGATAGTCCGCCAGCATCACCGAATCGGTGTCCAGGTGCCCGTGGTCGGCCGTGACGATAAACAGCGTATCCTCGAGTTCCTGCGCCAGTTCGGAAACGACCCGCTCCATGTGCGCCATGGCATCCAGGACGATCTGCGTCCCGCCGCCGTGTCTGTGCAGAAGCCCGTCCGGCTGGTTCCAGTACGCGTAGACATATTTCGGCTCCGGCTGCTCGCAGCGCTGCCGGATCTCGCGGCAGACATCGTCTATGCTTTGCAGCGAAGGATCGGCAAATGGCGCGATCAGATAGGCTTTCTGCCCGCTTTCGCAGATTCGGTCCACGATGTTGACATAGGGCGTCACCGTCTGTGCCACATTGTAGTCTGCTGCCGGAACTTCCGTGATCTGCTCCAGGTTCAGGAACACGGTCACGTTCTTATCGATCGACGGATAGTAGCAGTCCCAGCCGAGCCAGCCGTGCTCGCAGGGCTGAAGTCCACTCAGAACCGAGGTCGTCGCCGCCGTCGTCGTGGACAGGAAGGTCGAGTTGTACGTGCATTTAAGATGGCTACAAAAGGCTCCATCCGGACTTAAGTGCCGCTCCATGATCTTCGTTCCCATGCCATCGAGCAAAAGTACTACGATGTTCTTATAGTCCCGCTCCAGATAGGTATCCAGCTGCGGCAGCGTAGGCCCCACTGTCTTTATACCGAACTTCTTCAGGATCGAATTCGGCAGGTTCGCGATGCAGTTTTTGTAATCCGGGCTGACCAGTTTCCCCTCCGCAAACAGCCGGTCCAGGCGCAGATCCAGCTCCTTTGTTACGATCTCCACCTCCGGCTTCGGATCCTTCACGGCGATCTGGAACGCATCCTCATAGATGACCTCGCCAGGCAGTTCTTCGCACTCCGAGCGATAGAGTTTCAGCCCGTATTTCCCGGCCATGCCGCGGTAAAACGTCATCTGCGCCCAGATATCATTGCCCTCCGGCGTATCCTTAAACCAGGTGACTGCGCCGTCCGGGTTTCCCGCCTCATAAAACGGAGGCACGGGCAGCACCTCCTCAAAATAGGCGCGGTTCTTCCAATAGGTCGCGATCTCTTCTTCGTTCATGGTCTTCGCGTCGACCAGCTTGCTGATCGCGGTGAAGATGCCCCTGGGCTGCTTTGTGATCCATGCCACATCGGCCGTGTGTACTCTGTAGTATTTCATTTTCCCTCTGTCCCCTTTCCGAAAGTTCGTTACCTGCGACGGAAAAATGTATAAAAAAATCCACCTGCCCGAAAAGACAGGTGGTTCAGTATACAAAAAACCTTGATCTGAAACTCTATTCTTTCCGAAGACTGATATATTTACCTATGCAAACAGAACCATCCACGTGATCCACATGTACGGTTACATTGACGGTATATCTATCTTCGGAAGTAAAACGTCCCATGATCAAAGGTCTCCTTTCGTAAGTAATTTTCACAAGTATACTCCTGCCCGGCGGCTCTGTCAACCGTTTTTTTCGGAAAATTTGAACTTCTTGCGGCTGTTTACAGGCTCTTTCCGGGTTCTCCCCAGGCGCCCATGTCTCTTCCGTCGTAACCGAAGTAGTGTTTGCACGTGGTCTTCACCGGGGCAATGCGTCGCAGTTTCTGCTCCACGGTCTCGTCGGATGAAAGTGACGAATCCTGCAGGACGTTCCGGATCTTACACAGCATGACCTCTCCGTCATGCAGCGGTATGAACTGCATCACCTCCAGTTCGAAATTCACCGGGGACGCATTTACGATCGGCACAGGAAGCACCGCTCCCTGTCCGAACTCGAGGTCGACCTTCATCTTATTCGGATCACTGCCGCTGACCGTGCCCATATGGTCGGCGATCGGAAGCAGTTCCTCGGTCACCAGATTTGCCGAAAACATCTTCGTCCGGTGGATATTTTCCTTCGTGGTCTTGTTGCCGCCGATGCTGCACATTACGCCCATCTCGCCGTCCCAGATATAACTGAACCAGCAGAACAGACCGAGATCCGGGTTCCCGTTTTCATCATAGGTACCATACAGAAACAGCGTCTGCGGACAATAATCGTTGTAGGGTTTTAAACTGATCTTTTCCATGTTACTCCTCCTTCAGTCTTTGCAGAATCGCGGTGTGATCCCCGAGAAACCGGAAGGTCTGCATGCCGACCTTCTGCGCTCCGGCTACATTGTCCGCGCGGTCGTCGATAAAGAGACATTCGTCTGCCTTCAGGCCGTACTTCTTTAGAAATGTCTCGTAGATCTCCGGATCCGGCTTCAGCATGCGGTAGTCCGAGGAAACGAAGACACCGTCGAAGAAATCAAGCGGCAGAAACTTCGGGAAATATGTGTAGAACAGGTCGCTGGCATTCGAAAGCACGTAGATGCCGTAGCCTGCCTCCTTCACCTGACGGCAGAATGTTTCGGCGCCGCTTAGCGGCGACATGCAGATGTCCCAGTGGTCCGTGCATTTGCGTAGCGCCTCATGGAAGCGATCCGGCACGCGGACACGCACCAGATCGAAGCGATCCTTATCTTTGATGTCTCCGCGGTCTCCGAGCGCCCACTCCGGGCCTTCGAAAAGCTCTTTGCGGATCACTTCCTTCTCCTCCTCAGATGTGCAAAACGTATTCAGGACAAACTCCGGGTTATAGTCCAGGAGGACATTGCCCATATCAAGAACGATGTTGCGAATCATTTATAATCCTTTCTTTACGTGCAGTTCGTAAATCCCACCGCGGTCGTTCGCATGCCACGGCATCCTATGTAATGCCGTAAACGGCCACGCCGAATACCGCTGAGATCACGATCAGCAGGATCGGTGACATTTTTTTCTTCCACAGCTTTCGGGGTCCCCAGTACACGAGTGCCAAAACCACCGTCATAAGCAGGGGCAGGTAGTCTCTGTCTCCCCTAAATGCAGGCTCTATTCCGTTCTTAAGGATCATGTAAAGACCCGTCGCCAGAATAATGCCGATGATGCACGGCTTCAGGCCGCGAAGAACAGCCTGTACACGCGGGTCATTCAACACCTTTCGCAGGAGGACCATGATCAGTAATATGATGAAAAACGCGGGCAGAATCACGGCCGTTGTCGCCACGATTGCACCGGGAACTCCGGCCTGGGTGCTGCCGACATACGTCGCCAGGTTCACCATGATCGGGCCGGGCGTGCTCTCGCTGACAGCAATCATATCCGTCAGAGCATCCTCCTCCAGCCAGCCGAACGCGAGAACAACATCCCGTATCAGGGGAATGGCTCCGTACGCACCGCCGAAGGAAAACAAGCCGACGATCAAAAAGCCCAACAGCAATTCCAAATAGGTCATGTTCCTTCACCTGCCTTCCGCGTCTTCGTTCCTCCCACCGAATACACGGCCAGGCTGACGCCACCGGCGATCAGCATCAGCAGGATCGAAGAAAAGTTCCACGCAAAGAGGTCGATCAGGAGCATGGCCGTAAACGAAACACCGAGGATCACCAAGGGCAGCCGCTCCCATTTCATCTTGCGGATCATCTGAATGCCCGCATCCAGGATCATGAGGCCCACGGCGATCCGGATGCCCTTAAATGCATTGGCCACCCATACGATCTCCAGAAAGCGATTCAGAAACAGCGAGATCAAAAGAAGAATGACAAACGAGGGCAATACGACCCCCAGCGTTGCAGCGATGGCACCGGAAATGCCCTTTTTCCTGTAACCCACAAAGGTCGCGCAATTGATGGCGATGGGACCCGGGGTAGCTTCCGCGATCACGGTCACGTCCATCATCTCATCATGCGTGATCCATTTTTTCTTCTCAACGCAGATGCTTTCTATGATGGGGATCATGGCCAGTCCGCCGCCGAACGTGAACAGCCCGATCTTCGCAAAGGTCAGAAATATCGTCGAAATCATACAGCATATTTCCTTCTAATTCGGTCACGGATCTACGACTTCGTAGTCCATGCAGTTCCGGCTCGCCGTGAAGGGACGCACCTTCGTGTCCGCCACTTCGACATGGGCGGGATGTGCGGCATAACCTTTCAAAGCATCTTCGTCCGTGAAGCACGAATCCAACATGACGTCGCAGTTCGATGAGGGCAGCGGGGACGTGTTCACCGTGATGCCCAAAAGCCCCGGGATCTGTCCCATCAGACCTTCCAGTCCGGCCTTAATGCCTTTTTTAACTTCGATGCCGGCCTCCCCGGCATACTCTTCCTTCAGTTTCCATAAGATCACATGTCTTACCATTTTACTATCCTCCGATTTCAATTGTATTCATTTGGGAATTCGGACAGCCGCCCCGGATCTCCTTTTCGGTCAGTTGTTCTACCATCTTCCAGCCGAACCGGTTTTGTACCCGGCTGTCCGCCGACGGTCGGAACCCCAGATCGTAATAGATCCCGCACGCCAGCCAGGTGTTGGTCTGTGTGTGGATCTTCACGCTGTCATAGCCCAGGCGTTTCATGACCTGGAGCACGTATGTAATGAGCGGTTTGGAGAGCCCCCGACCCTGATATTCTTTCTTTACCGCGACCCAGTGCAGCTGGCCTTCACCCGGCCTAGCTGCCCCGTGGATGTCGTAGAGCGCCGTAGCTGTAGCTACCTTTTCTCCGGCCGCATTTTCCACGAACCACATGCGGCCCGGAAGATCCTGCTCCCTGGATCCGTAGTAGCGCTCCCAGCACGCCTCGCCGTGCTCCCGGCTCAGCACCTCCGCCGCCGAGTATTCAATGTCGATCCATGCGTCCCGGTCGCCCGGTTCGTAAGTGACCAGGCGGTATCCCACGGGCAGCGCGACCACAGGCTGATCCATCAGCTTCCCCTCGAAAACGAGGTCAATGTAGCACAGGCGGTCATCGTGTGTTTGATAGTTTTCCGGGTTCAACCGCGGCAGGCTGTTAAGGACTTCGCGAACATCGCCCTCGATCGAATTCAGATAGCTGATCCTTCCGATCGTGCTTTTTACTTCCGCCTCTCCTAGGCGTTTTTCATCTGCGTCCTCGGCTTCCATCCCCAGGGCGCGGCGGATGTTGTACTCCAGCCATTCCACCCAGGTATAAGCGATCCCGAAGAGTTCGTCATAGGATCGGAAACCGTTGTCATAGGCGTCCAGATAGCCGTCGAAAAATGCTTTCAGGTTCGCGCGGTCATACTTCCCGTTTACCGTCCCCGCCCACTGCAAGGCCAGATCCAGACAGGTCGCTATCGGGTTTCCCCATCCCAGGCACTCCAAGTCGATCACATGGGCTTTCCCTGCGTGCCACATGATATTCTTCGGGTCCATATCCGGATCGTCGACCGCCCGCATAGGCGGCAGGCTGCTTCGCGCCGCGTTCAGTTTCTCCTGAGCTTCCTCCAGTAAATCCAGACTTTCCCTCAGCAAGCCTGTAATGCTGCTGTTTTTTGCTTCCGCCTTTTGAACATAAGCCCTAAAATCGATCGCGGAGAGCTCCGGATCCTCCGGTTCAACGTTGCGCGGATCGATCCGGTGCATTTGCCCCAGAATCTCTCCGGCCTGAAAACACTGCTTTTCGGTTATGTTGTCGGGATCCGTGATGCTTCCTTCCTGCCAGGGAAAGATGTAATAACAATACCCGCCTTGCTTTACCATTTTTCCGGTTCCGAAACGAAGCGCGGGAACGATCGGAACGCCGCTTTCCTCCAGCAGGCCTTCCAGTTCCTCCGCCCGCGCATAATTCTCCAAAACGCCCGGCCGCTTCATGATCCCGGGGTTCAGGCACTTTACCGCGTAGGTCCCCGAGTGCGTGCGAACTTTATACATTTTATGCATCAGGCCGCCGGACACCGGTTTGATCTCGCCGATCGGCGCCCCGACGCCGCATAGCGCAAACAATCCGGCTATGCGTTCATATAATTCTAACATGTATTTATCTCCTGTTTCCTAACCTCTCACCACTTTGAATGGTCGCAATGCGTGGTTTCTTCATGATCTTCCTCTCACTATTTCCTCATTACCGCATGTCCTGCCCTGCGGAGTTGGGCTAACAAATCCTCTTCATTTGGATAGTTGCACCACCGTCTCGACATGTGCGGTTCCGGGGAACATGTCGACCGCGCGGGCACGCACGATGAAGTCCGGACGTTCCTCGATCTCATCGAGTTTTTTCAGGACATCACCCGCGATAAAGGTACAGTTCTCCAGGTGGTTTTTGCGTGCATTGTCCCGAGCCGCTGATGAGGATGAGTTTCTTGCGCATGGCATTTCCTCCCGTCTTCGCTTATTTCTTTATGGAGAATCGAAACAGCGGATCTCCGTTATCTTCCGTGCCGTACTGCACCATGCCGCCCTTTTCCATGGCACGGGCAGAAGCAATGTTCTCCCTGTCACAGCCGCCGTGAACGCCGGAAAGCGCAAAGTCCTCCGCCGCAATCCGCAGCAGTTCCTTTACGCACTCCGTTCCGTATCCCTTGTTCCGGTATTCTTCCTCCAGGAGGATGAAGATTTCCGGCTCCGAGTGGTTCCTCGTACCGTCCAGCCCGCACCAGCCCATAATCGTTTCGGGATGCTCCTTCCCGCACACTGCAAGGCAAAGGTGATAGATGCAGCCGTTCGTATTCCTTTCGTAATTTCCGCGCATATAGGCGATGGCTTCCCGCGCCTCCGCATCCGAGAGCGGATGATGATCGGCGGGCCATTTCCCGGCAACCTCTGCCAGATCGTCCTCTGTGACGAAATGAAGGATCAGTTTTTCTGTTTGATAATCCATTCGATTCTCCTTACTCCTGCGCCATACAGGCGTACAGCGTCACCCACTTGTTCTCTTCCCCGACATTTCCTGCCTTGAATGCCGGTACGCTTTTGGACGCCGTAAGCAGGTATCTACCATTCTCCAGCCTGTGCTGATTAAGCACTTTGTAACCCGCCTGCATGGCCTCCGATTTAGGATCGGAACCCAATGCACGCAGGGCGTAAACAATCTGATGCGCCCCGATCTTGATAGGATCAGGGGGATAGAAAGTACCTAACATCACGTCCACCATGGGCGTCTGCATATCGTCTGTCCGGTAGAAAATGTTTCGCTTCGTAAAATAATGCACCAGAGCGTCTTCGCACGCCGGCTTGTATCCCTGCAAATGCAGCTCTGCCACAAGCAGCAGATATTCCACCGTCAGCCTTGCACAACTCTTATGGGGCTTCCTCGGGTCATTGATCTTTTTGTTGGTGCTGATGCACCCGAAGCCGCCGTCGTCCTTGATCAGCTTAAGAACGGAATCGATCTCATTCTTAACGATGTCTTCCGTATAATATCCAAGCTTAACGAGGTTTCGGAGCAAAAGCGGCTCGCCGCACAGCATCTTAAATCCCGTGCTCTCAATCAGAGCGAACACCTCATCGTCAATGTCGCCCCCGATGTCGTCTCTTGTCATTCCCCATTCGGCAAATGCCATAATCGCATCGTATTTGTCCCAGGGCTTGTCTTTCTTCAGTTTCTTAAGGCCGCGCTCATATACTTTACTCTGCAGCAACAGTCCCTTGCAATTGACGACTTCTTCGTCGTCTTCCGGAAGTTTCATGTATTCTTTCAACGTCCGAAGCCGCACTTCCGGGGTTTGTTCCTCCAAAAGCCAATTAAGAATTGTCTGTTCCATCCTACTCCTTCCGTTTGTTTCTTGAGGACGGGGCTGCCGGTTCCATGAACTGCCACCCCCGTCCCTGTGGGTCACTTTCTCTTTACGGGAATCCAGATCGCACTGTGATAATCCGGCGAATTCGGATCTTCCTCGCCGTACCACTCAATGTTCACCCGGCCCGGGAATTCAAAATCCGGATTTCCGGGCATCCATTCTCTGAAGATTTTCGTGTTTACATCCTGGAGCGCTTTGGGGTTCGGACCGTAGCAATCAAAGATCGCCCAGTCGGAATCCGGAAGCTCATAAACGGTCATGCCTTCCGGAACTTCGCCGCCCTTGTAAATGCCCGCAACGAAATAGCGGAATTTGCCGCAGCCGACATCATCAACGCAAACGCCGTACTCGCCGATGTTGTTATCTACTATCGCCTTTTCTATGGCATTTGCCGGAGCATTCCCCTTCCAGACGTTGTTTGCGTACTGTTCGCGGATCTCATCCCAGAACTTCGGAATCTCGATGTAAGAAGTCTCTCCGTCAAATTCCCTTGCAAACCCGATCACCGTAAAGCCGGCCATGGTTTTAATCTTGTAATCCATCTTGTTACCTCCGTGAATAGAAATTTCGATTTTCAAAGGGAGGAATGGTTTGATCGGCGCGCCTTCCCGCACTTGTGAAGGGCTCACGCCATGAAAGCGGGAAAATGCTTTGGTAAAGCTTTCGGGCGTTTCATAGCAGTACCGGAATGCAATATCGATGATCTTTTCATCTGTTTTCTGAAGGTCCAGCGCCGCCCGGTACAGTCTGCGGTTTCTGATATACTCCGAAAGCCCGTAGCCGGTCATCACGGAAAATCCCTTCTGGAAAAAGAACGATGACATGGCGACCTGATCGGCAACATCCTGCGCACTGATGTTGTCCTCCAGATGCTCTTCCATGTAATCAATCGCTTTCCGAATTCAGGTAAGCCACTCCATCTGTCACACTCCTTCTCTTTGATGATTCTATATTACGCGGAGTTGCAATAGAAATCCTGTCAATTTATGCTCTCTTTTGTCCGGGCTCAGAAACGCTTTTTTCCATGTGTTTTGCTCAATCGCATAAAGCTGTAAGCGCTTCCACGCCGGACTCTGCCTGGTCCACCCCGGGATCCTTGTTCGTCATCACGACGGCGACCTCTCCTGTCACGACATTCATCTTCAACATGCACTGCCCGTTCTCTCCCCAGCCCTGCGACACAAGCGTGTCATCGCCGCGCCGGAATATACCGAGCCCCACCCACGAGAAATCCTCTGCCGCCTTGATCATCTCTTTGGCCGACTCTCTTTGTAGGAGAGCGCCTCTGCCATTTGCCGCCTCGACAAATGCCACGGCAATCGTCATCAGTTCCGCGGGTGTGCTCCACAAGCCCGAAGCCGCAAGGTCCGGAATCTGGGGGAACCTTCCGGGAATTAATGCGCCGTCACTATCGTACCCCGAAGCCATTTTCTGACTCTGTTCCCGAAGTTCAAGGGTCCGAAGCGAAGCAAAGAAGGTATTCTTAAGGCCTAACGGCTCAAACACATTGTCCTCGACAACTTCTTCGAAACTGCGGTGCGTGATTTCCTGAATCATCAACTGCAGCACGCAGTAGCCTGCGTCACTGTATTCAAATTCGGTTCCGGGCTGCATTTCCGCCGCTGTCCGCCGGTTATTATATGCGGTTCTGCCTTCGAGAACATCGAACAAGCTGACCTCGGGATCGCTCCTACGAAGTCCGTAAAAGGAATCCTCCGCGTCGACGATCCCCGCGGTATGACTGAGGAGCGACCGTATCGTCGCGTCGCTTTCCGTTCCGTCCGCCGTAAGAAGTCTCCACTCCGAAAGATAGCGGTTGACCGGTTCGTCGATTCGGAGAAGGCCCTGCTCTTCAAGCTTCATCACGGTTATCGCAGTGATAAACTTCGAAATCGAACAGGCCGGGAAGGCGGTATCCCCGTCCACAGGTATGGTATGCTCCGCATCGACCAATCCGTAATATTTCAAAGTTTCTCTTCCGGCAGCGTCCCTGTAGGCACAGCTCACGCCGGGAAAGCGTTCAAATATCTTCGTAAAAGTTTCGTCCCGGTCCGCACCCTGTATTTCACTACTTTTCATATTCTTATCCTTTTAACCGTTATTCTCAGCCCAATCCGTCCTGCTTCAGACAGAGTTTATCTGCTGTCCCCGCGTACGTAAAATGTACTTCTGCCCGAACCTTCTCTGATGATAAATCCTTCCTCGGTAAGTTTCTTTAATGCTGCCAATGCGGAAGATCTTCCTACGCTCGGACAGTGAGCCAAAACATCCGCTCCCGTAAACTTACCGATTCTATCCTCGGTAAACTTTTTGACAACGTCATAGGAAGTACTTCCGCTTCCGCTTTCCGTCATAACCCCGACGCGATCCTCAAATTCTGTATAACATGCCAAAATCACCTGAAGCATATATCTGATAAACGGAGTCGGATCATTTTCTTCCTCATGCCATCCCGCGTTCGATTTTTCAAGCGTATCGTAATACCGGTCTTTTGTTTTCTCTATCTGCTTTTCAATGCTGATGTATTTCCCGACATGATACCCGTTCTTGTACAAAAGGAGAAGTGTAAGCAGCCTGCTCATTCTGCCGTTGCCATCATTGAACGGATGGATGCAAAGGAAGTCACAGATAAAGATCGGAATAAGAATCAAGGGATTAATCTTCTCATTTGCGATTGCCTGTTCATAGGCATTGCATAGATTCTCTACTGCACTCGGCGTGTCATACGGAGCAACGGGAGTGAATCTGGTCTTAACGGTTCCGTCAGGTGATGTTTCATTGATATAATTCTGAACACTCTTAAAATGTCCACCGTATGAGAGGCCGGTTCTTTTCAAAAGATCCCGATGAAGTTGAAGAATATACGACGGACGAATCGGAATGAACTCATTACTTTCATGAATCGTATTCAGGACATCCCGATACCCCATGATTTCGTCTTCATCCCGGTTTCTCGGAGTGGTCTTCTCCTCAAACAGTTGTTTCATACGGGTGCTTGTTGTAACAATACCCTCTATTTTATTGGATGCCTCCGTACTTTGTATTTTGGCAACCTCAATAAGCCGATCCAATTCAACAGGCCTTTGTCTGATGAACAAATCCTGTCGTCCTTTATACTCGTGTATCTTCGCAACGAGATTCAGTATATCCGTATCCCATGCTTTATCATAGAGTCTGCTGTAATCAAACGATCTCATTAGAGCTCCTTTCTTCCAACAATTTCGTTTTCGTCCAATTATATACGATTTTGGACGAAAAATCAACCTGTTGGACGTAAAATAAAGAAAAATCCGGCAAAACGGTTCTGACTTAACAAGTCAATGATTTGCCGGATCATTATTTCCTACTCCTGTCCTGATCAGGTGCCCTTCCTGTATCGCCGCGAATGTCGCCACCATACTGACTATCGTTCCGCTGATACCCCTTACTTCCGGCGCTCCAGTCGCACTCATGCGTCTTTTTTTGAAAGCAATGCCACATTCTCGACGTGCACGCTTCCGGGGAACTGGTCCACCGGCTGGACGCGCTCGAGGCGGTAGCCGCCGTCCGCGAGAATGCGGAGGTCTCTTGCGAGCGTGGCCGGGTCACAGGAAACATAAACGATGCGGGACGGAGCCATCGCAAGCATCGTCTCAAGAAGCGACCTCTCGCAGCCCTTCCTCGGCGGGTCGACGACGATTACATCCGCGCGGTAGCGCTCACTCTCCGATACAAGCTTCGGAAATACCTCTTCCGCGGCGCCGACGTAGAACTCGGCGTTTGCGATGGCATTTGCCGCAGCATTCTTCTTCGCGTTTTCGATGGCTTCGGGCACAATCTCGATGCCGAACACCTGCTTCGCCGCCTTCGCGAGGAACAGGGAGATGGTCCCGATTCCGCAATAGAGATCCCAGACCGTCTCCCGGCCCGTAAGTCCGGCAAATGTGAGCGCCGTATCGTACAAAACCTTCGTCTGCACGGGGTTCACCTGATAAAACGACATCGGCGAAATCTTAAAGGATACGTCGCCGATCCGGTCCGTGATGCACGGGTTCCCGAAGAGCGGAATCAGCCGGTCGCCGAGGATTACATTGGTCTGCGCGCAGTTCACGTTTAAAGAAAGCCCGACCATGCCGGGAATCTTCGATAGTTTCTCCCAAAGCCGTTCGCCTGCGGGAATCTTCTCGCCGTTAATTACAAGGCATACCGCTACCTCACCGGTTGCAAAGCCTTTGCGCATCAACACGTGACGGACAAGGCCTTTTCCGGTCTCCTCGTCGTAAGGCGCAACGCGGTTTTCTTCCATCCACTCACGGACGGCGGCAAGAATCGCTTCATGTCCGCGCCACAGCATATCGCAGCCGTCGGTCGGCACGATCCGGTGACTGCGCCCTGCGTAGAAGCCGAGCACCGGCCTTCCGAAATTGTCCGCTCCCACCGGAAACTGTCCCTTGTTGCGATACGCCCGGGGCTCCTCCATGCCGATAATCGGGGAAACCTCAAAATCCGTAAACCCGCCAATCCGCCGGATGCAGTCCTGCACCTTCTTCTGCTTCAACCGAAGCTGCTCCTCATAGCTCATATACGAAAGCTGGCATCCGCCGCACCTTGCAGCCTTCGGACACTCCGGCTCCACCCTTGATGGCGCGGCCTCAAGCAATTCCTCAACCTTACCGATGGCATACGTCTTCTTGGCCTTCAAAATCCGTGCACGCACAACATCTCCGGGAATCGCCCGGCTTACGAAGACAGTTATTCCGTCCGCATGCCCAATCCCCTCTCCGGTGTCGGTAATATCCTCAATTGTCAGTGTAATCAGTTGATTCTTCTGAAACATTCCGTTAAACTCCGTCTGCTCTTTTGAAAAATGCCGCCTGCTCGGCGGCACTTTTTTATGTTATTACTTCGAGGTTGGACGGATATTACTTTCAAATATCCTTTGGAACCCGAGCCAGCCGCCCGACTGGGCTTCCGCGCTCGAGAACAGTTCCTTGAGCGCTTCCATCTTGGCGTCGAGGTTATCGGCCATACTGAGCGCAAGGGCCTCGGCAAGCGCCGGCTTCTTCGGGGAACCGAAGGTCAGCTCGCCGTGATGCGCCAGAATGCAGTGCCGAAGTTCGGACGCCGTCTTCTCCGGAAAACCGGGGATTTCCGCAATCTTCTTTCCGATGAATTCCGCGCCGAGGAAGATATGTCCGAGAAGGTTTCCGTCGTCGGTGTAGTCATTCTCCGGGAAGGACGAAATCTCGAAGAGCTTTCCGATATCATGAAAGATTCCCGCTGTAAGAAGAAGGTCGCGGTTCAGAATCGGGTAATTGTCCGCAAAGCATGCACACATCTTCGCAACACCCAGAGTATGCTCCAGAAGCCCTCCGACAAATGCATGGTGAATTCCCTTGGCCGCCGAATGATTCATAAACTTCTTCGTTAGCTCTGCGTCAGAGAACACGTTCGTAAGAAGCGTATGCAGGTGCGGCTCCTTCACGGAATCCATCAGCTTCTTAAGCTCCGCAAACATCACCTTCGGGTCGGACGTCGTCATCGGCATGTAATCCGAAACGTCGTACTCGCCCTCGTCGGCCTTGCGGATGCGGCGCACATTCAGCTGGTTGTTTCCCTGATACGTGGTAACCGCTCCCTCAACCTTGACATAATCCATCGCCTCGATGTTGGCGGCGCCGGGTCCGATCTCCCACATCTTCGCGTCGATGGTCCCGGTCTTGTCCTGCAACAGGAGCGAAAGATAATTCTTGCCGGTCTTTGCGCGGAGAATCTGACTCTGCTTGCAGAGATACACATCCATCACCTGCTCGCCTTCGCGCAGCTCATTGATATATCGCATAAAAGCCTCTTTCTAGAAAGTAATCTTGAAACTCTTCTTCATTTCCTTGCCGTTCCGGTAGTACGTGATCTCCACGGTCGAATTCTTCTCGTAACTCGTGTAAAATGTGAAGAATTCCTCCACCGAGGTCACCGGAACGTCGCCCACCTTTGTGATGATGTCGCCCTGACGGAACTGCTGCGAGGCGGCTGCCGAGCCTTCGTTCACCTCTTCGATGATGATGCCGTTCTGCAGATTCAGCTGCGAAAGCACGTCGTCCTCGATATCGAGGAATTTCGCGCCGAACTTCGGGTATTCCGACTGATTCGTCAGAAAACGCATCAGCGGCATAATCTTCTCAAGGCTGATGGCCTCAACGCTGTAACCGCCGTCGCGGAACTGACTGGTGATCAGCCCGACCAGCTCGCCCTTCGTATTCACGAGAATGCCGCTTTCCCCACGGCCGCCGAGAATGTTGGTCCGAAGAATCTCTAAGGACATATCGGAGATGTAAACCTTCTGCGCGCGGCTTGTGATAAATCCCATATCCACGGAAGGTCCCTGCCCGTCCGGGAACCCGAGGGCGATGACCGCCGAACCTAAAGTCAGATCCGTAGAATTGCCGAACTTCACCTCAACGATGCTTTCCACCTCGTTCTTCCGGAAGTTCTTGTAGGGAACCGAAAGAATCAGCGCGTCGGCTTCCTTCTCGTAGGAATACACGAAACCGGTCTCGCTTATTCCTCCGTAAAATGTGACTTTAATCTTGTCAAAACTGGCCTCGTCCATCTTGGAGTACGAGGTGTAAATCAAAAATTCCGATCCGTTCTTCGCAATGACGACACCGCTTACGTTGGTCATGCTTTCCGTGATATCCGAGAAAACCGGATCCACGATTTCCTTCACGTACGAAACGGTAACGAGACTCGGCTGTAACGCAACCGATGCAATCTGTACGCCCTTCATAACGTTCTCGAAATTCTCAAACGCCCTGTTGTCAATGACCGGCGCTTCCTTTCCGCCCGGCTCGATGGCCACCGTGGGCGTGGGCGGAAGATTGACCTGCTCCCTGTCGTTGTTCGTGAAGAAATGCTGGATGACATAGTCCGAGATGCCGTAGGAGCATCTTGCGATGACGCCGAACAGAACGGCAACGGCGATTACCAGCAGGAAGGAACGGAGGATTTTCTTACGCTTTGTCCATTTGTTGAGGGGCACGCGCTCCTCCTTGATAAAGCCGTAATTTTCCTCGGTCTCCGCTTTCTTGTTCAGCTTCTCGGGTTCTTGGTTTTTCTCTTTTGCCTGGCTCATATACGCTCCTAACTATCCGCTCTCTGCAAACTGAAGACGAACTCGGTACCCTCGCCCTCGGTGCTGATTACCTTGATGTTTTCGTTATGCGCTGCAATGATCTGTTTGGTAATGGAAAGGCCGAGGCCCGTACCCCGCTTGTCCTTACCGCGGGAGAGGTCGGTTTTGTAGAACCGCTCCCAGATCTTTCCGATGGCGTCCTTCGGAATTCCGATTCCGGTATCCTTGACGGAAACCAGAACCTTGTCGCGTTTCTCCGCGACGACAACCGTCACGACGCTGTCCTGCTTACTGAACTTGATGGCGTTATCGATCAGGTTATGCACAACCTGCTGAATCTTGCCCTTGTCCGCGTAGGCATATAATTCGTTCTCGGGAAATACGAGACGGATTTTCATGTTCTTCTGTGAGCATTTTCCTTCGAAGGTCGCGGAGGACTGCTTCAACATCTTTACGATGTCGAATTTCTCCCAGATAAGGCGTACACCCTTATTCTCGAAGTTACTGAGGTCTAAGAGATCGTTCGTCAGGTTCGACAGCCGCTCGGTCTCAAACAGAATGATGTTCAGGTATTTGCCCTGAATCTCGTAGGGAATCGTGCCGTCCTTCATAGCTTCCGCATAGCCCTTGATGGAGGTTAACGGAGAACGGAAGTCATGACTGATGTTGGCAACGAAATTCTTCTGGTAATCCACCAGGTTCGCGTGCTGCTCGGCAAGCATGTGCGCCGAAAGCGCAATGTCGCGGTACTCGTCCTTGGTGCGGATTCCGGCATCGGCGGTGAAATCACCGTCCGTGTAGGCGATGATCGTTTTATGGATGTTGTAAAGGTTCTTCGTGTGATATGCGGCGAACAGGAAGAAGATCAGAAGGATTAAAAGCAGGCCGACGCCGCCGATCAGGTTCATGCGGATCACAAACCGGTCGGCTTCGTCGAGAATCTTCGTCATCGACTCGGCCATCACGATATAACCTTTAATCTTTACGCCGTTTCGTACCGGCTCCACGGCACATAAAACCTTGCCGGAAGAAAGACCGGGAATATCCACGTTCTCCGTATAAAGCGCGTCCAAAAGCCCCGGCGCGTGGTCGTTCACATTTATCGGAACCTTCTCAAGATCGTTGCCGGTTGCCGCAATCATCGCCCCGTCCGCGCCGACTACCCAGATGTCGGCGTCCAGCATGATGCGGACAGCTTTCATCTGCAGCATAAACGTGTCAAGCGTAAAATCCGACAGCGCATATTCGTTTATGTATTCGTCCGCGATGACAACGCATTCCTTGTACAGCTTCTCCTTATGGCTCTGCAGCGTATCGCGGCGGTGTATGGGACGCGCCACGACGTTGATTGCCAAAAAGACAAACACGGATACGGCCAGATAGACATAGGCGTATTTGTGCCAAACCTTGTTCTTCATGGATTACTCCCGGTGTGATTTCTGCAACTGGTTCTGAAATTCCGATAACCGATTCTACAGCTGATTCCGAAGTTCAAATTTGTAACCGATTCCCCATACGGTCCCGAGGCGCCACTCTTCGTGGTCCTTAAGCTTCTCACGGAGACGTTTGATGTGTACGTCCACCGTACGGGTATCGCCGACGTATTCATAGCCCCAGATGCGGTCCAGAAGCTGCTCACGGGTGAATACCTGGTTCGGATGGGACGCCAGATAGAAAAGCAGTTCGAATTCCTTCGGCGGCATCTCCAGCTTCTTGCCCATGTAGGTAACCGCATAGTTGGTCTGATTGATAATCAGGTCGGTATATGCAACGTACTCGCCCTGCTGCTCCGTAACCTGCGGATGCGGCGGCTGCTCGTGGAGCGGCTCGGTGGGCGGATTCTCCTGACGGATTCTTCGAAGCACGGCCTTAACGCGTGCCACCAGCTCCTTCGAGTCGAAAGGCTTCATCATGTAGTCGTCGGCGCCGAGCTCGAGGCCGAGCACCTTATCGAAGATTTCGCCCTTCGCGGAAAGCATGATAATCGGAGTATCGGATGTCTTGCGGATCTGCCGGCACACTTCGTAACCGTCGATTCCCGGAAGCATCAGATCGAGGAGAACCAGGTTCGGCTCAAACTCGGCAAACTGCTTTACGGCTTCCTCGCCGTCCCCGACAATCCGGGTCTCGAAGCATTCCTTTGTCAGATAAAGGGCAATCAGCTCCGCAATGTTGTTGTCGTCATCCACAATCAGGATTTTCTGTTTCTCCGCCATGTCTCTCCTCCTTTACTCTTTGAACACCACTTCCGTCGAGCCGTAGTCCGGCGACAGGGTGTAGGATTTTACGTATTTGGTCTTGCGGCAATGGTTCTGTACGGCCTGCCGCACGGCTCCCGTACCGCGTCCGTGGATGATCGTCACCTTCGCGAGGTGCGCAAGGAACGCGTCATCCAGGTATTTGTCAAGTTCCGCTACCGCTTCGTCCACGCGCTTTCCGACAAGGTTCAGCTCGGGACTTATGGTCAGCGCCTTGGAAGCGATTCCCGAAGCCACATGGACCTTCTTCGAATTGTCCTCCTTCGGGGTTTCAAGAAGCGCCAGGTCGCTGATGTTGACTTTGGTCGTCATGATTCCCATCGTCACGAAGCAGTCGCCCTTCGCGTTCGGAAGCGTATGCACCGTGCCGTTTACATTCATGCTGAGGACAAGCACGTTATCGCCGATATGGAAATCCGCTGCCTTATGGTCGGCCTTCTTCTCCGCCTTCTTAAGGGTTTCCTTCGGAGCAATTTCACTGAGCTTCTCTCTTGCCTTTCGGCGTTCGTCCTCGAGGGCGGCCATGTTGCCGGTGCCGCCGAGCTTGTTGATCCGGCGGATCGTTTCGTCCGCGAAGTCCTTCGCCTCCTGCACGATCTGTCCGGCCTCGCTCTTCGCTTCCGTAAGGATTCGGTCGCGCCGCTCTTCGATCGATTTGTTCTTCTTCTCCCATTCCGCCCTGTCTACGGCCGCTTCCCTGCGGTCAGCTTTGGCGGCGGCGAGTTCTTCCTCCAGCTTCTTACGGGTGTTCTCAAGCCCCGCAATCATATCTTCAAAGCTCTTGTCACGGATGCCGATGAAGGAATCCGCGTCTTTGATGATCGAATCCGAAAGCCCGAGCCGTTTCGAAATCGCGAACGCGTTGCTCTTCCCGGGAATTCCGAGAAGCAGCCGGTAGGTCGGTCTAAGCGATTCCACATCGAACTCGCAGCAGGCGTTGATCACGCCCTCTGTCGTCATCGCGAACACTTTAAGCTCCGCATAGTGCGTCGTTGCCATCGTACGGATGTCAAACCGGTGCAGGAACGTAAGGATTGCCATCGCAAGCGCCGCTCCCTCGGTCGGGTCGGTACCCGCGCCGAGCTCGTCGAACAGCACAAGAGAATCCTCCTGCGCCGCCTCGAGTATCTTTACGGTATTCGTCATATGGGAGGAAAATGTGGACAGCGACTGCTCAATGCTCTGCTCGTCGCCGATATCCGCATACACCTCCGGAAAGATTCCGAGAATCGTTCCCGACTGCGCCGGAATATGAAGTCCGGCCTGTCCCATTAATGCGAACAGTCCGACGGTCTTTAAGGAAACCGTCTTACCGCCGGTATTCGGTCCGGTGATCACGACCATCGAATAGGTCTGCCCGAAGGAGATATCAATCGGGACAACCTTCTTCGGATCGATAAGCGGATGTCTGCCCTTTATGATCTTCACGGTGCGGTCATCCGAGAAATCCGGCCTTACGGCCTTCATCTCTCTTGCAAGCTGCGCTCTCGCGAAGATAAAATCAAGTTCGGTCATCGCCTCGCGGTCATAGCGGAGCGATTCCGTCCACGGAGCGAGCATCTCGGAAAGCGCGGCAAGCACCTTCTGAATCTCTTCCGTTTCCTTTACCTCCAGTTCCCGGAGCTCGTTGTTCAGATTTACAATCTCGATCGGTTCGATGAAAGAGGTCGAGCCCGAGCTGGACTGGTCGTGAACCATGCCGGAAACCTGGTTTTTGTATTCGCTTTTATACGGCAGGCAGTACCGGCCGTCGCGCATCGTAATGAGCGCGTCCTGAATCATTCCCGCCTGGGAAGCCGCCGAAAGAATCGAACCGAGGCGCTCACGGATCTTGTCGCTTGTCGCCTTCATCTTTCTGCGGACGCTCTTCAGTCCGGGGCTTGCGTCATCCGCAATCTCCTCTTCCGAGATAATGCATCGGCTGATTTCGAGTGCCTCTGCCTTCCGCTCCTCAAGGAGTTCGAATTTCTCCGAAAGCGAGTCCGCAGGAAAGTCGTCGCCGCGGTCCCCGGGACAGCCGTAGGATTTGGCGCGGGCAACCGCCGAAAGGAGCGACCCGATGCGAAGTAGCTCCGGAATCTGCAGACAGCCGCCGCGATCCAAGCGAAGCAGGCTCTCGCCGACATCCGGAATGCCGCTGAAGGAAAGAGTCCCCTTCAGGTTCAGCCGGTTCAGCGCGTCGGCCGTCTCGGTCTGCAGCCGTTCCGCGTCCTCTTTGGTATCTGCGGGAACCAGCTCCCCGCAGCGTTTGCGCCCGAGGTCCGACCCCGCATGATGCACAAGCATCTCGCGGATCTTGTCGAACTCAAGCGTTCTTAATGCTTTTTCATTCATAACAAATCCCCATAAACCGCCTTACCATGTGAGGCGGTGCAATTCCCCCGTACACTTCATCCCGGCGAAATCCTGCTGCCTTAACGCCTCGTACAAAACGATGGCAGCCGCGTTGCTCAGATTCAGAGAGCGCGTCTCTCCGATCATCGGGATGCGGATACAAGTCTCTTCATGGTCCTTGAGAATCTCCTCCGGAATGCCGGCGCTTTCCTTGCCGAACATCAGAAAGCAGTCCGCGTCAAATGTAACGGCTGTATAGGCGCGTCTTGCCTTCGTCGTGGCATAGAACACCTTCGCTCCCGGGTTCCTAGAAAGAAAGTCCTCGTAATTCTCGTAGACCGTAACGTCAAGTTCTTTCCAGTAGTCCATCCCCGCGCGCCGCAGGTGCTTTTCGTCAAGCGAAAACCCAAGCGGCTTAATGAGATGAAGCCTGGTTCCTGTTGCAACACAGGTGCGGCCGATGTTCCCGGTGTTGGCGGGAATCTCCGGCTCAAGTAAAACAATATTCACAATAAACTCCAATCAGGCGTTCGCATTTGCCGCGCATACTTCAGAGCTCACACTCTCCGCACAAGGCTTCAGGCGTTCTTCTCTTCGCGAAGCTTCGTAACGAACGCTCTGAGGCGGTCAAGTGCGCGCTTCAGGTTCTCAAGCGAATACGCATAGGAAATCCGGAGGAAGCCTTCGCCACAGTCGCCGAACGCGTTTCCGGGAACAATCGCCACCTTCTGCTCCGAAAGCAGTCTTGTCGCGAATTCCTCGCTCGTCATGCCGAATTCGCGGATGCACGGAAATACGTAAAATGCGCCGTAAGGCTCAAAGCAGGGAAGACCCATCTCGCGCAGTTCATGTACCACGAAACGGCGGCGTTTGTCGTAGGAATCCCGCATCATCGCGACGTCCTCATCGCCGTTCTTCATCGCTTCGATTGCGGCATACTGGCTCATCGTCGGCGCGCACATGATCGCGAACTGATGGATCTTCGTCATCTGCTTAATAATCTCCGCAGGGCCGCAGGCGTAGCCGAGTCTCCAGCCGGTCATCGCGTGGCCCTTTGAGAAGCCGTTGATCACGATGGTCCGCTCACGCATACCGGGGAAAGAAGCAATCGAAACGTGCTTCTGCTCATAGGTCAGCTCGCTGTAGATCTCGTCGGAAAGAACGACAATGTCCTTCTCCACGCAGATTTCGGCAATCTCCCGAAGGTCCTCCTCGGTCATGATGGCACCGGTCGGATTGTTCGGGAACGGAAGCACGAGAAGCTTCGTCTTATCGGTAACCGCCGCGCGGAGTTCCTCCGCAGTCAGGCGGAATTCATCTTTCTCCTGAAGCTCGATAACCACCGGAACGCCCTGCGTCAGAATGACACACGGTTCATAGGAAACATAGCACGGCTGCGGAATGATAACCTCCTCGCCGGGGCATACCATGGCGCGGATTGCAAGGTCAATCGCTTCACTTCCCCCGACCGTGACCAGAATCTCGCTCTTCGGCTCGTAGGAGAGCCCGTAACGGCGGTTCAGAAAATTCGAAATCTCGGTGCGGAGCTCGGGAAGTCCCGCATTGCCGGTATAGTGCGTTTTCGCTTTCTCGAGGGAATAGATGCCTTCCTCACGGATGTGATACGGTGTCGCAAAATCCGGCTCGCCGACACCGAGGGAGATGGCATCCTTCATCTCATGAACAATATCGAAAAATTTACGGATGCCGGAGGGCTTGATGCCCACTACGGCAGGGTTTAACGGGTTTCTCACGGGGTAATCAACATCCTTTCGTCTTCCTGTCTTGTTACAAGCGGAATGCCGTGCTCCTTATACTTCTTCAGCACGAAATGCGTTGCGGTGGAAAGCACGGATTCCATCGGGGCAAGCTTCCCGGAAACGAATTCCGCGACGCTCTTAAGGCTGGAGCCGCGAAGCATCACCGTCAGGTCAAAGCCGCCGCTCATCAGATAAACCGCCTCCACTTCGTCAAACTGGTAAATCCTCTCGGCAATTTCATCAAAGCCTTTGCCGCGCTGCGGGGTTACCTTCACCTCAATCATTGCCGTAACCTGGTGCTTATCGGTCTTGTCCCAGTCAATCAGCGTCGGATATCCGCAGATGACGAGCTCCTCTTCAAGGCGCCGTATCTCCGCCGCCACCTTCGCCTCGTCTTCGCCGAGCATCACGGCAAGTTCCTTCGCCGTAAGTCTCGCGTTCTGATCCAGACTCTCCAAAATCCGCATTGCCAATTCCATAACTAAATCCTCCGCTTTCTTTTCGTTCTTTCGGAAAATGTGACTTTTATAATTTTCTTTCCGTTCCGTCGGAAATGTGATTCTCTTCTCCGGAATCCTCAGCCTCCGCGGTACGGTTCCAGATACCGCACCTCTTCGCCGTTATGAAGTTCCTTCGCGTTCGTATCGGTAAGGCGTCCGATGTCCGCCGCTTCGATATCTTCCTTCCACAACGCGTTCAGAAGTTTCTCCGGGTCATCGGTTACCATCAGGATGCATCCGCCCGAACCGATCTGATACGGGTCAATGTCAAGTTCCTCGCAAACCTCGATCGTCTTCTGGGAAATCGTGATGTCCGGAAGGTTAACGCATAAACCGGTCCGGATTCTTCCGCTCATCGCGTAAAGCCCCGCGTAAACACCGCCGTCCCCTAAAGCGTACATATACGAAACACCGTTCCGATACCCGGTCTCGCAGGCTTTTCTTTGGTCAAGTCCCTCTGCTAACTGCGGAATCTCATTAAGAAAGTGTTTCGGGTACTTCGCCGAAAGCCTCTCTTTATTCGCCTCGTACAGAAGGAGCGTTTCCTCGCCGCCGGCAAGGCCGGTGAGGATGATGTGATACTCCTGCTCGGAATCCGAAGATTCTGTGGCATCAGCCGCTTCCGAAGCTTCCCTTGCAGCACCGGCTGCTTCCGAGGCTTCCTCAGCGTTTCCGTCGACCGCAAGCCCTCCGAACACCGTCGCGGTCGCCGTTACCGTGCTCGCATCGGTTCTTACGATCGAGACGTCCGAAAGCTCCGTCACCGCGTACGCTTCACGCATGTACGCCCTTAGCTCGCTCTCCGGCATATCCTCGGGTACCGTCAGCGAAAGCGTCATGCTTTCCGCCTGTCTTCCCCGGGCCGCCAGAATGTTCCACGCCCGAATCACCGAAAGTCTTGTGATCAGAGGATTCCTGCCACTAAGCGTCGCATTGGCCGCCGCAATCGCGCGGTCATTCGCTGCTGCCATACGGACACACTCCGAAACCGGCATTCCGTCCTTCCGCCCTGCGTACGGACGTGCCAGAAACTTCTCATTTCCGGTCCTTGCAACAAGCCGTTCGAATTCCGCCGCACCGATGCTTCCGACTGCCATAAATCCTCCGTCTCCGATATTTCCCCATTATCGATTCATTATATCACATTTCGGGCATAAGTATCAAGTGTCGGTTTCCCTTCCCGCAAGGGAAAAAAGAAGGGCGCGCTCCCAACGGAACACGCCCTGCCCGAATGATTCAGTCAGACTCATTCACCCCAGTATTCGATTGACTCCATGGTTCGCCCTGATACGCCGAAGAGTTTCATCATGAAATCCTCCCTTTCATGGAACATCTGTATGATCGTAACCTTCCCGGGGGTGAAGCGATAGACAAGATAATGCTGATGCGTAAATATATACCAGTAATCCGTGCCGATATTATACATTTCGGCAATACTCGTCCCGCTCTTTTCGTATTCAGCAAGAATATCGGCATCCGAGAGGATTCCACCGAGAACATCCTGTGCGGTTTTTTCATCAAAATGCTCTGTCAGCCATTTCCTTAACGATACTAACTTTCTTCGCACAAGCGGGGAATACTCCAGTTTATTCATGTCTCAGACGCCCAATTCCTTTTTTAAGTCTTCTGCGGATATCGCACCCTCTTCGGCAATCGACTTCTCGCCTTTTGCCATCTCAAGCTGGAAGCGGTATAAAGCCAGCTGTTTCTCAAGCTCATCCAGCTCTTTGGAATTAATCAGAGTAATCTGATCATATCCGTTCTTCGTAAGATAAACACGACTTCCGTATCGCACTTTTTTAATCACATTCGAATAGTTTCGCAATTCCGAAACAGGCAAAATCGTCGGCATAGTCTCTCTCCTACCTTCGTATTAATCTCTTGCAATTGTATCATATCATATTCGGGCAGTATTTGCAACATAATTTGCGTGTATATTATACAGCGCAGTTGCGAAAAATGTGATAAGTCCTTGACAATCGGGGTGTTTTTTCCGATAATGAAACCATATTAACCAAAGGGGGATTTCATCCATGGAAAGAAAGAAAAACAGAGGTTCCGCCATTGTCGGAGTTATATTCGTTCTCGCGCTTGTGGGAATCGGCGTAGGCGTGTTCTTCTTCATCCGTGCCAGAAAGTACGATCCCGGTACGTTTGAAAACAATTCCTACAAAAACAAGTGGGCGGCGGTTCAGTTCACGGCTCCCGAAGGATATACGTCCGGGACGCAGGTGCAGGACGGCGAAACGCTTTATTACTTCACCAAAGGTTCCAATATCGTCATGATTATGACGACAGACCAAGATACCGATGTGGACCGCGGTCTTGAGGAACTGAAGGCAACGCTTATGGGCGTGTCCTCCACCACTCAGAAGCTCGGTGTCAAAATGGACGTCAAGGATACTTCCAGCAAGATGATTGCCGGCAAATCCTACAAATACGTTCAGATTTCGTTCGGAACGGGCGGCATTACCCAGTACATTGATTTCTACGGCCGTAAAGTGCACGGAAACGGTATCTGCATCATTGCTGTCTCCAGCAATTCGCTTTCGGGCATCGACGAACTCATTTCGAAATTCAAGAAGTATTGATTTCTGTAAGCATTCACGATAACCAAACGCCCCGGTCACAAGCGTGACCGGGGCATTTTTTCGTTCTTCCATACTCTATTTAATCGTTTCTTTTCGCAACGCTACCGTCTCTCGCGAAGCTCGAGAAGCACCGTCACCGCGCTTACAACCGCGGCGGCTGCTGCCATCACAAAGAGGGGCGTGGCGTTGAAGGTTTCGAGATAATAATCCGGCGGCAGGATCTTACGAAGGTATGTCACCACCGGAAGAATCTTCTTCAGATCAAGAATGATCGGGCAGCACAGGTAGCTTGCGACGGCAAGGATCGGAATCGCGGCGCATATGGCATTTACCGAAGGAACAATGACGCGGAGAATCTCGCAGACGCCCGTGACGAAGATCACGTAAAGAAGCATCACGAAGATTTCTTTGAAGATGTTCCCGGCAAGCCCCGCGATCAGAATACAGACAAGACCGACAACCGAAGCAAGCAGCGTCGGCAGGAACAGCGAGCCGTAGTTGATGACCGGACGCTTTTCGTAGCTCATGACCTTGAAACGGCCCTCGGCGTTGTCCTGGAACCAGAACACAAGGCCCGCAAGCCCCGCAAGGAGCACGAACAGGGCAACCGTTCCGCGGATCGGCTTCGTGAGGTAATTCTCCTCCATCACCTCTTCGTAGGAGACTTCGGTGTTCGTGTAGTAATCCTGATAGGAAACCGTAAACAGCGAGCCCGCCTCATCCTGCTTTGCAAGGTTTTCTCTTATGATTGGCCGGATTTCCTCGTCCGAAAGCTCAAGGCCGCTCCGGTTCACGAGATAATCGGCGATGTAATCCTCCATGATTCCCGAGTACACCGCAACCGTCACGAATTCGTTGACGAACGGCGCGTACTGACTTGTGTCGGAGACGACCATCGTAACGGCGCCGTCCCATTTGCGGCTTAAGAAACGCTCCTGCATGTCCTTCGGGAAGATGTAACCGACCTCGGCGCGTCCCGCAATGACGTCGCTGTACAGATCGTCTTCCGAATCCGTCATATAAAACCGCGCGGCGCAGTCGAAGTTTACAAGCTGCTCCGCCACGCGCTTCGCGTAATCGTCGCTCCCCTTCGGCACGTAAATGCAGGCGCGGAGCGTGCCGTCATCCTTCGAAATGATGAACCGGTAGCCGACAAGGATTACCGGCAGCAGCACGAGAATGATCACGAAGGACGGCTTTTTCATAAGGCGCTTCGTCATGAGAAGCAGCCACATACCCATTCGTTTCACTGGTTCCACCTCCTCTTTCCGACCGAGATGGCCATCGAAGCGATGAGCACACCGGCCGCCTCGCAGATGACGATTGCGAGGAGCCTCATATCAACGGCGTGCGTCATTCCGTTCTTCATCACATTTAACATCCGTGCCGTCGGCAGATAGGCTCCGAGCACGCGTATCTTCGCAGGCAGATAAGCCGCAGGAGCAAGAAGCCCCGAGGCGTAGCCCATGATCATTACGATCAGGAAAAGCAGCAGAATTCCGCCGATCTGATTGGCGGCAAATGTGTATACAAACACGACGATCGCCGCAGCCAGAAGCAGCACCGGAAGCCCGCACAAAAACCAGTATCCGACCTCCCCGGCGGTCGAAAGGTCCATCACCGCGGTGAAACTTTCGGGATGCGCGAAGAACCAGCCGAAGAACGCGGCAAATACGACACAGTACAATACGGTGAACAGCGTCAGCACGGCAAGATACCGTATCGCGAGCAATTTCGCCGTTCCGATCCGGTGGAGCGCGAGCTGGTTTTCAAAGGCAATCGGGTCGCCCTTTAAAAGCGGGCCGCAGCTGATTCCGCCGAGGAGCAGAAGAAGCACCAGCGCCGCGCAGACATAATACTGCACGACCGTCTGGTTGCCGGTTCCCGACGCGGAGTCCTTCGCATAGAAGTTCTCACGGGAGACCGCGAAATCGAAGAACATGTTCTGCGTATCGTATTCCACGCGGTCAATGTCCTGCTCGGTCGAATCCTCGGGCATTCCCGCGATCAGTGTCGACGTATAGATTCCGGCCTGCGTCTTCCCTAGAAGGCCTCCCGCAATGTCCGCAAGTCCCGCAATCAGGCGGTTGCTGAAGCCGTCCACGCGGGGGATGTAAAGCTGCGCGTGCAGATCCTCGTGCCCGGTAATCGCGGTGCCGATGAAGTGGTCCGGGAACAGAATGGCGCCGGCGTAGCGGCCGTCCTTCATGCCCGCCACCGCGTCCTCTTCGTCGGTCTCAAGGAACGAGCAGAGCGCTTCCACGCTGGAGGCGGACTCCAAAACATCCAGTCCAAAGGTCCGGAGGAACTCGTTATCATGCAGAACAAGGGCAACCGTCATATCCTGCTCGGCGACCTTTTTGTCCGTCACGAGGGCGCAGAACACCACCACAACACCGATCAGGGCCGTCAGCAGAAAGACTCCCAGAAAGTATTGCGGCAGAATTCTTAACGTTCGCTTTTCTTCCATTCGGACCAGTGTCCCGGTCAGTTTCATGGCGTCTGCTCCTTAGGGGCGCAATGCCCCGGTTTAATCACTTAAGGTCCCCAAAGCGGGTCCCCGGTTTATTCCGTTCGGGGCCCTTAAAACATATCCCCGATATACTCTAAATAGCTGTCGAGATTATCCTTCACTTCTTCGTAGAAGGCTTCCCACTCCTCTTCGCTCATGCGGTTCACGTCGAGAAGCTGCTTCGGCGGGGAGGTGGTGAAGTCATCCTCCTTCGGCGAAACCGTGAATCTCCATGTGAGGTTCAGCGTCGAGCCGGAGAAGGTATCCCAGAATTTCATCTTCTTGAAATTCATCGCGTATTCTTCCTCGGGCTTCACTTCGCCTTCGGCTTCCATTCCACCGACCGAAGTGCCGTTCCAGAATGTCTTCGCCGCCACGTCAAGCTTCTTACCCTTCGGGTCGTAATCGCTCTGAATCTGAATCGCGTATTCCGAGCCGTCAAGCGCAAGTGAACCGTCCCAGCGGGAACGGATGCCGTACGCGTTCTTCACGGTATTCTTGCTGACGGTAAGCGAGATCGGATTTTCCGGAAGTCCGATCTCCGCCGTGATCGTAAAACGGTCCTGCGGGTCGGTATCGCCGCTTGCTTCATAGGAAAATGTGAGAGGAACGATCGTCCCGCGGAAATCAATCTCGGTCGCGAAGGAGACAGAAATCAGTTCCCCGCGCCTCGTGATATAAAGCATTGCCTCAACGACCTCCGAACCTTCCGCAGGCTTAAAGTCCTCCGCGGAAAAGCCGGTCACCGAACGGACGCGCTTGCAGATCTCTTCGGTGTCGATTTCGGCATGGTAGCCGTAGCTTAATATATACTCGCCGCCGACATGGAATTTCTCCTGCACGCGGCGTCCCGAAGCGTTCTTCGCCTCGGTGAAGCGGATCTTCGCGAGCAGGTTGTCCATTGCCTTGTCGTAGCCTTCGCCGAAGTACTGAAGCGGCGAATTGCCGTCAATGAACCGGGACAGGATTGAAAGAATCTTATACTTCGTAAGCACCCCTTCGACGCTGTCACGGGTGCCGTCGCGGCTTTCCTCCGGAAGGAGACTCCAGCCTGCGTTATCGTACCAGGTATCGAACAGTTCCCGATAGGAGAACGTAAGCCCTTCCTTCGCAAGTCTCGGGGACGCAAGCGTCATCTCGCTCTCATTGCCCCAGAGCCGAAGCAGCACGAGCCGGATGCTGCTTAACGTGACGGCGACCTTCGCGTGGAAGCCCTCGTCCTTCTTCGATTCAACGGTAAATCCCACACCTACCCCCGAAGGAATATCCCCGGGCTCCATTCCGACAAGCCCGACGAGGTTATAAAGGTCGGTATCCTCATCCGCTTCAATCGAGTCGATTGCGAGTACCGTGTCGATTGTGAAATCCTTACTTTCAAGCGTCTTTCGGACCGCATCCAGACCGAGCGACTTAATAAGCGGATCCCCGCCGCCGAAGCTGTCCGTTACGGCATCCTTGATCGCCGCGCGGCAGAACGCCCCGGGTTCCTTCGGACGGAAACGGATAACAAGGGCAATCACCGCAACAATCAAAAGAAGCCCCGCCGGAATGATCCACCAAAGCGGGGTTGCTTTTTTTCGTTTCGATTGTCCTTCATAAACGGCGTACCCGTTCTCATCGAAAGGCGGCCGCACGCTGTGCTCGTTCATGGTCGTCCTCTCTTACACGATTGCCTTCAAGAGCGCATCTCCGCGAAGGGACGGATCCTCCTCGTGGAATACACCCTGCTTCATAATAAGGATCCGGTCGCACAGATCGAGCTCCTGCTCGTCGTGCGTCGTGATCAGAATAATGCCGTTCCGCTTCTTGTACTCCGCCATGTAGTTGCGGATGGAAGCCTTACAGAGAAGGTCCAGTGCCGCGCTCGGCTCGTCCATAATAAGAACAGGCGGGTCGGTGGCCACCGAACAGCCGATGCTCAGACGCTTCTTCATGCCGCCGGACATGTTGGAAACCTTCACGTTGATGAATTCCTTGATGCCGAGCATCGCAAGAACGCCGTTCTCAAGCTCCTCATCCATGTCGTACGGGCTGTCGCAGTACCAGAGGCGCAGGTTGTCGCGGGCGGTCAGCTCGGGAATCAGCGGATTCTCCTGCGGAACGTATCCGACAATCCGCTCGCGCTCCTTGGGTTCACGGAACATGTTATGTCCGAACGCGCGGAATTCGCCGGCATCAGGGCGCAGCGTTCCCGCAAGAATGGACAGAAGCGTGGATTTGCCGCAGCCGTTCGCCCCGGCAATCGCGATGCACTCGCCCTGCTTTGCGGTGAAGCTGATGTCCGAAAGAACCTGCTTCTTTCCGTATCGTTTCGAAATGTGTTCAACTTCTATCATAGGATTACCTTAATGCTGCGAAAAGGCATACGAACATTGCCAGTACAAGAACGATTGCAAGAACCCGAACGATGATCACCTGGTTCTTCTTGTTGAAAAAGTTCATGGTGCTTCCTCCCTTACCGAACTCCCCTTAACGGGTTACTCTAATAATATATGATATCTGCGTGAAATGCAAGGATTAGCGTTTCACTCCCGCCGCAGTGTGGCATTTGCCGATATGTCCTACCATACTTCGACGCGCGTCGCGAAACGGTTCATGACGTCGCGGTCATGCGTGATGAAAAGATAGGTCAGCTTGTAGCGGTCATGCAGGTCCGCAAGAAGCGCAAGAATCTGCTCCTGAACGGTCACGTCAAGGGCCGAAACCGGCTCATCAAGAACAAGGATGTCAGGCTGCGACATCAGCGCCATTCCGATGGCCACGCGCTGTCTCTGTCCGCCCGAAAGGTCGGTAATCTTCCGCTCAGCGTACTCTTCGGTAAGCCCGATAGCGGAAAGCATTTCCTTCGCCCTGGTAGCCCGCTCCTCCTTCGGAACCTTTCTTATGCGGAGAGGCTCCTCTAAAAGCCACTGCACGCTTCTGGACGGATTCAGGCTTCCGTAGGGATCCTGGAAAACCATTCCGACGCTTCCTCCGAGTTCGATCGTTCCGACAATGGGTTTAAGAAGGCCGCAGAGGCACTTCGCGAGGGTGGATTTGCCGGAGCCGCTTCGCCCGACGATTCCGTATACCTCGCCGCGGTGAACGGTCAGATTATAGTTTTCAAGCACCTTCGTGCGGTAGTTTAACGGGTTTCTGCCCCGCTTCTTTCCGAAATACATATGAAGATGCGACACCCTTACGATTTCTTCCGAATCTTCGGGAACCGTCATTGCGGACGCGAAGTCCGCGCCCTTCGACGCCGCGATCAGCTTCTTCGTGTAGTCCTCTGCGGGCGTTTCGAAGATTTCCTCGCTCTTGCCTTCTTCGGCGATCAGGCCGTCATGGAACACGAGCACGCGGTCGCAGAGCCGCTTCACGATCGAGAGGTCATGCGAAATGAACAGAATCGCCGTGCCGTACTTCTTCTGAAGCCTTGTAAGAAGGTTAAGGATCTGCTCCTGTGTTTCCGCATCGAGCGCCGTCGTGGGCTCGTCGCAGATCAACACCTTCGGATGGTTGAGCATCGCCATCGCGATCATGATC
>JAEEGG010003530.1_pt1 | contig 38937 bp, 35 predicted proteins | sample 9134161 | NCBI WGS metagenome assembly JAEEGG01 (sample SAMN16246543, study PRJNA631951) | gut metagenome | biome: gut microbiome; feature: rumen; material: CR-attached | host: Bos | place: Iran: Karaj | collected 2018-10 | reverse complement strand
ATATTATTGGTGGAAAGATAGTTATTATAACTAAAAACGCTATCTTTGCACGATGAAAAATTACGACTTGATAGCAATATTGGGCCCTACAGCCACGGGAAAGACTGCTTTGGCGGCTCATTTGGCGGACAGATTGGACACAGAAGTTATCTCTGCCGACTCACGCCAGGTGTATCGCCGTATGGACTTAGGTACGGGCAAGGACTTGGTGGACTATGAGGTGAATGGGCGGCATATCCCCTATCATCTGATAGACATTGCCGAACCTGGTACGAAGTATAATGTGTATCAGTATCAGCAAGATTTCATCAAGGCGTATGAGGATATCAAGAGTCGGGGGAAGTTGCCTATTGTGTGCGGTGGTTCAGGCTTATACATAGAATCGGTGCTCAGAGGCTATCGCTTGGAGGATGTGCCTGAGAACAAGGAACTGAGGCAAAGCCTGGAGGGGAAACCTCTGGAAGAACTGACGGAGATACTGAAGACGTATAAGACTCTGCATAACTCGACGGATACTGACACTGCCAAACGTGCCATCCGTGCGATTGAGATTGCAGATTACTACGAGAAGCACGGCTTGGAGCAAACCTCATCAGGCAATCAGCCTTTGTTCAACCCTTTAGTGATTGGCGTGAGCATAGACCGAGAGTTACGTAGGGAGAAGATTACGAGGCGTTTGAAGCAACGACTGGAGGAAGGAATGGTGGATGAAGTGAGGCGTTTGTTGGAGGAAGGCATTCCTGCCGAGGATTTGATTTATTATGGATTGGAGTACAAGTTCCTGACGCTTTATGCCACAGGGCAACTGAGTTATGAGGAGATGTTCAGCCAACTGGAGATTGCGATTCATCAGTTTGCCAAAAGGCAAATGACGTGGTTCCGAGGTATGGAACGTAGAGGGGTGAAGATTCATTGGGTGGAGGCGACTTTGCCGATGGAATTAAAGATAGAACAAATTATTCATTTGATTGACAATTGACAATTGACAATTGAATGAACAATGATAAATGAAGAATGAACAATGAAGAATAATATGGATAATAATGGTCAATCGTCACTTTTTGGAGCAGCGAGTGCCAAAGATGCTTGCATCTATTTGGCTGAGTTGCGACAAAAGTCATGGAACGAAGTAACATAAACTCTAAAATAGTATGAAAAAAGACAGATACCATGGAAATGACCTGATCAGGATCGCCATCATCATCGGTGACTTCCTGTTGCTTAACCTGCTGGTATATTTGTGCCTGGAGCAGTTCGACGATAAAACGCCGGACTACTTCATGGACCATAATGCCGTGGTGGTCATGGTGGCAAACTTCGCCATGTTGGTGGCGGAGTATTTCTTCAATACCATCGCCTATCACCGTCGACTCAGCGCCATCGACCTGTTGCGGCGAGTATTCATGTTGTCGGCCACACAGTCGGCACTGATGTTCTTCCTGCTGCGTTCCATCAGCCGCGGAGGAGGTTTCTTCAAGTTCATGTACTATTTTGCTGGCTTTCTGTTTATAGGCTTGTTGCTGGCACGACTCATTGAGCGAGGCATTATCCTCTACCTACGAGCAAAAGGTAAGAACACGCAGAGCATCTTGTTTGTCGGCAACGACCCTGCAAACCTCATGCTCTACCATGACATGTTGGAAAACTCCTCGGCAGGCACCTATGTCAAAGGCTATTATGCCGACGAACCCATCGAAAATGCACCCGAGCAGTTTGTCCATCTGGGTAATCTGCAACAGCTTAATGCTCAGATGGAAGAAGACAAGGACAAGACCAATCTGGGCATCGACTTGTTGTTCTGCTGTTTGTCGCACGACGAATCAGCGTTCATCAACCGTGTGATACATTTCTGCGACAACCATGTTGTACATTTCTACTATGTGCCGCGCATGAGCGGAAACCTCCATCTGCGCCTCATCCCCGAGCTCTACGGCGATGTCACGTTGTTCACCAATCGTCGTGAGCCACTCACGTTCATTGAGAACAAATTCCTGAAGCGCACCTTCGACATCGTCGTGAGTGCCCTTACCTGTCTGGTGCTGTTGCCCTTCCTGCCTATTATCGCCCTGATCATCAAGATGCAGAGTCCCGGTCCTCTGTTCTTCGTCCAGAACCGTACGGGTCTCAACGGACATACGTTCAAATGCTATAAGTTCCGTTCTATGCATGTCAACAACCAGGCTGACACCCTGCAGGCCACCAAGGACGACCCGCGCAAGTTCCCGTTTGGCGAGTTCATGCGCAAGACCAATATCGATGAGTTCCCACAGTTCTTCAATGTGTTGAAGGGCGACATGAGCATTGTCGGCCCCCGTCCTCATATGATGCTCCACACGGAAATGTATGGTAAGCTTATCGATAAGTACATGGTGCGCCATTTCTGCCGTCCTGGCATCACGGGTTGGGCGCAGGTCACAGGCTTCCGTGGTGAGACGAAGGAGCTCTGGCAGATGGAAGAGCGCATCAGGCGCGACATCTGGTATCTCGAGAACTGGACTTTCTGGCTCGACCTCAAGATTATCCTCAAGACTGCCATCAGCATCCTGATTCCCGACAAGAAAGCATATTAGGAGCCCCAAACCCAATGGGAAGGGGAAGTTGAGAAGGTTGAGAAGGTATAGAAGGTATAGAAGGTAGAGAAGGTAGAGAAGGTAGAGAAAGTGAAGAAAGTAAAGAGACCCATTAAGTTATGATAGTAAAGGATTTTGAAGATTTATTAATCTATCAGCAGTCACGGGAGTTGGCGAAGCTGGTATATGAGATAACCAAAACATCTGAGTTTAAATATGACACTCGTTTTGTCCAACAAATCCGAGCATCTGCAGGCTCTGTTTGCGATAATATTGCAGAAGGATTTGAGCGTCAGGGAACCAAGGAATTCAAGAATTTCTTGTATATTGCAAAAGGTTCATGTGGAGAACTAAGGAGTCAACTTAATAGAGCTCACGATGTAGGTTTTATATCAGACGAAATCTATGAGAATATGTATGGTGAATGCAAAAAGATCAGTGCAGGAATTCTGCATTTGATACAGTCTCTCAAATCATTCGACCATCCAGGTTCAAAATACCAATAACCCTCTCCACCCTCTCCACCCTCTCCACCCTCTCCACCCTCTCCACCCTCTCCACCCTCTATACCCTCTTAACATCATCTCTATGAACCTATTACAAAAACTTACCAACTGGTATTTCAAGCGTGAGGCACTCCCTTATTGGTGTGTGTTCATCTTCGACTGTGCAGCCACCTTCTTGGCAGGCTTGATAGTCTTCTGGGCTTACCATAAGACCCTCTACAACATTGCACACTTCTGGGGCATTGTCCACACCATATTTATATATGTGTTCATCGCCATGATAGGATTCCGCACATTCCGGACCTATAGTGGCGTGCTGCGCTATTCGTCGTTCGTCGACCTCCAGCACATTGCCTATGCCAACATCCTGTCGTTGATGGTGGCCATCTTGGCTCACTATCCCCTATATCAGTTGCCGGCTCCCTTGTTCGAACCCTTCCGAATCCGTCATCTCATAGTGATGTATGCCGTGTCCACAACCCTTATGTGGGCAGGACGTGTGCTGATTAAAGAGCTCTACGAACTCAGTTCCATTTCTAAAGGCGTTGCCAATGCCTTGGTTTATGGTGTGAAGGAAGGTGGTGTCGGCTTAGCAAAGTCCGTCCGTAACGAGAAACCCTCCAACTTCCATATCCGTGGATTCATCTCCCACAATGGTGATCTCAATGGACATCTTCTCATGGGTGTAGGTGTCTATCAGGTGGAGGATCTGCCGGATGTGCTCGACCGTTTCCGCATCCGTGCCGTACTTGTGTCTCCACAACTTAACAACGAGTTCCGTAACGACCAGCAGCTGCAGAGCATGCTCACCGATGCAGGTGTGAAGATCTACATGACCAAAGGCTATTCCGAGGGTACTGATATTGACAAGATGCAACTCAAGGAGGTGAGCATCGACGACCTGTTGCCACGCGACGAGATCAATGTCGATATGGAGAGCCTTGACAAGATGCTCAAGGGCCAGCGCATCCTCATCACCGGTTCCGCAGGCAGCATCGGTAGTGAGATGGTGCGCCAGATTGCTAAGTTTGCTCCCGCCGAGATGATGCTCATCGACCAGGCCGAAACTCCGCAGCACGACATCCGCTTGATGATGCGCAAGCAGTTCCCCGATATCAAGGTGCAAGCCGTTGTTACCAGCATCTGCAAGGAACAGCGTATGGAGCGCATCTTCTCCGACTTCCGTCCCGACTATGTCTTCCATGCTGCCGCCTACAAGCATGTGCCGATGATGGAGGACAACCCCAGCGAGAGCGTCCAGAACAATGTCCTCGGCACGAAGATCCTTGCCGACCTCAGCGTAAAATACGGTGTGAAGAAGTTCGTCATGATCTCCACCGACAAGGCCGTGAATCCCACGAACGTTATGGGTTGCTCCAAGCGCATCTGCGAGATCTATGTGCAGGCGCTGGACTCCTTTATAAAGAGGAGAGAGGAGAGAGGAGAGAGGAGAGAGAATACCTTAGACAAAACCACTGAACCCTTCTCAACAATTCAGAACAATTCTGAACACGAGCCGCAGGCCTCTGAACGTTTGAACCGCAGCTTTGCTGCCTCTCAACCTTTCTCAACCTCTCTCAACCTCTCTCAACTTCCCCCGCAGGGGTCTCCCTGCCAGTTCGTTACCACCCGCTTTGGCAACGTCCTCGGTTCCAACGGCTCCGTCATCCCGCTCTTCGAACGTCAGATCAAAGAAGGCGGTCCCGTCACCGTCACCGATCCTGAAATCATCCGTTACTTCATGCTCATCCCTGAGGCCTGCAAGCTCGTCCTCGAGGCTGGCACCATGGGCAACGGTGGTGAGATCTTCGTCTTCGACATGGGTAAGCCCGTGAAGATTGCCGACCTCGCCAAGCGCATGATCCTCCTCAGCGGTGCAAAGAATATTGAGATCAAGTACACCGGCCTGCGTCCTGGCGAGAAGCTCTATGAGGAGATGCTCTCCACCGAAGAGAACACTAAACCCTCGTTCCACGAGAAGATCCGCATCGCCACCGTCCGCGAGTACGACTTCGAGAAAGTCAGCCGCGACATCGACGACCTCATCTCCATCAGCCGCCAGTACGACGACATGGCCACGGTTCGCAAGATGAAAGAGATCGTCCCCGAATTCATCAGCAACAACTCCGTCTATTCCGCCCTCGATAGCAAATAAGAGACCTCCAGACCGCCCCCATTTAGTCGATATAGACCGAGCTGCTCACAATTTTTGACCACCTCAACAATCTTTAAAGAGGCAGAAAAATATGCAGAACAATAACCCAAAGATTATCATTGGTACCCAGAATGTGAACTTGGATTCTGAGTATGCCGATTGGATAGCGGATTTAATTCGGCGATACCGTGCGGCACAGGTAAAGGCTGCGGTGCGTGTTAACGGCGAAAAACTATTGTTCAACTGGGAACTTGGCCGTGACCTTGTGCAAAAAAAAGCCGAGGAACGTTGGGGCAGCGGCGTAGTAGAGCAGGTGAGCCTGGACCTCAGGCGAGAGTTTCCCGATGCAGAAGGCTTTTCCGCATCCAACCTGTGGAGGATGAAGAAGTGGTATCTGTTCTATAGTCAGGATAGTGATAATCTTCAACGGCTTCTCAGAGAATTGCCTGAAAAAAAACTTGCACGGCCCGTGCGAGAAATCCGGCAGACAGTTGAAAAACTCGCACGACCCGTTGCAGAAATACATCAAGTTGGTGCTATTTTTCCCAGACTCTTTGCTTTGGTACCTTGGGGACAACATATAGATATCGTATCTAAATGCAAGTCTTTGGATGAGGCTTTTTTCTATATTTGCGAAACCATTGAGAATGGATTGAGTCGCCCTGCTCTCCAAAATTGTATCAAAGCTAATCTTTTCCTGCACAAAGGTAAGATAGCGAACAACTTTTCCGAACACTTGCCGGCAATTCAGAGCCATCTGATACAGGAAGTTCTAAAAGAAAACTACGATTTCGGTTTTGCTACCGTGGAACATGAACTCTACGATGAGCATGAACTTGAAGAAGCATTGAGCCAAAGCGTCACAGACTTATTGCTCGAATTGGGAACAGGCTTTGCCTTTATCGGGCGGCAGCGTGAACTGATAACTGGTGACAACTCTCGCAAGATAGACCTTTTGTTCTACCACATTCGTCTGCGCTGTTATATCGTCTGTGAGCTGAAGGCTAAGCCGTTTGAGCCGGAATATGCCGGAAAACTTAATTTCTATGTCAACGCAGTTGACGACCTGCTGAAACAGGACGATGACAATCCAACGATAGGTCTTCTCATTTGCTCGGATATGTGCAAGGCTGATGTGCAGTGGTCGTTCCGGGGAGTGAGCACACCTATGGGTGTTGCGACTTATAACAACATCCGTATCAAAGATATGCTACCCACACAAGAGCAGTTGAAAGAACGGATGGAACTCCTGCAGCGGCAGTTACGTGAAACAAAACGATTGCTAGGTAAAAGAAAGAAGTGAGATATCAGAGATCAAAAGATGTACTTATGTTTCAAGGATTTAGGAATTTGGCACGCGCGCGTTCCAAATTTAATCTGGACACATTGTCGCAATTTTGAACCTTGAACGCTGTTTCGCAGCTCTTGAACGCAACTTTGCTGCTTTGAACCGCACCGCAGGTGCATTGAACGTCCGAAGGACATTGAACCGCAGCTCCGCTGCTTTGAACAGCGCTTTAGCGCATTGAACCGCAGCTCTGCTGCTTTGCGCTCGGCTATGCCGCTTTCGTAGCTTGCCGGAGAAAGAACTGCGACCACGTCGCCTTGAAACTTTAAACTTCTATATATGCAAGACATTGTAAAGAACGATCCCTCTAATGGGCTGATTCCGTTAGAGGAAGTAGAGAACAAAATTGTTGTTATCCGCAAGGTAGAAGTGATTGCCGATGCAGATGTGGCGGCACTCTATGGAGTGGAGACAAAGCGTGTTAACGAGGCTGTCAGGAATAATCCGGATAAGTTTCCTCTACATTACATGTTTGAACTGACTAAAAGTGAGTTGCATGATTTGCGGTCGAAAATTTCGACCACAAAAGTTTCAACTAAGAGCCGAAATGCAACAAAAGTCTTCACAGAAAGAGGACTCTATATGTTGGCTACTATCCTGCATAGTGAGCGAGCTACAGCTGTTACTTTTGCCATAATTGAAACCTTTACCAAGGTTAGAGAACTTAAACGTGAATTAGTCGAACTGCATCAGGAAACCGACAAGGAAAAGCAGAAGGCTAAGATGCAACACTTTGGTGACGTCCTGACAGAAATAGTGATGCCCGACCTGCAGACGAGTGAAACAGAGTCTTCGCTGGAGATAAACTTCCTCATCGGCAAGATAAAACATACTGTGAAACGGGTGCGTAGAGAAGAAGGAAAGAAATAAATTTGAGTCTGCGTCCATCTACTGGGGAGGCCATGTTGGGCTCCTTGAAACTAGAAACCGCGACCCCGTCGCCTTACCCGCAGCTCCGCTGCTTTGAACGGCACGTAGTGCCTTTTGAGCCTTGAACGCTGCTTCGCAGCTCTTGAACGCAGCATCGCTGCATTGAACCGCACCGCAGGTGCATTGAACGTCCGAAGGACCTTGAACGCAGCTCTGCTGCTTTACCCGCGACTCCGTCGCTTTACCCGCTGCTCCGCTGCGTTGGGGCTCCTCTATATTAATCGATCATCAAGAAGATGGGACAGAAAGAACAATTAAAATTATTTGAGAATCAGAAGGTACGTACTGCTTGGGACGACCAGGAGGAGAAATGGTACTTCTCAATAGTGGATGTGTGTGGAGTGCTTACCGACCAGCCCGACTACGATCATGCAAAAAACTATTGGAAAGTTCTGAAATTCCGTTTACTAAAGGAAGGAAATGAGTCGGTTACAAATTGTAACCAACTGAAACTGGTCTCACCAAAAGATGGAAAGCGGTATAAAACCGATGTCGCTGACCCAGAGCAGCTCTTCCGCATCATCCAGTCCATCCCTTCCCCGAAGGCGGAGCCTTTCAAGCAGTGGATGGCTCGGGTGGCAGCCGAGCGGCTCGATCAGTTGCAAGATCCAGAACTCTCCATTGAACAGGCCGTTTCCGACTATCGTCGTTTAGGCTATTCAGAGAATTGGATCAACCAGCGACTTAAAAGCATTGAGGTCCGCAAGTTGCTTACCGACGAGTGGAAGCGTGGGGGAGTGGCAGGCCAACAGTATGCCTCGCTGACGGATATCATCACGGCAGCTTGGAGCGGTCGCACAACACGTCAATACAAACATCTAAAGGGCCTGCACAAGGAAAATCTTCGTGACAACATGACCAATGTAGAATTGTTGTTGAACTCCCTTGCCGAGGCATCTGCAACAGAGATTTCAAAGAACGAAAATCCTCAAGGCTATGGTCAGAATGCTGATGTAGCTCGTCGAGGAGGTCACGTAGCTAAGGCTGCTCGAAATCAGCTAGAGTCCCAACTTGGTTACTCGGTGGTGACATCGCTTAATGCAAAAGACTTTTTTGCTCGTCTTGAAGAAGAGGAGAGAAAACAATTAGGCGATGGGAGTGAGACGAAAGAGTCGACTAAAGACTAACATCCTCTATTACCCTCAACCCTACTCTTCTAGAAACTAGAAACTTGAAACTTGAAACTGCGACAAGTCGCCTTGACCGCGACTCCGTCGCCCCCTTATGCCCACAATCTATAAACACACTCACAATCAGCTCACGGCCACGCGCATGACCATCGAACAGGTCGTGCAGGCCATTCGCAGCAAGGAGTACGAAGAGGCCCTGAAGCCTTTCCGTTCCATCTGCTCCATATCCTCCAACCATCGCGATGCCGACGGCTCCTACCAAGTAGATGCCTACTGGGAGCAGGGCCTGCCGCGCATCTGTTTCGCTGCCGACTACGCAAAGCGTAAGGGTGAGATGCAGCGCCTGGCCTACAACGGCCTAGTGATGCTCGAGGTCAGCAACCTCCAAGATACCGATGAGGCCATCTCCCTCCGCTACTATGCCGGTCAGCTGCCGCAGACCCTCCTCACCTTCATTGGTGCCGACGGCCGCTCCATCGTCATCGTCTGTCGTGCGGAGCTGCTCGGCGACGGTCGCGCCAATCCCCTCCCTGCTGGTGAGGGGGTAGGGCTTTTGCCCACCGACGACGGCGACATCGTCAACTTCCATCAGAACGCCTTTATGAAGGCACAGCAGTTCTACACCGGTCAGCTTGGCGTCTCCGTCGACATCGTCGAACCCCGTCTCGACCGCATCTGCTATATGAGTGCCGATGCCGCCCTGTTCTACAACCCCGGCGCCATCCCCTTCTATGCCGGCACCGAGTTCCCGTTGCAGCTCACCACGCCCTATCAGCGTCCTGTCACCCCCGAAGACCCCTTCCCCGGCTTCGATCAGTATAGCGCGCAGGCCCTTGCCGTGCAGACCTGCCTCTCCCAGGCCTATCAGGACACCCTCGCCATCGACGACGAGCGCGAGTGGCTCACCGCCGTGCTCTCACGGCAAGCCCACTACTGCATGGAGTCCGGCATCCCCAAGGAGCTCGCCCTCCGGCTCACCCTCTACCAGCCCCGTTTCAGCGAACAGCGCATGCTTGCTGCCACCATCTTCGACAACGCCTACACCCCCGACGCCCTGCGCAAGGCTTTGCGGAAAAGTAAAGGACAGCCCGTTCTCCGTCACATCCCGCCCTCCATGCTCCTGATGCTGCGCACCAATACGTTCATGGAGCAGAACTACCAGTTCCGTAAGAACGAGCTCACCGGTTCCCCCCAGTACCGGCCCGTCGCCTGGCCCTACTACGACTTCCGCGATGTCACCGATGCAGATCGCAACACCATGACCCGTCGAGCCCATGATGCCGGTCTGGAGACATGGGATAAAGACATCCGCCGCTATATAGAGTCCAACGACATCCCCCTCTACAACCCTCTTGACGAGTTCCTCTTCCAGCTACCGAAGTGGGATGGCCGCGACCGCCTTGCCGAGTTCGCTGCCCGCGTGCCCACCGACGATGCCCTCTGGCCCCGCTTCTTCCCTCTGTGGATGCGCTCCATGGTTGCCCATTGGATGGGTCGCGACCGCAAACATGGCAACGCCCTCGTGCCCCTGCTCATCGGTCCGCAGGGATGTGGCAAGACCACTTTCTGCGGCATGGTGCTCCCCGAGGAACTCCTCGACTACTATAACGACGACATCGACTTCTCGAAGAAGTTCGACCTCTTGAATACCCTCTGCTCCTTCGCCCTCGTCAACATCGACGAGTTCGATGCAGTCACCCTCAGCCGACAGCCGCAGCTCAAACAACTCCTGTCGAAGCGCGACGTGAAGTTCCGTCAGCCCTATGGCAAGACCATCACCCGTCGTCGCCGCTATGCCAGCTTCATCGCCACCACCAACAACCTGCAACCCCTCAGCGATCCCACCGGCTCGCGCCGCTTCCTCTGCGTGCGCATCACCGGTACCATCGATACCACCACCCCTGTCGACTATCCCCAGCTCTATGCCCAGCTCCTCGCCGAGGTGAAGGATGGCGAGCGCTATTGGCTCACCGATGAAGAGACCGCCGAGCTCATGCTCCACAACGAGTCGTTCCGCCAGCTCGATAGCATCGAAGAGATGGTGCACGCCCTCTTCCGCCGTCCCGAGCCAGGCGATGAAACCATTGAGTTGTCTCCAGCTGAAATGGTCACCCGTATCAGCAAGCGTTTCCCCGGTGTGCAAGCCAACCAGTCCACTGTCATCAAGATAGGAAGAGTGCTTAGCAATATGGGTTGCAAAACCCGTCACGCTCGGCGCGGCAATGTGTGGGTAGTTTCCATGCAAGAAAATTAGAAACACTATTCACTATTCACCTTGATGCCTAACTCGTTGTATATCATTGCGTTATAAAGGTGAATAGTCTTGTAATTATTCACCGTGAATAGTCAAACCACTATTCACCCTTGTAACATTCTGGTTTACAGTAAGTTATCTGCAAATGTGAATAGTGAATAGTCGCTTAATTTTTTTTAGTTTAGAGTTTAGGGTTTAGTGTTTAGAGTCAGTTTGAGAGTGTAGAGTTGTAAGTTAATGGTCGCTGCCGACCCCACTTACACGCAACTCTATAAACTATAAACTAGACGCTCGGCTATGCCGCTTTCGTAGCTTGCCGGAGAAAGAACTGCGACTTGTCGCTTTGCATTGCTTTCAGACTCCAGAAGCATAGCTTTCAGACTCCCAGAGCATTGCTTTCAGACTCCAGAAGCATTGCTTTCAGACTCCAGAAGCATTGCTCCCAGCATCCAAAAGCATTGCTCTAGCTGTCACAGAGCATAACTCTGGAGGTTACAGACCACTGTTCTAGAGGTTACAGAGCATAGCTCTATATGGTTACGGAACACTGCTCCCTAAGGTACAGAGCACTACTCCATAAGGTACAGAGCACCGCTCTACCATTTGAACCACAGCTCTGCTGTTCTAGAAACAAGAAACCATAAACAAGAACTTTTGGAGCAGCGAGCGCCAAAGATGCTAGCATCTATTTGGCCGAGTCGTGACAAAAGTCATGGTACGAAGTAACATAAACTATAAACTTTGAACTGCGACTTGTCGCCTTGACTGCGACCTTGTCGCTTTGCATAGCTTCCGAACTCTGAAAATATAGCTTCAATCGTTGTTTTTGAAGAAGGTATAATTTGATTAAAATGGACAACAAGTTAATAAATAGTAACAACAAAGGTGAGATTGAGCAAATAGGCTTACGTATCACCGAAGGCATCGGACAGATAATCGAGACCTCCAAGCACACAATAGCGGTTTATCTGAATAGCGAGGTGTCATTGACTTATTGGCGTATTGGACGATACATTGCAAGCGAACTTGATGCGATAGCTGATGAAAAATACGGTTCCAAGATAGTCTCAACAGTGTCGAGACAATTGACCGGCCGCTATGGCAAAGGCTATCAGCGTGCCAACCTATTCAGGATGCTTAAGGTAGCAAGAGAATTTCCTGACGAAGAAACAGTTTCAACACTGTCGAGACAATTAACTTGGAGTCATTTAGTCGAGCTTTCTGTTATTCCAGAGCAGAACAAGCGGTTATTCTATCAGCAGATGTCCATTCTCTACCATTGGAGTGTAAGACAGCTCCGTGAACAACAGGATGTAATGGCTTATGAGCGTTCGCTGATAGCTGCAAAACCCGATGACGAACAAGTGACCACTTTAGTAAAATCAATGGAAGGTGAACTGTCGCCCGAACTGATACTAAAAAGTAGTTATGTGGTCGACTTTCTTGGCCTGTCAAGGGGATATTCCGAATCAGAGCTTGAAGATGCCGTGGTGGAGCAACTGGAGCGTTTCATTATGGAACTTGGGCAGGATTTCGCCTTTTTGGAGAGACAGAAGCGTATTACGATTGATTCAACAGACTATGCCCTTGACCTACTGTTCTATCATCGTAAGCTTCATCGCCTTTTGGCAATTGATTTGAAATTAGGAAAGTTCAAACCAGAATATAAAGGCCAGATGGAGTTGTACCTTAAGTATCTTAATCGCTACGAGCGTCAGCTAGGCGAAGAAGAACCAATAGGACTCTTACTGTGCAGTGAGGGCAATACCGAGCATATAGAACTGATGATGCTTGATGAGCCAAACATCAAAGTTGCCCAGTATCTCACAGTTCTACCAGATAAGCAGTGGTTTATAGATAAACTCAATCGCTCCATTCTGATTGCACAGGAACTACGAAAAGAGGGCCAAAATTTGGGATTAGGAGAGACAAATAACTGAGAAACGAGGGATATTTCTTGGAACATGAATTTCGCAGCTCTGCTGCCTTACCCGAGCCTTTGGCTCTTTACCCGCCCGCAGGGCTTTACACTTTAAACTGCGCTTAGCGTATAGACTGCGACCTCGTCGCTTAGCATAGCTCTACGATAGGGAAAAGATTGTTGACGCAGCGCGTCCAAAATTACTTCCCTGGACACATTATCGTAAACTTATCCGTGTGGAAAATGATAATAGACAATTATGTTCAACTTAGATAAATTCATTTCAGATAGCGTTACTTTTCGTCCTGTCAGCATGTTTGCTGCCGATATAGAGGCAAACAAAGAGAAACTGACGGAGGAGATAAAAGGTAGAAGCGTTTGTGTTATCGGTGGAGCAGGTTCCATTGGTTCTAGCTTCATCAAGGCCGTATTGCGATTCGAGCCGAAAAGCGTAGTCGTTGTTGATCTCAATGAAAATGGCTTGGCAGAGCTAGTGCGTGACGTCCGCTCTACGTATGGGCTATATGTTCCTGACGAGTTCCGTTGCTACACGCTGAATTTCGCTGATCCCATCTTCGAGCGAATCTTCCGCGAGGAGAAGGGCTTCGATATTGTTGCCAACTTCTCTGCTCATAAGCATGTTCGCTCAGAAAAGGATCGTTACAGCGTACAGGCACTCATCGAGAATAACGATATCAAAGCGAAGAAGCTGATGGACTTGCTCTGCGAGTATCCTCCCAAGCACTTCTTCTGCGTTTCTACAGACAAGGCTGCCAACCCTGTCAACATCATGGGAGCCAGCAAACGCATCATGGAAGATCTCGTGATGGCCTATAACGATAAGTTCAAGGTCACCACAGCCCGTTTTGCCAATGTCGCCTTTAGCAATGGCTCCTTGCCTGACGGCTGGATCCATCGTCTGCAGAAGAAGCAGCCTTTGGCAGCTCCTAGTGATGTGAAACGCTATTTCGTCTCGCCTGAGGAGTCTGGCCAGATTTGTATGCTTGCCTGCATCCTCGGCAAGGGAGGTGAAGTCTTCTTCCCAAAACTTGGTGAAGACCAAATGCTCACTTTCAGCAGCATCTGCGATAGATTTGTCACCGCCAACGGTCTTGAAAAAGACCCCTGTGCTACCGACGAAGAAGCTAAACACAAAGCCTCTCAACTTGATTTAACTGACTCTCAACTCTCAACTCTCAACTCTCAACTCCCGAAGTACCCCACGGTGTACTTCACCTCTGACACCACCGGTGAAAAAGCCTATGAGGAGTTCTACGTCCCTGGCGAGAAGATCGACATGCAGCGCTTTCAGGCTCTTGGCGTTGTAGAGGAAACTGCTCGTCGCCCCATGACCGAAGTCAATTCTTTCTTTGAAGAATTGGAATCCATCTTCCACAAGGACGACTTCACCAAAGCACAGGTTGTAGATGCGATAAAAGATTTTTTGCCCAATTTCCAACATGAGGAAACTGGCAAAAATTTGGATCAAAAAATGTAATTGATTAATATGGAAAGAAGAAAAGAAAGAATACTCTTATGCCTCTGTCACCTTTCCGGAAATGAGCAGAAGTTTGTGCAAGAAGCATTCGAAACCAACTGGGTAGTCCCTCTTGGCCCTAATGTGAATGGTTTTGAAAAAGACCTTGAGGAGTTTGTCGGTCAGAACAAAAGAGTCGTCGCTCTCTCTTCTGGAACAGCAGCTGTCCACCTTGGACTGATAGCTGCAGGAGTGAAGGCTGGCGATGAGGTAATTGTGCAGACGTTCACGTTTTGTGCATCATCGCATCCTATTACCTATTTAGGTGCAACGCCAGTTTTCGTAGATTCCGAAAGAGACACTTGGAATATTGATCCCGACTTGATGGAGGAAGCCATCAATGACCGTATAGCTAAGACAGGCAAGAAACCTGCTGCCATTGTGCCGGTGGCGCTGTATGGTATGCCATACCAGATTGACCGAATCATGGAAATAGCCAACCGCTATGACATCCCTGTTGTTGAAGATGCGGCCGAGGGCTTTGGTTCCAAGTTTAATGGTCAGGTATTGGGAACGTTCGGCAAGTATGGCGTTCTGTCTTTCAATGGCAATAAGATGATCACCACCTCTGGTGGCGGAGCATTGATTACGGCCAACGAGGATGATTGGCGCGAGATTATGATGTATGCCACACAGTATCGTGAGAGCTACCCTTACTATCAGCATGAAAAGATAGGCTACAATTATCGTATGAGTAACATTTGCGCTGGCATCGGCCGTGGCCAGATGACCATTGTAAACGAGCATATCGCCCACCACAAGAAAGTGCAGAAACTATATGAGGAACTCTTGAAGGATGTTCCTGGCATTACCATTCATTCGCAGCCGGCTACAGGAGAATACGATTCCAACTACTGGCTCTGCACCATAAAACTTGATGAGAATCTCAAGGTTAAAGGTCAGGAGAATGCCTACAAACAAATCGTTACAGGTGCTGTGGGTGGTGCTGCAGGTGTTATCCATGCCGCCGAGAGCGCTCATACCGACTGCGAGCCTAATACCAATGTTGAAGCTATGCGCATGGGTCTCGATGCCTTGAACATTGAGAGTCGTCCACTCTGGAAACCGATGCATAAACAGCCTGTTTATAAAAATTCTCCGGCCTACCTCAACGGTGTCAGTGAATCCCTGTTCAAGGTAGGAATGTGTCTTCCCGCTGGTCCGTATGTTACTGAAGATGATGTTCGGTTCATCTGTGAGGCAATAAAGGATTTGATTGAAAAGTAAATGATTGGCGGTGAATTTCAGATATCAGTAACTGATGTGCTGAATGCACAGAACAGACATGTAATGCTCCCTGATGTATATGCATATTCATCAGGTAGGGCTGCACTATATCAAATACTGAAATATCTTAAGCAGGAAGAAAAAGTCAGCCACATTCTTCTGCCAGACTATCTTTGTAGTTCTATACTTGTTCCTATAAAGGTTCTTGGATTTGATTATTCATTTTACCCTATTGACGAGCAACTGGAATTAGAGATAGGATCTTTCATTGAGCTCTATAAGAAAGGTTCAGCAACTTTACTTATTAACTATTTCGGATTGAAAGATCTGACGTCACAGATACATGCAATTCGTAGTGTAGATGAAAATGCTATCATCATTGAGGATGATGTGCAGGCATATTTCGAATTCAAGAAACCCCTTGGTGATGTTGACTTCAAGTTTACCAGCCTTAGAAAGACTTTTGCTATTCCCGATGGTGGGCTTGTCAAATCTAAACGAAAGCTCACCCAAACAAATACCCCGAATACCTTTGGCCAATACAAGGCCGCAGCAGGGCTATTAAAGTCCATGCGTGAAGGAAACTTCGATGACCATATCTATCTTGAACTTTTTGAAAAAGGAGAATCGTTGATAGACAATGAATTGGAAAGAGGAATGAGTAATATCGCTGCAAGGTTATTGTCCACAGTTGATGAGGAGCAAGTAAAGTCTCGTCGTCTCAGCAATGCTAAGTATTTAATAGAGAAGTTGGCTGAAATCGGAATTACCCCAATGCTTCCTCTTCAAGATGACCATGTTCCTCTCTTCGTCCCTATATTGCTAACTAATAGGGATGTAGTTCGTAGAGCAATGTTTCAGAAAAAAAACTTTTGTCCTGTACATTGGCCTTTGGAGGGGATGGATGTGAAAAGAGGAAAGATTATGGCAGAACACGAGTTGTCGCTGATTTGCGATCAGAGGTATAATAAAACAGATATGGACTTAATATTGAGTTTAATATGAAGGATTTAGTTATCATAGGAGTCGGAGGCTTTGGAAGAGAAGCTTATTATCTTGCAAAAGAGATTGGCAACTGGAATATCAAGGGATACTTAGGTAATTATGGCGATGATCCTCGTCAATTTAAAATTGACCTTCCCCTATTGGGCGTCATAGAAGAGTATCAACCTTCAGAAAATGAGGTTTTTGCTTTGGGCATAGCAGACCCAAAGAAGAAAGAGAAGTTTGTTACAATACTGACTTCTAGGGGAGCCGAATTTGTCTCACTCATTCATCCGCTCGCTCGCATCAACGAGACTGCCGTTATTGGGAAAGGTTGCGTCATAGGTGGAAGTACGACAGTGGGTGACTGCTCTGTAATAGGAAATTACGTGCATCTTGCAGGTTCAATGATTGGGCAAGATGTTGTAATTGGCGATTATTCCACAACAACTGGATTTACCAATGTCCCTACAGCTAAAATCGGGGAAAGGGTTTTTCTGGGCAGCCATTCAGTGATTCTTAGCAATGTTGGTGACGATGCGTACGTTAGCGCTGGAAGTGTAGTGATTACTAAAGTAAAACCGGGGACCAAAGTCTTTGGCAACCCTGCAAAGCAAATGGGTTTTTAATAGATATGGCATTTTGTTGACTCAACTATCGCATTATATATCTAGGGCTGGGTTACCTGATGAATTCGACCGAAAGTTTGGTCAAAACAATTCTTTACTACTGTTCATCGTTTTCGATTGATGAACCGGATGATAATACAGTAAACAATGACATATACAATTCTGAGTTTAGCGGATACAGACGCGTGGCAGGCGGTACTTGATAAGTTTCCTCCAAACCGACGTGACGTGTATTTCACCCCAGAATACTATTCCCTTTACCAGAACTACGGGGACGGTGAGGCTCGTTGTTTCATCTTCGAGAGGGACAAAGAGCGGGTGTTGTATCCTTTCCTCATTAACCCCATCAAATCATTAGGATATGAGTTGGAAAAGGAATACTTTGACATTCAGGGGGCATACGGATACAACGGCATCATCACTTCATCAGAGGATGCAGATTTCATCACTACCTTCTGGAAAGCATTTGAAGCCTATTGCCAGGAGAATGACATTGTTGCTGAATTCACCCGTTTCCATCCGCTGCTGAACAACCAACATCTTGCGTCCCCTCAGATGAAGTCCTTTTTCAGTCGCCATACGGTGGCCTTGGACCTGACGGATGATGATATCTGGATGAATCAGATAAGTTCGAAGAACCGCAATATGATCCGCAAGGCAGAAAAAGAAGGCGTGACTATTGTGGAGAGCGATGACTATGAGACGTTCCGTCAACTATATGACGGCACAATGACTGACCTCCACGCCGAAGACTTTTACTTCTTTCCCAAGAGCTACTATGATGAGTATAAACAGACATTCAAAGATGAGAGTATGCTCTGCTTGGCGATGCTTAACGGGAAAGCAATAGCCGGTTCTATGTTTATGTTCAGCAAGGACTACGCCCATTACCATCTCTCTGCCCGCGACAGGGAGTATTCCAGATACGCACCGAACAATCTAATACTCTGGTATGCCATCCAAAAGGCTAAGGAAGGTGGCTGTAAGTGGTTTCATTTTGGTGGTGGCACAACGGGCAATGAAGACGACTCACTTCTGAAGTTCAAGAAAGAATTCAGCAAGACGCTCTGTGAGTTTTGGATTGGAAAGCGCATATACAATCAGGCCGTGTACAACCAGATAGTGGAACAATGGAAGACTAAGCACCCGGAGAGTTACGAACAGAACAAAGTAAAGTTGCTGGGTTACAGAGAAATATAAAACAGAAATAGAAATGCAGTATTTAGAACGAGTCCGCAAGAAAATAGTTTCTGCTGAGACTTCCATCATCCAGACAATGCGGCTGATGGATGAAGGTTTCACGAAATTGCTTTTGGCCTTCGATGGAGAGCAATTCCTGGGCATTATCACCAATGGTGACCTGCAGCGGGCCATCATTGCGCACACGCCTTTTGATACACCCATCAGGCAAGTTATTGACAACACGTCGAAACGGTATGCTCACGTAGGCGACGACCGCGAGAAGATAAAAGAGTGGATGCTTGAAAAGCGGGCAGAGTTGATGCCGGTCGTTGATGATAAAGGGCATTTGGTAGATGTCGTCTTTTGGGATGAAGTGCTTTCAGAAACGCCCAACATAGATAACCGTTCTAAGATTGACTTGCCCGTGGTGATTATGGCAGGCGGCAAAGGGACTCGGCTGAAACCCATTACGAACGTCATTCCCAAACCACTTGTTCCAGTTGGAGAGAAGACTATCTTGGAGGTCATCCTGGACCAGTTTGAGAGCATCGGATGCCATAAGTTTTATATGTCGGTAAACTACAAAGCCGATATGATGAAGTACTATCTGAGCCAGCTGGACCATAAGTATGATGTGGAGTTTTTTATGGAAGACAAACCCCTTGGAACTATTGGTAGCGTTTCTCTTTTAAAAGGCAAAATAACAACACCTTTTTTCGTCTCTAATTGCGACAGCATCAACGAACAGGACTATCGCGATGTTTATGATTATCATATCAGTAACAATAATGATATGACTATTGTGACGATGTTAAAGAGTTTCAAGATTCCGTATGGCGTGATTGAAACTGGGGAAGACGGTCTGATGATAAATCTGAAAGAAAAACCCGAGCAGACCTATCAGGTGAATACGGGGGTTTACATTTTGAATCCGGAAGTGATAGACGAGATCCCAGAAGGCGAGTTCTTCCACATCACTGATTTGATGGAAAAGGTGAGAGCTCGTGGTGGAAGGGTCGGTTGTTTTCCGGTCAGCGAGCATAGTTGGAAGGATATGGGCGAATGGCCGGAGTATTTGAAAATGATTAAAGTGTTTTAAGATGGAGGAGAATAAGAAATTAAAAGTGGCAATGATCTGTCATTTCTCGAATGCGGAAGTTCGAAGCCATCTACCGTTAGGGAAACGTAAACTGTACGCTTTCGTTAGAAAGCTAATGCGAATGCCAGGGAAAGGACAAGGGTATGGTGATATAGCCCCTTGGGATACTAATATTATTGAGTCTGTTAAGAAAAGGAATGATATAGATCTTTATGTGATATCAGCTCATGGCGGTCTTACTAAAAGTGAAGTCTCATTTGTTGATAATCAGATACATTATACCTTTCTGAAGCCCGAATATGCAACGTTCCTAAAAAGAGTTATTCCGAGTGATGAATTATGGAGGCGGCTCAATCCAATGACTCCTCATGTCAAAAGAGCTATTGACAGGATTAAGCCAGACTTGGTGCTGCTGGTAGGTGCAGAGAATGCTTATTATTCAAGTACTATATTGGGGCTAAAAGGCTATCCCATATACGTATTATGCCAGACTATTTATAATAATCCGGAGTTTTCATCTCCTGAATCAAAGAATGCGACCACGGAGATGAAAATTATAGAAACGCAGAAATACTTAGGTGTATATTCGGACAAACACTTTAATTTACTTAAGCAGCTAAATTATCAAGGTTACATTTTCAGTTTTCAATGGCCTCGTGTTTTGAATTTCCAACCCGAGCATGTGAGTAAAAAGAGATATGATTTTATCAACTTCGCTCTTCACCTTAGTTCTGACAAAGGGTTCCATGATTGCATTAAGGCGTTAGCAATTGTTAAGAAGTCATACCCTGAGGTGAAGCTTAACCTGGTAGATGGCGGTCCTGATAATACTCGTGAGGAAATAAAGACGTTGATAAAGCAGAACGGTTTGAATGAAAATGTGTCTTTTACACCATTCTTCCCCATACAGAATGATTTGTTCCAGCACTTGCAGAATGGACGTTTCGCCGTCTTACCAAGTAAAGTCGATCACATATCAGGAACCCAACTACAGGCAATGCGTTTTGGGCTTCCTGTTGTGTGTTATAAAACAACAGGGACACCTGAACTTAATCGGGATAAGGAGTGCGTGTTGATTGCAGAAAAAGGGAACGTCGAAGAGCTGGCTAGTAAGATGCTTATATTGATGGGCAATAGCCAGAAGGCGGAAGAACTGCGCCAAAATGCATTTGAATATATTCATAATTTGGATGAGAAGTCTCTGAACAACATGGATCGTTTGGTGGACAACTTCAAGGCGATTATTGAGAATCATCATAACGGGAAGGAGATTCCTAAAGAACAGTTGTTATAGGTCTTGACTTGAGCATATGATGGACATCAAAATACCTTTATTTTCATTAGTCATTCTCCTTGGATTTCTCCTTGGCACAGGAAAGGATGTCGATGGAAAGAAGCGAAAATGGTACGTCATCTTAATGATTGTACTTTTTATCCTTGAATCAAGTTTGAGGAGCATCAGTGTTGGACCAGATACTGAAAACTACTATTATGCGTTCCTTTCCATTAATGATATGAGCTGGGGGGATGTTTTCAACTCCTTTAATGCATCATATCAGTTAGGAGAAGGAAAGGATCCTGGATTTGCTGTGTTTGTCAAACTCGTACAGTTAATATCTACCGACTTTAATTTCTTCCTTTTTATCGCAGCATTGGTATTCTATATACCTCTTGGAAAGATTTTATATCGTTATTCAAGTCATATTCTTCAATTGGTATTTGCATTTACCTTGTATGTGGCCTTGTTTCAGATTATTGCATTGTCGGGTATTCGTCAGCAATTGGCAACGGGGTTCACGTTCATGTCTTTTTTGTCATTAGGAAAGGGTAAGAAAATACAATCCGTATTGGTGATTCTGTTAGCTTCAGTTTTACATATTTCAGCTCTATTGTTCCTTTTAGTTCCCGCATTTTCTTTTATTAGTCGTCGTTATTTAAAAACTATCCATTTACTGTCTTTTGTTACAATCCCCTTTGTGGCTTTATACTCAGACGCCATAATGTCTTTTATGGCCTCCTTTCTCGCTAATGACTATTATTCAGCATATGGACAAATAGAGTCAAAAGGTGGTGGGGCATTATATATCATCTTGATGGAATTACTTTCTTTTTTCTGCTTTTTGGCAATCAAGAAAGATAAAGTAATGAATGATAGAACAACTGCACTTTTATATATCATGTTGCCGCTTTTGACGATGACGGTTCCTCTCATTTCGCTTGACGGCACTATGATTCGTATAGGGCAGTATTTTACTCTTTATATGATGGTCTTGGTTCCAATGACTTTAGATTCATTGGGCTTTAAAGGTAACAGACTATTACTATATTATGTTTCGATAGCCGCACTTATTTTATTAAGTTTCAATAGTGGGTCGTTTAAATACTCGTTCTTCTGGCAATAAATAATCATAGAATAATGCCTATAAATTCAAAACTCATTGCTAAAAATACGATACTGCTCTATGTAAGAATGATTCTTTTAATGGCGGTGACGCTATATACATCAAGGGTTATTCTTGCAGTTTTGGGAATTGATGACTATGGAATATATAGCCTTATTGGTGGTATCATTGCTCTTTTCTCTTTCATTAGCTCTTCACTAGTAAGTGCAATGCAACGTTTTTTTAACGTTGCATTGGGAAAGAAAGATTATGCTCTATACCATCGCGTTTATGTAATGGGATACAATATTTTTTTCTTGTTCTCATTGTTTTTGTTATTGATAGGAGAAACCATTGGACTTTGGTATGTCAATAACAAACTGAATATTCCAATAGGACGGGAGACGGCGGCATTTTGGGTGTATCAGATTTCAATCATTACTTTAATCATACAACTGCTAAGAACTCCTGACAACGCCTCTATTATTGCCCATGAACGAATGAATTTCTATGCGTATATTAGTGTTGGAGAAGCTTTTCTTAAGTTAGGAATTGTGTTTTTCTTACAATTATTTGTTTTTGACAAGTTAATATTGTATGTGTTATTGTACTTTGCATCGACAACCGTCATTAACTTGATTTATAAGATATACTGTAACTTGAAATTCGCGGAATGCCATTATGATTGGTTGTGGGACAAGTTCTTGTTTAAAGAGATGCTTTCTTTTTCCGGATGGACGCTGCTGAGTAACGGATCTCGAACGGTGACAATGCAGGGCGAGAATATTTTCTTAAACCAATCTTATTCTGTTTCCGTGAATGCAGCTCGTGGAATTGCAGCACAGGTATATAATGCAGTCAACACTTTCTTGGTAAACTTTCAAACGGCATTTAAACCACAGTTGACTAAAAGTTATGCTGCAGGCGAGACGGAGAATCATTTTTCTCTCCTTTACCGGTCTTCTAAGTTCTCATTCTATCTTTTGTTGGTTTTGGTTATTCCCATTTTATTTAATCTGGATACCCTTTTAGGGGCTTGGTTGGTTGAGGTTCCCAAATATACGAAAGAGTTTTGTTTATTTGTGCTACTTGCATACTTGGCTGATGCTTTGGCTTCGCCTCTTGGCACTTCTGTTTCTGCGAATGGTAATATTAAAGGGTTACAAATTTCCATCGCAGTAGTTTTTGTGATACAGCTGATTGCCAGTTTTTTTGCCTTACAGGCAGGCTGGCCTCCCTATGTTGTTTCGGTGTTTATACTTGTAAGTCATACGATTCATTACATATTTTATGTCTATTTCTGTAATAAGCTGTGTGATTTGAGAATAGGCGAGTATTTCAAGCAAGTTATTCTGCCACTGATTCCTATATGCATATTAGCTCCGACCTTGCCTTTTTATTTGCAAAGATATTCCAGTAATATATGGTTGGCGCTCGGTCTGTGCGTGGTGGATGTTTTGTGGGTGCTTTTGTTCGTATGGCTCTTGGGAATGACCAAGGATGAGAAACGATATGTAAGTAGTGCCATAATAAAAATCATTAAGAAATAAGAATACGATGAGGATACTTATAGTTACCAATCAAGCATGGGATGATACTATATCAAGTGGTAACACATTGACAAATATTTTTTCAGATTGGCCCGGGGCTGTTTTTTATACATTGTATTGCCGAGACGCTCTTCCCAATAACATGTGCTGTAGAGAGTATTTTACAGTGGCCCCTACTAATATATTGAAAAACTTTATAACGCCATGGAGAATTGGTCGTCGGTTCGCTGTAAATAATCAAATACCAGATAATGGATCTGAGAGTATTAGTCGAAAAGCAGAAATTTATTTAAAGAATGTTTCAAAGAAGATAAAACTACTTTCGCTACTATATGAAATTATTTATTCAAGTAAACTGTGGCTTAATAGAAAACTAAAGGCCTTTGTGCAAGAAGCTAACCCCGATATCATTTTTTGTTTCGGGGTTCCAGACGTTTTTAATTATGGTGTAGTCAAGTATATAAAAGAACAATATAATATTCCAATAGTATCTTACTTTGTGGATAACCACTATGTATTAGGAGTAGAGAATAATGATTTTATCACGAGAAAACGTAATAGAAGGCTTTATGATTTAGCATCATTATCCAGTAAGAGGTATTGCATCACACAGAAGATGTGTGATTGGTATTCTAAGATTATGCATTTGGATTTCAATGTACTTACTAAAGGCTGTGATGTTGGTGAGATTAAGCATATCATTAACAACCCGTTGAGGATTGTATATGCCGGTAACCTTTTGTTCGGTCGCGACAACACTCTTCTTGAGTTGGTATCGGCACTTGAAGTTGTTAACCAGATGAGTAATAAGAAATGCTATCTAGAAATTTATACGGCAACTAGTTTGGATGAAGAGAAGCGGTTACAACTTAATGTGGATGGGGTATCTAATCTATTTCCTGCTAAACCATATGCAGAGATTATTAGGATAATGAAAGCTGCCGATATAGTACTACATGTTGAATCTTTTGATCAAAAACAAATGGATGTTGTCCGGTATTCTTTTTCAACAAAGATTACAGATTGTATGCAATCCGGGGCTATGATAATGGCAATTGGTCCAGATAGTTTAGCGTCAATTGATTATTTGGCTAATGTCCCAGGAACTATAGTTGTTACAGATGTTCGAAAATTAGAGAGGATATTGTCTGAATTGCTTAACAATCCACAAAGTATTTTAGAAAATGCTCATGCTGCAAATGTGTTTGCAAGAAAGGAACTTGCTATAAACACGGTCCGTAATAAATTGCATAATGAGTTTTATGCGCTAGTTAATCGATAGTCCTATGACAACAGGAAGATCTATATTTAAAAAGAACGAGAGATACATATCAATAGTGGTTTCTTTAATTAATCTTTTACCCCGTAAGATTAGGGAAAAGATGTTGCTAAGTAGCAGAAATATAAAAGGGAAAAAAGGCATTGCCTGGCGCTATGTTTTGATAAAGTCGTTGGCTAAGCATTGCGGAATGAATGTAGCAGTTAAGGAAATGGTTATACTTGAGAATATACAAGAATTAACCCTCGGTGACAATATCTCAATCCATCCATTTTGTTATATTGATGCCATTGGAGGTGTTGAAATCCATAATAATGTATCAATTGCGCATGCATCTTCAATATTATCTTTTGACCATACGTGGAATGAACTCTCAACTCCTATAAAGTATAATCCTGTAGAAATGAAACGCGTGATTATTGAAGAAGATGTCTGGATCGGATGTGGCGTTCGAGTAATGGCGGGTGTTACTATTCACAGTAGAAGCATTGTTGCTGCTGGTGCCGTTGTTACGAAAGATATAGAGTCTAATTCAATTGTTGGAGGAGTTCCGGCTAAGGTTATTAAATCAATTTGAATACATTTCAAGAAACTCATATACCAAAATGACAAACTCACAGAAACGAAAGCTTCGTGATATTATAAGGCTGGTAGGATCTCTTATATTCTTCTGGCTCTACATTCTGCATATAGTTGTGTATGCTTTTTACAGGTCAAAGAGAGTAATAATTAATACTGACCTCATGAGAATCAGAGACCAGATAAGCATAAGCATATCTGGTCCATTACTATTGCTTTATTGTCTGCATAATAATAGTTACTACAGAAAGCTATTCTATTACCGAATCGGTCCGGTATGGACACTGCTGATAGGTTGGTGGAGACCAGGTTGCTCATCCTTTATAATACCAGATTCGACAAAAATAGGGAAAGGAGTTCTGATAGCTCATCCATATTCGACGGTATTGAATGCAGAGTCTATCGGTGATGGTTTTTCATGTATCCACTGTACGACAATAGGAAAGAAAGATGGTCGTCGACCTGTCATAGGTAACAATGTGACTGTTGGCTGCCATGCCTGCATCATTGGCGGAATAACAATCGGAGACAATGTCACCATTGGTGCTGGCAGCTTAGTGGTAAAAGATGTGCCTGATAATTGTGTTGTGGCTGGTAATCCCGCTAAAATAATTAAACAACTATGAAGATTTTAATTTTGACTAATCATTATGGTGGTCTCTATGCTTTCCGTAAAGAGGTTGTGAAAGCCTTAATAGATGTGGGGCATGAGATTGTTATTTCAGCGCCATTTGAAGCAAGAAAATCCTATTTCGAAGATATAGGATGCAAGTTGGTGGACGCCCAGTTTGACAGAAAAGGAAAAAATCCAATAAAGGATGTTTCGCTGGTTCTGTATTACAGGAAACTGATGAAAAATGAAAGGCCAAACGTAGTCTTGAGTTATACCATAAAACCCAATATCTATGGAGGAATGGCGTGTCAGCTATGCGGAATCCCTCAAATTGCTAATGTGACAGGGCTCGGCTCTGCGGTAGAGAATCCTGGTTTTTTGCAGAAGCTGACAATACTGCTCTATAAAATTGGACTGCGGAAGACTAAAGTCACGTTCTTCCAAAATAGAGCGAATATGGAATTCTGCAAGGGGCATAAAATGGTAGGTGGACAGCAACGTCTGATTCCTGGCTCGGGGGTGAATCTTCAGCAGCATATATTCCAAGACTATCCATCAAAAGAAGAGCCATTGCGTTTTATTTTTATTAGTCGTCTTTTAAGGGAGAAAGGGATTGAGGAGTATCTGATGGCTGCAGAAATAATAAAGAAGAAATATCCCAATACAGAATTCCATATATTAGGCACTTGTGAGGATGACTACGAAGAGCGGATAGAAAAACTTCAAATGGAAAAGGTTGTGGTATTCCATGGCAAACAAGCGGATGTCCGTCCATATATTGGAAAATCGTGCTGTACGGTACACCCATCTTTTTATCCGGAAGGAATGTCGAATGTTTTGTTGGAGAGTTGCGCCGCCGGCCGTCCAATCATTACAACGAACAGACCTGGTTGTGGAGAAATTGTAGAGGATGGGGTTAATGGCTTTGTCGTCAAGCAGCAAGATGGTTCTGATGTCGCTGACAAAATAGAGATGTTTATAAAACTACCCTATGATCAGAAACGCTTAATGGGACTTGCTTCTCGTAAAAAGGTCGAAAGAGAATTTGATAGAAGAATTGTGGTCGAGGCCTATTTGAATGAAATCAATAACCTTAGTAGATGAAAACAAGACTTCAAATAGCACTTTTTTTTTTAACATTTGCTTTATGTTCATTTTCCTATACGAATCTTTGTTTTGCCAGCTGTGTCAATAAGCGATTTTATGTAGCAGAATATGGTGTAGATAAAGAAGCATTTGAGCGTTTGTCGGCTGATGTGAATGCAAATGGAGGTGGGATAGTTATTTTCCCTAAAGGTGCAGTATATACTGTTTCTATTGAGGATGATAGTAATGGAGGGCATGGGAAACTTCCTCAGGAATCATCCACTATACTCTATTTCCGCAATTGCAGGAAAGTATTTATAGACATGAATGATTCCAGAATTATCCTCAATCGAAATCATAGCACGAAGTACACATTCTGTTTATTCTATAATTGCAAGTCTTTCGGAATCGAGAATGGAACTATTATCGGAGATGCAAAGACCCATGATTATTCCCCTGTTTTGTATAAAGGTGCAATAGAGAAGAGCTCCCATGAATGGGGACATGGTATTGACATCACAGGGTCGAGAGGGTATATCAAGAATATGAATATCTCCTATATGACAGGCGATGGAATCAGAATATCCAGCTATAAGAAAGAGGGGGGCATCCTTCATGCTAAAGCAGAGATAAATAAGTGTGATATCAGTATTTGCCGTAGAAACGGTATTACTATGGGGTCTTCAGATGGGATTACAGTGTTTAATTCCTCGGTTCATCACATAGGTACGCATGATGGGATTGTTGGCACATTACCTCAAACGGGGATTGATATGGAATATGAAGATAAGGCCGGGGGACACGGAGCTATAATGATAGCCAATTGTCATTTTTATGATTGCACAAAAGCAACAATAACGGCGTCGAATACAAGCATTCCGGATCCTTCCGAATTCTGCATAAAGGATTCAAAGATTGAAGGTAGTTATTTCCAAATCGCAAATCTGATTCCGTATGAAAACGGAAAAAAATTAGTTAAGAATTGTGTATTCAATAAGACGCCAATAAATTGCGGAAAGACAACAGTTGAGGATTGTTATTTTGATATGGGAACCAAGCTGCATTATGTGCAGGGAACTACTTTCCGAAATTGTTCGTTTATTGGGCAGTTAACAGGTCTGTCCGAAAAATACGGAAACTGTATTGTCGGCGATAATTATTCACCTGCTTCTTTTGTCGACTGTGAATTTAAGAATATTCGGGGAATGAATGACGGGTCCGTTTATCAGGGCTTCTCTGGATATGCGTTTAAGTTAAACGCTGGCTTTAAAAGGTGTACATTTTCTAACTGCTCGTTTATTTTAGGGGGAGCAGGGGCTGAGTCCAAATATGAATTCCACGAGTGTACGCTTTTGGATGGATGCACGGTGTATAACAAAGGAGATAAACAACTAACATTTAAAAAGTCGAAGTTGTATAATGTCGCATCAGGAGTAGACCAGAAGGGCCGTTTCTCTTTTGAACAATGCGAAATAGTTCATGATGATGATTCTATCAAGTATCCATTGATTTATTTCGGGAATCATAAAGTAAAAGATTGCACAATTGTTAATAAAGTTGGGATTACTTCTGAAATGAAACGGAGAGGCGTGAAAGCGGCCATAATTGAAGAACTTAAATAAATATGTACAAGCATTTTTTCAAAAGACTCTTTGATTTCTGCATTGCCCTGTTGGCATTGCTGCTGATAGGGTGGTTCCTGATTATCATCGCTATATGGTTGCACTTTGCTAACAAGGGTGCCGGTGCATTCTTCTTCCAAGAGCGTCCCGGCAAGGATGCGAAGATCTTCAAGGTGATCAAGTTCAAGACGATGACGGACGAGCGGGATGCGGAGGGAAATCTGCTGCCGGATGCACAGCGGCTGACGAAGGTGGGACGGTTTGTGCGCTCGACATCTATCGACGAGCTACCGCAGCTGATCAACGTGCTGAAGGGCGATATGGCGCTGATAGGGCCTCGTCCGCTGCTGCCGAAGTACCTGCCGCTGTATTCGCCCGAACAGATGCGTCGCCACGAGGTGCGGCCCGGCATCAGCGGCTGGGCACAGTGCCACGGCCGTAATGCCATCAGCTGGACGGAGAAGTTCAAGTTGGACGTGTGGTATGTGGACCACTGCACGCTGTGGACGGACATCAAAGTGATTTTCATCACCATCAAGAACGTGCTGATGCGGAAGGACATCAACTCCGCCACAGCCGCGACGATGGAGGCGTTTAACGGACATAATTAAGATAGTATGAAAGAACTGATAATTGTTGGTGCGAGTGGATTTGGCCGTGAAATGGTTAAATACATCGAGGACATCAACAGACAGAAACCGACCTGGGACTTGAAGGGCTTTGTAGATGACAATCTGAATGCCCTTGAAGGATACCCTTGTGATTATAAAGTGATTGGAACCATTCAGGAATGGCAACCGGCAGAGAACGAAGAGTTTGTCTGTGCGTTAGCATTCCCAGCTGTCAAGAAGAAGGTAGTTGAACAGTTGAAGGAAAAAGGTGCAAAGTTTGCTACTTTGATCCATCCTTCAGCCATGTTGCATACCTATTGCACCATCGGTGAAGGTGTGGTGATTACCCCCAATAGCGTGATTAGTGCCAATGCGACGGTGGGAGACTTCGCATCCATCTTGGGCTCCAGTGTGGCTCACGATGCCAGTGTGGGGGAGTGGTCTACGTTGAGTGGCAAGTGTGCGCTCAATGGCCACGTCCAGTGTGGCAAGATGGTCTATATGGGCTGTGGCGTATTGGTCGCGCCTTCAAAGAAGATTGGCGATGGTGCGACGGTGGGTATCGGAAGTGTAGTGATTAGTAACGTAAAAGCAGGGACGACGGTTTTTGGCAACCCTGCAAAGAAAATGGATTTTTAACAGATATGGCATTTTTCAAGTTTAACAACATCCGTGTAGCCGGCATTGCCTGTGCCGTGCCTAAGAATGAAGTTAAGACAGAGGCCTACAAGCCGCTGTTCGGAGACGAAGAAGTAGAGAAGTTTATGCAGATGACGGGCGTTCGTGCTTCGCATCGCACATTGGAGCATCAGACCTGTAGCGACCTGGGATTCCGGGCTGCTCAGGAACTGCTCGCTCATAAAGGCGTTGACCCGTCAGAAATTGGTGCTTGCATCTTCTCGTCGCACAGCCCCGACTATCGCAGACCGGCCACGGCATTTGTCCTTCAATATAGATTGGGAATCCCCAAAGAGGCTGTCTGCTATGACATTTCTCTGGGTTGCTCATCGCTGGTAGTGGGAATGCAGACTGTTGCATCCATAATGAATACAGGCGATATCAAGAAAGCGTTGCTCTTTGTGGGTGACACGGCCGGAAAGTCGGTCTATCCCGAAGACCGAAGCTCGGCTATGCTCTTCGGTGAGGCCGGGGCAGTGATGCTGCTGGAGAAGACGGATGACCCGAAGGATGAGATCAATGCCTTGGTGCGAAGCGACGGCAGCGGATACCGCTATATGATTATCCCCGGTGGCGGATACAGAAACCTTCACGCCAGCGAAGAGGTTGTGATGTGCGAGGACGGAAACCCCAGAACGCTGATGAACTCCTTCATTCAGGGAACGTCGGTGTTCACCTTCACGGTGTTTGATGTGCCTCGCCTGATCAAAGACTTCTTTGCCCAAACGGAGACTACGCCCGACCAGTATGACTGCTTTGCATTCCATCAGGCCAACCTCTATATCTTGAAGCAGATTGCAAAGAAGGCGAAGATAGATTTTGAAAGGATGCCTATCACCCTCGACCGCTATGGCAATACTTCTGGAGCATCGGCCATCGTGTCGCTTTGCGACCGCTATGGCAACGAAAAGGAGAATAAGACCATCAAGGTGATGGCCTGCGGCTTTGGCATCGGTATTTCCTTAGGAGCTACCTCTTTTGAGTTGAATACCGACGATATCCTGCCTATCTTTGAAGACGAAGCGATTTATGAGGACGGTTTGATTACCGACCCTAACCAACTTTACGAGAAGAAATAATGGTAACGAATATACTTGACTACCTGGAGCAGACCGCCAGTCGTTTGCCCGACAAGACAGCTCTGGCTGATGATAAACTGAGTCTTACCTTCGGACAGTGGATTCAGCAGGCGGAAAGCATTGGAACGGCAATAGCCCAGGCTACGGACAGCACCATACGTCGTGCCGTGCTGGTGTTTGTTGATCGCCGCATCGAAGGTCTTGTAGGGGCAATGGGAGCCGTGGAGAGCGGTAACTTCTATGTACCGATTGACTGCAAGATGCCTTTTGAGCGGGTGCGTCTGATTGCAGATGTCTGTAAACCCATTGCAGCTGTCGCCACCACGGAAGCAGACCTTAAGACGCTTGACCAGATAGAGTTTACTGGCCCCCGGTTCCTTTATAATGAAGTGAAAGATGCAGAAGCGAACAAGGATACGCTGGCCGCTATCCGCAGCCAGATTATTGACCTTGATCCTGTTTACAGTATCTTTACCAGCGGCTCGACGGGCGTTCCCAAGGGCGTGGTGATTTCGCATCGGGGAATGATAGATCTGGCTAACTGGTTGGTGGAGACCTTTGACTTCACGGAGAAGGATGCCCTGGGCAACCAGACACCGTTCTACTTTGACGGCTCGGTGAAGGACATCGTCATCTGCATCAAGAGCGGAGCAACGCTGAATGTGATTGGGAAGAAGTATTTCACCTTCACCAAACTGTTGATGCCGCTCCTGAACGACCGCAAGATTACGGCCATTCTATGGGCAACTTCCGCCATTGTGCTGGTAGGGAATAGCGACATCTTGGATGTGGCTTTGCCCGAACACCTGCGATTGGTGACCTTTGCCGGAGAAGCAATGCCCGCTAAACAGCTCAGAACTTGGCAAGAGAAGCTGCCAAACGTGCGGTTCGTCAACTTGTACGGCCCGACGGAGATTACCGTTGACTGCACCTACTTTCACGTGAAACGTCAGTATGCCGACGATGAATACATCCCCATCGGTAAAGCCTGCCAGAATATGCAAGTGCTGGTGCTGAAAGATGATGATACGGAAGCCGGAGTAGGTGAGGTGGGTGAACTTTGTGTCCGTGGAACCGGTGTGGCACTTGGCTACTATGGCAACCGCCAGAAAACCGACGAGGTGTTTGTGCAGAATCCATTGAACCCGCTCTTCAACGATATTATCTACCGTACGGGCGATTTGGTAAAACCTGCCGAAGATGGCAATCTGGTGTTTGTGTCCCGCAAAGACTTCCAGGTGAAGCACAAGGGAAACCGCATCGAACTGGGTGAAATTGAGGTGGCTGTGAATGCCATAGAAGGCGTGACTAATGCTGCTTGCATCTTTGACCACGAAAACGACAAACTGGTCCTGTACTATACCACTGTTGACGGGCAGCCGATGGATATCATCAACCTCGTGAAGGAGCGCATCCCCGTGTATATGTTCCCCGAGGTGGTGGACCATCTTGCGCAGATGCCGTACAACCTGAACGGTAAGATAGACCGAATTGAATTAAAGAAGATGTATGAAGCTGAAAAAGATTGAGACTTTCTCGCGATACCAAGAGATCGTTGAGCGATATGGTCAGAAGGGTTGTGCCTCCAACGACTATATCCAGCGGGAAGCGGCGGACATCATTATCCATGATAACCTATATGAGTTTTGTGGCGATAAAAATGCTTTCCTGCTGGTAAAGAAGGATGGTTTCTGGAGAGTGTATTATTACCTCAATGACTTTGATGAAGTCCTGTCGCTGGATGAAGAAGTGCTGGAGACAGAAATCCTTTTCAGAGGCAACCTCGGTGAGCCTGCTGAAGTGGTGGCCTATTTAGAGAAGTGCGGCTTCAAACGGCATCTTGTCCGTGACCAGTATGCTGGGATGTATAAAGACCTGAAGCCTGCCGTACAGAATGATGAAATCATCGTTCAGCCCGCACAGACATTGGTTGGTGTGCAAACTGCATTTGAACTCTTCAACCAGTCTTTTGATAAGTATAGTGGTGATTACGTCTCGCCAGAGGTTTATGAAGGGTTGTTGGCTAATCATTCTGTCTTGCTCGCCTGGAAAAAGAATGAGGGCGAGGCACAGTTCTTGGGTGCGCTGCACCAGACCGTAGAAAACAATGTGGCGTGGGTGTCGCACGTGGCTGTAAAAGAAACGGCTCGTGGCCATCACGTGGGGCAGGCCCTTCTGGATGCTTTTGTGGAGCGCAATATGGTCTCGGAGAAATCCAGATATATGCTCTGGGTGCAGCATCAGAACGAGGCCGCTGTGAGTATGTACGAGAAGAAAGGATTTAAGTATGTGGGTAAATCCTCATTATCAATGATAAAACTATAAATTTTTAAACAATATGGAAAAGTTATTAGAACTCTTGAAGGGCGTTCGCCCCGATGTGGACTTTGAGAATGAAACCGCTCTGATCGACGACGGCCTGCTTGACTCGTTCGATGTGGTGAGCATTATCTCCGAGATTGACGATGTGTTTGGTGTGCAGATTCGCATCAACGAACTGGACCCCGATAACTTCAACTCGGCAGAGGCAATTTGGAATCTGATTCAGAAACTGAAAGGCTAAAGGACATGGCAGTCTTGAAGAGACTAAAACAAGCTATCCCTGAGTTTCGTGAGCAGTCTGAGATTGTTGCCAGGAGTTACGGTGGAAGTACTTTGCGTTGGAAACTTGATATGGCATGGTGCCTGCTTCGCTATGGTGCCAGGCCGATAGACTATGTCCGTTTTGAATTTCACAAGAAAAGTGCAAGAGAACGTAATCGCTATCTGACCATTTATCGCTATTTTCGCATGCAGAAGTACTTCGGTGCTGGTATGAAGGGTATTAGCGGAAAGGTTGAAGAGTATACAACATTTAGCCGTTTCATTCAGCGTGACTGGATTGAAGTCAATTCAAATACCCCAACTGAAATCTTAGAGGATTTCGTTTCTAAGCACGGCGTTGCAATTGCTAAGCCTGTAAGAGGGGAGCAAGGGAAAGGGGTATTGATAATTTCCAGTGTCGGTTCACCTGAGTATAAGGAGTTGCTTTCACAAAAAGATAAGACGCCATTTGTGTTGGAAGAGTTGATTAGCAACAGCCCGGAGATTGCTGCTATTAATCCTTCTTCATTGAATACAGTAAGAGCATATACCCTCATAAAGAAAGATGGGCAGACTGAAATCTTAGCAATTATGCTGCGAGTGGGCAAAGCTGGCTCTCACGTTGATAATTGGGGCAGTGGTGGTGTTGGATACAATTTCGATGTTGAGACGGGTATTTGTGTGGATTATGGTCGTGACAAAAAGAACAATCCTTATATCTATCACCCTGGCAGTAATGTGCAAATGGTAGGTTACAAGTTGCCACGATTCGATGAACTGAAGAAACTTATAGTCGAGATGTCGCAATCGGTACCTTCTGCCCGATTCGTGGGTTGGGATATCGCCATTACCCCTGATGGCTTTGACCTTGTAGAGATGAACTGTCCAGGAGGACATGATTTCCTACAAGCTTTTGGGGAGCCCTTTGGAGAGTATCTGAAAGAAAACCTATAACACTATTTGGAATGACAGCAAATGATATTGAACGGGTAATCGAACTCGGCAGAGTAATTCATGTTAAGAAAAACGTTAGGAATGAGTGGAAACGTAAGTACGAAACATTCAAGCCGAGGAAGATTGACAACGATTTTGAGCGAGAAGTTCAGATGATTTGGGGTAAAGTGAAGCCAGACCTACAGCAAGTAGCATGGTATAATGAAATCAACAAAAATACCCCCCCCCATTCCTCTTATTATCTCTCTGATAATCTGTATTATGGCGTTATAGATTTGTTCTATAATAATTATACGGCGTGCAGGTATATCGACAATAAAAACTTGTATGATCTGCTTTTCCATGATATAGATTGTCCTAGCACGGTACTTCGAAAGGTAAATGGTGTGCTGATGGATGCTACATACAGGCCAATTGACCTTGAAGCAGCTTTTTCATTATTGTCTGGGCTTGAGAATGGCGTGATAGTTAAGCCTTCTGTTCTGTCAGTTGGAGGACATGGCATTAAAATTTTAAAGAAAGGAACATCAAAGGAAGAACTTGTAGATGAACTGTCAAAGCAACCTAATTTCGTTATTCAAGAACTCATTCGCCAGCATGAGAAAATGGCTAGCCTGCACAAGGAGTCAGTCAATACGATAAGAATAGTTTCTTGGGTAAGAGCAAATGGAAAGGTAGAAGTCCTTAATTCAATCGTGAGAATGGGCGTCGGTGGCAGTTTTGTGGACAATGCATCTTCGGGAGGTATCTTCTGCGGTATCAAGGAAGATGGGTGGCTTTCAGATGTGGCGTATAACACATCTGGAAAACGGTTTGTAAAGCATCCTCAGGGAGCCGAGTTTGGGAAAGTTCAAGTGCCCAACTATGATCAATGTATAGATCTGGTTTTAGAATTGGCCCCTCGCATGCTATCTACGTCAAGACTTGTTTCATGGGATATTGCAATCAATGACACTGGTAAACCATTGTTGATTGAAGCTAATTTAGCATATGGGGAATTGGATTTTCACCAGATTACCAAAGGCCCGTTATTTGGAGAATATACACCAGAAATGATCGAAGAGGTGTTTTCACATAAACGAAATGTTTATTTAAGTAAACTCTTATGAAATAATAACGTTTGGATTTGAATGAATATTATTAATTTAACTAACAAGACCTTCGTTGTCACCGGAGCCGGCTCCGGCATCGGCCGCGAGACGGCCAAGGTATTGAGCGAGCAAAGCGCAAAGGTTGTGATGCTCGACCTTAACCAGGAAGGGCTGGACGAAACAAAAGCCCTCTTGGCTGGAGAAGGACATATCACACGGACAGTTGACCTTACAAGCTTTGAGACCTTGCCAGAACTCGTAAAGGGAATCATCGCTGAGACAGGAGCCGTAGATGGAATTGTTCACTGCGCTGGCATCAGTAGCCGGAAGCCGCTGAATGTGCTTCGCCCGGAAGGGTTCTCAAAGGTGATGGACGTGAATTTCTACAGCTTTGAGGAGTTGACACGACTGTTCTCCAAAAAAGGCAATATGAACGACGGTGGCAGCATCGTGGTGATGTCAAGCATCAGCAGCATTCGTGGCTATAAGGCCAAGACGGAATACTGCGTAAGCAAAGCCGCAGTAGATGCCTTTGTGCGTTGCATGGCTCTCGAACTGGCTCCGAAACGGATTCGTATCAATTCCGTGATGGCCGCTGAAGTGCTGACTCCGTTGGCATTGAAGGCAAGGGAAACAAATGCGATTGTGGGAGCAGCAGACTTTGAAGCCCCGCTTGGCCCCAGTGAGCCATACGAAGTGGCCAATACGATTGCTTTCCTGTTGAGTGATGCCACCAAGACAATCACGGGAACCAGCATACTGATAGATGGTGGGGCCTGCGTGTAAAAAAAAGAGAAAAGTATAGACAATTGAGTAATAATCATTTAATTAGTTATTGAAATGACAAACGAAGAAAAAATTGCATTGTTGGAAGACATGCTGGAGTTGGAAGCCGGAACGCTCACTCCCGAAACAGAACTGACATCCGTTGACGAGTACGATTCGATGGCAAAACTGTCGTTGATAGTTCTCTTCGATGATGAGTGTGGAAAGAAACTTACTGGTGAGGAGATTCGCACTTTCAAGACGGTGGGTGACATCCTTGCAGCAATGGATTGATTGCTGCAATTAAACAAGTAGTCAACAGAGTTTTTTCGTCGAACACGAGTGTTCGACGAAGACTTTGTTTAAGTTGAGTATGGAAAGGATAAATCAGGGACAAAGTAATGCCATAAGTGATGTCTTAAGTTTGTCTCAAGTATGTACTATGATTCTCTGACAGAGTTGGGAAAGACCTTGTTAGAAAACAAATAATAAAGATTGAAGGGAGGGAGAAGACCGAGTGATTCTAAAGTTGAGGCCGGGAATCACAGGGCCGGCGACGTTGAAGTATAGGCTGGAGGATGAAATGATCGCGAATTACATTCGCGAAGTGAAAAGTGAAAAGAGAAAAGTGAAAAACGTGCCCGAAGGCCTTTCTGATCAGGAACTGGCGGAGTGGTATAACGACAACGTGATATGGCCGGATAAGGTGCGACTGAACTGCTACTACTACCGGCACTACTCGTTCTGGAAGGATATACAGATGATTGTCTGCACGGTGCTGGGGAAGAAGATGAGGTATGCGGGGGAGGAGATATGAGCCCCACCTATCCTCCCCAGTAGGGAGGAAATTCTACATATTAACAAAAGCGGCTGCTCAACATCCCGAAAGGTGGCGCTGCGCTTTAGGTTAAGAGTGGTTCTTTCTCCGCTGACGCTACGAAAGCGTCCCTACGGGCCGAGCGAACGGTTATAGGTGAATGGTTATCGGTTAAAGGGATAGGATAAAGGTTGAGTCAATTAGAGAATAAATAATTAAGTATATATTATGTCAGTATTTAATGGTAAAACCCTGTTGATTACAGGTGGTACGGGTTCGTTCGGCAATGCCGTGCTGAACCGTTTTCTGAGAACGGACATCGGGGAGATTAGAATCTTCTCACGCGACGAGAAGAAGCAGGACGACATGCGCCATGACTTCCAGACGCGGATGCCGGAGGTGGCTAACAAGATTAAGTTCTATATCGGCGACGTGCGCAGTAAGAGCACACTGAAGTACGCCATGAAGGGCGTGGACTACGTGTTCCATGCCGCTGCGCTGAAGCAGGTGCCGAGCTGTGAGTTCTTTCCCATGGAGGCCGTGAAGACAAATGTGATTGGTACGGACAACACGCTGGATGCGGCTATCGAAGAAGGTGTGAAGTGCGTCATCTGCTTGTCGACAGATAAGGCTGCATACCCGATTAATGCGATGGGTATCACGAAGGCGATTGAAGAGAAGATTGCCGTGGCGAAGAGCCGTCTGAGTGGTGACACGAAGATCTGCTGCACGCGTTATGGTAATGTGATGTGCTCGCGTGGCTCGGTGATTCCTCTGTGGATAGACCAGATTAGAAAGGGTAATCCGATTACGCTGACGGAGCCGAAGATGACTCGGTTTATCATGTCGCTGGAAGAGGCTGTGGACCTGGTGCTGTTTGCCTTTGAGCATGGCCAGAATGGCGACATCCTCGTGCAGAAGGCTACGGCGTGTACGATTCAGACACAGGCGGAGGCGGTGTGCGAGTTGTTTGCTGAGCAATCGCCCGCGGTTTCAAGTGTGAGGTGTCAAGGTTCAAGTGAATCGGCTGCGGAGCAGTTGAAGCGGGAGATTCGGGTGATTGGAATCCGTCATGGTGAGAAGATGTATGAGACGCTGCTCACCAAGGAGGAATGTGCGAAGGCAGAGGACCTGGGGAACTTCTTCCGTGTGCCGGCCGACAACCGCGACCTGAACTACGATAAGTACTTCAAGGAGGGTGACACGAAGCGGGCGACGATTGAGGAGTTTAACTCGGATAATACTCGCAGACTGAATCTGGAGGAGACGAAGGCGAAGATTGCCTCGCTGGAGTACATCCAGAACGAACTTAGAGGTATTCCTAATCTTGTATAAGGCCCCCAAGCCCCCTAAAGGGGAGTAGCCCCCAAGCCCCCTAAAGGGGAGTGTAAAGCCCCCAAGCCCCCTGAAGGGGAGTTTATGTAGATGCGGATGAAGGGTAGTGTCAGGCATTCTGCTGATGTGATTGAGTATCCTTTGCTGTGGAAGTTTGCTAAGGAGAATCGGAATAACCCTACGGAGGCAGAGAGGCTACTGTGGCTCTATATTAGCAACAAACAGCTTGGCGTTAGATTTCGCAGACAACACATCATTGGACAGTATATCGCTGACTTTGCTTGTTTGGAGAAAATGCTTGTCATTGAGTTGGATGGCGGTTATCATTCTTTGCCGGAACAACTGATAAGCGACGAACAACGTACTGCGGTTTTACAAGAAATGGGATATAGGGTGATTCGATTTACAAACGAAGAACTCTTTCAAGGAATTGATTTAGTAT
>JAEEGG010003528.1_pt1 | contig 38950 bp, 28 predicted proteins | sample 9134161 | NCBI WGS metagenome assembly JAEEGG01 (sample SAMN16246543, study PRJNA631951) | gut metagenome | biome: gut microbiome; feature: rumen; material: CR-attached | host: Bos | place: Iran: Karaj | collected 2018-10 | reverse complement strand
GCAGGGTCGCAGCAATAAGCTACAGGGTTATTTATGTAAAGTATTTTCTTGTCACCCTCTTGTCACCCTTGTCACCCTCCAAAAAGGTTGCAAACGCCCTGCACATCGGCGTTTTGACAACCTGACACCCTATTTTGCAAAAAATCCCTGTATGCATTTCTACTCAACCGCGATGCGAGATGCATTCGGCCGTTGGTGAGACACCTGCGTTCCTTCTTCTGAAGCACCACCGCTTAGGATGATGTTCACCACGCTGACAGCGTCTGTTATCGTCACATTGCCGTCACCGTTCACATCGCCCTTCAAACCTGCCACATTAACACTGGCAGTTGCTACCTCTGAGTCTGCATGATTTGCCTTACTGGCATATACGTTGACGACATAGCTCGACGACACAGCTACATCATTACCAGTACCATTCCCAGAGGCAGGCGTAGTAAATTCATAGTGGAACTCCACGCCCTCCGTCTCACACTCAAAATGTAACTTGCCTCCAATGAAGCTGATGGTGGGCTTGGCACACTGAGGCGTTCCTGGATCTGTGTTGGCAAGTGCAACGATGCTCTTAAATCCCTTCCAAGGCTTCGCACTTTGGTATGCCTCTATAGAACTTTCACGCACATGAAGCGTTGCAGAGCCTATACCTGAATAGTAGAAAGCGTCACTTCCTGTCTCTGGCACGTTTTCGGCATGGCAATAAACGTCTGTCAAGTTGTTGCAATACATGAAAGCACCTTCTCCGATAGAAGTCATACTATAAGGGATAACTATGGTGGTTAAGGCACTGCAACTTTGGAAGGCGCCACTTTCAATGATTGTTACGCTGCTGGGAATGTCAACAGAAGTCAAGCTACTGCAATTAGCGAAGGCAGAATTGCTAATGGAGGTCACACCTTTGGAAATGGTTACATAGATGATGTTTTTACAGCTGGCGAAAGCACCACTTCCAATGAAAGTCACGCTGTTGGGTATGTCCATAGAGGTTAAGCCGCTACACCACTCAAAAGCTCCATTGCCTATGTAAGAAACACTGTTGGGAATGGTCAAAGAGGTTAAACCACTGCAATACTGAAAAGCATAATTGCCAATGGAGGTCACACTGTTTGGGATAATTGTCCCTTTACATCCGACAATCAGTTTGTTGGTACTCGTCTCAATAATGGCATTACAGTTGTTGCGTGAATCATATTTGGTGTTTCCATCCCCAACAGCAATAGAGGTTAAAGCGGTACAGCTTTGGAAAGCACCAGTACCAATAGAAGTGACGCTGTTGCCGATGGCTACGGAGGTTAAAGCACTACAATTATAGAAGGCATAATTGCCAATGGAGGTCACGCTGTTGGGAATAGTTACGGTGTTTAAGCCTCTGCATTCTTGGAAAGCCTCATTACCAATGGACGTCACACTATTACCGATGGTTACGGAAGACAAGCTGCTGCAACCAGAAAAAGCACCATAACCGATGGCATTCGCATTAACAGTCACAGAGGTTAAGCCGCTGCAACCGGAGAAAGCTTCATCACGTATAGAAATCACGCTACTGGGAATGGTTACGGAGATTATGTCTTTGCACCCATAGAATGCCTGGTTTCTAATGGATGTTACGCTATATTTCACATCTTCGTATGTAACCTCATTAGGAATGACGATATTCCCAGAATATTTACTCGGATTAAATGTCACTTCTGCCACATTGCCCTCGTTGTTGAGGGTGTAATATATGCCGTCAATCTCAATGGCATCAGCATAGACCAACATAGGCAGAATAAACATAAGGAGGATAAGAACTTGTTTTTTCATATTTCATTTTTTTTATTTCAGTTTTGTCATTATTCTAATCTCAGCCCATAGGCATCTACAGTTTTAATGGGTTAAACATTTTATACTGACTTACGCAATTTGTCGGGATGCATACGCATATCCCAGAAAGCGGCAATGCGAACAACTTCTCCTTTTACATAATAAATGACCTTGTAATAGTCGTTGATGATAGAAGCACGATAGCGTGTTTTCCTGTCACGCAATAAAGGCTCTGGAAAACCACTCTCTGGATACTTCAACAGACGTTCTTGCTTTTTCAGAAACTTCTGATGAAGCTTGGTCGCTGCTCTCTCTCTCCTCCCATTTCGTTGTAATATGTGAGGATACGGAGCCATTAGCGTTGAGCACGTTTTGAGACTTCTATTTGCATGTTTTTGTCGCAAAACTGTCAATCAGTGCGAGGCACTGAGCGTTGAACTCTTCGCCCGAAAGCACATCGCCGCGTTCAAATTCCCTTTCTGACTCGTCAAGGTCGGCCAATGCATCCTCCCATGTTTGCAGGACAGGAGGAGCGGACGCTTCTTCGCGGAGTGGTTCTGTCAGCCGTTCTGCCAACCATCTGCGGTTGCTGGCAGTCAGCGAAAGGCCTTGGATGTAACTCCAAAGGTTGTTCATTGATGCTGCATTCATATTTCTGTCACTTTTACTGCCTGCAAAGATACGAATAAGTGGATAAAAAAACAAATGAATTCTGCATTTATTTACAAAAAATGTGTACCTTTGCAGGCAGTAAGACATATCATGACATGAAAAGACTGAAGAAAACCATGCTGTGCTGCCTGCTGGCAGCTGTTGCCATTACGGGCAACGCCCAGCAGAAGACAGCCATCACAGAGTTTAACCTGGCGGGGCCGTTTGCCATTGGCACACCGCTGGCAATGGACACGGTAGACAACAACGGACGGAAGTTCGACGACAAGTCGTTGCTGAATGCCGTATCCCTGAGGGCGAAGGCCGACCAGCCGTTCAGCGGCAGCATTGTGCCGTCGCTCAAGGACAGCCGCTCAGTGGGGCTGCTGACGTTCTACATCAACAACGACAGCTATCTGAAGGGAAAACTCACGGTGAAGGGAATGAAGAACTATGAGCTGTACATCGACGACAGCAAGTCGGATGGTACACTGGAACTGGCTCCTGAGCACCACACCGTGGCCATCAGGTTCCTTGCCCAGCCCAGCGACACTGACAGCGTCAAGGTTGAGGCTGACGCCAATCTGACAGTCAGCGCCACCACTGACCAGCGCCACCCCTTTATGTTCCACGACCAGACGGATGCTTGCTATGTGCGCAATGCCGCCTTGTCTGCCGATGGCCGCTATATGCTGTCGACCTACCAGGAGACGGTACGCGGCGGCAAGTCGACATACAAGCGTCGCATCCATGACCTGCAGACAGGCCGTCTGCTGCGTGAGATGCCATACACCGGCTCTGTGGAATGGATGCCTCAGGGCGGCGACCTGCTGCTGGATGTCACGGAGAACGACCGCCGCATGCTGTACCGCATAGACGTGGCCACTGGCTTGCAGACGCTGTGGGCTGCCGACGTTCCCAAGGGCAGTCTGACCGTCAGTCCTACGGAGGACTACCTGATTCTGACCGACTCGGAGGAGGGCAGCAAGGAGGACAAGGAGGTGTTTCAGGTGCTGGAACCCGACGACCGTCAGCCTGGCTGGCGCAATCGTTACTACCTGTCGCGCTACGACATTGCCACTGGCATGCTCCGCCGTATCACCTTCGGCAACCAGTCTGTATGGCTGCACGATATTTCTGCCGATGGCCGGCGTCTGCTGGTCAGCATCAACCGCTCTCGACTGACGAAGCGTCCCACTACCGTTGCTGACGTGCTGATTATCGACGCAGAGACGCTGAAGACTGACACAGTGTTCTGCGACGCAGAGTTTATCGACGGCTGCGAGTTCTCGCCCGACGGCAGTCAGCTGCTGGTAAGAGGTACGCCGGAGGCCTTCGACCGTGTGGGGTGTACGCTGCCAGCCAGTGTGTGGCCCAGCATGGTTGACAACCAGCTGTTCCTCTACGACCTGGCCACCAGGAAGGTGACACCGCTGACGCGTGACTTCGATCCGTCGGTCGAGATTGTCACATGGTCGCGCCACGACGGCATGATCTACCTGACGGCAGAGGACAAGGACTACGTGCGTCTGTTCCAGCTGAATCCCAAGACGGGAAGCATCGTGCGGCTGCCTGCCCAGGGCGACAATGTGTTCCGCATGAATATCGCCGCCCATGCGCCGAAGGTGGTCTATCTGTCGCAGGAGACGCAGGCCCCCACGTCGCTCTACGTCATGGACCTGAAGAAGAAACCCACTAACCGTTGCTACTACGACGGCCATGAGATTATCAAGGATGCGCTGGTCGGTGAGTGCCGCGACTGGAACTTCACCAATTCGCGCGGTGACACCGTCTACGGCCGTCTCTACCTGCCCGATGGCTTCGATCCGCAAAGGAAGTACCCCATGATTGTCTACTACTATGGTGGCTGTTCGCCCGTCAGCCGTGGCTTCAGCTCGCCGTACTCTCCCCATCTGTGGAACTCGTTAGGCTACGTCGCCTATATCCTGCAGCCAAGCGGATGTACGGGCTTCGGACAGGAGTGGGCATCGCGCCACGTCAACACCTGGGGTCGCGGCCCTGCCGAGGACATCATCGAAGGCACGAAACGCATCTGTCAGGAGCACTCGTTCATCGATGCATCCAAGGTAGGCTGTATGGGAGCCTCCTATGGTGGCTTCATGACGCAGTATCTGCAGACGCAGACCGACATCTTCGCTGCTGCCGTCAGCCATGCTGGCATCAGCTGTATCACCAGCTACTGGGGAGAGGGCTACTGGGGCTACAACTATAGCGAGGTGGCTTCAGCGGGCAGCTATCCGTGGTCGCATCCGGAGATGTACACCCGCCAGAGTCCGCTGTTCAACGCCGACAAGATACACACGCCGCTGCTGCTGCTGCATGGCACCGCCGACACCAATGTCCCACCTATCGAGAGCATCCAGATGTTCACGGCCCTCAAGCTGTTAGGACGCGAGACGGCATTCGTCGAGGTGGAGGGTGAGAACCATCACATACTGGATTATAGTAAGAAGGAGAAGTGGGTGGCTACGCAGATGGCTTGGTTCCAGCGCTGGCTGAAGGGTGACTCCACATGGTGGGATGCCCTGTATCCGAAGAAGCATCTTTAAACGTATATATATAGGAAATGATGAGACGGTTTTTCATGCTGCTGGCGGTGGTCGCCGCCTTGACAGCACAGGCGCAGCAGCGCGAGCGTATATCCATTCTGGGCGACTCGTACTCAACATACCAGAATTACATACCAGAAGGTAATGAGGTGTGGTACTTCGACCCCCACGACTCGAAGCACACCGATGTCAGCGACGTACGCCAGACGTGGTGGTGGCAGGTCATCAAGGAAGGAGGCTACCTGTTGGAGAAGAACGAGTCGTACAGTGGAGCCACCATCTGCTATACTGGTTATCACGACGAGGACTACTCCGCACGCTCGTTCATCACCCGTCTGCCGCGTGTCGGCTCGCCCGACATCCTGCTGATTTTCGGCAATACCAACGACAGCTGGTGTGGTGCCAAGGTGGGGGAGTATCAGTATAAGGACTGGAAGCGTGCCGACCTGTACACTTTCCGTCCGGCGCTGGCGAAACTGTTGAACGATGCACAGAGCCGTTATCCCAACGTGCGCATCTACTACATCCAGAATACTGAGTTGCGTAAGGAGATAACTGAGTCGACGGCCACGATCTGCAAACACTATGGTGTGCCTGTCATCCAGCTGAAGGATATTGAGAAACAGGCAGGACACCCAAACGTAGCAGGCATGCGTGCTATTGCCGAGCAGGTGCTCAAGGCTATACGCAATTAGCAGTTTATTCGGTGGGGCCTTCGGTCTGTGTCTTCGGCCAGTTGACAAGATACAACTGGCGGGTGGCACGTGTGAAGGCTGTGTACAGCCAGTGCAGGTAGTCGGGCGTCAGCATGTCGTCGGTCATGTAACCCTGGTCGACGTAGACGTGCGCCCACTGTCCGCCCTGTGCCTTGTGGCAGGTGGCGGCGTAAGCGAACTTCACCTGTAGGGCATTGTAGTAGCGGTCTTCCTTGATCTTCTTCAACCGGTCCTGTTTGTGAGGGATGTCGGCATAGTCCTCCAATACCTTATTATATAATTGCTGCTGCTGCTCGCGTGTCAGGGCAGGAGCCTCTGATGTCAGCGTGTCGAGCAGCACGGTGGCTGTCAGCTCGTAGTCGTCGTAGTCGGGAAACGTCATCGTGACCTCTGCGAAGCGGAAACCGTGCTGCTCGTGTACGTTACGGACACGGCGTACTACGGCCATGTCGCCGTTGGCGATGAAGGAAAAGGAACTTGGTGAAGAAGGTTGGCTGTTGGCGGATGGCTGTTGGGTGACGGGTATCCAGTAGTAGTTGTTCTTAACCACCATCAGCCGGTCGCCTGTACATAGCTCCTCCTCATGGTCGAGCACGGTGTTGCGGATGCCTTGGTTGTAGATGTTGGCACGCTTGTTGGAACGTGTGACGACGATGGTCTCGTCCATGCCGGCCTTGGAATAGCTGGATGCCAGCTGCTCGATGAGTTCGTCGCCCGGCACTATCCGGATGTCGGCGAACCCCTTGAAGCGTATCTGTGGCAGCGTCATGCCATAGTCCTCCAGTTCGCTGCCCTCGTTCCTGATGCGTGTGGCATTCCACAGGATGCCAGACTCCTGGCTTTGACGCAGCACCTCCGAGAGGGTACACTCGTGGACGTGCAGCCCGTAGCAGCGCATGACGTCTGCCTGCAGTGCCGGACTCGACGCCTGTCCGACGGGTGGCAGCTGTGCGCTGTCGCCGATGAGCAGCATACGGCAGTTGCGGCCGTTGTAGACGAATTGTATCAGGTCGTCGAGCAGCATGCCGTTGGCAAAGACGCTGTCCGTCTGTGGGCTGTTGGCTATCATCGATGCCTCGTCTATTATAAACAAGGTGTCGCTCTCCATGTTGTAGTTCAGCTCGAAGCCTCCCTCCAATGACCGCTGGCGGTAGATGCGCCGATGTATCGTGTAGGCTGGCTGTCCGGCGTACAGAGAGAATACCTTTGCCGCGCGGCCGGTGGGTGCCAGCAGTATCAGCTTCTGCTGGAGTGTCAGCATGGCTCGCACGATGGCGGCAGCCAGCGTCGTCTTGCCCGTGCCTGCCGAGCCGCGAAGTATCATGACGGCCTGCTCGTGGCGGTCGGTCATGAATCTGGCAAAGACGTCCATTGCCAGCTCCTGTTCTGTGGTTGGCACGTGGCGTAGGGCCTCGCGGATGCGGTATTTCAACTCGTCGTTCAGCATTTCTTCTGCAAAGGTACGAATAAATAACAAATAATATCACCATTTTCTTTGTGAAATCATTTTTTTTCTTTATCTTTGCGGTATAATCGTAAAAACGCATGGCTATGAAGAAAACTTTTTTGCTGTTGGCTCTTATGCTTTGTGCTGCACTTCATTTGCAGGCACAGACAACCGCTGCCTCACGTCCGCAGTTCGGCGAGCGGCCCAAGTTGGTGGTAGGTATCGTTGTCGACCAGATGCGCTGGGACTACCTGTCGCGCTACTACTATAAGTTCGGCGAGGGTGGCTTCCGGCGGCTGATAGACGGTGGCTACTCGTTCGACAATTGTCTGATTGACTATCTGCCTACCGTGACGGCTATCGGTCATACGTCGGCCTATACCGGTACGTCGCCGGCGTTCCACGGCATCTGCGGCAACAACTTCTGGATTGACGGTCGCAAGACTTACTGCTGCGGCGACGATAGCGTTGACCCTGTGGGCAGCGACAACCGCAAGGACGGCTGCATGTCGCCGAAGAACCTGCTTGCGACGACCATTGGCGACCAGCTGCGTCTGCACACAGACTTCCGCTCGAAGGTCGTCGGTGTCAGCTACAAGGACCGTGCCGCCATTCTGCCAGCCGGCCACTCTGCCAATGCTGCCTACTGGCTGGACAGGAAGAACCGCCAGTTCATCACCTCCACCTATTATATGAAGGAGCTGCCCCAGTGGGCCAAGGACTATAACAAGCAACTGGCCAAGAACAAGGAGTTCAAGGAGGTGGGTAATGATGTAGGACTCTATCCTTTGACCGGGCATATCACCACCGACATGGCCATTGCTGCCTTAGAGGGTGAACAGCTTGGAATGGGCGATGAGACAGACATGCTCTGCGTCAGCTATTCGCAGACCGATGTCATCGGACATAAGTGGGGAACGCGTGGTGAGCATACCGATGAGGCATATCTGGAGTTGGACAAGGATCTCAGCCGCCTCTTTGCCGCCTTGGATGCCAGGGTAGGGCGTGGCAACTACCTCGCTTTCCTGACTGCCGACCACGGTGCTGCCCATAACAACCAGTTCATGCAGGATCATGGTATGCATGCCGGCAAGTGGCTGTCGGCTGATGTCAAGAGCGGCCTCGAAACGTATGTTTCCCAAAAGTTAGGTTCTACGCGCAATGTCCTGTTAGGCATTGCCGACTACCGCTTCTATTTCGACCATGCTGGCATCGCTGCCCAGGGCTTGGACCTTCAGCGTGTGAAGGAAGTGGCTATCGAGTATCTGCGCTCGTGTCCGAACATCTATTTCGTTGTTGACTTTGAGAAGGCGGCATACGCTCCCGTTCCAGCCTTCCTCCGCGAGCGGATGCTGCGAGGTTACAATTTCCATCGCTCAGGCGACATCATCGTGGTCTGCGAGCCGGGCTACTATGAGTTTGGATCCTGGTCATCGCCCGTTGGCACCACCCATGGTGAGTGGAATCCGTACGATGCACACATCCCCCTGTTGTTCTACGGATGGAAAGTGCCACATGGTGCCAATCCTGCCGAAGTTCACATCACAGATATTGCTCCAACAGTGTGTTCGTTGCTACATATTCAACAGCCCAATGCTTGTATTGGCTCTGCTCTGTACTTTTAAAGAGTGTTTAGAAAACATTTCTACAATAATGTGCTGATTTATTGAGATTTATTTCATACCTTTGCAGCCGAAAGAACATCAGTGGCTAATTTTAAGGCTGAAAGGTATGAACATAGGCAAGCACATCGAGCAGATTTTGAGGCAGCAGGGCAAGAGCGCTGCATGGCTGGCAACGCAGATTCCCTGCGAGCGGACAAACGTCTACAACATTTTTAAGCGTAAGAGCTTGGACGTCCGTTTGCTGATGCGGATCAGTGTCATTTTGGAATATGACTTCTTCAAGGAACTATCCGAGGAAGCGTTTCCTAAGAACAAATAAAAAACAATAATGGGGCTGTGTGATAACACAGCCCCATTATTGTTTTTTGTCAGTTTGCAAGTGATGCCACAATGCCTCACTTCTTTATTGTTACCATGATTCTCAGACTGCTGCTGCATTAATAACAGTCTGGATGTCTAACGCATTGACAACACCGTCTTTGTTCAGGTCATACTTGGCGTCTGTTGAATCTTCCACTGCCGCATTGATGACTGTTTGAATGTCAAGGGCGTTGACAATGCCGTCACCATTCACGTCGCAAGGATTGGACGTTGCTGTGTTGGTAACAATGTCTACAAAGCCTTTCAAAGTGTAGTAGCCTGCATTTTGGAAGGTGAAGTCGTTGCTCTGGGGTTTTCCACTGCTGCCGTTGCTGAAGATAATCTGTGTGGGCATAGTTGCGGCACCTGCAGTACCCTTGTAGTCCTTCTCGTCGAAAGTCCATTTCCACACACCATTACCGTTCTTGGCGTTGCCCAACTTGGTGCAGGCTACACCAGGCCATTTACCGCCAGTGTAGTTCTTGCTGTCCCATGCCCAGCACATGATGGTTCCCGTCCATGTGTCGGGAGCCTGGAAGAAGGCGCATACCTCACCTTCGGCAACACTGCAGAAGTCTGGAATCTCCACTTCGCTGCCATCATCTTTATAGGTGTACTCACGGCTGACGATGCCCTTCACCGTATTGCCAATGAGCAGCCCCACCTTCAGTAGGGTAGTGGCCTTGATAGTCAGTTTGGTACCGCTGGCTACCTGTGTGCCGTTGGTGGCTGTCGGCTCAGAACCGTCAGTGGTATATACCAGCTTGGCACTGCTGTTCAGCGACACGGCAGTCAGCGTGACGTCGAACGCCTTGCCGAACTCGCAGGAACTCCTGTCGATCCATGCTGTCTCCATACGGCTTTCTATCCAGTAGGCATAGTGGTAGCCTGACAGGATTTTCGTGTAGCCGTCAACAGATGGTGTATAGCTGCTGGAACCAGGACCTACGCAGCAAATCAGCTGACCCCTCTTGCCCTCTGTCTTGATGGCGTAATGGGTTGTTTTCGTCTCAAGCTGCTCATATCCGCTTGTGTTGTAAACGCCAATGTAGTTGCGGACATCAATCATCGATTTGATGTCGTTCTTGCAGTCCTGCCAGTGGGTGAAGAATACGCATGGGGTGCCTGGCATAGCCAGCATGAAGGCATTGGCAGCCAGTGTGTCCTTTTTCAGAGGGTCTTGGTCTGCATTCTTACGCTTCTCGGTGTCGTGGTTCTCTACAAACGTCACGGCATACTGGCGATAAGCACCGCTTCTGTATCGGTAACTGACAAGCGGCCAGTTGTTGTCGTTGACCATACCCAGCCTCTGCCAATTGTTGTTGTTAGCAGCGTTGCGTACCGTATAGCGGAACTGGAAATCGAAGGCGGCACTGGTCTTACCCGTCTTGTCTATCCAGTTCTTGATGGTGCTTGTGCCGTCCCAGCATTCACCTACCGAGAACTGTGGCTTGGAATCCTCATTATACATCTTGGTATACTCGCCGCTGTAGCCTTTCACCATGTCGTAGCGGAAGCCAGCATACCCCATGTCCTCAAGCAGCATGTGCAAGTAGGCCTTGACGGTTGTCTGCACGTTCTCGCTCGTATGGTCCAGGTCGCGCATGCCATCCCAGCCTTCGCCTGTGTCCTCGTTGCCGAGGGTAACACCTAACTGTGCGGCCTGTGCCTTGGCCTTACCACCGTCGTCGTCCACGCAGACATCAGCTGCCGTCATCTTATAGGTCACCCCGTTGTAGGTTTCTGTGGGGAAACCGAACCAGCCGTTGTTACTCTTGCGGTGGTTAATGACCACGTCGGCTATGGTGCCGATGCCTTTCTCCTTGAAGATGCTGATCATTGAGCGCAGCTGTCTCTCTGTGCCGAACGAGCTGCTGTAGTGTCCAGGGAACCAGTACATGTCGTCGTAGCCCATCGAGTTGCCACCGCAGTTGCCGCTCTGTGGTATCCATACCAGTTTGAAGTACTTGGACAACTCGTCGGCCTGACTTTCCAATACCGGCCACTGTGAGTCATCGTAGGAGTCCCAGTAAAAAGCTTGCAGCATGACGCCTTCATACTCGGAGGGCCAACCCTGTGCCAGCATCGGCAAGGAGGCCAGTGTCACTATTAGTGAAGAAAAGAATCGTTTCATAGCTGTTATTATTCTGTGGCGGCTGCGATATTGATAACCTCCTGGATGTCAAGTGCGTTAATAATGCCGTCGCCGTTGATGTCAAACTTAGCATCTGTGGCTTCTGCCACACAAGCGTTGATGATGATCTGGATGTCCAGCGCGTTGACGATGCCATTGCCGTCCAAGTCGCCCTTGACAACGGGAGTAGGTTCTTTTGCCACGCCCAGGAGGCCGTAGACATCGTAGTAGCCGCCGTTCTGGAATGCGAAGTCTGGAGTCTTGTAGCTGTCAGAACCCTTGTTGCTGAACAGTATGCCAGTGGGCATATTGCTGTCCGTGGCCTTACCGAGATCCCAGCGCCAAACAGCATATTTACCGTCAAGACCTACCTTGGTCATGGCGTCACCGGGCCAGGCATTCTTGCAAAGATCACCACTGGCATTCCATGCCCATGTATAGGGCGTGTCGTAGTCCTTGTTGCCACGGAAGTAGCAGTATACGTGTCCTTCGATGTATTTCACGCAGTCGGGCAGTACCACTTCTGGTATGTTATAGTATTGTGATGTGATGTCCGTCCAGTTGGTTTCCTTGTTGCTATTGGTGGCATCGAAGGTGAAGTAGCTGTTGTGTGACACACCGGTGATGTCGGCTGTCTGCACACCTTTCCCGTTGTTGAAGATGATGTTCACGGGCGATACGGCCAGCCTGTATTTATAGAAGGTCTTGGTGACTGTCTCGTCGAGGCTGGTTACCTCAGCTGTCTCAGTCATCTGTGTGCCGGGCCAGGCACCAGTGGGGTTCGCGCCAGTTGACGTCCACGAGTAGAGATAGGGAGCAGCTGCGCCATCGACCTTCTCGACATAGATGGTGACGGGCTTGACGCCCTCTTCATCATCGTCACTGCCATCGCGCAGGCCTGATACCGTGACGTTGTCCGACACATAGTAGGAAAAGTTGGTGCCAGTGGCAATGAGCTTGAATCCGCTTGTGTCGTAACTCGGAGTTCCGCAGGTGTAGAGCACAGTACCCTTTGAACCTTGTGTCTTGATGACATAGCCGTTGCCCGACGGAGTCTGCTCAACGATAGGACTCTGGTTGGTTATGCCGCAAGCCTTGCGGGCCTTGATCATGTTACCGATGGAGATGGGGTAGCGCTGCCAGTGCTTCATGAAGATACATGGTGTGCCAGGCATAGCCAGGATGAATGCGTTGGCTGCCAGCACATTGTTGGTCAGTCGGTCCTGGTTCTCGTAGGTGTCGTGGTTGTCGATGAAGGTAACGGCATAGCGCGAATAATCTGCCCAGCCAGCCAGTCCCTTGTCCGCCAATGCATTCCAGTTGCCACCACCGAAGGCATCGCGGATGACATACTTCAGCGAGAAGTCGAAAGCAGCAGATGTCTTGCCCGTACTGTTAATCCAGTCCACCAGTGTTCGTGCATTTCCATCCCAGTATTCGCCTACGCAGAACTTGGGAGTAACGGCCTGATTATATATCTTGGTGAACTGTCCGCCATAGCCCTTCACCATGTCGAGGCGGAAGCCGTCATAGCCCAAGTACTCTTTCAGGTAGCGCAGATAGAGGATGACGTTCTGCTGTACATGCTCCGAGGTGTGGTCAAGGTCACGATAGCCGGAGAAGTCGTCGCCCGTGTCGTAGGCTCCGGTGACCTCCCAGCCCTGCTCGGCGGTATAGCCGCCGTCATCGTTCTTGCAGATGTCGGCACCGCTCCACGTCACCTTATAGGTGGTCTTGTCGAGTGCCGTCACCGTCTCGTTAGCGAAGTCTATCCATGAGCCGTTCTTGCCAAGTGGCTTCTTGTGGTTAAGCACCACGTCCTCGATGATGCTCACTCCTTTTGCCTTATAGGTCCTGATCATGTTTATCAGGTCGCGGAGCTGTCCGAACGTGCTCTTGTGGCGGAACCAGTAAACGGGGTCGTAACCCATTGACTGCCCGTCTGTACACCAGGCGGAGTTAGGTACCCAGAGGGCATCGAAGTATTCCGACAGCGAGTCGGCGCTCGCGGTCAGATTTGTCCACTGCGTGTCCTCAAACGAGTTCCAATAGAACGCCTGCATCATGACACCCCCATAGTTGGCAGGCCACTGCGATCTTGCAACCTGAACCATCAGGAGCATGAAGAAAATGGATAATAGTTTTTTCATTTTATTGTATTGCTTTTAGTTAGTGTCTATTCGGGTGCTAAGTTACGAATTTTTCATGAATAATATAGTCAGTACAGTGTTAAAAAAGATTATCGTGTGTGTGTAAACGATTGCATCGTTGGTGCGCAAAAAGGCGGACGCTTACACAGCGTCCGCCTTAATGACTATTATAGGAGGAAAAACTTTACTTCACGACCTTCTTTCCGTTCATGATGACTACGCCCTTGTAGCCCTTGTTGACCTTCTGGCCAGCCATGTTGAAGGCAGGAGCGTCAGCGTTGTCAGCCTCGATGCTGCTGATGCCAGTCGTACCAACGGTGATGTTGAACTTAGCCTCAGTCACGGTGTTCATCTGCTGGGCAGCGAGATCGCCAAGGATGATGTCCTTCATCACGGCCTCGCCACTCTTAGCGTCTGCAGCAGCCTCAAGGGTCACAGTCAGATAGTCGCCGGCAGCAGCCTTGAACTCCTTACCTGCCGAGTTGGAAACCAGCACGTAGAATGCACCGCTCTCCTGCTTCTTGATGGTGGCAGCGTGGGTCTTCACGGTCATGGCAGAGCCAAGCTCGTAGACGTAGTCGTCCTCGTCCTCGTCGAACTGGATGGCGATGCCCTCAGGAAGAGCCAGCTTGAACTCAGCGATGGCAGCCTTCGAATCGGCATTGATGGTGAATGTTACGGTGGCTGTCTTGCCTGCCTCGATGGTTACATCGTTGGCTGTGATGGTCTGGCCGAACATGTTACCGCTAATCATTGCAGCAGCCAGAACTGCGAAAATCTTTATCTTTTTCATAATTTGTAAGCACTTTAAAATGTTATTAATTATATTCGATATTTTTAATTAGAATTTATTATTCTCCAGCCGTTGAACCAGCAGCGATGTTAATGACTTCCTGAATGTCCAGAGCATTCACAATTTTATCGCCGTTGATGTCAAACTTAGGATCAGTGCTGTTTGCAACACATGCGTTGATGATCATCTGGATGTCCAGAGCGTTAACTTTGCCATTGCCGTCCAGATCTCCCTTGACAGGCTCTTCACCACTAGCAGGCTCAGCGGTTGCCCAGCAGCTCTTGTCCTCAGGATTGAAGGTGAAGGTAACATCATAATTGCCATCTTCATCAACCATTAAAACAATATTGGAACCGCCTGGTACGCCATCTGCTCCATAGTTCTCTGTCCAGCTGTGGTTGGAAAGAACCTTAAACTCATACTCGGTGAAACCAAGAAGTGCGACATTCTTCTTAACCAACTCAAACGTGCCGTCTCCCATGTCGGTCATGTCGTTGCTTGTGTCTGTCGGATCCCAGGCACTTCCCATGAGTGCTTCGACACCGGCAATAGTCCATACCTTGTCGTCAAACGATGCGTCGCCAGTCTTAACGGCAGTGGCACCAACCTCCTTGGTTTCCTTGTTGAAGGTAATGGTGACTGTGTAAATACCATTCTCTTCAACGGTCAGGATGTAGTTGTCACCAGGATATGCTTCTGCCCAGTCGTGGTCAGCAACAACCTTTAAACCGTAGCCTACGCCACCTTCGAGTTTGCATCCCTCTTTGACGAGTGTGAAGTTGATGCCATCGGAGCTTGTCATGTCATTGGAAGCGTCCTCTGGGTTCCAATCAGAACCGCAAATGGGGCCAACACCTGCGACAGTCCAAGTCTGCTCTTCTGTGGGAGCAACGTAATCACCAGTTTTCAGTGCAGTAGCAGCAAGTGAAGAGATGTCTGTAGGATCGAAGGTGAATGTTACTGTGTACTCAGCGTCTTCTTCGATGGTGAGTTTGGCATTTCCTTCACCTTCTCCGTATGACTCATCCCAGCCATGGTTTTTGCATACTTTGAACTCATAGTCACCTGCCTTCAGCATCAAGGCTCTCTTGACCAGCTGATATGCGCCAGCGGCTTCTGTCATGTCATTTTCTGTTGCAGAGGGATCCCAGTTGACACCCAGAAGTGCCTTGGAACCAGCAATAGTCCATGTGTCCTGTGCCTGCATACCAAGTGTGGCAGCGAGCATCACGATAAGAGTAAAGATTTTCTTCATAATCATTAAGTTTTAAATTTGTAATAAATGTTAGTTAATATGTGAATTCTCTCGTTTTCAGCAATCTGGCAGCAAAGATAGCATTTTATCTTTAAATGTGATGTGTTATTGATGTAAAAAAGAGTGAAGACTTTGTGCAATCGTTTACGCTGTGAAATGTTTAATAACAACAGACGGACACTGTGGTAGGTGTCCGTCTGTTGTAAGGATTTATGAGTAGGATGCTATTCTTCTGCGGCTACGAAGTGGGCTGCACCTGTGATGTCGCAGAAGTACACGTGGTAAGTGCCAGCAGGAACAACGATGTTACCGCCATCCATGTTGCACTGTTTAGCCCAAACGTCATCGTTGACCGTCCAGGCTCCTGCGCTGTCGCCAAAGCCCCAGTTAGCAGCCCAGTCGTGGTCGGCGCGGAACTTCAGCTCTGTTTGTTCAGCAAAAGTAACCTTGGTATACCAGTTGTGCTTCGCCTTGTCGACAGTTACCATGTCAACATCCTCTGCCCAGCTGTTGAATCCGCCAATCAGCGAAACGGTGGTATAGCTTGTGGGATTCTGGTCCTCTAATTCAATCCACTCATAAGTCAGTTCTTCAAGGTCAATCTTGAATGTATAGAACTTCTTGGCTGGTGCGAATATATACGAGTTGCGACCTTGTTCCAGTTTGCCCGTCAAGCCCTTGTATGAGGTGGGCTTTTCTTCGCCAGAGCCATAGAGCTTTGAGAAGTCATTAATCAGGTAGCCTTCCTGCCAGTACTTGGAGTTCCAAATCTTCACATCACCGCTGCTGACCCACTTCGTTGTGTAGTAGAAGATGACGTCGCTTTCTGCATCGGGAGTCATCACTGTCTTATAAGCGTCGGCACTCTTTGATGAGGTGGCACCGCCATAAATATAGTAGTACGGATTCTCCAACTCCTCAGGCTTGATTTTCAGCGTGAAGTCGCCTAAGGTGATGAGCTGTGCCTCCTTGCCCTTGAAGGCATTGGCAAACAGCTTGGCGGTGAATGTACGTACGGTAGACTTCTTGCCGTAGAAGGTATAGACGAGCTTGGCCAGTTCCTCCTTCGTTACCATGCCGTCTTCAGTGGCGACCACGTTGGTTGCCACATTCTGCTCCTTGTCAGCAGGCCATGCCTCAAGGCGGATATTCTCCAATGAGACACCCTCGGGCAGCGTGCCTTTCTTCAGGGTGAACAGCTGAATGGCATCCTCGGTCATGGTTCCCAGATTAATCTCGCCTGAAGCTGCTGCAGTCGGCGTGGCCTCAAAGCCTTCAATCGTGACGGCCTCCGGCTGCTGATAGACAGTGGGCTGCACATAGTCGTTGTGGCTCTCGTCGCAGGCGGTCAGTGACCAGCCTGCGATGACGAGCATCAGATATATTGATAACTTTTTCATAATTGTACTTTGTTTAAGGTTTCTTCATTACTTCAGGTCACCAGTATCATCAGAGAAATTCAGATAGACGCGCTGGCCCTTATTACCGTTGACACGCTCCTGGTCGCCACCGGCACCACGATAGACAATCTTCTTGTCGAAGACAAAGAACTCGCTCTTCCACCAGTCGGCGGTCTTAACCTTGACATAGGCACGTGTGCCACCGTCGCCGTCGACAGGACTGGTCAGCTGAGGAGATACAAACGAACCCTTCATCTCGGTGGGCGTCTCAAACTTGACGTACTCTTCATACTCGGTGCGCAGAATGGTCTCGTTCCAGCAGTTGGACGTCATACCTGTCTCAGGATCGTCCTTGCCAAGGATACCCACCTCGGGGTTGACGATACTGGTACCGATGAGCCATACCTCAGCAGGATTGAATGTGAATGAGAGTTCCATGGTACGCTTGTCGTTGTCAACAGTGGCATCGATAATCATCAGATACCATCCGGCTGTTGCGGCAGTAATCTTACCGTTGTCATCGACGCCGAAGCCCACGGTCTTGCTGGTGTAGGTCGTCGTGATGTAGTCATCGGCATAGTTGGCAGGAGCCTTGGCGGGACTGGTCAAGATACCATCTTGGTCAACATATACCATGCGCCAGTGGGTGCTTGGAGCACTGTGGAGAGGTACTGAAGGAACAGCCTTTTCCCAGTCGTTGTCAGTAAACTTACCGCAGACGTACAGTGGATTAGGCATCTCAACGTCGGGCAGTGCAAACTTGGTCCTCACCTTGTTCAGCTTGATGACATTAGAGAGTGTCTCTGAACCCTCCACACCATCAATGAAAGCGCGAATGCGCACATAGACGGGGGACTCGATGGGGAACTGGTCCTGCTTCAAGGCCAGCTTGTCAAGAGCCTGCTTGGTGGTGGCGATAGCCAGTTCCTTGCCAGGAACCACCATCCTGTTGGACGAGAACGTGCTGGGCAACTCGTTGGGCTTTGCCATGTCCTCGCTCATGGATAGCTGTACCACGTATGTCACCGTGGCGGGGAATCCGTAGTTGGGTGCCGTGCAGGTGAACTCGATGGAGTCGGTGTAGTCCAGGTCGTATGTGCCGCCGGCAAATATCGGGGTGTTCAGCTGAATGGGGTCCTGAGTCTTCGTCAAGTCCAGTTTGGGGTTGTCGTCGCGGTCTGCATCGCAGGCAGCGAAGAACAGAGTACCCATCAGCAGTGAAGCCAGAAAACTTAACTTTTTCATATCTGTTTGTTTTTAGGGTTGCTTATTTGTAATTCGGCTTGATGTTGGGGTTGGCATTCAACTCACTGTCAGGAATGGGGAAGATGTTGAAGCGCTTGTCAATCGGTGTGCCGGCCTGCGAACCGCCCATCCATTCCCATACGTAGTCGCTCTGTCCGGCATAGCGGTTGAAGCGGATAAGCACCATGCGGCGCATGCCCTCGAAGCCGAACTCGCGTGACCACTCCTTGAAGATGTCGTCCAGCGTTACCTTGTTGATGGCGTCGGCACCGATGCCGTCATACATGTTGCCGGTCTTGACGTTGGCACGAATCCTCAGGTCTTTGATACGTTTGACACCTTCGTCAGTACACTCGTCTCCGTGGAGACGGGCATCACACTCTGCAGAGATAAGATATGCCTCAGCCAGGCGCAGGATGGGATAGTCCGTGTCGACAAACTGTCCACCGCTATGGTGACCGGCAGTGCCGTCAGAGTGGATGTTGTTGTACTTCATGTAGATAAGTCCCTGGTTCTTGTCATCCTCCTTCTGGATGCTCAGCTTCTGGGTTGCGGTATAGAAGATGGCACGGTCGTCGCCGACGCCACGCACTACCTGCCAGGGTACACCTAATGTGATGCTGTTGTCAGAGGCCTTGTCGCCGAAGAACATTGTAGAGAAGTTCTTGCGGGCGCGCAGACCGATGTCCCACGACTCAGTGGTTCCGTAGCCTGTTACGGTTCCGGCCAGTGTTCCTGCAGTGGCAGGATCGGTCTCGTTGCCGTACAAGTGCTCCTGTTTCATGGTTTCGGCGGCGGGAGCAGCAATCATGAACAGTGAACCACCCCAGGTCTGGGTCAACTCACCGTCGTGAAGGGCGGGAAGAATGATTTCGTTCTGAGCACCGTTGGTGTCGTTGTCACCCATGAACAGCAGCTGGTAGGCGCTGAAGCCTGCCTTACCCTCTGTGCAGAGCTTGTAGCTGGTGCCGATGGTCTTGTCTGCGTAGTTCTTGGCATCAGCCCAACGTGGAGTGCCAGTGTACACCTCAGCGTTCAAATACATTCTGGACAGCAGCAGCATGCCGGCAGCCTTGTCGGCACGTCCGTACTCGACAGTCTTGGCATCACCTAAGAGTTCATCGCCTTCACCCTCGCCGATGATGTCCTTCAGCTCGCTTTCGAGGAACAGGAAGAGGTCAGCACGCTGAATCTGCGGTGCATTCTCGCTCGACAGCTTGGTCAGGAACGGCGGGTTGGCGTAGAGGTCCATCAGGTAGAAGTAGTGCAGTGCGCGCATGAAGCGGGCCTCGGCACGCTTCTGCTTTGTGGCAGCATCGTCGCTGTTGGCATTCTCCAGATAGAAGTTACAGAGAGTGACACCGAACATCAGACGGTAGTACAGTGCCTTAATCATGACGTTCGAGTTGGTCCACGTGTTACGGTTCAGCTCCGGCATGCCGGGGTCGTTCCACCAGCAGTGACCCTCGTCGGTAGTCAGTGTGTTGAGGTTCCATATGAGTCGCGTCATGTTTGACGTACCTTCGTCGATGTCGTCCAGGTCACTATCGCCGTTAGGGCCAACCTGACCTGTCAGCACCAGGTTTCCGTAAATCTTGTTGAAGATATAGTCTTCGTTGAAGTCAGATACCTCCTGCGGATTGATGTTGTCGACCTCCAAGTCCTTCACGCAGGATGTGCAGAAGGTGGCTCCGACAAACAAGGCAACTGGTAATATATATTTCAGTTTCATAGTTTCTTGCTTTTATACCTTATTTATTATTATACCTTGATTCTTAGAAGTTCAGGCTAACACCAACAATCGTGGTCAGAGGACGGGGATACATGTCGCCGTCAACACCGCTGGCCACCTCGGGGTCGATACCCGTGTAGTTGGTGATGGTCCATACGTTCTGAACTGTTGCGTACGCACGTCCTGCAATCTTTGCACCGAAGAGCTTCTCGAATGAGTAGCCCAGGGTGATGTTGTCAAGCTTCAGGAACGAGGCGTTCTCGACGAAATAGTCTGAGGCATACTGCTGCTGCGACACGTTGGTGAAGCCGCGCTCAACAGAGGAAACGCGGAGGTTGCTGAGGTTGCCGTTGGTGTAGACGGCACCTGAACCGACGTTGCTCGAGCCAGAGGCTGTGCTGTTGAAAACATAGTTGCCAAGGCTGGCACGCATGGAGAAACCGAGGTCCCAGTTCTTGTATTGCAGCTTGGACGACAGTCCCATCAGCACGTCGGCTGCCGGCTTGTAGTAGTAATAGCGGTCGCCACCGTCGAGATAGCCATTGCCGTTACGGTCAACGAAGGTATTGAGGATGGGCTTGCCGTTCTGGTCGTACACCTGCTGGTAAACGTGGAAGGCACTGATGGGCTTGCCGACGGTGTGGGCCTGGATATTGCCGCCCGTACCTGTCAGACCACCACCTGTCTCGATGAAGTAGTCCTCTTCGTCGCTGCCGATGAGCTTGTCAATCTCGTTGTGGTTGTAGGTGAAGTTGTAGCTGACCTCCCAGCGCCAGTCCTTCGTCTGGATGGGGCGTACGGTGGTCATGAACTCAAAACCAGTGTTGTGCAGTGAACCGATGTTCGAGGTCACCTTGTTGCGGAAGTTAGAGCCTGCTGCCACGAAGACAGTGTTGATCAGGTCGGTGGTCTTACGGTAGTACCAGTCGACGGCCAGCTCTACGCGGCTGTTCCAGAACGACAGGTCGATACCAGCGTTCCATGTGGTGGTCTTCTCCCAAGTCAGCTCGGGGTTGTAGGCCTGCGGACGGTAAGTGGTACCATCGCCGAGAACAGGATACATAGCGTGGGTGTTGCTGTTGGGCTTGAACACGGGGATGTAGGTGTAGTCACCGATACCTTCCTGCTGACCAGTGAGACCCCATCCTAAACGCAGCTTGGCATCGCTCAGGAAACTGACGTTCTTCAGGAACGACTCTTCCTTCATGCGCCAGGCCAGTGCAACGGCTGGGAAGTAACCCCACTGCTGGTTCTTGTTGCCGGGCAGCCAGTTGAAGCGTGACGAACCGTCGGCACGCAGCGTGAAGGTCAGCATATAGCGGTCCATCAGCGAGTAGTTCAGACGGCCGAAGAACGAGACGAGGTAGTTCTCGGTCTGGTACTTTGTCAGCTGTCCTGTCTCCTTGGGGTCTTCATGGTGGGTACCCTCAGCATATACGGTGTTGCCGGCAGGGTATGTGCCGTAGCCGTACCAGTTGGTCTTCTTGTGGAAGTGCTGCCACTCGTAACCGGCCATGATGTCGAAGTGGTGAACCTTGGCAAAGTCCTTCATGTACTGGGCATAAAGCGAGAGCTGGAGGTTGTAGGTATCCATGGTGCTCCAGCCATTGTAGCCATAGTAGTAGGCCGAGGTGGAGTAACGGCTGCGGTCATACCACTGCTTACCGGAGGAAACGTCCATAGCTGCGTTCATGTGCAGGTGTAAGTCCTCAAAACCGTGGATAGAGTAGTCAGCCTCGATGTTGCCGATGAAGGTCTTCGACGTGGCGTGGTTGTCGTTCTGATTGAGAGAGGCCACGGGGTTGGAGGTTCCCTTCTGGACGTACAGCCAGTCGGCAGCACCCTCGTAGGCAGCAGAAGTATAGCTCTGCACATAGCCTCCAAAGTAGTCCTTGTAGATGGGGTTGTCACTTCTGACGGCCTTGGTGGGATCCATCGATACGGCCTGTCCTACACCACCTTCTGCATAGCGGTTCTTAGCAATCATACCCTTGGCGTTCAGGTTCAGCTTCAGGTGATCCTTCAGCAGCGACGGCGAGAGGTTGATGCTGGCGGTGTAACGCTCGAACTTCGAAGTCTTGATAATACCTTGGTTGTTGGTGTAGCCTAATGACACGCGGTAGGGCATGTTCTTCAGACCGCCCGACATTGTCAGGTTGTGGTCAGTGGAGACGGCCGTACGGAAAATCTGGTCCTGCCAGTCGGTGTTGGCATACTGCTTATTACCATTGGCATCCAGATAACCTAATGCGTTGTAGGCGTCGCTGTCCTTACCATAGAGTTCCTCGATGAAACTCATCAGCTGTGGGCCGTTCAGCACCTTTGTGGTCTTCTTCTTGGTGGCGAAGGAAACGTTGCCGCTGTAGTTGAAGGTCGGCTTCTGGTTGGCGCGGCCCTTCTTGGTGGTGATGATGATCACACCGTTAGAAGCACGGCTACCGTAAATAGCAGTAGCTGAAGCATCCTTCAGCACGGTGAACGACTCAATATCGTTCGGGTTCACCATCGAGAGGGGGTTGGCAAGACCCTGCACACCATAGTTGTCCATAGCCAGACCGTCGATGACGATCAACGGGTCGTTGGAGGCATTCAGTGACGAGCCGCCACGGATGCGGATCTGTGCGCCGCCACCAGGAGTACCGTCACCGGCGATAACGCTCACACCGGCAATCTTACCGCTGATCATGTCCTGGGCGTTGACGTTCAAGCCGTGGTTCTTGTCGTCTGGCTTGATAGCTGTTACTGAACCTGTCAGGTCGCTCTTACGGGCGCGTCCATAACCGATGACCACCACGTTTTCCAGTACGGTGGCATCGTCTTTCAGCGTGACTTCGATGTTGGGAGCAGCCTTGACGGTTTCTGTCTGGCATCCGACATACGAGATGGAGATGTCAGCACCTTGATTCGCTGTCAGAACAAAATTACCATCGAAGTCGGTGACGGTGGCAGTCTGTGTTCCTACCACACGTACGGTGGCACCGATGATAGGTTCGCCCTGAGCATCCTTAACATGGCCTTTTACGTTGATTTGCGCAAAAGCTCCTACCGAAAGGAAGAGTCCTAACACGAGGACAAGCATCCTGAACGGGATTCTAATGTTTACCTGCTTCATCATTTAATTTTTAAAGTTAGTATAATGTTTGTTTCTTAAGTTTTAAGATGATATTGATTTAAATCAATTGCAAAAGTAAAGAAAATTATCATACGATAATACTTTTTTGGCGTTAAATACGTTAAGTAGTTGGTGCAAACGTTTGCATAATTGTTTGCATATAAAAAATAAAGATATAAGACAGCGAAAGAAACTTTTCAATAACTTTGCACCAACGAAACTAAAATCGTAAATTTTTTTACTGGCCTGATGAAAGAGAATACCCCATTGACGATGAAGGACATAGCCCGAGTGTTTGGTATCTCGGTGGCAACGGTTTCCCGTGCGCTGAAGGATTCGCCTCGCATCTCGGCAGAGCGTCGTGCGGCCATACAGCAGTATGCCCGTGAGCACAACTTCACGCCCAATGTGCTGGCTGAGTCGTTGCGCTACTCGCGCATCCAGCCTCAGAAGGTCATCGGCGTCATCATCCCCGAGTTTACGCATTTCTACTTCATGTCGGTGTTGTCGGGTATCGAGGAGGAGGCATTGGCACGGGGCTATCGCATCATGGTGGCGCAGAGCAACGAGCAGTACGAGCGTGAGGTGCGCATCTGCCAGTCTTTCTTTGAGAACAAGGTATGTGGCGTCATCGTCTCACAGGCCAAGGACACGAAGCAGTACGAGCATTTCCAGCGGCTGATGGACGCCGGTCTGTCGCTGGTGTTCTACGATAGAATATGTACGGGCGTGAATGCCAGTCGCGTGGTGGTCGACGACTATATGGGAGCCTTCAATGCCGTGTCGTACCTGATAGAGACAGGCTGTACACGGATTGCCTTCTATGGAGCTGCCATGAATCTGGAGATTTCCAAGAACCGTTTCAACGGCTACAAGGACGCGCTGCTGAAGCATGGCGTAGCATACGACCCGTCGCTGACGTTACAATGTGACAACCGTACCGATGCCGAACTGGTCACGCCAGAGGTGCTCAGTGGCGAGAATCATCCTGACGGTTTCTTCGCCATCAACGACGATACAGCCATTGGCATCCTGTACACAGCCAAGCGCATGGGCTTCAAGGTACCTGAGGATGTCAGTATCTGCGGCTTCACCAACGGACAGCGTGCCGTGGCCTGCGACCCCATGCTGACGACCGTGGAACAGCGTGGTGTGAAGGTTGGTGAGGAGGCTGCCGACATCCTGATCAGTCAGGTGGAGGGCCTCATTCCTCACGACAAGGCAGAACGCCGTGTTGTCCGCACCCGCTTGATAGTCAGGGGAACAACAAGGTAGATCAATTAACAACAAAGACAATATAACAATGAAACAAAAACCGAATTTACCATTTTGGAGTCTCTGGAACTTGAGTTTCGGATTTTTCGGCGTGCAGATAGCTTACGCGCTGCAGTCAGCCAACATTTCTCGTATCTTTGCCACGCTGGGTGCTGACCCACACTCATTGAGTTACTTCTGGATACTGCCCCCGCTGATGGGCATTCTGGTTCAGCCTATTGTCGGCACACTGAGCGACAAGACATGGACGCGCTTCGGCCGTCGTATTCCTTACCTGTTTGTAGGAGCTGCCGTTGCCGTGCTGGTGATGTGTTTGTTGCCAAACAGCGGATCGCTGGGTTTGAGCATCGGTGCTGCACTGGTGTTCGGTCTCGTTGCACTGATGTTCCTCGACACCAGTATCAACATGGCCATGCAGCCGTTTAAGATGCTGGTGGGCGATATGGTCAACGAGGAACAGAAGGCGAAGGCTTACAGCATCCAGTCGTTCCTGTGCAATGCAGGCAGTGTGGTGGGCTATGTGTTCCCCTACGTCTTTGCTTTCGTGGGCATCAGCAATGTGGCAGCCAAGGGCGTCATTCCCGACTCTGTCATCTGGTCGTTCTACATCGGAGCTGCCATCCTGATAGGCTGTGTCATCTACACCACGAGCAAGGTGAAGGAGTGGAATCCGGCTGAATATCTGGAGTATAACCCCGCCCCCGAGCAGAAAGAGGACAGCGTCAACTGGATAACGCTGCTGAAGAACGCCCCATCGGCTTTCTGGAAGGTCGGTCTGGTGCAGTTCTTCTGCTGGGTAGCCTTTATGTATATGTGGACGTATACCGCAGGAACGATAGCTGACACGGTGTGGAACACCACTGACACTGCCAGCAAGAACTATCAGGATGCTGCCGACTGGGTAGGCATTCTCTTTGCCGTTCAGGCTATTGGCTCGGTAGTGTGGGCAGCTGTGCTGACACAGTTCAAGAACACCAAGTTGGCTTATTCGCTCAGTCTTGTGCTTGGCGGTATCGGCTTTGCTATGGTGCCTTTCATCCATGACCAGTACATGCTCTTCGTTCCCTTTGTGCTAATTGGTTTTGCCTGGGCTGCCATGCTGGCTATGCCTTTTGCGCTGGTCACGAATGCCCTCCAGGGATATGGTCACATGGGTGCCTATCTGGGACTGTTCAACGGAACGATCTGTGTGCCTCAGATTATAGCTGCCGCTCTGGGTGGTACTATCCTGACGATGGTTGGCTCTGCACAGTCTACCATGATGATTGTGGCTGGTGTCAGTCTGCTGATTGGTGCTGCCTGTGTGACAGTCATCAAGACGAAGTGATAAGAAACAGATTACTTACTAACAATAAAAATGTATACTACTATGAAGATACTATTCAATTTGGAATATCAGACCGTCTTCGGCGAAGACCTGGTGCTGAATATATGTGCTGCAGACGATGCAACCAAGGTGTCGCAGCATAAGATGACGACTCTCGATGGACTGCATTGGTTTGTGGAAGTCACAAAGCAGCCCAATGCCGGTACGTTCATCGACTACTACTATAGTCTGATGCGTGGCCAGGAGGAGGTACGCCACGAATGGCTCGTAGAACCCCATCGACTGGAGTTTGCCGCCCTGAAGGGCACACACTATACGGTGTACGACCACTGGATTGACATTCCCGAGGATTCCTATATGTATAGCTCGGCACTGACTGACTGTATCATGGCCTGTCAGCGTGAAATGAGTACGCCGACCGAGTTCCAGCGCACCATACGGCTGAAGGCCCGTGCGCCGCAGCTGCGTATTGGTCAGCAACTGGGACTGGTGGGTGCCGGCGATGCTCTTGGAAACTGGGATGCCAGCAAGGCGTTGCCTATGTATGAGCATGAGTACCATGAGTGGGTCATCAGCCTTGATGCTGCTGCGCTGCCCCAAAACCTTGAGTTCAAGTTCGTTATTCTCGGAATCGACCTGCCCGTCTGGGAGGAGGGTGCCAACCTGACAGTATCGCTACCTGTCATCAAGGATAATGAGGTGGTGATTTACGAGTTGTCGCAGGCCTACTTCCCTGTCTATCCGTGGAAGGGAGCCGGCACTGTGGTGCCAGTCTTCTCGCTGCGCAGCGAGGGGTCGTTCGGCGTGGGTGACTTTGGCGACCTGAAGATGATGATCGACTGGGTGGACAAGACCAGCCAGCGCATCCTGCAGGTGCTGCCCATCAACGATACCAATATGACCGGAACGTGGCAGGACAGCTATCCGTATAATTCCATCAGCATTTACGCCCTGCATCCGCAGTACACCGACTTCCGTCAGTTGCCGGAGCTGAAGGACCAGGAGAAGCGAGAGCGTTTTGAGGCCTTGCGCCAGGAGCTGAACGCCCTGCCTCAGATTGACTATGAGCGTATGTTCGCTGCCAAGATGGACTATCTGCACGAGCTGTTTGCTCAGGAGTGGAAGAAGGTGAAGGCCACTAAGGGCTATAAAGAGTTCTATGAGCAGAACAAGGAGTGGCTGGTGCCATACGCTCAGTTCTGTGTGAATCGCGACAAGTACGGCACGGCAGACTTTAACCAATGGCCTGAAAGTGCCAAGCCCACAGCCACCAAGAGTGGTGCTGCTGCAAAGGCGCTGGACTTCTGGTTCTTCGTCCAGTACAACCTCGACAGCCAGATGCGTGCTGCCCACGACTATGCGCGTAAGCATCATGTCATCCTGAAAGGTGACATCCCCATTGGCATTAGCCGCGACGGTGTGGAGGCCTGGGTGGAACCGAAGTACTTCAACCTGAACGGTCAGGCCGGTGCGCCGCCCGATCCGTTCTCTGCCGACGGCCAGAACTGGGGGTTCCCCACCTACAACTGGGACGAGATGCTGAAAGATGGCTGTCAGTGGTGGGTGCGCCGCTTCCGTAAGATGGCACAGTACTTCGATGCCTACCGCATCGACCACGTCTTAGGCTTTTTCCGCATCTGGGAGATTCCCATGCCTGCAAAGTCCGGACTGGAGGGTCAGTTTGCTCCTGCTCTGGGTCTGAGCCGCGAGGAGATAGAGGGCTATGGCATCTACGGCCACGACGACCTGTTCCTGGTCGACCACAAGCGTTGCGACCGCTGGCATCCGCGTATTGCCGTTCAGTTCCAGGAGCCATACCAGAAGCTGAACGACGACGAGAAACAGAACTTCAACCGTCTGTACAACGACTATTTCTACCGTCGCAACAACCAGTTCTGGTACCAGGAGGCCATGAAGAAGCTGCCGCGTCTGACACAGGCCACGCGAATGCTGGTATGTGCCGAGGACTTGGGTATGGTACCCGACTGCGTTCCCTGGGTCATGAACGAGCTGCGCATCCTTTCGCTTGAGATACAGACCATGCCGAAGGACCCCAGCGTGCGCTTTGGCCACCTGTCGCGTTACCCCTACCGTAGCGTGTGTACCTTCTCGACCCACGACATGCCGACGCTCCGTCAGTGGTGGGACGAGGACGAGGAGCAGACACAGGCCTACTACAATGAGATGCTGCACCGTGGCGGCGCTGCTCCTCATCCGCTGCCTGGCTGGCTGGCCAAGGACATCGTGAGCCGTCAGCTGACGTCACCCTCCATGCTCTGTCTGCTGTCGCTGCAGGACTGGCTGTCTATCGACGAGCGTCTGCGACTGCCTGACCAGAATGCCGAGCGCATCAACATCCCCGCCAACCCCCGACACTACTGGCGTTACCGCATGCACCTGACCATCGAGCAGCTGCTGCAGGAGGATGACTTCAACGAGACGGTCCGCACACTGGTTTCACAGAGTGGCCGCATGTAGATAATCCGTGTTTCTCCGTGTTCCGCCGTGGCAAGAAAAAAAACGCCGTGTCTCTCCGTGTCCTGACGTGGCAAAAAACTCTCCGTGACAAAAAACTCTCTGTGGCAAATAACCTATCAGGTGCAATACAATTAACTTAAGATTATGAGACAAATAACATTATTATTGCTATTATTAGCAACAACATTGAGTGGCTATGCTGCAGAAGTGAAGTCGCCTAATGGCAACGTGGTACTTAACTTCACCGTCGAACAGGGACGGCCTACCTATACCTTATTTTATAAGGGTAGGGAAGTGGTACGCCCTTCGCACCTCGGACTGGAGCTGGCCAAGGACAAGCATGCCTCGGCAGGTATGGACGAACGTGACTTGATGGACGGCTTCACGTTGGAGAATGAGAAGACCTCTACGTTCGACGAGACATGGCAGCCCGTATGGGGTGAGACACGCGACATCCGCAACCATTACAACGAGTATGTAACCACCCTGTCGCAACAGTGGCTCGAACGCGTCAAGCCTACTCGTCCAGACATGCAGATGCAGCCTCGCCGCCATCACCGCACGATGCTTATCCGCTTCCGTGTCTACGACGACGGCATCGGCTTCCGCTATGAGTTCCCGCAGCAGAAGGACCTCAACTACTTCCTTATCAAGGAGGAGCGCAGCGAGTTTGCCATGACGGGCGACCATACCGCTTGGTGGCTGCCCGGCGACTACGACACGCAGGAGCAGGAAACACAGGAGTCGAAGCTGTCGGAGATTCGCGGACGTATGGAGAAGGCTGTCAACTGGACCAACTCCTCCGTCGCCGTATTCTCGGAGACTGGCGTACAGACATCGCTGCAGATGAAGACACAGGACGGCCTGTACATCAATATCCATGAGGCAGCGTGTGCCGACTATGCCACCATGCACCTGGAGCTGGTGGACGGCCAGACCAAGGCACTCACCACTCAGCTGAAGGGACATACCAATGCCTATACGCCCAACCCGACGGCCTCCGACTATCCGTTGCCGCAGCCTTTCACCTTCGTCAGTCATCTGACTCCTGATGCTACTGGCCTGAAGGGTGCCATGCAGACGCCCTGCGAGACACCGTGGCGTACGGTGATGGTCAGCGACGATGCCCGCGACATGCTGTCCAGCAACCTTATTCTCAACCTCAACGAGCCGTGCGCACTCGACGATGTGAGCTGGATTCATCCCACGAAGTACTGTGGCGTATGGTGGGAGATGATTGTCGGCAAGTCGTCGTGGAACTACACCGACGAGTTCCCCAGCATCAAGCTCGACCGTATCGACTGGAAGAAGGTGAAGCCCAACGGCCGTCATGCCGCCAACAACGATAAGGTGAAGCGCTACATCGACTTCGCCGCCAAGAACGGCCTGCAGGAAGTGCTCGTCGAGGGCTGGAACGTAGGTTGGGAGGATTGGGCCAACATGTGGAAGCGCGATGTGTTCGACTTCCAGACGCCGTATCCCGACTTCGACATCAAGATGCTGAACGACTATGCCCACTCCAAGGGTGTGAAACTGCTGATGCACCATGAGACCAGTAGCTCCACCCAGAACTACGAGCGGCACATGGAGAAGGCTTTCCAACTGATGAACAAGTACGGTTACGATGCCGTGAAGACGGGCTACGTTGGCGACATCATTCCACGTGGCGACCACCACTACTCGCAGTCGATGAACAATCACTACCTATATGTCGTCAAGGAGGCTGCCAAGCACCACATCATGATCAACGCCCATGAGGCTACGCGTCCTACCGGTCTCTGCCGCACCTATCCTAACCTCGTCGGCAACGAGTCGGCACGTGGCACGGAGTATGAGGCGTTCGGTGGCTCTCGTCCTGACCATACCTGTATCCTGCCGTTCACCCGTCTACAGGGCGGCCCGATGGACTTCACGCCGGGCATCTTCGTCACCAAACTGTCAGAGTGGAGCGACAACCCGTCGTGGGCCCGCATCACCATCGCCGGCTCGCTGGCCCTCTACCTGACCATGTACTCGCCGCTGCAGATGGCTGCCGACCTGCCTGAGAACTACGAGAAGTTCGACGATGCCTTCCAGTTCATCCGCGACGTGGCGTGCGACTGGGACAACAGCATCTACCTCGAAGCCGAGCCTGCCGACTACATTACGGTGGCCCGCAAGGCGAAAGGTACCGACAACTGGTTTGTGGGAGGCAAGTGCGACGAGAACGGCCATGAGGCTGTGGTGAAGCTCGACTTCCTCGACAAGGGACGCAAGTACGACTGCACCATCTATGCCGACGGCAAGGATGCCCACTACGAGACCAATCCCCAGGCCTACGTCATCACCAAGAAGACCGTGAAGGCCGGACAGACACTCAAGCTGAAAGAGGCTCCCGGCGGCGGCTTTGCCATGTCGTTGATAGCCCAGTAGTGTGAGGCTACTTCTGGCGGTGCTTACGCTTGTAGCACTGCTGGAAGTCGCAGAGACCACAAGTATATTCGAGTCGGCGGACGTGTTGGCCAATGCCAACAAGTCCGCTGACTGATTTGATGGGTAGCATAAGTGACGAGTCGGTCAGTGTGACGCCGCACGTCTGGCCGTCGAACTGTGCGAACAGCAGCTGCTGCTGGCTGACGTGCCAGCCGCAGTAGCCGGGCGAGAAGCGGTTGGTGTGCTGCCAGCCGAGTTTGTCGATGCTCTCTTGCAGCGTCTCTTCCATCCTGTCGGCACACTTCTCGGCGATGACGCTGCCCAGGGCGTCGGCTATGAACACGTGTACCATGTCGCCCTGCTCTTTCAGCTGTTGCTGGAACGCCTCATACTCCCGTCCGCTGGTGGCGATGAACAGGGCGTAGGCCTCCGAGCCTTGCAGCTGTCGCTCGATGATGTGGCCCATGCTGAAGGCCGGCAGCTGACGTACCACGCGGAAGCAGAACTGAGGACGGAGCCTCGCGCGTACCATATTTATTATATGTCGCGTCTCGTCCTGCGTCGCCACGTCGGGCGGCGCACCGTGATAGCCCATCTGCTCGTAGATGTCGGCAGGGGCTATCTGCAGTTCGTCGTATGTCAGCGTCTTTACAGTCATGCCTTATTGTAATTCCATTTCCGAAAATACAAATACAATTATCTCACGTTCCTTTTTTGACCACAGCTTTAACGGATTAAACAGAAAAAATCTGTGCTATCTGCGCAATCTGTGGTTAGTTAATTCTCAAATTCTCTAATTCTTGATAAATAAATCATGAAGCAGCTGATTTGTTATAATCGTTGAGAGCCTCGAAGAACGAGTTGATGTTCTCGACGGGTGTATGCGGCGGGGTGTCGCAGCCGCTGGACAGCACGAAGTTAGGGTAGGGGCGCATGGCATCCAGTAGCTCGTTCACCGTCTGGCGCATGGTCTCAGGCGTGCCGTCCTTGAATACCGACACGGGGTCGATGTTGCCCATGGCCAGTGCCGTGGGTGGCACGTCGCGGATGACGTCCTCCATGCGGCACTTGTTGCCGAAGTGGTAGGCAGCGGCTCCCGTCTCCACCATGGCTTTGGTGCAGTGCCCCGTGTTGCCGCAGTTGTGTAGCACGACGATGAATGTCTCGTCCTGCACTTGTTGTACGATGCGTTTCACATACTGTGACGAGAACGTGCTGCAGTCGTCGTTCGACAGCAGGCCGGCAGCCGGCTCAGCCATCACCACGCCGTTGGCTCCCGTCAGCTTCAGTGCCTGACAGTATTTCCCGATAAACTCGGTACACTTGTCCAACAGCTGGTGGGCTGCCGTCGGCTGCTCGTAGATGAGCACCATGATTTCCGACATGTCGTAGAGCCGCCCTGCCAGCGAGAACGGGCCGATGCAGCCGGCCAGCAGCGGATGCAGTCCACCAGTACCCTCCCCTGAGGGGTCGAGGTTCCTGATGGCCTTGGCTGCCAGCAGGTTCGCCTTTAGGTACTGTGGGATGCGCCCAGCCTTCAGCGACGGCACCTGCAGGCGTTCGATGCTCGCGGCGTCCGTCAGCAGGCGGCCTGTCACGGCGGGTACGGCATCGTCGCTGAACACCACCTCGGCACCGAAGGCCTCGGCCTCCGTCGTCAGGTCCATAATGGTACATGCGGCGGCACTCGGAAAGCGGCGTGCCAGCTCTATGACGGCCTCGGCGTGTATCCTCCCGTCGCTGACGGCCTCGCGCACCGTGTGTCCGTTCAGCTCAATGCCCGGATGGGTCATTACAGGAACAGCCGCCACCTCCTTTTGCTGGATGATGGCGGCTGTCCATTGTAGCATGTTGATGCTCATAGTGTCATCTTACGACTTTCTTGCCGTTTTGGATGTAGAGGCCCTTGCCGTTGCCATTGACACGACGGCCGTTCAGGTCGTAAACGGAACCGTCACCCTGCTCGTCGCTGATAGCTGTGCGGATGGCTGTGACCTCGCCCATGCTGACGTGCTTGATCTCCAGCTTGCCAGCGGTTGCCGACTGCTGTTCCCAGCTGAAGCCGCAACGGGTGGGCAGGAACGACTGCTCGCCGTTGGTACGTGTCAGCACACTCTCGAGTATGGCTTTGTCCTGCTTGGCGGGGATGCCATACAGACCGTCCTTTGTGCGCATGTTCCAGCTGCTGCCGAAAGCCACCTGGTTGCCGTTGCCGTCGGTCATGCGGATTACCTTGGCCTCTGTCTCGAAGCCGTTGGCCTCGGTGTTCTTGGCGCGCAGGTACTGGGTCTTGGGCGAGAAGATGAGGTAGGGTACACCAGCCTCGATGCCCTCGGTGGTGCAGTCGACGAAGTAGAGGTTCAGCACGGTGCCTTCCTGACGGATGGCGGCCAGCCGCTCAACCTTTGCGCCTGGTGCGGCAGCCTCCAACTGGCTGGCCGTGAGCGACATCGGCAGACACAGCGTGTTGTAGCCAGCGAAGAGATAGCGGTGAATCTGTACCGTCTGGTCGGTGTTCACCACCTGCTCTACCTTCAGCGTCTGGGCCTCGGTATAAATGTTTTTCACTTTGTTCTGTGCGAGAACATTCTGGCTGCCCATCAGGACAGCTGCGGTCATCAAGAGTACAAACTGTTTCATAAGCTTATTGTTTTTTGGTTTGATGTTTGGTGCAAAGATACAAACTAATTCTGACAATTCCAAACTTTTTCGTGCTTTTTTCTTAAACTTCACACAAATTGCTGGTAAAGCGTCACCCAAATAGCAGGAAAGGTGTCAATTAAATTGCCCACGTTTGGCTTTTACACAAATTGCCAGAAATACATGCCATAAATTGACACTAATTATCTAAAGGAAAGAAATATATTAGTGACAAATATTTCTGGCCATTAGTGATATGTTCAAGTTTCTCAAGTACACAGATTCTATTTTTTAACCACGAATTTTACGAATTTCACGAATTAGCGGGTGCAGACGAAAATATATTTTCAGTATGCCGAGCGTGAGTGAATTCGACGAAGTCAATTTCACGAATTCAATTCACTAATGGCTGCGCATACAAGCTGGCAGCATAATAATACGACAGTGCGTGGTGGCATAGCACAATTCGTGTCATTCGTTAAATTCGTGGTCGTAAACAAACATGCGAAAGTTGAGTGATATATTTCTGGCCATTAGTGATATGTATTTCTGGTAATTTGTGTAAAGTTCTCAAAGGCCATTAGTGTGAAGCCCGTCACTCGATACACTTCATGAGGAAGTCCACAGCACCGTTTACGCCGAACTTGCGGACGTCCAGCGAGATGTCGTAGTTCGTGGCGTCCTTCCAGTCGCGCCCCGTGAACTTCTTCGTGTACAGCTCGCGGCTGTAGTCGTTGTCGACGATCATCGCTGCGGCGTCCTGCTCGCTGATGTCGTACTTCACGGCGATGCGCCGCTTGCGGCAGTCCACGCTCGAGTGGATGAAGATCTTCAGCGCGTTGGGATGGTCGGCGAAGATGTCGAACCCGCAGCGCCCCACAATGACGCACGACTCCTCCTCGGCAATGCTGCGGATGGCGTCGGCCTGGGCCTTGAACAGCTTATGGCTTGTCTCCTCCTGCTTCTGTCCGTCGTAGGCGGCACTGGCCATATAGGTGCGGTAGAAGTTGGTGAAGTCGTCGCGCCACAGCGGGTTGCGTGCCTCGATCTTCTCCACGGCATCCTCCACGGCCTGCATCCTTGAGGCTACCTCGTTCAGTATCTGCTTGTCCAGCAGCTTCACTCCGAGCCGGCGGGCCAGCTCTGCTCCAATCTCGTGTCCGCCCGTTCCGAACTGGCGGCTGATGGTAATGACAAATTTGTCCTCTTTGTTCATATTCTTGGGTTTTTAGTTAATACGCATGCGAATCTTTCGCCACAAAGTTACGAACAATTTCTGACAACACCAAACTTTTTCCCGCTTTTTTAGTTTTACTTCACACTAATTGCCCGTGAAGGGCTTTACGCGAGATGCAGGAAATGCCAATTGGGTTGTACAAAAATGTTACTTGGAAATCTGAATTAAATCTTCACCTAGAACAACAGATATTTTTGCAAGAGTTCTCAAAGTGAAATTGTGCTGACCAGAAAGCCAAACAGAAACTTCTGCCTCTGTCTTACCCATTTTCTTAGCCAGCTCTTTCTGTGTCATTCCTTTATCAGTTAAAAGCTCGTGGATTTTGTCTGACACAGCAAAGCTAAATGATGTTTCTTTCTGGATTTCTAAAGGAATGTTCCTTACTGCTTCCAGATAGGCATTTGTAGATTTCATAATTCAAAAGTTTTGTTGTCAGTACCAATTATCATACCTGACTCTATCACTATGTTACCTTTTTTAACTTCAGCCTTTATCAGTTTGTCAAGTTTTTGCAAACTGATAACATAGCCGTTCAGGTTCGAGTCCTCCTCATAAGTTTTGGTAGTCTTTCTACCACCACCGCCTGCTATAAGTATGCTATCTGAAAGACGAAGGCAATATAACCTTAATTTTCCAGAGACCACAGGCAATGCACAGACATCGTCACGCATTTTCCCTTCAGGACGGAAATATCTTTCAAGAAAGCCAGCACCATTTATCATTTGCTCTATGTAAGACAGAATAACATTTAGATCCTTTGCGACATCTGCCTCATTTTTGAACTTCTCGATAAATTTCTCAAATTCTGAATAAGCCTCATTTTCAAACACAAGAGAAAAGAGACCATTCTTTTCAGTCTGTTTTAGAGTTTTAATTGCTACTTTTGCCATTATTGTTTAGATTTACGTTGCAAAAATACGTCAGAATTAGTTTATAACCAAATTTTTATTGTTAAAACACCTCGTCAGTACATAAGAATTTCGTATATTTTTACAAAAGGGCAATAGACAGACACCAGACGCGAGCCAAAGGCTCAAGTCAGGCAGACGAAGTAGTGGCTGATAACAATTCATTATTTGTGTCAATTATTGAATGATATTTGTGGCAATTAGTGTAAAGTAAAGCCATTCTGGCAATTGGTGTAAAGGCTCTTTTCTGACCATTTTGGCTGGAAAAAGGGGGCGAAAGAAACTTTTTCGTTATTTTTTTTGGTTGTTCGATAAATTCTTTGTACATTTGCAGCCGACTTTGGGTCAGCTGCGAGGGCTTTCATGCTCCGCAGTCTTGTTGTATACTCCGCTCTGTACGCGCTGGGCCGCAGTAGCGCAGGACGCAGATTGCAGCCATTCCGCCCTCAGTCGCGTACATTATATATAATGTGTGTGCGAGAGGCTTGAAGAGACAGATTATAACAACTTTAATACTAACAAAAAAAAAGAACGATTATGAAAAAATTTTTACTCTTGTTCCTCGTCTTGTGCGGGGGAGTGTGTACGGTGAGTGCTTGGGGCGATTTATACTTAATTTGCTCTGAAAACGCCACTTGGTCTAATACATCTTATCAGGATGCTTTCAAATTTACATGTGTTGCTGAGAACCAATATAGAGCCACTGTTCCAGGTTCATATATAACATCAGGCTCTTGGTATTTTCGTTTTAGGGATAGTAGTTCTGATACATGGATGAATATTAGCCCCGAAAGTACCAGTGACAATGCAGAAATAACTGGTTCAACTTATTCTACAAATTGGCAGAACAACGATAAAACGGCTTTCTATATTTCACAAAATGAAGATGCCAAATATGTCCACATTTATTGTAATTGGAATACAAGTACATCAAAGTGGGATATTACATGCGCTGTTGTGACCGCAACTACCGATTACCACGTAGCCTTTACAGAGAAACCTGTAGCTTGGGATGAAGTTTACGTATATGCCTTCTTGGATGGTGTTACTTTAACTGCTGGTTGGCCTGGAACAAAATTGAGCTTGGACAATGGTGTTTATAAAGCTACGATTACTGGTGCTGCTAACAGCAGGGTGATTTTTAACAAAGGAACGAGTGGCGATGGTAACCAATCTTGGACATTTGATGTTGCAGACGAGGCTGTTTACAACTATTCTTCCAAAATAGCAAACCAGACTGTTACTGTTAGCAAATACGGCAAGTCTACATTCTGTAGCGCATATCCTCTTGATTTCAGCACAGCTACTCCTGCAGGTCTGACGGCATACAAAATTACCGCTGCCAATAAGACTACAGGTGAACTCACAAAGGAGGCTTTGACAAAGGTCCCTGCTGGAGTTGGTGTGTACCTCGAAGGTGCTTCTGGCGAGAATGCAACTGAATATACGGTTACTCCTACTGCAACAGCCACATCTATCGGTACTGACAACATGCTGGTGGGTGTAACAGCCAACACTGACATCGCCCAGACTACAGGTGACAAGACGAACTTTATCCTGACTGTAAATACAGTTGGTGGTGACGTGCCTACTCCCAAGTTCTTTAAGGTGAATACTACAGGAAATACTGTGAAGGCCAATATGGCATATCTCCAGATTCCGACAGCTTCTCTCGGCGCCCGTGATTTCTTCTGGTTCGCAGACGACACCACTACCGCTATTGATGCCGTTAAGCAGGAGCAGAAATTCGACGGCCAGGCCTACAACCTCGCAGGACAGCGTATCGCCCAGCCCACCAAGGGACTGTACATCGTGAATGGTAAGAAAGTAATCATCAAATAAATTGGAGGACACAGATAATGAAAAAGACATATAATACCCCCGAGACTAACGTGGTAGAGATGAAAATCGTTGCACCACTGTTGAATTATAGTAGTACCGAGGCAGCCGCTGATGCAGAGTCATTAAGCCGTGAGGTAGACTTCGGCTTCGACGGCGAGTAATAAGCTTTATATTAGCAACGAGGCTCCCCTTGTCCATGCGGATGAGGGGAGCCTTCGTCTTACTGACCCGTTACTGAAGAATTGCCTGCATTTCCTGCACCTAAGCTGACAGTCAGGAGATTCCTTCCTACTCATATTCTTTCGAAAACCACAGCCTGTAGATTGGATCCAAAAACACTAATCTACCTCCTTGCTGTTCCACAATATCTCTGTTTTGCAATACCTTCTTATTCTTGCTGATGGTATTGGGATTGCCCAGATGGTATCGCGCACTTGCTTCTGCCGAAGACAACTGTTGTACACCATCTTTGATGGCGCGAAGCATCTCAATCTGGCTTGCTGCGAGCGTTTCTGTGTCACTCTGGAACATTGGAGAATTGGTATTAATCATCTGGGAGAGTCCGTAGTTAAATGAATCCTCTGTAACTTCCGTAAGAGAGGCATTCCATACGAAGTAGCAGCATTGCTGCAGGTACCAGGAGTGACATTCTGTTGCATCGCATATTCGACAGGCAAAGTCATCAGAGATGTGTTTCCCTGACTTTTCAAAAGTATTAATAATAAAAGGCACCCACTCCTCCTTTGGAATCTTGTTTAGGAACAGTAATTGGCCAAAACGATAGAATGGCGAATTGGAGTTATTAAAGATATCCAACATCATGTGCCGCTTACTGCCATATAAACAATACGAGACGCGTTCCTGTTGCTGCCATGCAGAACGCATCTTTCCCTCCATATTCTTATATTCAGGAAGATTTGCCAATTGCTGAAATTCATCGATGCAGACGATAATCTTAATCTTTTTGTTTTGAGCCAACGTTTCAGGCAGTTTCAGAATATCCATTTTGTCTTGCTCTTGAGGAACAAACTTCACATCGAAGGCCATGAAACTCGTAACATCGTCTTTTATGACCACCTGTGGCACTACACCCGTTAGGAACTTCTTTGCATCTTGTATGCGTTTCTCCAACTTGCTTGATGCGCATGCTATCACCTGGCTTGCAAACGTTCTGTAGAATTCTGCTTCAGATCCGATGCTAAAGGCATCGATATAACATACTCTAACATCCTTGTCTTCGTCTTGCAATTCTTCCATGGCCACCCTGACAAGCGAGGACTTTCCCCATCTGCGGGGAGAAACCAACATAACGTTGATATGAGAAGACAGAAAGTTCTTCAACTGTGCCCTGTCTTCCACTCTGTCAACGAAATTCTCCCTCGTTGCTAAAGTTCCGTATTGAAATGGAGCATTCATATTATTCCAGTTCTTATAATTCGCGTTTGATTTCGTTTTACCGAAAAGTTCGCTGCAAATATACAAAAAAGTTACCTAATGGTAAGTTACCATAGGGTAACTTTTATTTATATTTAACGTATTTCCTGTGCATGCGTAACTGCTCAGTCATAGTCTTATTATGGTCGCTACGCTCAAAATTATCAAAAGAATGTGTCTTAACATTGATGACAGGAGTACATACAATCCTATATATTGCCTGCATTTCCTGCACCTAAGCTGACAGTCAGTAGGTTACGAGGATTTTCCTGCACCTAAACCTGCACCCGATCCTGCATTTCCTGCACCTGAATCTACACCTGAACCTGCACCCGGCTATTGGCGCAGGTGCAGGTAGTAGCCGTGGACACCGTTCAGCGAGCCGTCGGGAATGTGCTGGCGACGCA
>JAEEGG010003527.1_pt1 | contig 38961 bp, 29 predicted proteins | sample 9134161 | NCBI WGS metagenome assembly JAEEGG01 (sample SAMN16246543, study PRJNA631951) | gut metagenome | biome: gut microbiome; feature: rumen; material: CR-attached | host: Bos | place: Iran: Karaj | collected 2018-10 | reverse complement strand
CTGTTTGCAGATACTCTACTGCAACGGCACGCTTGAAGGCGCGTGCAAATCTTTGACCTCTTCTCATAACTTTCGTTAACTATTTGAGGCTCTCCAGGAGTCAACACCAGTCAGGCTAAGACAATTTGGGGACTTGGGGACTTGGCCATTTGGCGGCTGTGGTACATCAAAAATGCAAATTGTCCCATTGTCCCTGTCCCATGCAAAAGTACCCGTGTACCCATGTACCCGTGTACCAGTGTAAATTTTACCCTTATTTTTTTGCATATTCCAATCTTTTTTTGTATCTTTGCACCCTGAAAAAGGAACTGAATTAATAACATCAAAAGATAACCATTATGGTAGCACGTTTTATTGCCTCCTCTTGTAGTCTAACGAGACCCTTCCGCCTCGCCCTCGTCCTCATCACCCTCCTCCTCACCCTCCCGCAAATGGCCTGGGGAGACGTTGTTACAACCTATACTTTTACTGGGACATCAGATATTTCTGATCAGACTGGGACTGGGACTGCAACATCAACAATTGAGGGAGCAGGGAGTTACACTTGGAGTATACAAAATTTTAGTATTACTAATGGAGAAAGCGTCATACAAAACATAACTCCTACGATAATAAATAATACCTTGGGCTATTCTAACCTTGGGTATTCTGGTTACAAAGCCGATTTTATGCTTGAATCTAACTTTGGAATAACAGGTGCTTTCGTTAGTGCGACAATAAACTATACCACCTCTGATATGAACAGTGGTGAAGTTCAAGTATATAATGCAAACGGCAATTACCCACTAACTTCGGGCACTGGAAATGGAGATAAAACCATTATGGATTTAACCAAATCAACTGTCACACTTAGTTTGTCTAACAATTATGATAAAAAGTATTTTAATAATAATCATATCAGTTTTCAATTCACGTTTAAACCTAACTCCGCAGATTCATACTTCCAGATCAATTCAATAACAATCACCACGACACCAGTTACATTCTATGGCATTACTGTGGCAGGAACATCAGTAAGGAGTGATAATGTCTCGAATGTGCTGAATGATGATTTTTCTTCTGTCAGTTACAATACTACGACAAACACGCTGACACTGAAAGACGTTGACCTAACCTATGGAGATGATAAGAATATCAACGCCACTTCTGCCCTGACAATTAATTTGGTGGGGTACAGCAAGGTAGGAGAAATAAATGTGAATGACGGCAATTCTACGGTTGAGTTGAAGTTTACCACCAACGAGACTTTACCTGGCCGTTTGAAATTCACTAATATTTCTGGTAACACAAGTATAGTGTGTGAGAACGGACTTAGTTGGGATAATACTAACAAATATATAAAATCGAGCAGCACAAATCCGCATATAATATATGCATTTGGAAGTAATAACAATGGTGATATTCAAGGTTATAATAACGAAGGCGATATGGAAGACCTTGATGTAAGTCCTGATGTTGCTTTTGTGTATAGTACGAACAATACAGATATTATGTATTTTAAAGTTTCATCAAGCTCACAATCGTGTTTTTTATATCCTGCAAGTTTAAATGACATGAACCTTGTTACCAAGGCGTATCTCATGTTCGACTGGGGCACTTGCACTAATAAGGATGTAAAGGTACAAGTAAAAGGACTAAAGAGTGATTTTACAAATGATGGAACCTATTCTTCAGAAGTATCGTTACCATCTGATGGTGGTCTTGTAGAAATACCTTTGAATGGAACTATCGATTCTTATTATTTTCAGTTATACTTCTCTTCACCAACTAGTGAATTCTCATTTATCCCCATTTCCGTTGGTTTCCTTAAAAACACCACACCCACTGACTACGGCCTGACCATAGCTGGAACAGCGGTTACAAGCGCTAATGCATCGAATGTATTTAATGACGCGACAAATCCTCGTGTTGTCTTCACTCCTGCAACAGAATCAAATCCAACTAATACGCTCACGTTGAATGCTTACCAAAATAATTCAAATTCAAAAATTGCCAGTAGCCTTCCCAACCTTACTATTGTGATTAATGGTGAAAACTCCATTGGCGATAATGGTGGAAGGGATGGATTTATCGAAAGCACAAATGCCAACGCGACACTTACCTTCAAAAAAGGTTCTGCCAACAGTACATTGGAATTGCATTCCAATAACGATGATGCTGTCGTTCAAGGCTTTGCTTCTGTTTCATACGACGAAACATATTATAGATATAGCTCGGCCGTCAAATATGACACATCAGAAAAGAAATATACGGGCAGATATGGTCTACAAAATTTACTAACTATAACTACAACACCCCAATATCTTATATGGATAGAAGGTGAGCAGGTGTCAGATGAAACTAAGAATAATTTGGCAGGAGGTAAAGCCACTTTCACCCCTGGTACCAATACAACTCCAAATACCCTTTTGCTGAATGGAGCAAGCATTTCTTCAATGACAGCTATTGAAAGTGATTTAGACAATCTGACCATTAGTTTAATTGGCAATAATACGGTTTCTGCCGCATATTATGCTGGTTACAACTCGATATACTCCTTTAATCCAAATGCCACGCTGACTATCAAAAAGGCTGGTGATGCAGAATGCGAATTAGACTTTATAACTTATGGTGAGGATCCAGTCATCAAGGGCTTTGCATCCGTAAGCTATGATGGTCTTAACTTCGCATCCAAGACTGGTACTACCCTCGATGGCGCAGATACCAAAGATGCGATTCTTACTTCTGCCACCATTTATCCCCTATGGGTAGGCGGTACACTTGTAACGGCAGCCAACTCAAGTGGAACAGGCTGGAGTTTTGATGGTAATACAAATACACTGACTCTTGATAACTACACATCCACATACGATGGTCATGCATTTGCCATAAACATGCCGAACTTGAATGTCTACTTAAAAGGCACAAACACTGTTGGATATGAAAATATTATGGGATATAAAGCCTTCTATAGTTACTATACTGACGCTACCTTGACATTCAGTACAGATGAGAACAATATGGGTAAGCTTGATGCGTCATATTATGCTACATTCTGTGATGGATTTAAAGTTGATAATAACATCCATTGCATCTATTGTTTGAATGGACTTGGTTATTATCCGAGTACTTGTAAGATTGAAGCAAAACATACGCCTACCATGCATTTTGCCAAGTGGAATGAAACAGCTCAAGAATATACTGGTGGTAATGTAGGAGCAAGTGAAACACTTGAAACAACGTATGGTGTAGCATTCAAGGCTCCAAGACCCGAATTCGATAATGGTTACGCCTTAGGCGGAGATTCTACCAGATATACATATTCTTATAACCCCACTGGAATTGTGGAAATTCCCATAACAAATACAGATCTGTCTGGCAATAATACCTTCGGAGATATTATAATTAATAAGGCTGGTACTGTAACCATCACTTGCACATTCCCTGGAAATTTGCAAAACGAAGCATGCTCGGCATCATACACGCTTAAGGTCAACAAGGCAGATCCGACAATTAGCTTTAAGAAAGAGGGTAATGATATTACCAGTGATAATACAACCTATGGTTCTAATTACGTGTTTCCAACTTTAGACTATCCAAATGACATAACTGAAATTACTTACAGCAGTTCTAATGAGGCAGTAGCAAAATACACAAACAACGTTTGGAGTATTGTCGGTGCTGGTGAGACAACTATCACAGCTACATCAACGGCTAATGATTGTTATAATTCAGCTTCCGCTACTCTTACGCTGACGGTAGGTAAAGGCACTCCTACGCTTACATTCAGCGCAGCAACTACTGATGCCACGTATGGTGAAGCCTTTACGCCTCCGACATTGACAAAGCCTGATGATGTAAATGTAACATATCATAGTGATAATGATGCTGTTGCAACGGTAAATGCATCAACTGGTGAAGTAACCATTTTATATCCTGGAGATGCAGAAATCACGGCTTCATTTGCAGGAGACAATAATTATAATGCCGCTACTGATGCTTCATATTCGATCGCCGTGCATCCTTCTGCTCCGACATTGTCAATAGAAAGTGGTGCCTACTATGTTGGACAAGAAATAACTGCGACAGAAACGGTACCTGGAGATATTGGTAGTGGATTATATATATATCAAGGTGAAACATTTATTAATCAAGTTACAACTCCACCATATACTTATCCTTTCAATAACGTAGGAGTCTTCAGTGTAAAAGCAAAAACTATTTACGTTCGTAGTGGTGGAACAAATCTTAGTCCAATAAATAGTGAAGAAACTAAAGCAACCATAGTCATCAACAACCAACCTACGTTTACGGCAAGTGTTGGAGTAAATGCTTATAATGAGACAAATCCACAGTCGGGTAATGTAGCAGTACAACTTGCTGTTACAGACTTACAGGCGAATTGTACTTTAAGGTATTATGTTGGAAACGATGCAAGCAAGGCCGTGAATTATGATCCTCAGACCCCGATCATCCTATCGGAGACCAATACAATTAATGCTTATATCAGATATACAGATAATACAGTAACCCCCAATATAGTATACGATAGTGCACCTGTATCGAAGACCTATACTGTAAAACAGGAGGTGGTTGATCCATTTGGAAATGATCTGAGCTATAGAACCTGTTATTTGAGCGACTACTCGCTGAATAAGCCTGATGGCATAAAAGTTTATATTATTACAGGTGTCTCAGGTAATTCTGTTACGACAACGGCTATTGACTATATTCCACAGGGCGTGGCTGTACTTTTGGAGAAAGATGGTAATGCACCTGCTGGTGGCTATGTAGCAGAAACCTATACTGGGGCAGCTGGTAACTTTAGTGGCAACATGTTGAAGTATGCTAATGCTGAGGTCACCGTAACAGATGATCTCTATATTCTCTATAATAATGAGTTTGTGAAGGCTACTGGTGTTATACCTATAGAGAATTGTTATCTTGATTTGAGCTCAGTGAATCCTTCTCGCGGTATGTATGACATCGGCAATGGCACGACGGCGATTAAGGGTATTACCCTCTCCGAAGGCAAGGAAGCATGGTACGACCTGCAAGGACGAAGGATAGAGCGACCTACGAAGCCTGGACTCTATATAAGGAATGGTAAGAAAGTGGTTGTTAATAATAAATAAGGAGGAGAAGTTATGAAACAGATGATGAAATATACATTCGCGATTGTAACCATGCTCCTCGTTTCTCTGGGAGCTAAGGCTTTAGGTGACATTACCGTTAACGGGACTATCATTTTAGATGTGGATGGCGCACCTCAAAATACCTATACTTCTACAGAAGGAACGGTCTCTGGTACTTTCGACTGGACAGATAGATTAGTAACGCTGACGATAACACCAGCTGAGGGTTATTTCGTCATGAAGGATAACATCACAGCTGTTAAAACCGTTGGAGGTAATCATGCCCAGACGCGTACCCCAGACTTCAATACGCCTCTCGCCATCACAGGTGATGACGTGGTGATAGGTTCTACAGCTAAGAATTATACGTTTACGATGCCTGAGGATGCAAATTACGGTGCAGAGATAACTATCGACTTCCAAGCTGTGATCGACATTACCGATGCGACAATTACGCTCTCAGAGACAAGTTACACCTACGATGGTACAGAGAAGAAGCCTGGCGTGTCGAGCGTAAAACTGAGTGGGGCGGAGCTGAATGCCACGTATTACACCATAGGCTATAGCAACAACACCAATGCTGGTACGGCTACAGTTACTGTAACAGGTAACGGCATCTATAAGAATGCAGCCTCAACCACCTTTACCATCGCAAAACAAGCGGCTGGCTTGGCCTATTCGAAGGAATCGGTAGAGCTGAGTTATGGTGAGGAATGGACTCAGCCTACGCTGACAAACCCGTACTCGCTGCCTGTGACCTATAGCAGTTCGGACACCAAGGTGGCCACCATCAGCGATGCAGGTGTGGTCAGCATCAAAGGAGCGGGCAAGACAACCATCTCGGCTGCCTTTGCTGGTAACAATAACTACGAGGATCAGACCGTCAGCTATGAGCTCACCGTGAAGAATGTAGATTCAGAGATTGAGTGGTCGAAGAATAGTTTCGATTTCGTGATGGGTACCACCTGGAATGGTCCGACCTTGAATAACCCGAACAAGCTCACGGTAAAGTACAGTAGCGACAATAAAAAGGTGGCTACCATCGACGAGAAAACGGGTGAGGTAACGGTAGTTGGTCCTGGTGATTGCCATATCATAGCCACCTTCGAGGGTAATGAACAGTATGAAGCCAAGACCGTTAAATATGCGTTGAAGGTGATAGAGGAGTATCTGCTCTGGATTGGCAAGACACAGGTAACGTCGAAAAACGCAGAGAATATCATTGGCGACAACCATTTCTTCTTCGATCTGGAGGAAAAGACGCTGGTAGTTACGAACAACGGTACGCCTCAGGTGATTGAGAGTCGCATGAAGGAGCTGGTTATCTTCTTAAACGGTGGCAGCAAGATGGAGCGTATCTGGTTTAACAACGAGGAGAACGAGAATAATACTGGCTCGCTGAAGTTTACCACGTTTAATAACATCCCTGGTAGCATCGATCTCAACACAGAGGATGAAAACGGTGTGATCAGTGGCTTTAGCAGTCTGACCATCGACGAGGAGGCGTTCTTGTTCCTGCTCGACCCTGAGGAAGGCGTCTACCAAGGCGGTCATCTGCAGAAAAAGGATGGAGGCATCGCTCAGATGGCTACCATCGGACAGTTTCTGAAGCCCCTCGCAAAAGGCCAGACCGTGGCATTCCCACCAGAAAAGATTGAAGGCAAGGATCTGAGTAACTCGGTGATTGACGATGTGCTGCTGAACCTGGTGCAGCATGCGGAGGATACCGAAGCGGATGATGATTACTACGACCAGACTACAGGAGCCATCGTGCTGAACAACCTGAACACCCCCAACGGGGTGAAGCTGCTGACAGAGCCCGTGAATAGTGGTGAGCTGTTACCTGGTTCTGAGACGTATGCCCAGCAGTTCGAGGGTATCATTACCTTTATGTTGCCCGATGGCGAGGGAAAGATTATCTTGAACGTGCAGACGGAGGCTGGGTATAAGCTGATGTTGCAAGTAGGCAATAACACCGCAGAGGGGATTGTGCAGGACGAACGGGGCGACGTGACGATAGATTATAACGTGGAGAAGCCTACATATTGCTGGCTGTATCTGGTGAAGGCTGATGGCACGCGTATCGGTAAGCGTGAGAAGGTGCATGGTAAGGTGTATAGTATCAAGGTGCAGCCTTCGAGGAGCACGAGTAATCCGTTGGGTGATATCGGTGGATTCCCTGCCTCTGCCACGCCAGAGGTGGTAACGGGGAATACCACGGGGATCGTAGAGATCAAGCATGATGTTATCACGGATTCCAATGGCTCTGAAGCCAATAACCAGTGGTATGATTTGCAAGGACGCAAGATTGAAAAGCCAGTGAAACCTGGTATCTACATTCAGAACCATAAGAAAGTGCTCATTAAATAAGAAAGGCTCCCTCGGGAGCCTTTCTTATTTTGCACTTCTAAAAGTTCCATTTAATGCCGATGGTGGGATTTATGAAGAACGCCTTGTCATCGTAGGTATTGTAGATGAAATTATTACTGATTTCAACCTCGGTTCCGATGCTGAAATGCTCAGTGGCGTTATACCAGAGCTGGGGCTCGGAGAGGATGACAAGCTGTCCATGTCCGTTGGCTTGTTCGCCACGCCAGAAATCGATGAAGCCCGAGAAGGTGCCTTTGTTATGGGCGAAGTTCAGTCCCCACACCCCCGTCAGCTGGAAACTGTTATAGGCGCTGGTATTCTCGTAGCTCTTGAAAAAACGCTTGTACATCAGCTGTACAGAGTAGGTCTTGGAGAAATCGGCATTATGACCATTCCATGCGCCACCGAGGAGGGCAGCTTGCTGGAAACTACCGAAGCGGTTCAGTCCACCATCGTACTCTACATGGGCAGCAAAGCCCTTCTTGCCGAGGTTGAACTCGCGTGAGACCTCAGTATAGGCACCCTCTACGAACTTACGACTGAAGTCGATATCGACGAAATAGAACCACGAGCCCCACTTGTCGGCCTTGAACTGTTCGACGGTCATGGTAACCTTCTGACGACCAGCCTCCTGATCGGGATAGAGGTTCCGTCCGAAGTCGTAATGCAACTGAACATCTTGTGCGCAAAGAGGAGTGAAAAGTGAACAATGAAAAGTGAAAAGTATAACTCCCACCTTCAACCATCTGCTTTCACTCATAAAATACTTCATAAAATTCTTCATAACTATATAATCAAAAAATTTTCACTTTTTACTTTTCACTTTACACTTTTCTCTTTTCACTCCTAATCCAGGATGTATTTCAGGATAAAGAACGCGGCGAGGATATACATCATGATGGAGAGATCCTTGAAACGACCTGTGCAGACCTTCATGAACACGTAGGAGAGCATGCCAAGGACGATTCCCTCGGAGATGCTGGCTGTAAACGGCATGGTGATGATGGTGATGAAACAGGGCACGGCCTCGGTGAAGTCGGCGAAGTCGATCTTCGAGATGGTTCCCATCATCATCACACCCACCAGCACTAAGGCTGAGGTGGTGGCGGCATAGGGGATGATGAGGAAAAGGGGTGAGAGGAACAGGGCCACTAAGAAGAGAATCGCTACGGTGAACGAGGTCAGACCCGTTCGTCCACCCTCAGCAATACCCGTAGAACTCTCCACGTAGGTGGTAACGGTATTCGTACCACAGAGTGCGCCACAAGCTGTTCCAACAGCATCGGCCATCAGGGCACGATTGATGCCAGGGATCTTTCCCGTCTTCGGATCGCCCATTCCCGCACTGGTAGAGGCACCCACCAACGTGCCAAGGGTATCAAAGAGATCCATAAAGAGCAGAGCAAACACCACGATATAGTAGTTGAGATCGAGGGCAAGGAACTGGGAGAAGTCGAGATGGAAGGCTACGGGCGCCATCGACTGGGGCAGGCTGACGAGCGTAAAATCAGCAGGGATATTGGTAACGCCGAAGGGAATGCCGACGATGGTGATGATGACGATGGTGATGACCAAGGCACTTCGGAGTCCGAGTGCCAATAGGATGCCACCGATGACCACACCAATGGCAGCAAGTAATGAGGCAGCCGTCCAAGGGCCGATGGTAGTCACGGTTGTATCGCTGGCCACAATGATACCGCCATTCTTCAGACCCATATAGGCGATGAAGAGTCCGATACCTACGGAGATGGAGTAGCGGAGGTTCAGGGGGATGGCATTGACGATGGCCTCGCGCGCCTTAAAAACAGTGAGCAGGATGAACGCCACACCCTCGACGAACACAGCAGCCAACGCCTCTTGCCACGAATAGCCCATGGTGAGCACGATGGTATAGGCGAAGAAGGCGTTAAGACCCATGCCTGGGGCGAGGGCGAAAGGCATCTTCGCATAAAAGGCCATCACCAAGGTAGCGATGATGGATGAGACGACGGTGGCAGAGAAGAGCGCACCCTTGTCCATGCCCGTCTCTCCGAGGATGAGCGGATTGACAGCGAGGATATACGACATCGTCATGAAGGTGGTCAATCCAGCGATCAACTCAATCTTCACGGAATGTTTCAATGGGTCAAAACCCAACAACGACAAAAATCTACACAGCATCATATATTATTTAGTTTTTTAAGAATGATCTTTGCTGTCTCATCGGGGGCATTCTGATCGCCCAGACGACGGCTCACCTCGTCGTAGCCCTGTAGCATCGCCTCGCGTTCGGGACCTTCGATCAGCTTCTCCATCTCCGTCTGGATGTTTTCTACAGAGAACGTGTCAGCCACGAGCTCTGGCACCACCTCACGATCGGCAATCAGGTTGACGAGCGAGATGTATTTCACCTTTAGAAGATGTTTGCGCAGAAAGGCGATAAACTTAGGGACGGGCGTCTTGTAGCACACCACCTGAGGCACACGAAAGAGGGCCGTCTCAAGCGTAGCCGTACCACTGGTAACGAGGGCGACAGTGGCATAGTGGAGGATCTCGTAGGTCTGATCGAACGCGATCGTTACACCTGTATTTTTCAGGAAAGGCAGGTAGAAATCGTGCTCGATACCAGGGGCACCAGCCACCATTGCGACAGTGACCTTTTTGCTTCTTATCACAGTCTCGACCATCGCGGGCAGATTGTCTTTGATCTCCTGCTTGCGCGAGCCAGCCAGAATGGCGACAACTTTTAAGTTGTGATTCTTAGGGATTGTGATGTGTTCAGAAGCCATCTTGGCCTCATGTTCGGCTTGGAACTGCTTCACTTCCATGGCCGTGGGATTACCTACATAATGGATGGGATAATGATGCTTCTTCTCAAAGAAATCCACCTCGAAGGGCAGGATGGAGAAGAGCTCATCCACGTCGCGTTTGATGTTCTTGATACGATGCTCCTTCCACGCCCAGATCTTTGGAGAAATGTAATAAAAAACCTTAGGTACACGACCACCCGAGAACTTTTCACTTTTCGCCTTTCGCTTTTCATTTCCTATGAATTTAGCGATCTTCAGGTTGAAGCCTGGATAGTCGATCAGAATGACGCAATCGGGTTGCCAAGAGACGACATCCTGCTTGCACATCTTCATATTCTTCAGGATGGTAGGCAGGTGGAGAAGCACGGGAATAAAACCCATATAGGCCAGATCGCGGTAATGCTTCACGAGCGTACCACCAACCTTCGCCATATTGTCGCCTCCGAAGAAACGGAAGTCGGCTTCAGGATCAATATTTTTCAGCGACTGCATCAGATGCGATGCGTGTAAGTCGCCAGAGGCTTCACCAGCTATGAGATAGTACTTCATGAGTTGACAGTTGACAGTTGAGAGTTAAAGATTCCATTCTTTGATCATATCGAGGGCGGAATACGCCGTGACGTCGATCTGGGTGGGGGTGATGGCGACGTAGCCATGGGTGAGGGCCCAATTGTCGGTATCCTCTGCCTCAGGCTCATCGTTCGTATAATGGCCCACCATCCACCAATAGTCGTAGCCACGGGGGTGATGGCATTTTGTCACCTCACTGCCCCACGTGCCCTTCGCCATTCTGCAGACCTTCACGCCTTGGTAGGCCTCCACCAACGGGAAGTTCACATTTAAGCAAACGCCTAAGGGCAATCCCTCTTTCAGCACGCGCTCTGTAATCTGTCTGATCAGCGGACGGAGGGGTTCGAAGTCGGCATCGTCGCGATGGTCGCAAAGCGAGAATGCCACTGAGGGGATATATTTCATGCAGCCTTCGAGCACCACGCCCATCGTACCGCTATAATGCGCATTCACCGAGGCGTTATCGCCATGGTTGATGCCGCCGATCACCATATCGGGCTTGCGAGGACAGAGTTCTGCCAACGCCATCTTCACACAATCCACGGGGGTGCCATTGCAACTCCATATCTCTATTGAGTTGACAGTTGACAGTTGACAGTTGACAGTTGGTATGCGGGTAAGACGGAGCGGGGTGGTGGCGGAGAAAGCACAAGAGAAGCCACTCCGTGCTGAATCAGGGGCACAGACGATGATATCGCCATAGTCAGAGACCATTTCGACCAGCTGCCGGATACCTTTAGCCTGATAGCCGTCATCATTGGAAATGAGCAATAAGGGTCGTTTAATTTCCATAAAATATCAATGATTTCGGTGCAAAGTTACAAAAATCTCTTAATTCTTAATGAATTATTCTCAATTATTCGTAACTTTGTGCCCAAATTTCTCATTTTTATCAAGATAAAAGCAAATTCAAATGGGTAAGATTATTGCATTAGCAAACCAAAAAGGCGGTGTGGGTAAGACCACGACAACCATCAACCTGGCAGCTTCGCTGGCCACGTTGGAGAAGAGCGTGCTTGTCGTAGATGCCGACCCACAGGCCAACGCGTCCAGCGGTCTGGGCGTGAACATTGCAGAAGTGGAATGTTCTATATATGAATGTATCGTCAACAAGGCTGACATCCGCGATGCCATTTATACCACCGATATCGACGGACTGGATATTATCCCCAGCCATATCGACCTGGTAGGTGCAGAGATTGAGATGCTGAACATGGAGAACCGCGAGAAGATTATCAAGCAGATTCTCGATCCCATCCGCGATGAGTACGACTATATCCTCATCGACTGTTCGCCGTCGTTAGGTCTGATCACCGTGAACTCGCTCACCGCTGCCGACTCTGTGATTATCCCCGTTCAGTGTGAGTATTTCGCCTTAGAGGGTATCAGCAAACTATTGAACACCATCAAGATTATCAAGAACAAACTAAACCCGCAACTGGAGATCGAAGGCTTCCTGCTGACGATGTACGACTCGCGTCTGCGTCTGGCCAACCAGATCTACGATGAGGTGAAGCGCCACTTCCAGGAGTTAGTGTTTAAGACCGTTATCCAGCGTAATGTCAAACTGAGTGAGGCCCCCAGTCATGGTCTGCCCGCCATTCTCTATGACGCTGACTCTACGGGAGCAAAGAACCACCTGGCACTCGCCAACGAGATTATCCACCGAAACAAATAAGAAACTAAACTATGGCTGTTAAGAAGAAGTACGACCGGAGTGTCCTCGGACGAGGACTTGACAATATCGGCACAGGTAAGGGACGCGGACTCGATGCGCTCATCGATACCAGCATCCCACAGACACAAGGCTCATCGAACCTGAACGAGATTCCCCTCTCGCTGATTGAGCCGAACCCCAACCAGCCCCGTCGCGAGTTCGACGAGCTGGCACTGAAGGAGTTGGCCGCCAGTATCCATGAGATCGGCCTCATCACCCCCGTGACCCTGAGACAGACGGAAGACGGGAAATACCAGATCATTGCGGGAGAGCGCCGTTGGAGAGCCTCGCAGATAGCTGGTCTGGATAAGATCCCCGCCTATATCCGTACGGCAGAGGATGATAACGTGATGGAGATGGCCCTTGTGGAGAATATCCAGCGTGAGGACCTGAACGCCATCGAGATTGCCCTGGCTTACCAGCATCTGTCGGAGACGACGGGCATGACCCAGGAGAGGATCTCTACGCGTGTGGGTAAGAGTCGCGCTTCGATCACCAACTACCTGCGTTTGCTGAAGTTGCCCGCACAGATTCAGATGGCCCTGAAGAACAAGGATATCGACATGGGACATGCTCGTGCTCTGCTCTCACTCGATAGTCCTTCGGCCCAGCTGAAGCTGTTCAAGGAGGTACAGCGCAACGGCTACTCCGTGAGAAAGGTAGAGGAGATGGTGCAGCGCCTGAAGAGCGGCGAGAACCTGCAGGCTGTGAAGAAGGCGATGGGTCCTACGACTCAGTTGCCATTGGAATACAGCATCCTAAGGGATCGTCTCTCGGAGCTGTTTAAGGTCAAGGTACAGATGACGTGCTCCCCACAGGGAAAAGGCAAGATCAGCATTCCCTACGCCAATGAGGAGGAGCTGGAGCACGTGATGAATATCATCGACAAGATGAAGAACCACTAAATTGAGGAAGTAAAACGTTGAAACAAAATCATAGCATAGTCGTCCGTATCCTGTTCCTGACCTGCATCCTGATGCTGGCTGGGATACAACGGACCAGTGCGCAGATAGAAGACGAGGTGCCTATCGACAGCATCACCCGTCTGCTGGATAAGATTCCGGTAGACAGCATTGATGCGATGAAGGAGCAGATTCTCTCGACCTTCTCCGACGAGAACGAGAAGGTGTCATCAGTTGTCATCGACTCGGTGATGCCCCTCCGGACGAAAAAGGCGAAGAAAGACTGGTCGCAATGGCGGCCGGATCCGCAACGGGCCCTATGGCTGGCACTCGTCATCCCAGGCGGTGGACAGATCTACAACCGTAAATACTGGAAACTGCCACTCGTCTATGGCGGGTTTATGGGCTGTCTCTACGCGATGAGCTGGAACAACTCCCAGTATAAGGACTACGCCCAGGCCTATCTGGACCTGATGGATAACGATCCTGGGACGCAGAGCTATAACCAGTTTCTGCATCTGGGCATGGAGATCAATAAGCAGAATGAGCAGCACTACAAGGATATCTTCAAGAAGCGCAAGGACCGTTACAGACGGTGGCGCGATATGAGTTTCTTTGTGATGGTGGGGGTCTATGCCCTCTCGGTGATCGACGCCTACGTCGATGCAGAGCTCTCGGTGTTCGACATCTCCAAAGACCTGAGTCTGAAGGTGGAGCCGACAATCATCAACACTAACACGTCGGTGAATCCTATCAAATCATCGTCGGTAGGACTGCAATGCAGCCTCAACTTTTAGAAAAGGTGAGAAGGTGAGAAGGTGAGAAAGTGAATAACTAAAAATAATGAAGATAATGAAGAAATTAATGCTGATCCTCGCTGCCATGTTATTCGCCGGAGCCATGCAGGCTCAGGTGGAAATCGACGAGACAGACCTCGACAGCGAAAACGAAGAGGAAGAATTGACCAACGTCCCTGAACAGGACGAGATCGCCGTGACCGATCAGGAAGGAAACGAGGAGTTCGTGGATTTCCCAGAGGCCATGACCTATAATCTCGACAGTTTGATGAGCCTCTATATGTCGAAAACATACCTGAGTGCCCCTGGCGACTGTGAGATGAAAAACGAGAACCCCACCTATCCGGAAGAGGTGTATATTGAGCGTCTGCACAGGATGCCCACCGTGATGGAGATGGCGCACAACGGCATCGTACAGCAGTTTATCGACCGCTATACAGGGCGTCTGCGTTATTCCGTCAGCTATATGCTGGGCGCCGCCAATTTCTACATCCCCATCTTTGAGGAGGCGCTTGAGACTTACCAGTTGCCTTTGGAGCTGAAATACCTGCCCATCATCGAGTCGGCCCTCACCCCGAAGGCTGTATCCCGTGTGGGAGCGACGGGTCTGTGGCAGTTTATGTTGGCAACGGGTAAACACTATGGATTGGAGGTGAATTCCCTCGTCGACGAGCGTCGCGATCCGGTAAAGTCATCGTATGCCGCCGCCCAGTATCTGCGCGATCTCTATAAGATCTTCGGTGACTGGACCCTGGTGATTGCCGCCTACAACTGCGGTCCTGGCAATATCAACAAGGCCATCCACCGTGCCGGAGGCGAGAAAGACTACTGGAAACTCTATCCTTATCTGCCCGCAGAAACCAGAGGTTATGTGCCCGCCTTTATCGCGGCTAACTATATCATGACGTACTACTGCGAGCATAACATCTGTCCGATGACCTCGAAACTGCCAGAGCAGACAGATACCGTTGTAGTGCACAAAGACGTGAACCTGAAACAGATTGCCGAGGTGATGGGTATGGATATCGAGATGCTGCGCTCCCTGAATCCAGAGTTCCGCCACGATATCGTTCCTGGTAACACCAAGGCCTACGCCATCCGTATGCCACTGACGGAAACGGGGCGGTTTATCGATATGCAGGATTCTATCTTCAGCTACCGAGCCAGTGAGATGCTCACCAAACGGGCCGTGGTGGATATGGACGATACGCCGACTTATTCTCGGAGTAATAATTCCTATCGGAGCAGAAACGGACGATACAGCAGACGAGGCGCCCGTAATGGTGGCAGACAAGGTGGGGCCGGGCATAGCGTGACCATCAGAAAGGGTGATACCCTCTCGGCTATCGCTAAGCGCAATGGTACCACCGTGGCCCGACTCCGTCAGTTGAACGGTATGAAGGGCAACAAGCTCATTGCCGGCAAGAAGATCAGAGTCAGGTAATCTTAACTTTTTTATTTATGGATGCAGAGGAGTTGAAACTACAGGAAGAGGCTGATGATAAACTGATCAACGCAGCGTTTCAGAAGTTGCTGGACGATTATGTGGCATCGCGCCACCGTAAGAAGGTCGATCTCATCACTAAAGCCTTTAACTTTGCCCGTCAGGCCCACAAAGGTGTGCGCCGCTTGTCGGGCGAGCCTTATATCATGCATCCTATCGCCGTGGCACAGATTGCCTGTTCCGAGATCGGTCTGGGTTCTACGAGCATCTGCTCCGCCCTACTCCACGACGTGGTAGAGGATACGGACTATACCGTAGAGGATATCCAGAACATTTTCGGTGCGAAGATCGCCCAGATCGTCGACGGATTGACGAAGATCTCTGGTGGTATTTTCGGTGAACAAGCCTCAGCTCAGGCAGAGAACTTTAAGAAGCTGCTGCTCACGATGAGCGACGATATCCGTGTGATCCTCATTAAGATCTGCGACCGTCTGCACAACATGCGCACCCTCGACTCCCAGCCCGCCAATAAACAATATAAGATTGCCGGTGAAACGCTGTATATCTATGCCCCACTGGCTAACCGCTTGGGACTGAATAAGATCAAGTCGGAGCTGGAGAACCTGAGCTTTAAGTTCGAGCACCCTGATGAGTTTGCTACCATCGAGTCGAAGCTCCAATCTACCCGTGCTTCCCGCGACGAGCTGTTTACGCAGTTCACCAACCCCATCGAGGACGCCCTGAAGCAGATGGGTATCAAATACGAGATCAAAGAACGTGTGAAGAGTCCCTACTCCATTTGGAGTAAGATGCAGAACAAGCACGTCACGTTCGAGGAAATCTATGATATCCTGGCCGTACGTATCATCTTCACCCCGAAGGTGAGGGCCGAAGAGATCGATGAGTGCTTCAAGATCTACGTGGCTATCTCGAAAATCTATAAGTCACATCCCGACCGTCTGCGCGACTGGCTCTCGCATCCGAAGGCCAATGGCTATCAAGCTCTCCATGTAACGCTGATGTCGAAACAGGGTCGATGGATAGAGGTACAGATCCGCTCTGATCGCATGGACGAGACAGCTGAGCAGGGCTTCGCCGCCCACTGGAAATATAAGGACGGCGTGGAGAACGAGGAATATACCGAGGACGAGAACGAACTGAACGACTGGTTGCGCACTATCAAGGAGATTCTTGACGATCCCCAGCCCGATGCCATGGACTTCCTCGACACCATCAAGCTGAACCTCTTTGCCTCAGAGATCTTCGTGTTCACCCCGAAGGGAGAGATACGCACGCTGCCTACGGGTTGTACGGCGCTCGACTTCGCCTTCTCCATCCACACGTTCTTAGGTAGTCACTGTATCGGAGCAAAGGTGAACCACAAGCTCGTGCCCCTTTCCCATAAGCTACAGAGCGGTGATCAGGTGGAGATCCTGACGTCGAAGTCGCAGCATGTCAGTCCTTCGTGGATCAACTTCGTCTCCACCGCCAAGGCCAAGGCTAAGATCCAGGCTATCCTGCGTCGCGACAACCGCGAGGTACAGCGTAAGGGCGAGGAGATCCTGAACGAGTTCCTGCAGAAGAACAATATCGAGCCTACCACCTCTGTCTTAGACCAGCTGACAGACTTCCACGACTTCCAGAAACGTACGGAGTTCTATCAGGCTTTGGGTGAAAAGACCGTCTTGCTGGGCGAGAAAGACATCGACAAGCTGCATGGCAAGAACAAACAGAGCGATGAGAATAGTGGCTGGCGTAAGTACGTGCCCTTCGTCGGTAAGAAGAAGAAGGAAGGCGACGAGACCAAGCCGAGCCTGTTTATCGTGCCGGAGAAGTTCAACCGCAAGAAACCCGTCTTCCTCTCCGAGGAGAACATCAACCAGTATAAGTTCCCTGGCTGCTGCCATCCTATCCCTGGCGACGATGCTCTGGGCTATATCAACAACCGCAACGAGATTGAGATCCACAAGCGCGCCTGTCCTGTGGCTGCCAAACTGAAGACGAGCTACGGCAACCGTATCCTCGATATCAAGTGGGATATGCACAAGATACTTTTCTTCGACGCCACCATCCGCATCAGTGGTATCGACCGTGTGGGAATGCTCAATGAGATCACCCAGGTCATCTCCTCACAGATGAGCGTCAATATCCATAAGATCACGATCACATGCGAAGACGGAATCTTTGATGGCAGCATTAATCTGCGTGTCCACGACCGCGAGAACGTCAGAGCCATCATCAACAACCTCAAAGCCATCCCCGACCTGAAAGAAATCAGCGAAATCATGTAAGCATATGACTAATCTTACTAAGAACATGAAAAGAATGACGATGATAGGTTTTTCATTTATCATTTGTCATTTCTCAGTTAGCGAAGCGCAAGCCGCTTCGCGCTACGATAATCCTGACACAATTGTGGTGGCGCGCGATGGTACGGGCGAATTTCGGACTATCGACGAGGCTATTGAGGTGTGTCGTGCCTTTATGGACTACCACAAGGTGATCTTCGTGAAGAACGGCACCTACAAGGAGAAGCTTATTATCCCCCAGTGGCTGCAGAACATCGAGATCTGTGGTGAGAGTGCTGAGAACACCATCATCACCTACGATGATCATGCCAACGTGAAGGTGATTTTAGGGACGGCCTCGCCACGAGAGCAACCCATGGGCACCTTCCGTACTTATACTCTGAAGATCGAGGCCAACGATATCACACTGAAGAACCTCACCATCGAGAATAACTCCGCCCGTCTGGGTCAGGCGGTGGCATTGCATACCGAGGGGGATCGTCTGGTGTTTATCAACTGCCGATTCATTGGTCATCAGGATACAGTCTACACAGGTATGCCAGCCACCAGACTCTATTTCAAGGACTGTTATATCTGTGGTACTACCGACTTTATCTTCGGGGCTTCTACGGCGTGGTTTGAGAACTGCACCATCGAGAGCCTGGTCAACTCATACGTCACAGCCGCCTCCACACCCAAGGATCAGGCTTACGGGTACATATTTAATAACTGTAAGCTGATAGCCAGCGGCGAAGCTACGCAGGTGTACTTGGGTCGTCCTTGGCGAGATTATGGCTATACGCTGTTTATGAACTGTGAGCTGGGTGGGCATATCCGTCCTGAAGGCTGGCATCACTGGGAAGAGCATCGCGAACAGACAGCCCGTTATTTGGAGTACAATAACCGTGGTGCTGGGGCCCAACCAGAGAAGCGTGTGCCTTGGAGTCGTCAGCTGTCGAAGAAAGAAGCGGCATCTATCACCCTTGAAAAAGTCTTCTCCGCCACAGCCCAACCATGGTTGCCTGAGTAAGGGATAATCTCCCTAAAAGTAAAACAACTTGTTTTACCCTCGTGCAGATATTCTTTTACGATCAAAGAAACTATCTCTTGCAAGGTAAAACAAGTTGTTTTACTTTTAGCCGAATGCCGTCTTCTATTACTGCAAATAATCCAATTGCTTCTTGATAGCCTGGAGTTCGGTACGGACATTGATCAGTGTCTCCAGCACATCGGCCTTCTTCTCAGCACCTTTGCGGTTCTGTGTCAGGATCTTACGGGCAGCAGCCAGCTTAAAGCCACGCTCCTTCACCAGGTTATGAATCAGACGAATCTGCTCAATATCCTTCTCCTGATACTGACGGATCTTTGCAGGACCCGTGGTCTTTGGCTTCAGGAACGGGAACTCCGTCTCCCAATACCTGAGCGTACTCTCGTTGAGATCAAACATCTCTGCTACCTCCTTGATGGAGTAGTAGAGCTTAAGGTTCTTGTTCAGATTCAGTGCCATATTACCTCCTTTTTATCACTTTTTACTTTTCGCTTTTCACTTCTTTACAAATTGCAAAGCTCAACAACCTTGTCAATCGCAGCGGAGAGTCCATCGGGGTTCTTACCACCAGCAGAGGCGAAGTGAGGCTGTCCGCCACCACCGCCTTGCATAAGCTTGGCGGCCTCGCGAACCAGCTGACCAGCATTCAGACCATGATCCTTCACCATATCGTCGCTCAGCATCACATTCAACATGGGTTTGCCATCGAAGACGGTGCCAACCACACAGACCAGACTCTCAGGTTTCAGCTCGCGCACCTTGAATACCAGATCCTTGGCGGCATTGGGCATCATATCGAAGCGACCCGTAATCACTGTTATACCATTCACGATGCGGGCCTTGCCTACCAGCTCACTGGCCAGAGCCTGTACACGCTGGGCCTGGAACTGTTCGATATCCTTCTTCATGGAGTCGTGCTCCTCGATATACTTGGCGATGACACCCTGCAAATCCTTGGCATTGTTGAAGAAAGCCCTCACAGCCTTCAGGATATCCTCTGTCTTATACAGCAACTCCTCACACTCCTTACCAGTCTTGGCCTCGATACGACGGATACCAGCAGCTACACTGCTCTCCGAGAGAATCTTGAAGAAGCCGATACGACCTGTGCTGGAGGCATGGATACCACCACAGAACTCGCACGAAGGACCGAAGCGGACTACACGCACCTTATCGCCGTATTTCTCGCCGAAGAGGGCGATGGCTCCAAGTTTCTTGGCTTCCTCGAAGGGCACATCACGATGCTCGTCGATATGGATATCCTGACGGATCATGTCGTTTACCATACGCTCTACCTCACGGATCTGCTCATCGCTCACCTTCTCGAAGTGAGAGAAGTCGAAACGCAGGGTATCAGGCGATACGAACGAACCCTTCTGCTCCACATGATCGCCCAGCACCTGCTTCAAGGCATAGTCGAGCAGGTGGGTAGCGGTATGGTTAGCAGCAGAGGCGTTGCGCTTATCGGTATCCACACAGGCCATAAACTGGGCCGCAGGATCCTTCGGCAACTGCTTCACGATATGTACGCTCTGGTTGTTCTCACGCTTGGTATCGATGATCTCGATGGTCTCGGCCTCATTGCAGATCACACCACAATCGCCTACCTGACCACCCATCTCACCATAGAACGGGGTATAATCGAGCACGAGCTCATAGAACTCGTTCTTCTTCTGAGTCACCTTCCTGTATCTCAGGATATGACACTCGTATTCGGTATAGTCGTAGCCTACAAACTGTTGCTCACCAGCAGCGAGTTCCACCCAGTCCGAATTCTCCACAGCCGCAGCATTACGGGCACGCTCCTTCTGCTTCTGCATCTCCACATTAAACTGCGCCTCGTTCACCGTAAAGCCGTTCTCACGACAGATCAGCTCCGTCAGATCCAAGGGGAAGCCATAGGTATCAAACAGACGGAAGGCCTGCTCACCATCGAGTTCCGTCTTACCCTCAGCCTTCAACTGCTCCATGGCCTTGTCTAACAGCGAGATTCCCTTATCCAGCGTACGGAGGAAAGCCTCTTCCTCTTCCTTCATCACCTTGGCGATGAGCTGCTGCTGGGCCTTCAGCTCTGGGAAGGCGTCGCCCATCTCAGCCACCAGCGTAGGCAGGAGCTTATAGAGGAATCCGTCTTTCTGTCCGAGGAAGGTATAGGCATAACGCACGGCACGACGCAGGATACGACGGATCACATAACCAGCCTTGGCGTTTGAAGGCAGCTGACCATCAGCAATCGAGAAAGCCACAGCCCTCAGATGATCCGCACAAACACGCATCGCCACATTGATCTGCTCCTGAGCCTTGTCTACCTCACCCTCTTCGAAAGTGGTATACTTCAATCCCGTCAGCTGCTGCTCAGCCCTGATAATCGGCTGGAACACATCGGTATCGTAGTTGGAGTGCTTGCCCTGCATCATGCGGACCAAGCGCTCAAAGCCCATACCAGTATCAATCACGTTCATCGAGAGCTTCTCCAACGAACCGTCAGCCTTACGGTTGAACTGCATGAACACGAGGTTCCAGATCTCAATCACCTGGGGATCATCCTTGTTCACCAGCTCACGACCAGAGAGACCAGAGGCCTTGCGCTGCTCTGGGGTGCGAGAGTCGACATGAATCTCTGAGCAAGGGCCACAAGGACCTGTATCGCCCATCTCCCAGAAGTTATCGTGCTTGTTACCATTAATGATATGATCTGCTGGCACGTGCTTGGCCCAGTACTGGGCGGCCTCGTCGTCGCGAGGGATGTTCTCCTCGGGCGAACCTTCGAACACCGTCACATATAGATCCTCCGGATTCAGCTTCAGCACATCTACCAGGTACTCCCAGGCCATATCGATGGCGCCCTCCTTGAAGTAGTCGCCAAAGCTCCAGTTGCCCAACATCTCGAACATGGTGTGGTGGTAGGTATCATGGCCCACCTCCTCCAAGTCGTTGTGCTTACCAGAGACGCGGAGGCACTTCTGGGTATCGGCACGACGACGCGGCTCGGGGTCACGAGTACCTAAGATAATATCTTTCCACTGGTTCATACCAGCGTTGGTAAACATCAGTGTGGGGTCATCCTTGATCACCATCGGTGCAGAGGGCACGATGGCATGCTGCTTCGACTCAAAGAACGTTTTGAATGAGTCGCGAATCTCTTTTGCTGTCATTTTCTTATTAACGATTTTATTTATTGGCTGCAAAATTACGAATTTATTCTGAAACGACCAAAACTTTCGCCAAATTAAGAATCAATTTCTACACCTTAAAACACTCTGAGAAAGAATTTATCGTGAAAATTGGTTATTTCATTTTTTTTTCGTACCTTTGCACGCAAACTAAAGACCCATTTGCAATGGACGAAGAAACAAGAGACGACGAGATCTTAGAACAGCAGGAGTCGGAAACCCCACAAGACGGTCATTCCGACTATAAACCCGTGAACCGCTTCGATGCCGCAGCTGTCCACCACCTCAGTGGTATGTATCAGACTTGGTTTCTCGATTACGCCAGCTACAGCATCTTGGATCGTGCTGTGCCCCATATCGAAGATGGTTTGAAACCTGTACAGCGACGCATCCTCCACTCGATGAAGCGGATGGACGACGGACGATATAACAAGGTGGCCAACATCGTAGGACATACGATGCAGTTCCACCCGCATGGCGACGCCTCCATCGGCGACGCACTGGTGCAGTTGGGCCAGAAGGATCTGCTTATCGACACGCAGGGCAACTGGGGTAATATCCTGACGGGCTCCTCGGCTGCTGCCCCCCGTTATATCGAGGCACGACTCTCGAAGTTCGCCCTCGATACGGTGTTCAACCCGAAGACAACAGCTTGGAAGATGTCGTACGATGGGCGAAACAAGGAGCCTATCACGCTGCCTGTGAAGTTCCCGTTGCTCTTGGCGCAAGGCGCTGAGGGTATCGCCGTGGGACTTTCCACGAAGATCATGCCCCATAACTTCAACGAGATCTGCGATGCGGCCATCAGCTATCTACATGGGCAGGATTTCCGTCTGTATCCTGACTTCCCCACTTCTGGAAGCGTGGATGTGGCGAAATACAACGATGGTCAGCGTGGCGGAAGCATCAAGGTGCGTGCGAAGATCGAGAAGATCGACCAGAAGACGCTCGTCATCCGTGAGATCCCTTATTCCAAGACGTCTGAGACGCTTCAGGACTCGATTGTCAAGGCTGTAGAGAAGGGTAAGATCAAGGCCCGTAAGGTGGAGGATCTGACAGCTGCCAACGTAGAGATCCAGGTGCATCTGGCTCCTGGTGTGTCGAGCGACAAGACCATCGACGCCCTCTATGCCTTTACGGATTGCGAGATCAGCATCTCGCCCAACTGTTGCGTCATCGAGGACAACAAGCCTAAGTTCCTCACTATCAGCGATGTGCTGCGTCATAGCGTGGATCGTACGAAGGACCTGATCCGTCAGGAGTTGGAGATCCGCAAGGGTGAGCTGCTGGAGCAGCTGCATTTCCAGTCGTTGGAGCGCATCTTCATCGAGGAGCGTATCTATAAGGATAAGAAATTCGAGGAGGCGCCTAATGTCGACAAGGTCTGCGAGCATATCGATGAGCGCTTGACGCCCTACTATCCGCAGATGATCCGTGAGGTAACAAAAGATGACATTCTGAAGTTGCTGGAGATCAAGATGCAGCGCATCCTGAAGTTCAACAAGGAGAAGGCTGATGAGCTGATGGCACGCCTGAAGGCGGAGATCGAGGATATCGATCGCGACTTGGCGAACCTCGTGGATGTAACAGCCAACTGGTTCCAGTTCCTGAAGGACAAGTATGGCAAGGATCATCCGCGCTTGACGGAGATCCGCAACTTCGACACCATCGACTCTGCCAAGGTGGCCGAGGCGAATCAGAAGCTCTATATCAATCGCTCGGATGGCTTTATCGGTACAGGACTGAAGAAGGACGAGTTCGTGTGCAACTGCTCCGATCTCGACGATATCATCATCTTCTATAGGGATGGTAAATACAAGGTGATCCGTGTGGCTGAGAAGATCTTCGTTGGCAAGAATATCCTCTTTGTCAATGTATTCAAAAAGAACGACACGCGTACCACCTATAATGCGGTCTATCGCGATGGCAAGAAGGGCTATTATTTCATGAAGCGCTTCAACGTGACAACGGTGATCCGCGACAGGGAGTACGATCTGACGAATGGCGCCCCAGGCTCCAAGGTGATGTATTTCTCGTCGAACCCCAATGGTGAGGCGGAAATCATCAAGGTCACCCTCGATGCCGATCCGAAGATCAAGAAGATTTTCCTCGAAAGGGACTTCTCGGAGGTGAACATCAAGGGACGAACAGCCAAAGGTATTATCCTGACGAAGTTTGCTGTGCATCGTATTGGTCTGAAGAGTCATGGACACTCCACCCTCGGAGGACGGAAGGTGTGGTACGACCCAGACGTAAACCGTCTGAACTACGACGAACACGGAAGATTGCTGGGCGAGTTCTATGATGAAGACACCATCCTCGTCGTACTGAGCAATGGCGATTATTACCTCTCGAACTTCGACTTGAACAACCACTTCGAGGCGAATATCATGCGCATCGAGAAATATGATGCTGATAAGGTGTGGACAGCCGTACTCTACGATGCTGATAATCAGGGCTATCCGTATATCAAACGCTTCCAGATGGATGCCAGGAAGAACAAGCAGAACTGGCTCTCGGATAATCCAGCCTCTCAGTTGCTGTTGCTAACTGATACGCCTTACCCTCGTATCAAGGTTACTTATGGTGGTGCCGATGAGTTCCGAGGATCTGAAGAGATTGATGCGGAACAGTTTATCGCCGTGAAGGGCTATAAGGCCAAGGGTAAGCGCCTCACCACCTGGCAGATCGGCAGCATCGAGGAACTGGAGCCCACCCGATTCCCTGAGGAGCCCGAGGAGCCAGAAATCCCTGAGATCCAGGAGGAGCCAGAGGTACAAGAAGTGCCTGAGACTCCAGAAGCACCTGAAGCCCCCAAAGAGATAAAGCCTCTGGATCATGAGGCCAGCAAATCTGCCGTAGAACTCCGCCTATTCGACGACGAAGAATAAGGAGTGAAAAGTGAAAATGAAAAGCGGAAAGTGAGAAGTTATGGGAGTTTATAATTGGGCACATATCAGGAAGATAAAGAAGTGGCTACTTCTGCCTCTACTTTTCACTTTTCACTTTTCACTTTTCACTTCCGCGCAGAACACTGCCCACATGCTGGGTTTGGGCGGAACAGAGTTGCTCGACACCTATATCTCTCAGGAACATTTCACTGGAGCAGGTCTCACCTATTTATATACACGCGAGAAGATCCAGGAAGATCGGCGATGGAACTCTTTCATCGAACATGAGGTGAGTCTCGCCTTTGCTGAGGACCGGAGTGGGAATATGACGATGATTCAAGGCGACTATAACCTCTACTGGGGGCGCTATTACCGATTGCCTCTACTCGATGGCAGACTGGTGCTGCAAGGTGGAGGTGCTGCGAACCTCTGTCTGGGATATCTCTACGACACCACCACCTCGAATAACCCAGCCCAGGCACGGGCCAGTCTGAATGTGATGCCTTCAGCCATCATCAGCTATGCCTTCCCCCTCTTTAAGAAGCCTGGCTTCATCCGTTACGAAGCCAACCTCCCCTTGGTGGGCGTGATGTTCAGTCCGAACTACGGACAATCGTACTATGAGATCTTCAATCGTGGCAACTACGACCATAACATCGTACCAACCACCTTCGTCTCTGCGCCCAACTTCCGTCAGCAGATCTACCTCGAATGGCAGACATCTGCCAAATGGACGTTCCGCATCGGCTACCTCGGCAATATCCAGCAAGCCGCTGTCAACAACCTCAAGCAACACGTGTACACCCATCGCGTCATGATTGGAATCGTGAGAAATTTAGAAGTGAAAAGTAAAAAGTGAAAAGTTGTTAATGATGAGAAAGATTATTGGGAATCATAAAATATCTGTGAAGCGGTGGCTCATCCTACCTCTACTTTTCACCTTTCACTTTTCACTTTTCACTTCCTGTGTCGATGAAGTCGAGTACGAGGACAATGCGCAAGGCAACTTCGAGGCGCTGTGGAAAATCATCGACGAACACTACTGCTACTTCGATTATAAGCAGCATGAATACGGGCTCGACTGGCAGGAGATATATAATATATATAATGTACGCGCGATAGGTGACCTCTCTAACGAGCAGCTTTTCGAGGTTCTCACAGAGATGTTGGGCGAGTTGCGCGACGGACATGTGAACCTCTATACCGCCTTCGACAACGGACGTTACTGGCATTGGCATGAGGATTACCCCACGAATTTCAGCGACACCTTGCAACGCAGATACCTCGGGACTGACTACCGCATCGCGGGTGGACTGATGTATAAGATTCTCGACGACCAGATCGGCTATGCCTACTATGGCAGTTTCTCTTCTCCCTTCGGCGAGGGGAATCTGGATGAGGTCATCAAGCACTTCGCCTTCTGTCGGGGTATGATTCTTGACATACGAGGGAATGGCGGAGGCGAACTCACCAATGCCGAGATGCTCGCAGCCCGATTCTTCAACGAGAAGACCCATGTGGGCTATATACAGCATAAGACGGGCAAGGGTCATAATGATTTCTCTAAGATGGAACCCCAGTATATCGAACCCTCATCCAACCTCCGTTGGCAGAAAGGTATCGTCATCCTCACCAATCGCGAGGTGTTTAGTGCAGCCAACGAGTTTGTAAAATATATGAAATGTGCACCAATGGCAAAAATCGTGGGCGATCATACGGGTGGAGGAGCCGGACTGCCCTTCACCTCCTCCCTACCCAACGGGTGGACTGTCCGATTCTCTGCCTGTCCAATGTACGATCGCAACCGCCAGCACACGGAGTTCGGCATCGACCCCGACTACTTCGTCACCCTCAAAGATGAAGATTATGTTAAAGGTGAAGATTCTCTGATAGAATTTGCCCGTAAACTTTTGGTGGAATAAAAAATTATTCGTATCTTTGCACCCGAAAAATGAAGAGAATTGAAATGACTAACCCTAAAAAGCGCCTGTGGCGGAATTGGTAGACGCGTCAGACTTAGGATCTGGTGTCTTACGACGTGCAGGTTCGAGTCCTGTCAGGCGCACGGGATAAGGTCAAACATGAACCAAATAACAGAAAACAAGAAGAAATTATGGAAATTCCTGGGAAATTCAGTCAAAAAGGCACTATTTCAGCAGAAAAATGCAGTTTTTTGAAAAAAAAATTAAAATTTTCTTGCAGAATAGAAAATAAATGCCTACTTTTGTCACCGATTTATATAAATTAATGCATAGATATATCATATTTTAATTGTTTAATTATAATTTTTAAGTTCAAATGAAAAAGAAATTTATTAATGGTATTTTGATGGTGGCAATGCTGTTTGCTGCTACAACATCATTTGTTTCTTGCAAGGACAACGTTGACGACCAGCTTGTTGACGTTTATGCAACAATTGAGCAGGTTCGCGCAAATCTGCAGAACCAGCTGGATGACCTGAAGAACCGCGTTACTTCTTTGGAGGGTCGTATGGATGCCGCTGAGGCCGAGATTCAGAAACTGTGGGCTGAGACTCAGCGTCTGCAGGGTGAGATCGACGCTCTCGACGTTCGCGTTAAGAACCTTGAGGATCGCGTTGACGCTATCGAGGCTCGTCTGGATGAGCTCGAGGCACGCGTATCTACTCTCGAGGAGATGATTAACGAGCAGATCACCGACATCTTCGTGAAGGAGACTAACACTCCGATCATCGGCACAATCAACCTGCCTGCTATTCACGACAACTTCCTTGGTGCATTCTATGCTCAGATCGTTACCGATATCGATGCATTCCCCTATGAGTCTCAGAAGGACGACACTGGTTGGATCCAGAATGGCGTTACTGTTGACCAGGAGAACGGCAACCGTCTGATCGGTCAGGAGATTTCTAATAAGGTTACACGCGTGAAGTTCAAGAAGTATCAGATGGATACCAACTTCGAGGGTAACGCTGGTACACTGTACTTCTCTCTGAACCCTGTTGATGTTAATATCGACAATGTTACATTCAGCCTGGTTAACAGCCTGGGTAACCCCAACCCCGTTGAGCTCAGCGGTGTGAAGAAGTCTGCTCACAAGCTGACTTGGGCTATCGGTAAGCACGGCAACGGTACCGTTGAGGATACTGACGCTGAGAACATTCCTTCTGGCTACCTCTATGAGGCTACTGCCACCATGCCTATCACCAATATCATGGACAACGACTTCCCCTACATGAACGTATGGAAGCAGGCTGCTATGACTGAGGACATTCAGGCAATGATTGAGGAGGTTAAGGCTGCTGAGGGTAAGAGCGCTAAGGTAAAGGCTGTTAGCAAGTATGCTCTCCAGCTCGTACAGAACTGGTATCAGAGCGAGCTCGATCTCCGCAAGAACATGGCTTACTGGGATCTCCAGGCTGAGAAGACTCTGAGCGACGGTACTACCAAGAAGTATGTTGGTAACGACCACATCACAATTGCTACTGTACGTCCTCTGTCTTACAACTTCTTCTGGACCATCCAGGAGGGTTACGGTAAGGATCTGCTGAAGAGCTACATCGACATCGATGATATTGGTAAGGCTGCTGCTGCTATAGCTGAGGCTGCTTACAAGACACTCGGTGATGTTGACCTTTCTTCACTGAAGAGCTTGAAGGTTGAGAGCGGCAAGTTCCTCGCAATCTTCGATGATGGTGGAACTGTTCCCGTTGGTTATGTAGACGCCGCTGAGTATCCTATTGATGCTGTTGCTCTGGCTGTTAAGGAGCTGGGTAAGAAGTTCAAGACCGCTGCCGCTGATGGTGACATCTCTTCTAAGGTTAGTGAGTACCTGAGCAAGGTTTCTAACAAGATCGCAACCGTTCTGGGTGACCACGTTGCATATCGCGCTGTTGCTCCTATCGTTCTGTTCCTCGGTCCTGATGGCGTTAACCGTCTGGTTCCTGGCGCAACTCTGCAGCAGGAGTTCCCAACATCTACCTTCATCTTCACTTCACCCACTGAGGAGTACCTCGTACCTGCTATGTACAAGTACATCGCCGTGCTGAAGGAAGGCAAGCCCATCGAGGCTTATGTAGAGGCTGGTTGGAACAAGGTACAGGATCTGAACCTCCCCGAGGGTGACTGCGAGATCGTTTACCAGGTAATGGACTTCAACGGTTACGTTATCACCAAGCGCTACCCGATCCACGTTGAGAAGTAATCGGAACATCGTGAGTAATTAACATTGTGAATTAAAAAATTTAAGTAACAGATATGAAAATGAAGAAAGTAATATTGTCTTGCCTGATGCTGATGGGTGCACTTTCAGTATCTGCCCAGGAGCAGAAGGGCACGACAGAATATGTCTTCGAGCCACACTGGTATCTGCAGCTGCAGGCTGGTGGTCAGTACACCACTGGTGAAGTAGACTTTGGTGATCTGATTTCTCCTAATGTGCAGGTTGGTATTGGCCGTCAGTTTACTCCGGTGATCGGTGCTCGCCTCGCTGTGAACGCTTGGCAGGGTAAGGCTGGTTATGACCTCGAGAAGAATCAGCTCGATCCTAACACTTGGAAATATACTTATTTTGCACCCACAATTGACCTGACTTTCAATCTCTCTAATCTGATTGCAGGTTTCAACCCCAACCGTGTGGTTAACTTCGGTGCATTCATCGGTGGTGGTGTAGCTTTCCGCTCAGCTGCTAACGACGATGCCGAGACTGTTAAGGGTAAGGTTGATCACTTCAGCCAGGTAGGTGGTGTTTCTAAGCAGTTCACCCCAATGCCCGATGACTTCATGAAGAGCGCTACTCTTCTGGTTGGTCAGGCTGGTGTAACCGCTGACTTCAAGGTAAGCGAGGCTGTTAGCCTTGGCTTGGAGTTCAACGCTAACATCACTGGTGACAAGATGAACCACAAGGATGCCGGTAACCCCGATTCATATTTCAACCTGCTCGCAGGTGCGAAGATCAACCTGGGTCCCACCTACTCTACACGCTTCATCCCCGCTCCAGAGCCCGAGATCCGCTACGTAGAGAAGATTGTTGAGAAGATCGTTGAAGTTCCCGCTCCCGCTCCCGTTGTAGAGCCTCTGCGTCGTGACATCTTCTTCCTGATCAACAAGACTGACATCCGTGAGTCTGAGGCTTACAAGATTCAGGATATCGTTGACTACCTGAATGCACACGCTACCGCTAAGGTTGCCATCACTGGTTACGCTGACGCTGGTACAGGTAACGATCGTATCAACGACCGTCTCGCCGCTGGCCGTGCTGACGCTGTTGTTAAGGCCTTGAAGGCTAAGGGCATCTCTGAGAGCCGTATCAGCTTCGATAGCAAGGGTTCTCGCGAGCAGCCATTCCCCGACAACAACGACGCTAACCGTGTATCTGTCTGCATCGCTGAGTAATTTCATATTGATACAGATATAATTAAACAAGAGCCCGGTCCCACAATGGGGCTGGGCTTTTTCTTAAAAGTAAAAGAAAGCGTATGAAGAAAATATTTACTTCAATTCTTTTTGCAGCCTTCGCCATGAGTGCAACGGCACAGATCTCAGAAGGCTACTATCACATCATGAACAACTACACAGGCCGTTATCTGACCATTACCAGCCGTCAAAGCAATGGTGGTAGTGTGGCAGCAGCAACAGCCGACCTCGACGCTCTGGAAACCCTTAAACCACTGAGCGATATTTCAGCACATGCTGGAGCATGTATTTACATCAAGAACCACAGCGGCGATACATACGATATGGGAGCCCAGGGTACCAGCGTAGGAAAAATCAGTGGAGGTTTATACCCTCACTTCACCGCTGTTGATGGTGGTTATAACATCTGGGGAACGTATCAGGGTGTAAAGGTTGTGTTGAGTGATACTCCACAGTCAAACGCAAAGAATAGCGGTCACATGAGCCAGAAGGGTTCACAGACCCAGGTTTGGTCTGTTTATAAAATCGACGGTGGTGACCATTATATGGGCATTACACCCGAGGTTAATGTAGACGGTACCTACTGGGCTACTTTCTATGCAGGCTTCCCCTTCAAACTGGGTAGCGGGATGAAGGCCTACTACATCGTCAATGTAAACAATGGTGGTTTCCAGCTGAAGGAGTACTCAGGTGACATTGTTGGTGCTACCTGCCCTATCCTGATCCGCTGCAAAGGCTCTAAAGCCTCTGACAACAAGATTACCCCGTTGACAAGCGGTGGTTCTGATCCCAGCGACAATAAGCTCCGTGGTATCTTCTTCTCAAGCGATGTGATTGGTCATACCGACTACAACAATAAGTATAACGCATCTACTCAGCGCGTACTTGGTAAGAGCGGTGGTAAGCTGGCTTTCGTAAAGGCTTCTTCAGGCAACCTCGTAGACGGTAAGTACACTGAGCATAACCGTTGCTGGTTGGTTGTTTCATCATCAGCAAGCGACACCATGACAGAAGATGGCTATACAGGTATCAACAACATCGATGCCGATACCACTCCCGCCAACAAGAAGATCTATACCCTGCAGGGCGTAGAGATCCCCGAGGGCACAACCCCACGCCCTGGTATCTACATCCAGGATGGCAAAAAGATCGTGATTAAGTAATCATTATCATATACCACTAAAAAAGGCTCCCGATTGGGAGCCTTTTTTAGTGGATCTATAAGATTAGAAAATGGTCTTTGTAAACCTAACGCTCAAACACGGATAAACCTTAAAGGCCTTAAAGATATCAACATAATCTCCAACCTGTCCCTTGATGTTCTTAACATCTTTCGTCAGGTTTGTTCCATCGTGAACATAGAGATCGGCTGTTCCACCCCAGAACCAGACACCAGCATCAAAGGAAACCTTCCAGTCATCGCGGTTCTTCAACAGACGTCCACCATAGCCAAAGCCCAGATAAGGCTTAAAGGCATTCGACTTAGCCTTCACATGAACCATGCCATTATCGTCAGGCTCCATGACATACTTATCTCCAGCAGAATGAATCAGATTTCCATTCTTATCGTACACATCGTGTGCATATTCACCAAGACTGAAGCCCATACGACCATACGACTGGAACTGACGAATCATATCAGCGGTCATATAATATACATACGGCTCATCAGGGTCGTTAGGATCAGGCATACGTGCCAACTCAACGAGATCCTTATCCGGATCCTTACCTTCTGTCTTCGCATACATCTGGTTATACATGCCCAGTGAGAGCAGTGAGGTCATGGCCTCGGTAGTATTTACTGCCTCTGCAAACTGAGAGGGGCCCCAGTAGAAACCTGCTGTAAAATGCCAATGTTTGTTATTCTTGAAAGGGAACACATCGACAAGGAGCTTGAAGTTGTTCATCGTGGGCGTACCCTCCATATCGATATGGTCTTCAACCTCATAACCCGTATAGTCATATAGCATCTCGGCCAGACGATCGAACTGGGTCTCAATACGATTACCATTGGAATCATACTGACGAGCAGGCTGATCACCAAGCATGACGTCGAACTTCATATTCTTGGTAAAACGGGGCATAAAGTCATAACCTGCACGAAGCTGTACATAGTCACCGATAGGTGAAGCCACATCAATACCAATACCTGTCGTACCAGCAGACACTGATACGTCAAGATGCTGGAAGATATTATGCTCTTTCCAGTACTGAGTGACAGGAATATACTTCGAGGTGGACTCTGTTTCATTAAGCACAGGCAACTGCTGTTGGTTGTCTGTCTGTGCCATGGCTGTTAAACCTACGCTGGCCAATGCCAGCAAAATCATTTTTCTTTTCATAAATGTTATCCTCCTATTGGAATCTGTTATGTCAAATGTTTATATATCTATAAAACGGGTCATCGGCGTCTTTGCGTACCAAAACAGCCAATATTTAACATCAATTATTATTGTCGCATCCGCCAACGACCATCCGCACGTTCCACCATCGGTACAATAATCTCCTCTTTCGTAGAGTCTTTGAAGCAAAGAACCAGGAACACGCTGGTATAATCAGTCAGGGTATCTTTACGGACATTAGAAACGCGTACCTCACTGATGCCGCCGTGTGCCTGCTCCTGCTGTGCCATAAACTGGCGAAGATTATCTATTAGTTGCGAATGGTAGGACAATCCTGGCTTTTCAATCATTTCAAGACTATCCAGGTATGCCATCTTATCAAGCCCCTCCAGGAACTGGTCGTACTCACCACGTATGAGATGCTCATAATAGCCCTTGGCTGCCATAGAGGCCAGTTCTTCTTTGCTCGCAGCAGGAGTGCAAGCATAGAGAAGTGACAAATGACAAATGATAGATGATAAACGTATAAAACGCCTATACCTCCTATTTCCTATCATAAAAATCCTCAGCATCAATTATCATTTATCACTTTTCTCTTTTCACTTTTCACTTCTTTATCCGTCACTTCTGACGAATAAAGACGTTGATGGGCGAGCCTGTGAGTTTCCAGTTCTCACGAATCTTATTCTCTAAGAAGCGCTTATAAGGCTCCTTCACATACTGCGGCAGGTTCGCATAGAAGATAAAGGTAGGAATCTGCGTATCGGGTACCTGCGATACATACTTGATCTTAATATACTTACCCTTTACCGAGGGAGGCGGGAAGGCCTCAATCAGCGGTAACATCACCTCATTCAACTTGGTGGTACCGATACGTACCTTACGGTTCAGGTAAACCTCCTTGGCCGTCTCTAATACCTTGAAGATACGCTGTTTGGTCAGTGCTGACCCAAAGATAATGGGGAAGTCCACAAACGGTGCCATTCGCTCACGGATGGCATTCGTAAAGGTATCGATCACGATCTGAGACTTATCCTCGACAAGATCCCACTTATTAACCACCACCACCAGTGACTTATTGTTCTTCTGGATCAGTTGGAAGATATTCATATCCTGGGCTTCAATACCACGGGTGGCATCAAGCATCAGGATGCAGACATCACTGTTCTCAATGGCACGGATGGAGCGCATGACGCTGTAGAACTCCAAATCCTCTGTCACCTTGTTCTTACGACGGATACCTGCTGTATCTACGAGATAGAAATCGAAGCCGAACTTATCATAGCGGGTATAGATACTGTCGCGGGTAGTGCCGGCAATATCCGTCACGATATGACGATCCTCACCGATGAATGCATTGATGATACTCGACTTACCAGCATTCGGACGACCCACCACGGCAAAACGGGGGATACCCTCTTCCAGATCATCATCTTTCTTCTCGGGCAGCATCTCCAAAACCTTATCAAGCAGGTCGCCAGTACCGCTACCTGTAGCCGCACTGATGGGATAGGGATCGCCCAGTCCGAGTTTATAGAACTCATATTGGTCGTAGAGATCCTTACCGTCGTCGGCCTTGTTGGCTACGAGCAGCACTGGAAGCTTCGCACGACGCAAAATCTGCGCCACGTCCATATCCCAGCCTGTTACGCCATTATTAATATCACAAAGGAAGAGCACCAGATCGGCCTCCTCTGTGGCGATGATCACCTGTTTGCGGATCTCCTCCTCAAACACATCTTCGCTATTGACGACCCATCCGCCGGTATCAACGACGGAGAACTCTTTACCATTCCACTCGCACTTACCATACTGGCGATCACGGGTGGTACCGGCCTGATCGCTCACAATCGCCTGCCTCGATTTCGTCAGGCGGTTGAAAAGTGTCGACTTACCGACATTCGGGCGTCCTACTATTGCTACTAAATTTCCCATGCCTTTACTTCTTTAATGTCTATTCCGGATTATATCCGAAATGATTTAATTCCCGCTCGGATGAGCGCCAGTCTTTATCCACCTTCACAAAGATCTCCAAATAGACCGACTTACCAAAGAACTTCTCCAACGACTTACGGGCCTCGGTGCTGACTTTCTTCAGCGCCACACCCTGATGACCGATGATAATACCTTTCTGAGAGTCACGCTCCACATAGATAACGGCGTTGATGTGAATCCGCTTCTCGTCCTCCTTGAAACGTTCCACACTGACCTCTACACTATAGGGAATTTCCTTGTCGTAATAGAGCAGGATCTTCTCGCGGATGATCTCTGACACAAAGAAACGAGCGGGTTTATCTGTCAACTGGTCTTTGTCGAAGTAAGCAGGACTCTCAGGAAGCAACTCCTGGATACGCTTGAGCAACATATCCACACCGAACTTATTCTTGGCCGATATCGGCAGAATCTCTGCCTTCGGCAAAAGGGTATGCCAATGTTCCACGATATCACTCAACTGTTTCTGATCACTCTCGTCAATCTTGTTGATGAGCAAGATCACGGGGATCGTCATCTTCTGCACCTTCTCCAGGAAGTCCATGTTCTTCTCCGGGTTCTCTACCACGTCGGTGACATAGAGCAGCACGTCGGCATCCTGCAGAGCGGACTCAGAGAAGGCGAGCATCGACTCCTGCAGCTTATAGTTGGGTTTCAAGACACCTGGTGTATCCGAAAAAACGATCTGCATCTCTGGGGTATTCACGATACCCATGATACGATGACGGGTGGTCTGAGCCTTGAACGTAGCAATGGAAATACGCTCACCAACCAATTGGTTCATGAGCGTACTTTTACCTACGTTGGGATTGCCAACGATATTCACAAATCCTGCTTTGTGTATCAACTTTTCACTTTTCACTTCCGTTGTAAGCCCACTTGTAATACGAAGCGCCATGCACGAATCCAGCTCCGAAGGCGGTGAAGATCATGTTGTCACCTTTCTTCAACAAGCTTTCATTCTCCCAGAGAGCGAGCGGTATCGTTGCCGCACTGGTATTACCGAAGTGCTCAATGTTCACCATCACCTGTTCCATCGGTAGTTCCAGACGCTTAGCGACAGCCTCGATGATACGCATATTGGCCTGATGCGGAACAATCCACTGGATGTTCGTCTTGTCAAGTCCATTACGCTCAGCAATCAGTGCGCAGTCGTTGCTCATATTTGTCACAGCATAGCGGAACACGGTACGCCCCTCCTGATAGAGGTAGTGCAGACGATGGTCAACAGTGAAGTGTGACGGCGGACAAACGGAGCCACCTGCCTTCAGATGCAGGAACGGCAGTCCCTTTCCGTCAGTACGAAGATAGGAATCCATCACGCCGATATTCTGTTCCTCTGTTGCCTCCAAGAGCACGGCTGCAGCACCGTCACCAAAGAGCGGGCACGTTGAACGGTCCTTATAGTCTGTCACTGACGACATCTTGTCAGCGCCGATAACGATGATCTTCTTATAGCGTCCGCTTTGGATCATCGATGCAGCGACATCAAGCGTATAGAGGAAACCACAGCAGGCACCCCAGAGATCGAATGCCATGGCATTCTTCAGTCCGAGTTTGCCTAGTACGATGGAAGCCGTTGAAGGGAACTTATAATCTGCCGTGGAAGTGGTGACAATCAGCGCATCGATAGAATCAGGGTCAGCGCCAGTCTTCTGCATCAGCTGACGGGCGGCCTTACGCGCCATATAGCTGGTGCCAAGCCCTTCCTCCATCAGGATACGACGCTCCTTGATACCGACACGCGTCATAATCCACTCATCGTTGGTGTCTACCATCCGCGACAGTTCCTCATTGGTGAGGACATAATCGGGCACATAGCCACCCACGCCGGTGATTATAGCGTTGATTCTCTCCATTACTCAGCTACTTCGTCCTCTTTCTTGATAGCGACCTTACCACGGTAGTAACCGCAAGTGGGGCATACGGTGTGGTAAACATAATATGCGCCACAGTTAGGGCAAACTGCCAGTGTGGGTGCTACCGCCTTGTCGTGAGTACGACGCTTAAGTGTACGAGTCTTTGACTGTCTTCTTTTAGGATGTGCCATAATTCAATTTACTATTTACAATTTAACTATTTACGATCTTTACGTTCCGAGCGATAGCAAATCTTTCACTCTTCACTTTTTTCTTTTAACTTTAAAAGTTTCTCCCAGCGGGGGTCTACGGCCTGGATGGACTCCTCATCGCTGCTTCGGTCAGCTGACAGCTCTTCCAGAGCTTCTGTCATGGCAGGGTTGCACTTGCCAGGTGCATGCACATGCCTGATGGGTATGGCCAGCGCCACAAACTCATAGATGATCCACGATGTGTCGAGTATTCCTTCGTCCTCAGGCACTACGATGATATCATCTTCCTCTGAGTAATTACTTCCGAGCTTGACAATCAAACGGTTGTCGGTCTCCACCGGCTGCTCCATATCATCAAGACATCGGTCGCAAGGAATGATCACTATGCCGTCCGTATGGAAGTTGAGCTCAAAAAAACCGGTTGCCTTGCGTATAGACACCGACACATGCAAAGAGCCCTTCTTCACGTCGGCACTGTCCAAAGTCCCGAAGAAGGAATCATCAAGATTGAATTCTAAGGATGTTTCCTCATCCTTCAGCCCTTTCAGATCTATCTTCAACGACTCTAAACTGTTCATAATCACACCTAATGGGCTGCAAAGTTACAAACTTTTTTTCACTTCTGTGCCTAATATTTTATTTTTTTATGTTTTTCATATAAAAACGATGATTCTCAAGGTATTATATTACACACTACACCCTACTTTTGTGCAGTTTTTTGTTTCAGTTCAATGCAAAACGTGGTGCCCTTACCCAACTCCGATGACTTGACGTAGATACGTCCATGATGGTATTCCTCCACAATACGTCGAGCCAGCGAAAGTCCCAGTCCCCACCCTCGCTGCTTGGTGGTAAAGCCTGGTGTAAATACATTCTTCTGATCTTTTCTGCGAATTCCTTTGCCTGTATCCGAAACTTCTATGACCACATGGTTCGCCTCTTCTTTCAAAGTCAATACGATACGCCCCTTGCCTTCCATCGCATCCACCGCATTCTTACAGAGATTCTCAATCACCCACTCAAAGAGTGAGGCATTCATAAGAACGATGACATCATGATCGGGTACGTTACATATCATCTCGACCTTTTCCGAAGTACGGCGTTTCATATAGTCTACCACATGGGCCAGCACATCATTCATCGAGCCGTCCTTCGGTTCCGGTAATGAGCCGATCTTCGAGAAGCGCTCGGCAATACGTTCCAAGCGTTTTACATCCTTATCCATCTCTGGTATCAACTCATCCTCGGGATGATTCTCCTTCAGGATCTCTACCCATGCCATCAGACTGGAAATCGGTGTACCCAACTGGTGGGCCGTTTCTTTCGACAGTCCAACCCAAACCTTATTCTGTTCAGCCTTCTTTGAGGAAAGTAAAGCAAAAATAGCAACTACCACAAAAATCATAACAATTCCTAATTGCCAGTAGGGATAGGATGCCAGACGTTTTAAGAGTATCGACTCGTCATAACAAACCAACTGATAATCATTTGTTTTTGTGGAATCACCCAGATGGATTTTGATAAAATGTCCCTTCTGATAAAGATCCTGAGCATAATGTACGAGGTATGCATCAGAGTCAGCAGCCGTCCGCTCATCCATAGAGATATTACGATAGTCAGACACGGTTCCATCAGAATCCATGACAATAACAGGAATGGTGTTATTTCCCTGCATGACATTCAGTACCAACGACAAATCTGTTTTCTCGTCCGCATTGTTCAGGGCGCGCAATGCTTCCGCCCAGGTCTCCATCTTCTGACGTTCCTCATTGGAGAGATCTTTGACCAGATAATGTGACACCAGAAGAGAGGTTACGGCTATCAGAACTGCCGCCACCACCAGTAGGATTTTCACCTGTCGGATTCTGTCTGTCCACTGCATATACTATATAAACGAAGAAACCCCAGAGATATTGTATCTCCAGGGTTCTCTTTTTATAAAGACGGCGGCTTCCTACTCTCCCGCATTGCATTGCAGTACCATCGGCGCAGGCGGGCTTAACTTCTCTGTTCGGAATGGGAAGAGGTGGGACCCCGCTGCAATAACCACCTGATATGGG